>Ga0075029_100002118_pt1 | contig 11238 bp, 8 predicted proteins | sample LitLauG_LLR_2013_FD_71391 | JGI IMG/M metagenome (GOLD analysis project Ga0075029, IMG submission 71391) | Freshwater sediment microbial communities from North America - Little Laurel Run_MetaG_LLR_2013 | ecosystem: Environmental > Aquatic > Freshwater > Creek > Sediment | place: USA...
TATCGGCCTTGGCTATGGCGTTCTCGATCGCATCCCCCTTGGTCGCCAACGACGCGGTGTAGGTCTCGAAACCCAGCAGGCCATCCTTGATGGTCGCCTGGTTGCCGACGAGGATACGGTCGACGCTGTGCAGGGTATCGCGGATCGATTGAATTTCACTCAAATCGGCGGTGAGGATCGGGATGCCATCGGCATCGAGCGGCACCGAAGGCGCCGTCGCCGCACCGCCTGTCAGCGATATCGCCGTCACGCCGGTCAGCCCCTGGAATTCCAGACCCACGACGGTGTCCTTGCGAATCGGGGCGCTGTTATCGACCATGACAAAGGCGACGATCTTGCGAGGATTGTCCAGCTTGAGGGACAGTATTTCCCCGACCTGAACCCCGTCGAAATTCACGCTGCCACCCTTGTGCAAGCCGCTCGCGGAACCCTCGAAAACGATGCGCAGCGGGCCTCGTTGCGCGATGCTGTGGATTTTGCGAAACCCGAGAACGCCGATGAATGCCGCGGCGACGACCGCGAGCGCCGTGGTTCCGATCATCAGGTTGCTGGCCCGTACTTTCATCCAGGAATCCGGCTGCGATCTGTTGGGTCGAGAGGGCCAGGGCCCTCCGTCGTTTGCCGATTGTACGGGCAAAGCGAATCCGGCGGAAGCCCGATACTGCGGCTGCCGGCGCCTGGCTGCCGATCCCGGCTGGAAAAACCCGGCGGCTACTCCGTTTGCCGCGTCTTGACAGCGCCAGGGGGCAGGGTCACGCTTGGTGAAGCGCTTGCCACGGGCCAGCAATAAAAAGAACGAGAGTATCGGAGGAAGCCGTGCCAAAACTGCTGAGCGAGGATGAGGTCGCGGCCTATCGCGATCGTGGCTATCATTTTCCGATCGATGCATTGGGTGCGAGTGAGGTCGCCGATTTTCGCCGCAAGCTCGAGAATTATGAAGCCCGGAGCGGAGGCCCGATCGAGGCCGAGATGCGCCACCGCAGCCACGTTCTCTTCACCTGGATCGACGAGATGACGCGTCATCCGAAAATCCTGGACGCCATCGAGGATGTGCTCGGACCGGACATCCTTTGCTGGAATACCAGCTTCTTTATCAAGGAGGCCCGCGATCCCGGTTTTGTCTCCTGGCATCAGGACGCCACCTATTGGGGCCTGAGTTCTTCCGATGTGGCGACCGCCTGGATCGCGATGTCGCCGGCCAACAAGATTTCCGGCTGCATGAAGTTCATCGCCGGCACGCACCAGAGCCAGGTCCGGCACGAGGATACATTCGACCAGAACAATCTGCTCACCCGCGGCCAGGAGATCGCCGTCGATGTCGACGAGGCCAAGGCGGTCTATGTGGAGTTGAAACCGGGCCAGGCGTCGCTTCACCATGTCCTGCTGTTTCACGGATCAGAGCCGAACCGCTCCGATGACCGGCGCATCGGTCTCGCCATCCGCTATATCCCGACGCATTTGAAGCAGGCGGTCGGCGCGCGGGACTGGGCAACGCTGGTTCGCGGCCAGGATAGCTATCGTCACTTCCAGCCCGCCCATGTGCCGAAGCGCGACCTTGAGCCGGAGGCCTTGGCCTTTCACAAGGAAGTGTCGGAAGAGCAGGTTCGCGTGCTCTATCGCGGCACGGACAAGACCGCCTACCGCGCGTGAGGCGCGCATCGCTGATTAAGCCGGGGCCTCCGCATCGCGGGAAGTCGGCTAAGGTCTCTCGTTAGGCCGCAACCCCTCGCCCGGATCGCAGAGCGATCCGACCTCTCCGATGGGAGAGGTTAAACGGAGCATGCGGCGCGCCCGGTTCCGGCTTCTGAAACAGACTTTATCGCCTCACGTCAGCGTCCACTCTTCGGCGCTGGCGCCGGCGAGCGCCCGGACACGTCCCTCATCGGCGGCGAGTTCGCGCGCTGATCCCGAATAGACAACGATCCCGTCGTCCAGCACATAGGCGTCGTCGGCGATTTCCAGGCTCATTCGCGCGTTCTGTTCGACCAGCAGAACGGAAATGCCCTCGGCCTTCATTTGCTGGACGATGCGAAACACTTCACGAACGATCAGCGGCGCCAACCCTTGCGAGGGTTCGTCGAGGATCAAAAGCTTCGGATTCAGGAGCAGCGCGCGGGCGATCGACAACATCTCCTGCTCGCCGCCCGAAAGCTGACGGCCGCGATTTTGCCTGCGTTCCTCGAGGCGTGGGAAAAGTTGGTAGATTCGCGCGATGTTCCACGGCCCGCTGCGTTCCAGGGGAACCATCAGATTCTCCTCGACGCTGAGATTTGCGAAGATGCGCCGGCCTTCCGGCACATAGCCCACGCCCTGGGCTGCGATGCGGAAGGTCGGCCAATCCGTGGTATCCCGGCCGAACACCGTGATCTTGCCTTCGCGCGCAGGCGTCAGCCCCATCAGGCTTCGCAGCGTGGTCGTCTTGCCCGCGCCGTTGCGCCCGAGCAGTGCGGTGATCTTGCCCTCGGCAACACTGAGGCTGACGCCATGCAGGATATGGCTCTTGCCGTAGTAGGTGTGAAGGTTTTCGGCTGTCAGGGCTGCGGTCATGCGGCGGTGCCCAGATAGGCGGCCTGAACGGTCTCGTTGGCGGCGATTTCCTGCGGCGTGCCCTGCGCCAGCATCCGGCCCTGATCGAGCACGCAGATGCGGTCGGCGAGATGAAACACCACGCGCATGTCGTGCTCGATCAGCACGATGGTGTAGTTGCTGTCGCGGTGCAGCCGGCGGATCAGCTGGGTGATCTGGTAGGTTTCCTGATCGCCCATTCCGGCGGTCGGCTCGTCGAGCAGCAACAGATGCGGCTTCAGGGCCAGCGCCATCGCGATCTCGGCGGCGCGCTGGTCGCCGTGGGCGAGCTCGCCGACCAGCCTGTCGGCCTTGCCTTCCAGCGATACAAGTTTGAGCGTCGCTTCGACGCTGGCGTGAACCTTCGTGCCTTCCGAGCGGCTGATCCAGGGCCGCAACCGATATCCGCCGGCGACTTCAGCCGCGATGCGGACGTTTTCGAACACGGTGAGTTCAGGGAAGATTTCGGTGATCTGGAAAGTTCTCGCCATGCCTCGCGCGACGCGCTCATGCGTGGACAGCCGCGTGATGTCGCGGCCGTCGAAGGTGATGCTGCCGGAGGTCGGCGGAAAGAATCCGCTGATCAGGTTGAAGAAGGTGGTCTTGCCCGCGCCGTTCGGCCCGATGATCGCGCACATTTCACCCCTGGCAACGTTGAGCGAGACCTCACGCACCGCCACCAGATTGCCGAACCGCTTGGTGACATTGTCGATTTCGAGAACGTTCATGCCTTACTCCGCTGCAGGAAACCCAGCAGTCCCCGCGGGAAGAACAGCACTACCAGGACGAAAAGCAGACCGACGAACGACATCCAGTTGACGGTGATGCTTGACAGGTAATCCTGCAAGACCACGAACACGGCGGCGCCGAGCAGCGGTCCCCAGAAGCTGCGCATCCCGCCCATCACCGCCATCATGACGAAATCGCCGGACTGGCTGTAGTGCAGGCCTCTTGGATCGGCGAAGTTGTTGACAAGCGCATAGAGCGCGCCGGCAAATCCCATGAAGAAGCAGGACAGCGTGAACGCGATCCAGATATGCCGTTCGACGGGAATACCGAGGAAGCGGGCGCGGCGCTCGTTCTCGCGGATCGCAATCATGGTACGGCCGAACGGCGAACGCAGGATGTATCCCATCGCGCCGACCACGAGCGCAAAGCAGAACAGCACGAAGAAATAGAAGCTGTTGGCGTTTGACAGAATGTCGAGCCTGAAGACGCCGAAATCGATCGGGTGACGCGAGAAGCCGCGCAACCCGTCGTCACCGCCGGTCAGCGAGCTCCACTGAAATGCGATGTAGTAGAAGACCTGGCCAAAGGCGATCGTCACCATGGCGAAATAGACGCCGCGCCGTCGCACGATCAGGGTGCCGAGAATGGCGCCGCAAACGCCTCCGAGCAGCATTCCGAGAATCAGCGCGAGCGGCGTGCTCGGCGCCAGGAACTTCAGCGTCAGCCCGGCGCCATAGGCACCGAGCCCGAAATAGGCGGCGTGACCGAATGACAGCACGCCGGTAAATCCCAGCAGGAAATTCACCGACATCGCCGCCAGCCCGAGCACGAGCACGCGGGTGGCGAGCGCGGTATAGCCGCCGAGCGGTACCATCCAGTAGGGGGCGAGGATCAGGGTAGCCCAGATCGCCGCAAGGACGACCAGCTTGCGGATCTGTTCGGCGCTCAACTCATCATTCCTTCCTCGCCGAACAGTCCGCGCGGGCGCAACAAAAGCACCACCGCCATCATGACGTAGATGACCGCCTCACTGGCGGCCGGATAGAATACGGCCGTCAATCCTGAAGCCACCCCTATCAGCAAGCCGCCAGCCAGCGTTCCCGGCAGGCTGCCGATGCCGCCGACGATGATGGCGATGAAGCTCGGCATCAGGAGTCCCGTGCCCATGGTTGGTTCAAGCCCCAGCTGCCCGGCAGCAAGCACACCGCTGAGGCCTGCGAGAAAGATGCCGACGGCGAAATTGAGCGAACGCAGCATTTGCACGTTGATGCCGAGCGCCGCGACGGTCTCGAGGTCGAGCGTGCCGGCACGGATGCGGACGCCCAGGCGCGTGTATCGCAACAGCAGGAACAAGAGCGCCACCGCGATCATCACCACGGCCACCATGAACAGGCGATAGCCGGTGATGAAGAACAATTCGTTGCTCAGCGGCTGCGCCAGAAAGGGCGGAATGGTCACGGGCTTGCCCTGCGGTCCCCAGATGAAGCGCGTGCCGTCCTCGATGATGAAGGCGAGGCCGAAGGTCAGGAGCAGACTGTAGAGCGGATCGCGCCCGTAAAGCGGCCGGATCAGCACGCGCTCGACGACGAGCCCGATGACGGCCGTCAAGGGCGGCGCCAGCAGCAACGCTCCCCAGAAGCCGACATAGGGCGTGATCGTGTAGGCGATGTAGCCGCCGATGACGAGAAACCCGCCATGGGCGAAATTGATGACGTTGCTCAGATTGAGAATGAGCGAAAGGCCGAGCGCCATCAGCACGTAAAAGGCGCCGATGATGAGCCCGTTGGTGACGTTAAACAGGAGCAGTTGCGTCATAATTCACCGCAAGAAATCCCATGCATCGGATCCGGGAGACATGAGCTCCCGGATCTTACGGAAAAGCTGGCGCCGGGCTATGCCGGCCACTGGATGGTGCAGCCGGTTTCGCCCACCGCCGGCGCCGTCTTGTCGCCCGGCACGACTTCATCGACGCGATAGAGATCTTCCGGGTCGTCCTTGCCCTTCGATTGCGCCTCGCCGACGAAGGCCGACGTCATCAGCTGATGATCGCCCTTGCGGTAATAGACCTTGTTCGGCTGCAGCTTGACGTCATCGGGCAACTCGAAATTCTCCAGCGCGGCTGCGAGCTTGACCGCGTCGAGGGCTTTTTCCTGGTTCGCAACCAACGCAAAGCTCATCGCCGAAACATAGCCGAACCAGTGCCGCGCGGTCGGCACATTGCCGTTGTTGACCTTGCGAATATCGGCGACGAACTTGTCGACGCCGGGAACGCCCGGCTGCTTCCAGTACCATTCGAACATCCAGATGCCGATGCGTGCTTCCGGCGGCAGGCCGGCAAGCGATTCCAGCTCCTGCTGGGTTCCTGCCACGTGGATCTGCTTGTCGAGGCCGAACTGCACGATCTGCTTGAGGCAGTTGATCATGTCGGAGCCCTGCACCAGGAGAAGCAGCACGTCCGGGCTGGCGGCACGCGCCTTGATCAGGTAGGCGGAGAAATCCGTAGTGCCGAGCGGCGTGAGTTCGTTGCCGGTAACCGTGCCGCCGAGCTTCTTCAGATTGTCGGTGCAGGCGTTATAAAGCGTGTGGCCGAAGGCGTAGTCCGGCGTGATGAAGTGCCACTTCTTGCCGTACTTGGTATAGAGCAGATTGGAAACCGAATTGGCTTCCATCCGCGTCGTGTTGCAGACCCGGAACACGTTCCATTTGCAATCCTTGCCGGTGATCGAATCGGTGTGGCCGCCGGAAACGATGTGCAGGACCTTCTTTTCGGCGGTGACCTGGGCGATCGCCGCTGCGATGCCCGAATTGACGTCGCCGATCATGAAGTTGACCTGGTCGCGCTCGATCAGCTTGCGCGCCTTTTGCACGCCGGTGCCGACGTCATTGGCGGAATCCTCCACCAGCAACTCGACCTGACGTCCGAGTATGCCGCCCTTGGCGTTGATCTGCTCGACCGCGAGCTTGGCTCCCATCACCTCGTTGCCGGCCGGTGCTGCATAGACACCGGTGAGAGGATCGACCATGCCCATCCGGATCGGCGTCTCGCCGCGTGCCTGGATAATGAAGGGGGAAGCCACCTGAAAGACGCCCAGCGCGGCGGCGCCTTTCATGAGGGTGCGCCGGTCGAATTTGGCGGTGAAAGTCTGCGGTGTCATGAAATTTCCTCCGAACGATCATCGTTTCCTTGTTGCACGTTCCGTCGCGGCTGCTGCCGAAAGGCACCAGCCGCCGAGGCCTGCCTGATATCGCTGTATCTCAGGCTGGCCATTGTATCTTGCAGCCGGTGCCCTCGGCGGGACCCGCGGCCTTTTCTCCCGGCACGAGGCTGCGTACCGTGAACATATTGTCGGGGTCGCCCTGCGGCGGGTGCGCCTCGCCGACAAACACCGTGCTCATCAATTCGTGGTCTCCGGCGCGGAACGCCGGTGCGCCCGGCTGCAGCGCGATCTCCGGCGGCAGCTTGAATCCGGAGAGCGCCTGCGACAGCTTCACGGCATCGAGCGTTTTCTCCTGATTGGCGATCACCGCCAGCGTCTGCACCGAGGCATAGCCGAACCAGTTGCGTGCGGTGGCCGAGAGGCCTGTGATCTTCTTCATCGCGGCGTTGAATTCCGCAACATGCGGCACGCCCGGCTGGTCCCACCACCATTCCATGGTCCACCATCCGACGCGTGCGCCGTCGGGCACGGCGCGGACGCTCTCAAGCTCGAACAGCGTGCCGCCGACCGCCATTTGCCTGTCCAGACCGAACTGGACAAATTGCTTCAGACTCGAGACCTGATCGCCGCCACCCATGACGTTGATCAGCACCTGCGGGCCATAGGCCCTTGCCTGGATCAAATAGGCCGAATAGTCCGGCGTGCCCAGCGGAACGAGGGATGCGGCAAACGTGCCGCCCGCGGCCTTCAGCAGTCTCTCAAAGCCGGCCTGGACCGAGTGTCCATAGGCATAGTCGGGTGTCAGGAAGTACCATTTCTTGCCGAATTTCTCCATCAGCGTCGATGCGATGGCATTGGAGTCCATGGCGGTGGAATTGCAGACCCGGAACACGTTCCAGGAGCAGTTCGTGCCGGTGATCGGGTCGGTATGGCCGCCTGACACGATATGGAGCACCTTCTTCTCGCTGGTGACCTGCGCTATCGCGATCGCAATGCCGGAATTGACGTCGCCGATGATAAAGCTCACCTGGTCGCGCTCGATCAGCTTGCGCGTCTTCTGCACCCCGGTGCCGACATCATTGGCGGAGTCCTCGATCAAGAGCTCGACGGGCCTGCCCAGGATGCCGCCCTTCTTGTTGATTTCTTCAGTGGCGAATTTCGCTCCCACCACCTCGCCTTGCGCGATTGCCGCATAAACCCCGGTCAGCGGATCGACCAACCCGATCCGCACCGGCGTTTCGCCTCTCGCCTTGATGATGAAGGGAGATGAAAATTGCACTGCAGCAATCGCGGCGCTTGTCCGCAAAATAGTCCGCCGATCGACCGGCCAGGATCGTTGCGAGGTGCCCATGCTGTCCTCCCAGACAAGGTAACGTGCTTGAAGCCGGCATTCTTCGATGCCGTTGGAGGCGGTCAGCGTAGCCCTTCCGGCTCCTCTTTGCCAATGACGATCCCGGGGTAAATCCTGCGACCTTCGGCCTAGGTTGCAGGCTTTGACAAGGCTTCACGCTTCGCGGGGAAGCGCAGCGATCGGGGCTATAGTCGTTCCGAAATCACCCGGCGAAGCGTACGGGACAGCACCTCGACCGAATACGGCTTCTGGATCAGTTCGAAGCCATGGTCGGCATTTTCCGCCAGCACGCTGCTATAGCCGCTTGTCAACACCACGGGCAGGCCGGGGTATCGCTCGCGGATGATCGCCGCGAGCTCGACGCCGTTCATTCCAGGCATGATGACGTCGGAAAACACCAGATCGAACGCCAACTCGTCCGCGGCGATCAGCGCCAGGGCCTGCTTGGCATTATCGGCACGTCTGGTCGCATAGCCCAAATCCTGCAAAAGCTCCGTTGAGAATTTTCCGACATCCTCGTTGTCTTCCACGACCAGGATGCGATGGCCGCGGCCGCTCGTCGTCGCCTCGATACCGGCTGCGGCCGTACTCGCCTGGCCGTTGGGGATCTCCGCTTGCGGCAAATAGATCGTGAAGGTCGAACCTTCGTTCAGAATGCTGGTCACGACGATTTCGCCGCCGGATTGCTTGGCGAAGCCGACGGCCTGGCTGAGGCCGAGTCCCGTGCCTTTTCCGACTTCCTTGGTTGTGTAAAACGGCTCAAAGATCGCCGTCAGTCTATCGGGCGGGATACCGATGCCCGTGTCCTTGACCGAGACGGCAATGAATTTTCCGCTGAGCTTTCGGCTGGTGCCCGAGGCCGGGATCGCATCGGCCTTCTCGACATTGATCGAAATGGTACCCTCATCCTCCATGGCGTCCCTGCTGTTCACGGCAAGATTGATAAGGGTCGTCTCGAATTGTGCGACGTCCGCCATTGCGAGGCACGCGGGATCGCGAATCTCCAACCCGATACGAATCCTTCCACCGACCAGTGGACGGATGAGCTGGGCGATCGCTTCGACTTGCACGCCGACATCGAACACCTGAGGGGTCAAGGGTTGCCGCCGCGCAAACGCCAGAAGCTGTCCGGTCAATTTCGCGGCACGGTCGACGGTGTCGGAGATCGCGTCGATGTAGCGCCGGCGACGATCGTCGGTCAGTTCGCGGCGGCGAAGGAAATCGGTGGCGGAACGAATAATCGTCAACATGTTGTTGAAGTCATGGGCCACGCCGCCGGTGAGCTGACCGATGGCTTCCATCTTCTGGGATTGACGAAGGGCTTCCTCCGCCTGGCGGCGCTCGGTGATATCGACGGCTTCCGGCAGGATCGCGGCGACCGCGCCATGCTGATCGAATACCGGCCGCATCGCGAAATCAAAATACCTGTCGCCGATCGGCAAATGCAGAAGCATTTCCGTCCGCACGCTCTCGCCGCGCAGTACGGTGGCAAAACCCTGGCTGACCACCTCGCTCGCACCGGGTGTTCCTGAAAACCATGGTGAGTCCCAAAACGGCTTGCCGACAACGTCGGCAGCATTGGCCTGAATACCTCTCAGCGCCGTCTTGTTCGCGTAAATCACGTTGCCTTGCAGGTCCAAAAGTCCCTGATATTGGTTGCTGGTCTCGAAGATCGCGCGCATTTGCGCTTCGTTGGACTCGAGCTGGTAGGTACGCTCCTTGATGCGCCGCTCCAGTGTTTCATTTAGGCGACGCAGGTCGTTCTCCGCTTCCTTGGCCGTCGTGATGTCGTGAGCCACTCCGATAAAGCCTATGTGTTTCCCAGCCGGGTCCCAGCGCGGCTGCGACTCTGAACGCATCCACCTCCATGCGCCGTCCACCCGGCGATACCTTGCCTCCAGCACAAACGGCTTGAGAGAGGCTTCTCCGGCGACGCTCTCTTTCACAATTCGGGTGAGATCATCGGGGTGAAGAATGCTGCGCCACTCGAAAACCAGCGCCTCCTCGTAGGCGAGGCCGAGAAAATCCAGGTATGCCTGGTTTGCGAACCCGCGCGTACCGTCCAGTTTGCTGACCCACATCGGTACCGGTGCGCTGTTGGCGATTAGTCGAAAGCGCGCTTCACTTTCCCTGAGCAGTTCCTTCGCCAGATTGCGATCGGTGATGTCCATATGCGCGCCGACCAGGCGAAGCGGACGGCCCAACTCGTCCCGTTCGATCTCGGCTTCGCAGGCTATCCATCGAATTTGCCCGTCGTTCGGCCGCACGATCCGGTATTCGGTGGAGTAATGTGCGCCGCTGCCGCTTACGGTCGCCAGAAAATGCTGCAGGGTGCGGCCGCGATCATCGGGATGAAGTCGCCTGACCCAGTCCTCATGCGTATCGATGCTGTCCGGATCGAGCCCGTGTATTTCAAGATATTCAGGCGCACGTTTTCCGTTGTCGAAGCCGTTTCTCAGGTCAACGTTGACCCCTCCGATGCGGGCGATCTGCTGAACGCGGGCAAGGTCGCTTTCACGGTCCTTAAGCGCTTTTTGGGATTCAAAGAGAATTTCATTGACGCGGTGCAACTCATCGCGTTTTTCTCGTACGCGGCGTTCGGCGATCACCTGTTGCGTCGTTTCGACCACGATGGCGATCACACCCGCGGGCTCGCCAGCCTCGTTCAGGACGGGCGAATAGTCGAGATTCATCCAGACCTGCTCAGGCTGGCCGTGCCGGTAGAGGGTAAGCTCCTGGTCCTTGTACGCCAGGGTGCGTCCGCTCAGGCCGACCTTCATGACATTGTCGTTGAAGTCAGCGACCTCAGCCCATCCATCGCGGACTTTCGATCCAAGCAGCTTCGGATGTCTGCCGCCGGCAAAATCCGAATAGGCATCGTTGTAGATCATGATGCCGTCCTCGCCCCAGAGCAGCACGATAGGGACGGGGGATCGCAGCAAGATTTCGGTGACGGTCTTCAAGCTTTGCGGCCACGTCGCAAGCGGACCCAGGCTGGTATTTGCCCAATCGAACTGCCTGATCAGCGCGCCGAGTTCGCCGCCCCCGGTCGGGAAGGATCCACCTGATCGGGCAGGTACACTTTGGTTACGCAACGTCCTTCCCCTCGCAATTCCCCAAGGTCAACCAAAAGATCAACCGAAATCAACGTCCTGCATTGGCCTTTGTTCCAGGGAGCATGCGACGTTCCCGGCCAGAACCCACGGCTTCACCACCTAAAGTCGGCGGCTCGTCCAGCCTGGACGCGCATGGTCGCGCCGAAGCCGCTCAGGGCTTCAGGGACGAGACGTAAGCCGCAAGCGAGATCATGTCGTCATGCGAGAGCTTTTCGACCACCGGGGCCATCAGAGCGCCTGCGCTTCCGGCTCGCGCATGTTGCTGGAAGTCGTAGAGCTGGCGCACGAGGTAGCTCGGCGAGCGTCCGGCAATACCGGG
>Ga0075029_100002119_pt1 | contig 11233 bp, 13 predicted proteins | sample LitLauG_LLR_2013_FD_71391 | JGI IMG/M metagenome (GOLD analysis project Ga0075029, IMG submission 71391) | Freshwater sediment microbial communities from North America - Little Laurel Run_MetaG_LLR_2013 | ecosystem: Environmental > Aquatic > Freshwater > Creek > Sediment | place: USA...
CAGGGAGTGGAAGTACTGAACATCAACGAGTTGGCCAATTCGCTGAAGCCCATCGTCCTGCCGGGAGAGACCATGCGGGTCTTCATCCTGAAAGAAGGTAAGGAGTACAACCAGGGCGTGGCCTATCTGGACGATGGCACTATGGTAGTCGTCGACAATGCGCGCAAGATGATCGGCAAGACCATCGACGTGTCAGTCACATCGGTGCTGCAAACGACTGCAGGCAAGATGATCTTCGGAAAGTGGGATGAGCGCGCCTATGTTCGCCAGCCGCAGCCCGTAGCTGCGCCCGCGCCGCACCCACCGTTGCCGGTGGTAGCAGCGAATGGACCCACAGGAACGCCCAGCGCCGGCGTGGAGACAAAGCCAGGAGTGTAGGCGGAGAAAGTTCTATACGGTATCAGTCGCAGGTCGCCATCGGCAGCTTCCCTCTTGTTTCTGACAACGGCAGGAGAACTCGATGAAACGCGTAACCGGCATCGGCGGAATTTTCTTCAAATCGGAGAACCCATCCCAACTCTACGACTGGTACGAAAGGCATCTGGGAATCCAGCGTGACCGGCACGGGCAGGGCGCATCGTTTGAATGGCTGGAGGCGCGCGCCGCAGACGGCAGTGAGCCGGGTCCAAAAGCGCTCACCGCGTGGTCCATTTTTCCTCACAACACAAAATACTTCGGGGCCAGCAAGTCTGGATTCATGGTGAACTATCGCGTGGACGACCTCGATGGACTACTCGCAGCACTCAAGGCCGCTGGAGTAGAGATCGATCCGCATCGCGAAGATGCCGAGTATGGCCGCTTCGCCTGGATCACCGACCCCGACGGAAACCGGATCGAGTTGTGGGAACCGCCGAAGCAGAAGTGATTGCCAGGTTCGCCTCAAGTCCAAATTGCATCGGCAACGTCGGTTTGATATTCGGCATCCAGACTGCGTAGATTTGAACTCCCGCCGTCGCGCTCGTATACTGGCACCCCGCTATGAAGGTAATCGTGATCATTCCGGCTGCGGGCCTGGGCACGCGCATGGCGCCGGTCCCGAGCGACGCCAAGGCCAAGAAGGCGCATCCCTCGAAACAGTTCACCGACCTGGGAGGCACGCCCATCCTGATTCACACGCTGCGCCGCTTCTCAGCCATGGAGGCGGTCAGCGAAATCTGCGTCGCCCTGCGTGAAAATGAAATCGAAGGATTCCGCGAGCGCGTGCAGAACGAAGCGAAAGATGTCCTCGCCAAGAAAATTGAGTTCGTTGTGGGCGGTGAGCACCGCCAGCAGTCGGTGGAACACGCGTTGAACGCCATAACAGCGTCACCAGACGATATCGTCCTCGTGCACGATGCCGTGCGTCCGTTGGTCACACCCGAGATTATTCGCGACGTCATCGAGGCGGCGAAGAAGTATGGCGCCGCCATCGCGGGCATGCCCGCCGTCGACACGGTGAAACAAGTCGAGCGCACCGCCGGGGGCGCGATCATCAAAGCCACCATTCCGCGACAGGGCGTTGTGCTGGCGCAGACGCCGCAAGGATTCCGCTACAGCGTGATCAAGAAAGCCTTCGACGAAGCAGCCGCCGACGGCTTCATGGGCACCGACGAAGCCTCCCTCGCCGAACGCTCCGGCCACGAAGTCGCGGTCGTGATGGGCTCGCCAAAGAATATGAAGATCACAACGCCGGCCGACATGGAATTAGCCGAGTTCTATTTAAAGATGTAAGAGCTTTGCGCCGCGGATCGGCGCGGATGCACGCGGATCTGAAAAATGGAGTCAGGGTCTGAGAATCTAAAGCATCGTGATCTTACGGAGAAAATCATCGGCGTGTTTTACGACGTCTACAACGAACTGGGCCATGGCTTTCTCGAAAGTGTGTATGAGCAGGCTCTGGCCATCGCCCTAGGCCAGGCCGGCATGAAGTTTGAGCGCCAGGTTCCCGTGTCGGTTTGGTTCCGCGGGCAACAGGTCGGCGATTTTCGCGCTGACCTGCTGGTCGAGAATAAAGTTCTGCTCGAACTCAAGGCGGCCCGTACGATCGATGAGGCTCACGAAAAGCAGTTGCTGAACTATCTGCGAGCCACCGACAACGAAGTTGGTCTACTGCTAAACTTCGGTGTCAAGCCACAGTTCCGCCGCTTGGTTTATGAAAATGACAGAAAAAAGATCCGCGTTGATCCGCGTGAATCCGCGGCGAATTAGGGGTTGCCGTTGAGAATCGGCTACGGATTTGACTCGCACGAATTCCGCCCCGGCATCCCGCTGAAAATTGGCGGCGTCACCATTGCCCACGACAAGGGCCTCGGAGGACATTCTGACGGTGACGTGTTGCTGCACGCCCTTACCGATGCGCTGCTCGGCGCGATGGCCGCGCCTGACATCGGTGCGCTCTTTCCACCGTCGGACCCAAAGTGGAAGGGCGCCGATTCGATCATCTTTCTTCGCGAAGCGCTCCAGCGTGTTCACGACGCCGGATACGCAATCGCGAACGTCGACTCCAGCCTGATTCTGGCCGCGCCGAAAATCGGGCCGCACGCGGTCGCAATCCGCACGCGCGTTGCGGAGTTGCTGGGTGTTCATTGCGACTGCGTAGGACTAAAAGCGAAAACTCCGGAAGGACTGAACCTGGAGAACACGGCGGTCGCCCATTGCGTCATTCTGTTGGAAAAGAGTTCGAAATAGTTCTTCAATCGGAGGTAGTCGCTTATGTCGAGGAATATCCCTGCTGTTTTCCTGATCGCTGGATTCAGTTTCCTCGCCACCGCTCAGGAAAAATCTGCAGCACCGCGCCATGTCGAAGTACCGACTGTAGCGGCCCGCGCGGAAGACGTCTCCAGCGTCGATGGCATCATGAAGGCGTTCTACGAGGTGATCTCCGGCCCGGCAGGCCAGCCGCGCCAGTGGTCGCGTGATCGGACGCTTTACATTCCAGATATCCGCTTCGTCGCCATGTCAGAAAAGTCCGGCCAGCCCGTTGCGCAAATTGCCAGTCACCAGCAATTCGTGGACTATGCCGATCCGGTCCTCGTGAAAGACGGCTTCTACGAGAGCGAGATCCATCGCGTGACCCAGAAGTTCGGCAACATCGCGCACGTCTTCAGTACCTACGAAAGCCGGCAAAAGGCCGATGGGCCTGTGATCGCGCGCGGCATCAACAGCGTCGAGCTTTTCTATGACGGAAAGCGCTGGTGGGTCGCGTCGAATATCTGGGATGATGAACGGCCGGATAATCCGCTCCCGCCCGAGTATCTGGCAGGAAAAAATCAAGCCGCCCAGTGACGCGCTTACTTCGCCGCTTCCACAAATGCCCGGAATATCGCGAGAGACGGCGCATCCTCTTCCACCGATCGCTCGGGATGCCACTGCACCGCCAACACAAAATGGTCCGGCGACGTTCCTTCCAGACCTTCGATGATTCCGTCCGACGGACAGCGCGCCACCACGCGCAGGCCATCGCCAATGCTGCCAGCCGACTGGTGGTGCGATGAATTCACGGGCACGACCACCGGCTCCCGAACTCCCTCCGCGATAATCCGTGCCAGCTTTGACTCTGCATCAATTTCTGCTGTGTGAGCCACCGCAACCTTCTTCCCTGCCTCGTGATTCACCTTGTCCCGCGTTTCCTGCGGCAGGAAATCCGGGATGTGCTGCACCAGCGATCCTCCACGATACACATTCAGGCTCTGCAGGCCATAGCAGATGCCCAGCACAGGCTTGCGCAGCCGGTAAGCCTCATCCAGCAGAAGTTCGTCCACACTCTCGCGCATCGTATCCGCCGCCGCCGTGTGCGGCGAGCGTGCTTCATTGAATTTCGCCGGATCAACATCCGCCTTGCTGCCGGGCAACAGAATGCCATCGCAGCGCTCCATCACGCGCATCAGGTCAGCCTCAGTCCAATCCAGCGGGATGCGCACCGGTTCTCCGCCGGCCAGTACCACGGCTCGCTCATATTGCGGAATGGCGCGCTGGGCGTATTCCGGATCGAACGAATGCGGCAGGGGAATCGCGATGCGCGGAGCCACGCTCAGCTTATCCTCTCAATGGCGGAGAGAGTTCGGTTCTGCCGGTAGTGGCGGATTTCCATGGTCAGCGCCAGCACAAAGATGATGCCGCCCGCCACCAGCGCCATAGGCAAGGCAATATGCCGGTAAGCGACGCGCATATCCGGATGCACGCTGCGCAACTTCGCCGTGACCACCGTGCCCAGAATGGCAAACAGCAGGCTCACCGCGAACGTGAGCAAAGTGCCGAGAAATGTGACCAGCCCGACGCGGAATGGGATTCCATACCAGTGGGGAGAGCGAGGCGCACGTACCGCGGACATGCATCTATTCTACAGCTTGGAGCTCTTCCTTCTCTTTGGCGACGGATGGCCGTCTAGGCAGTTTCATTGTGTGTAGAATAAGCAGAATGTCGCAGGCAGCCCCATCCATTACGCGCACGCCCGCCGAAGTGGTCCGTGCCACGCCGGTTTCACAGGCGGCCAACGGAATTTGTTACGCCATGGCGGGAGAGATCGCGGTCAACTCGTTCGACTTGGACCGCATGGTCGCCGCCGTGCCCGCGCGCATCGCCACCGCTCTCGATCGCAAGGCTTATTACTTTGTTCCGCTAACGGTGAGCCACGGAGAAGAAACCGTAATCGCCGACCGCTACGACGTGGCGCTCAGCGACAGCGCTGTCTGCCATCGCAATCTGAACCTGGGCGATTCACAGTGCGTCTTCATTTCAACGCGGCTCATGGACGACAAATTCTCCGTCGCCTTCGAGTTCTACATCAACGTAGGACACGCGCTGGTCGAACATGCCGGAGTTTCGCGCGAGTTCAGCGATCTGGCCTGGAGCCAGGTCGAGGCCGGCATTCGCGGCGAAACCTCGCTCGATGCCTGGGAAGCCCGCAAGCTGGCTACCGCGACCGGCCCGGATGCAGAGCGCTTCAAGAACGAATATCTGGAAGCGACGTTCTCCGATACGATTTCGATTTATCTGCTGTCACTCTATCTGGATGTGGATTACTACGATCTGCGCGAGCGCGACTATCCGCTGCTGGCGCCCTCGGCTCTCGCCGAGCGCCTGCGCAAGATCGCAGAACTGTTCCCGCCCAATGCCGGCTTCGAGTTCGCCATTCTGTTCAAGCGCCGCGGATAGAGTTCAATTCCTTCGTCGCGTCATTTGCCGTTCCCGATCACGAAGTTGACCGTGCTGGCCTGATTACCGTTCACCGTAACCGGCTTCTCCCAGGTCTTCGGCTCCGAAAATAAGGGCCGTTCTACGCTGTGCTCGGTCAGAACATCGTAGGCATGTTCTTTGCCGACCAAGCCCCAGCCTTCATGCCAGGCGACAACCTGATAGGTTCCCGGCGGCACATCGGTGAGCTCGAAGCGCCCGCTCTCGTCGGTCACCGCATAGTACGGATGGGACACCACCATCATCTCCGCATTCATCCAGACATGCCCGCCATTGCAGCGCAAGTGCACCAGCCCCGGCGTTGCCATGTTGCGCGTAATGGGGCGATCGGTGAAAGGAAACGGCAGATTGAAGCTGGCCGCGCCTTCCATGTGAATCGTGTGCAGCGTATTGTCCGAACTGATCATGCTCAGCGTGCCGTTCTCCGGCACCAGTAGAATGTGGGGAATGTAACGGCAGTGCTTTTGATCGAGATGGCGCCGTTGTTCGGGAAGATCAAGCGCTTTGCCGGCGGTAATGTTCTTGAGATAGACGACCGTATTGGCCACTCCGCCCTGCGGTCCCACCATCAGCCGCTCCAGGTCGGCGCTCTTCTTCCCCTCGGGATCGCAAATCTGCGGGTCTTTGGTGATGGGAAATTCGAGATTGCGCGGCGGCACCGTCCCGGACCACTTGACGGTTCCGGAAATCGTTCCACCATCGGTTACGGTGATGACTTTGTAGTTGCTTTGCCCCACGGCGGTCGCCGCAACGGCAAAAAGGAAGGTCAGAAGTTTCGCTCGCGAGAACTGCATACTGCGTCCCCTTTGAGCTCCCGCACGGCCGCACGCCGGTTTTCACTCGCGAGAGCCAGAGATTTGGTCGTGCTTTACATCCCGCATTCGCCGACCATCCCAACTTGCGGGGAATGCTGCACAGGGGTCCCGAGTTTACGGGGCAGCAATCGCAATTTGCGGGTTCGAACGGCTTCAATCAGCCCTCCGGGGACGAGGGACTTGTGATTGAAATCACAATCCAGCCTGCGCTTATTGGATAGTGCCGTCGAGATTACCGAGGTGATGCGACAACTGGGGATCTGCAGGGGAGCTCCGCAAACGGGCCCTCCGCGCCCATAATCCGCGCCATTTCGCTATGATGTTCGGGCATGGCTCTATACCTGATCACCGGCATTGCCGGCTTCATTGGGTCTTCGCTGGCCCGCGCTCTGCTCGCGCAGGGCGACCAAGTGCGCGGAGTGGACAATCTCTCCACCGGCAAGCGTGAGAACCTCACCGAGATTCTCGATCGCATCGACTTCCACCAAGCTGACATCACCGATCCAGAAGCGATGCAGCGCGCCTGCGCCGGGGTAGATTTCGTCTTCCACGAGGCCGCAATTCCCTCCGTCCCGAAGTCGGTGATCGATCCCGTGGGCAGCAACCGCGCCAATGTCGACGGCACGGTCAACGTGCTGGTCGCCGCCCGCGACGCCAAAGTAAAGCGCGTGGTCTATGCCGCCTCGTCCTCCGCCTACGGCGACACGCCCACGCTGCCCAAGCACGAGGCCATGAAGCCCGACCCCATCTCGCCTTACGCCGTGGCCAAGCTGGCGGGCGAGCATTACATGGTTTCGTTTTACCGCTGCTATGGACTCGAGACCGTCTGCCTGCGCTACTTCAACGTGTTCGGCCCGCGGCAGGATCCCTCGTCGCCCTACTCCGGCGTGCTGGCCAAGTTCATCACCCTGATGCTGCGCGGCGAGCAGCCCACCATCTTCGGCGACGGCGAGCAGAGCCGCGACTTCACCTACATCGACAACGTGGTGAAGGGCAACCTGCTGGCCTGCAAAGCTCCAGCAGCGCAGGCTGCGGGACAGGTCATCAATCTCGCAACCGGCGACAGAATCACGCTAAACGAGACGTTCAACCTGCTATGTGGATTGACGAACTATTCCGGCAAGCCTAAGTACGAGGCAGAACGCGGCGGCGACATCAAGCACTCGCTGGCGGATGTCGCAAAAGCTGAAACTGCCCTGGGATATAAGCCGTCAGTGAATTTCAAAGAAGGCCTGCGGCGCACAGTGGAGTGGTATCGGGAAAGGCGGTAAGACGGGCGAGCGACTTAATCTCCAGCGCCGACGAGTGTAAGCGCTTGAACGGAAATCGTGCGGAACTTCCCTCCGGCGTTCGGTACCTAATATTTGTATGACTTCCTTACTCCTGTTCCCAAACGTCACGAGGCGAAAGCTGGTTGGAATCAGTGTGGTCTTTCTGGGCCTTCCACTAACCGTCTACGCCGCGCTGCTCGCGGGGAATGCCCTGTCTGCTTGGCGGATTTCGAGGACGCTGAATCGCTTGGAGAACATTCGAGTCGGCGATCCCGCGCCTACCCTATTCAGGACGATTGAAGGGTGTGCGGTCAAACAAAGCGGTTCCGAATACGATTGTCAGATTTATCACTTTCCATTGCAGTTTCAATGGCTGGATGCGGCATTCGCCAAGCTGCGTGATCAGGTGACCTGGGACGAGCGCTTGCGGCATCTCGGATTGCGGGAACAATACTTGAGCGTTTCCGCGACAATCGACCACGAGCGAGTTCAGCGCATCTCCGTCGGGCTCATGGTTGCTGGCCGCTATGAGTCTATGGGGAGTCAGTGGGAAATCGCGGAGCACATCCCTGAGCGGCATCTGGACGCCTCCTCAACGGATGAGGATCGTCGCACTTTTATGAACTGGTTTCACATCACAAGCTTTCCCTCCGGCGAGGGATTTCATCTTTATGTCACACCGAGCAGCACGCCGCCCGAATTACAGGCACGGCATGCGAATCCCCATTGCCTATTCTCGTTTCAAGGCTGCGACGGGCTGTGTGAGCTGATGCCGGACGCTATCCCCGTTTTGAAACAACGAAACCGTGGATTTGGCGGTTGCACGAACGTCCCCCATTCCCATTGCGAGCTGCCCTCCGAGTACGAGTGTCGCAAAGGCTTTGGCGAGTAGACGGGGCGGGTGGCCCAGGCTTTTGACTTGCTGCCGTCAGCAACACCGCCGGTTGTAGGCTCGTCGACCGGCCTTAGTTGTTACAAATCGCCATTACGGTCGTAATCGGGCTAGGCCATGCCCGGCAGCTACAATTCCTGCATGGGACCGTCCCCTTCGCGCCTGCAATTGCGTCTCGTCGCGGCAAGCTATGCGGTGGTTGGCGTTGTCTCCGCTCTACTGATCGCTGCGCGTTACCTGCAATATGTCCGCAACCCCCAAGATGCGGCGGCATCAAGCGGCATGTACGCGGGGGGCGATCTTCTGCTCGAAATCTTCATCTGCTGCCTTTTCCTTGTGCCCACGGTCGCGCTAGTGTTCGTTATCAGGAAATCTGAGTCGCTCTACATAGCCTATGCGAAAGTACTGTTCGGCCTGAGTTTGACGGCTCCGCTTTCGGTCGGCTTACTGCTCATTCCCGTCCTCAATCAGTGGCACTGGGGCGATGCCATTGTCTTTCGATTGTTTGCCATCCCCCTGGTTGTCGTCGTTCTGATTTTCAGCCGGGTGCTGACTCGCTTTGCGCGTGCTCGACGGCTGATTTTCTATGCGCTGTTGATTGAAGGCCTGACCTTCGTCGTCATTGTTGCCTCTTTATTCCTCTTCTCAAAGGGCGGCCGCGGTTGAGATCCCCGCGCGCCGCAAATCGCGCCTACTCGTGCCGCAAGGCTTCAATCGGATTCAGCCGCGAAGCCCGGAACGCCGGAATCATCCCGCTGATCAATCCCACCGCCCCCAGAATCAACGTCGAAGCAATCAATGTTCCCGGAGCGATAATCAGCCGGATATCTCCCGCCTCGCCGTTCTTGGCAAAGGCGCTATACAAAGTCAGCCGGCCCACTGACAAAGCCACCGTATAGGCCAGCAAAACTCCAAGCACGCCGCCGATTGCGGTAATCGTCAGGGCCTCCGCAAGGAACTGCATCAGAATGAATCTTCGGCGCGCGCCCAACGCTTTCTGCACGCCGATCTCGCGCGTACGCTGCGTCACCGACACGAGCATAATGTTCATCAGGCCCACGCCGCCGATGCCGAGCGTCAGCGTGCCGATGAATCCCATCAGCACCTTCAACCCCAACGTGATGATTTCGAACTGATGCACCTGCATCATGATATTGAACACGCGCACGGCTTGCCGGTCGGCTTCGTTGAAGTGATGCTGCGTCGCCAGAATCGACCGCACCGCCGGTTCAATCCGCTCGTACTCCGGAGTCTGATAGTTGAACCAGATCGTGTCCAGGTAATGCGTGCTCTTCAAGTCGCTCATGGTGCTGAAGGGAATGTAGACCACACGGTTGATGTCGTCGTTGCCCTCCTGCATCTTGGCCTTGAGCACACCGACGACTTCAAAGCTCAGCCCGTCGAGCCGGATGTGCTCACCCAACGCATTGCGCCCGGAAAATAGCTTGTCCTTCGCCTCGGCCCCAATCACCGCCACCCGCGCCCGTTGTACCTGGTCCTCCATGTTGTAGAAGCGCCCCTGGGCCAGATTGAGCGAGCGAATGTCATACACCGTCGGATCGTTCCCGGTCACAGGAAACGTGAAGACGCGATTGTCGTACTGGGCATTCGACTGCTTATCGACCGACGGCGTAATGTGCGTGACTTGCGGAAGGTTGGTGGCCAGCGCGTCCACATCCTCCTGCGTGAAGCGGATGTTCACTCCCGACTTTTGACCACCTGCCTGCATGGAAGTAGTGCCCGGCACTACGATGACCATCTTTGTGCCGAAGTTGGCAAAGATGTTCGCGCACGCCTGTCCAAAGCCGTCGCCGTAAGCGAGCAGCATGACGACCGTCGCGATACCCCATGCCATACCGAGCATGGTGAGAGCCGTGCGCCGCCGGTTGTGGCGCATCGCCCCGTAAGCTTCGTGTAGCAGATCTCGCATCATCCCTTACTCCTGCCGCAGCGCTTCCACGGGCTGCAGCAATGCCGCCTTGCGCGCGGGGTAAAGCCCGGCCACCACTCCCGCCAGCGTCAGGCTGCCAATGGCCAGCATCGCCGACATCGGCACCAGCTTCGGCGGATCAAATCCTTGTGGCCCCTGTATTCCGCCCATCAATCCCATCAGGCCACCGGCGAAAGCCAGGCCAATCAGCCCGCTCCCCAGCGTAAGCAGCAAGCCTTCCAGAAAAAAATGCACAAGGATGCTGCGGTTGGTCGCTCCCAAAGCTTTGCGCAGGCCAATCTCCCGCGTACGCTCGCTCACCGCGACCAGCATGATGTTGATCACGCCAATCGCGCCCAGGGCCAGCGTCACCACTCCCACCGCTCCCAGGAACATGTTCATCACGTCGAAGATGGTTCCCACCATCTTCGATTCCTGGATCGAATCCCATTCGTCGAAGGCGTTCGGATCGTTGGCATCAAATCCGTGATTGCGCCCCACGATCTGGTGCACTTCCTCCTGCGCCAGCAGGTGCTCCGCGGTCACCTGCGGCTGATACTCGATAAATGAAATGGACTTTTGATGATTCTCGCCCTTAATCGGAAAGTTTTCGGCCATCACCTGGAACGGAATGTAGCCGCGCATGTTCAGCCACATGTTGTCGCCGCGCCCAAGATGCGGCATGCTGCCCACCACTTCGAACCGGATGCCATTCAGCAGCACGACTGCCCCGACGGCCGGCCGGCCCGGGAAGAGCGTCTTCAACAGCTCGTTCCCCAGCACGATCACATTGCGGCGCTGCGTTCCATCCAGTTCATTCAGCCAGCGCCCTTCCTTCATCGGCAGATAGCTGATCTCGTTGAGCTGCGGCTCCGTGCCGAGAATCTCCCCGCTGGCATTGGCGAATTCGCTGACCTCGCGCAGATCGCTCCGCGAAATAATGGGGCAGGCATTGCGCACGTGCCCGGCCTGCCGAATGTCGAGGTAGTCCTGATAGGTGAGCAGATAGGACCGGGCGGAGCTCATGTTGCCGGCGACAGCCGGCGCCCGCCCCGGAAACAGGAACATGATGTCTTTGCCGAACTCCGCCATCTCCCGCTTGTTGCCCGAGCGGAATCCTTCGCCCACGCCGACCAGCAACAGCAGAGATCCC
>Ga0075029_100002122_pt1 | contig 11225 bp, 8 predicted proteins | sample LitLauG_LLR_2013_FD_71391 | JGI IMG/M metagenome (GOLD analysis project Ga0075029, IMG submission 71391) | Freshwater sediment microbial communities from North America - Little Laurel Run_MetaG_LLR_2013 | ecosystem: Environmental > Aquatic > Freshwater > Creek > Sediment | place: USA...
ATGGAAACCCGCAAGATCGGCCGCCAGGGCCTGGTATCGAGTGCCCTCGGGCTGGGCTGCATGAGCATGACGCACGGCTATGGCGGAGGCGAAGAAGGCGAATCCATCGCCACCATCCATCGCGCCCTCGATCGCGGCGTGACCATGCTCGATACGGCTGAGGTTTACGGGCCGCACACCAATGAAGAGGTGGTGGGCAAGGCCATTCGCGGCCGGCGCGAGGGCGTCATCGTCGCCACCAAGTTCGGTTTCGTCATCGGATCGGCGATGATGCAGCTCGACGGCTCGCCCGCCAATGCGCAGCGCGCCGCCGAAGGTTCCTTGAAGCGGCTGGGCGTCGAAACAATCGATCTTTATTACCTTCATCGCAAGGACCCGGCGGTTCCCATTGAAGATTCGGTAGGAGCGATGAAGCGATTGGTGGAGCAGGGCAAGGTGCGCTACCTGGGCCTTTCCGAAGTAGGCGCGGAGACACTGCGGCGCGCCCACGCCGTCCATCCCATCAGCGCAGTGCAAAGCGAATATTCGCTCTGGGAGCGCGGCGTGGAAGCCTCGGTTCTGCCTGCGATGCGCGAGCTCGGCGTCACGCTCGTGCCGTTCAGCCCCTTGGGACGCGGGTATCTGACCGGCTCGCTGCAATCAACCGCGGCCTTCGGCGCGAATGACTTCCGCCGCAATCTGCCGCGTTTCAATGACGAGCATCTGGCGGCAAATCAACGGCTGGTGGCCATCGTGAAAACTGTAGCGGAGCGCCGCGGCGCAACGCCGGCGCAGATCGCATTGGCATGGATTCTGGCCAATGCCCCCGACGCCGTGCCCATCCCCGGCACCAAGCAGCGCAAGTATCTGAACGATAACCTGGGCGCGCTGGACGTCCACCTGACGCCCGAAGACATGGCCGAGTTGGATGGCATCGCAGCCTTGACCTCCGGCGAACGCTACCCGCCATCCCTGGCCAAAAACGCCGAGCGATGAACAAGAAACTCGGTCTGTTGCCGTTAGTCGCCGCGACGTTCTTCATGGTCTCGGGAGGCCCCTACGGCATCGAAGGCTTGGTGCAGCAGGCGGGCTACGTCGGCGCAATCGCCACACTCGTTCTGATCCCTTTGATCTGGTCGTTGCCAACGGGCCTGATGGTGGGCGAATTGGCGTCGGCGATCCCGGCCGAGGGTGGATTCTACGTCTGGGTGCGGCGCGCCCTGGGGCCTTTCTGGGGATTTCAGGAAGCCTGGCTCTCGCTGGCCGCCAGCGTCTTCGATATGGCGGCATACCCTACGATCTTCGTGTTGTCGCTAGGGCAGTTGTGGCCGGGAGCGCTGCACAATCCGTGGCGCGTGGCGATTCCCGCGGCCGTGATCTTCGCTTGCGTGGCGTGGAATCTACTGGGCGCGGGTGCGGTGGGCGGAGGGTCCATTGCCCTGGGCATCGCGCTGCTGGCTCCCTTCGCGGCAATGATGTTTTTCGCGCCGCATAGAGGCATCGTGACCCGCGCGCCTCATGGAGCCTGGTACGCGGGCCTGGTGATCGCTATGTGGAACTGCATGGGATGGGACAACGCGTCCACGGTGGCGCAGGAGGTGCGCGATCCGCAGCGGACGTATCCGCGAACCATGTTGTGGGCCGTGCTCGCGGTCGCGCTGGTCTATATTGCGCCGATTCTCGCGGTCGCGTATGCGGGCGTGCCTTCGTCCGAGTGGTCGGATGGCGCGTGGGTGACGCTCGCCGGTGGCATTCGTCCATGGCTCGCGCTGCCCGTGCTGATCACGATCATGGTCAGCGTGCTGGGGCAGGTGAACTCGCTGACCATGTCCTATTCGCGCATCCCTTTGGCGATGGCGGAGGACGGACTCGCGCCCGGCTTCTTACGGCGCGTCTCGAAAAACGGCGCGCCGTGGGCCGCGCTGCTCGCCTGCGGCGTCATCTGGACCATGGCGCTCAGCCTGAGCCTGGACCGCATTTTGCTGCTGGATATTCTGCTCTACGGCGCGAGCCTGATTCTGGAATTTATCGCGCTGATCGTGCTGCGTGTGCGCGAGCCGGGGCTCGAACGTCCATTACGAATCCCAGGGAAAATCTTCGGAGCCGTGCTGGCCGCCGGTCCGCCGTGCGCGCTGCTGATCTTCGCGGCGATCATGAACCGGCACGAACAAATAGGCCAGATCAGCGCGGCGATGTTGGCAGGAGTCGTAGCAATCTGCGGCGTCGCGATGTACCCGGTGGTGAAACGGCTGACTAAACCAGCTCTACCTTCGCGCGCAGGTTCGCCACGCCCGCCGTGTAGCGATCGTCGGTGACGGTGAACGCCACCGCGTCCTCCAGCCAGTCGTGTGCCGTGCCGTCGGGATCGTGCGAGGCTACCGTTAGCGTGTAGGGGTGCGGACAGAGGTCGCACAGGAAACGGAACGAAAGCGTCACCGTATCGCCCGCCGTGCGCGGGCCAAGCTTCAGTTGCTCCAGTTCCGTGTTGGTGCCGTAGACCTCGAAGCCGATCTGCGTGCGGATCAGGATGCCCAGCACCGGGTCCTGCACCGCTTCGTGAAATTTCACCGCGACGCGCACGCTGACCATTTCGCCGCTCTTCCACACGATGGTCGGTTTGCCGTCCGCCCCCAGCGTGTCGATCGACAGAACTTCGGCGCGTCCGTCGCCGCGGCGGTAAGATGGCGCAAGCCTCGGCGGAATCGTAGCGCCCCAAGCGCGGATTTTTTCGGCCACCGCGCGCCTGTATTTGCGTAGCGTTTCCCTGGGATCGCCCTTGGCGGCCATTTCGCCCGCCTCGATCCACCACACCTCGTCGCACAGGGTTTCGAGCAACCGCTCTTCATGAGACGCCAGCAGCACCGTCGATCCAGCGCGCCGCAAGCGGTCAAGCGCGGTGAGCGTGCGCGCGCGTACTACCGCATCCTGCGTGGCCAGGGTCTGATCCAGCGCCAGCACCGCCGCGGGCGCGAGGTTCAGCGCGTCGCCGCCGCCGACGAATCGCGCGTCCGCAGACGTCTTGACCTCGCCCTGCTCAGGCTTCAGGACGCCGCAGGCGAGCTTCAATATCTCCGTCACCCCGGAGCCTTTGTCGCCGATCATGCCGATGATCGCGCCAGGAGGCGCGACGGCGCGGAAATCCTTCAGCGGTCCGTACGACGCGTTCTTAAACTCGATGGACATTCAAAATCAGGATAGCCGTTTTCTATTTCTTCCCGCCCAGCGGATGATTCGGCTCCGTGGTGTAGTCTTCGCACACGTTTGGCCCAACGGAGTTTTGCACCAGCTTCACGCCGGGTCCGCCCGCGATGCAGTGCGACTTCATCCTATGACCGGAAATCGTGTTGCCGCTGATGACGTTGCCGCGCACCTCTTCCATGCGCACCACGCCGCGGCTCAAGTAAATGCCCGTCTCCAGCATCTCCGGTTCATCGGCTTTGTAGATGCACGTGAATTTCTTCGTATCGTTGCATTCGGCTTTGTCCAGATGCAGGAACGAATTTCCGGTGACTTTGTTGTTGGAACCCATCAAAAACAGGCCCCCGAACTTCGTGCCGTCAATGGTATTGCCACGAATCTCCACGTTTTCGGAATGCATGTTCGGGTCGGTATTATTCATGACAATCCCGAAGTGGCCGAATAAATACGACTCCGGTGCGCCGCGGTTGACGCAGGTGTTCTCCACAACCGAGCCGTCGTGAAACCCATCCAGATCGATGCACTTGCCGTTCACTTCCTCAAAGCGGTTGTGGATGTACGTCGTGTGATCCACGTTGCCCGCCGTATCGATCGCCACCGGCGTGCCGTATGTCTCGAAGTCCACCAGTTCCGGAGGGTAACCAATGCGGCTGCCCGTGTTGTCTTCCACGCGCACGTTCCATGCCGCGCCCACTTGGATCGCATCGCGGCCCATTTCCTCGAAACGGTTGCCTGCGAACACGCCGTCGTGCAGCCTCGGCGACGTGTACAGCGAGTGCGTCCACAACGCGTTGCCGCGGATGCGCCGGAACAGCGAATCGCGCACTTCGAAATCCGAAGTGCCTTCTTCCAGCACAATTCCGCCGGTGGTATTGTTGCGCCCGTTCGGCTTCTTCGTGCCCGAATCCTCCACCTGCACGTTCTGGATCTTCACATTGTTCGACCGGCTTGCAACCACGGCAAACGCCGGGATCGCTGTGAACTGGACGTGCGAAATCTCCACGCCCGCCACGCGATCCAGCAGGATGCCGTTGCCCGAATAGAAAATGCGAAACGCGTTTTCCGGCGGAGCCATCTCCATGGCCCGGTCGAACTTGGCGCGGTTGCCGTCGATCGAAAAATCGCGGAAGCGGATCGCGCTGGCGCCTTCGGCCACCAGCATCGCGCGCCCCTGAAAATTGTTCGCGGCCTTGAGCATGGTCCCCGATCCAACTAGTTCAAGGTTGTGCGCGCCCGGAGCCAGCCGCAACTCCGACGAGACCTCAATCACGCCGGTAGGCAGCGCGATCGTTCCGGTGGTTTGGGACGCCAGCGCCTTGCGCAACCGCGATTCGGGCGTGCCTCCGCATGCGGTGAGAAAAAGGCAAGCGACCCACAGGGCAACTACGGCTTTTTGAGCCACTCGCCGATCCAATCGAGGAATTGGTCGTACCATAGCACGCTATTTTGAGGCTTCATGATCCAGTGGCCTTCATCGGGGAAAAGCACCAGTTTTGATGGAATTTTCTGCTCCTGCAGCGCGGTGAACAATTGCATTCCCTGCCCCACGGGGACGCGGTAATCGAGCTCGCCGTGGAAGACCAGCGTGGGCGTCTTGAAATCCTTGGCGAAGAAACTGGGGGACCATTTCGCGTACATCTCCGGGTTGTCCCAGGGGAAGCCTTTGAACTCCCAAAGCGGAAACCACAACTCTTCGGTTTCGCCCGCCATGCTGCGCAAATCGTAGACGCCCGAATGCGTGATGAACGCCTTAAAACGATTGGTATGGCCCAGCATCCAATCCACCATGTATCCGCCGAATGACCCGCCGGCGGCGGCCATGCGATCCGTGTCCGCGTAGGGCAGCTTCTGAATCGCGTCAGCTACGGCCATGATGTCGTCGAAACACTTGCCGCCCCAGTCGCCGTTGATGTCGTCGATAAATCTCTGCCCGTAGCCGGTGGACCCGCGCGGATTCGGCATCACCACTAAATATCCGGCCGAGGCGAACACCTGCGGGTTCCAGCGGTAGCTCCACGTTTCACCCCACGCGCCTTGCGGACCACCATGGATCAAGAACAGCACCGGATACTTTTTCGTCGGCGAAAAATCCGGAGGCTTAACGATAAACGTCTGGATACGCGTCTTATCTTCGCCGCTCTCCACCCACATTTCCTCCAAGGGCCGCACCGTTGACGCAGCGAGCACTGCGTCGTTGAAATGCGTCAGGGCCACGCCCGCGCCAGCGCCCGCCGTCGCCTTGAAAATCTCCGTCGGCTTCGATCCGCTCTGCTGCGAATAAATCATGGTCGCGCCGTCGGGTGTGAATTGCACATCGTCCAGGCTCAGCGCGCCGGAAATGATCGCGCGCAAGCCGCCGCCGTTAACCGAAACCATCTGCAAGCCGGTGCGCCCGCGATCCTCGGACGTAAACACCAGCCGCTCGGAATCGGGCAGCCACGTCATGCTCTCCACCCAGCGATCCAATCCTTCGGAAAGACTAGCAGTCTTGCCGCTCGCGCGGTCCAACACCATGAGGCGCCAGCGATCGCTCTCATATCCGGCGCGCGCCTGCGAACGGAACGCCAGCATCTTGCCGTCGGGCGAATACAAAGGAGCGTTATCCGCGCCCAACCCGATGGTGATGCGGCGCATCTCGCCTCCCGTCAGAGGCACGGTGTAAATATCGGAGTTGGTGCTGGTGGCCAAATCCGGATCGACGTTCATGGTGAACGCCAACTCCTGCGAATCCGGTGAAATGGCGTAGCCATCCGGCCCGCCGAGCGAGAACGGAGGAACGTCGGCCGAACCGGGCGTCAGGTCCTTCACGTTTGCCCCGTCGGCGTCGACCACGAGAAGGTGCTGGCGTCGCTTGGTCTCGAACGCGGTCCAGTGTCGATAGAGCAGCGACGTGTACACACGCGCCTTCACCTTGTTCTTGGCTTCGGCGTCGATCTTCCTCTGATTGCACGCGTCATCGGCACCGCATTCGGGATAGACGCTCGACTGAAACACGATCTTTTTGCCGTCAGCGGAGACGAGCACGCCGCCCGCCTCCGTGGAAAGATGCGTGAGCTGGCGCGCGCGGCCTCCGTCGGCGTCCATCGACCAGACCTGCGACGATCCTCCGCGGTCGGAGATGTAATAAATCCGCTTCGAATCCGGAGCCCAGCGCGGGCGTTCATTATCGTTGCCCTCGCGGGTGATCTGGAGGGGCGATCCGCCATTCAGCGGCACCACATAAATCTGCTTGGGCTTCGCGTTTTTCTCGACATCCACTGTTTGCACGGTGAACGCCACCTGCTTGCCGTCGGGCGAAAGTGCCGGTTCGCTGACGCGCGATAAGCCGAGCATGGTTTGAACATCGAAGGTCCGGCGCTGGGCAAACAGGGCGCCGGCGGTGAGGAAAACGAAAGCCAACCGCATGGACTCCTATTTTACCGCTGCGAACGTGAGATTATGGACGACGTGCTGAAGCCGGCCGCGCTCATTGTTCTCGCGTTCATCACCGCCTCTCTCGCCTGGACGCTCAGCCGCCCCGCTGAGATCCCGTTCGAGAAACACACCATCGACCTTGGCGCAAGCGAAACGGCGGCCATCGCTGACATCGACGGGGACGGCAAGCTCGATATTGTGTCGGGAGAGAACTGGTACCGCGCGCCAAAATGGGAAAAACACAAGTTCCGCACGCTGCATCATCAGGATAATTACGTGGACGATTTCAGCGACCTTCCGCTGGACGTCAACGGCGACGGCCGCATCGACATCGTCAGTGGAACGTATTTCCAGCGCAAGCTGGTGTGGCTGGAAAATCCCGGCAAGATCGACGGCGAGTGGAAGGAGCACCTGATCGACTCCGGCTATCCGTGCGAATTTGCCTTCCTGGTCGACCTCAAAAACACGGGCCAGAAGCGCGATCTGCTGCCGGAATACGACAAGCCCGAAGCGCCGCTCACCTGGTATGAGCTGCAAAACGGCGCCTGGATCAAGCACGTCGTCAGCCCCACCAGCTTCGGCCACGGCATCGGCGTCGGCGATGTGAACGGCGACGGTCGCAACGATATTCTCACGCCGAAAGGTTGGTTTGAGGCGCCCGATTGGAAGTTTCATCCCGACTTCGACCTAGGCTCCGTCGGCTTCATGTATGTGCTGGACGTTAACGGCGACGGGTGCGCCGACATCGTCACGTCGATGGCGCATCATTACGGCATCTTTTGGCTGGAGCAGTTGGCCGACGGCAAATGGGCCAAGCACATGATCGACGATAGCTGGTCCCAGGCGCACGCCATGACCATGGTGGATTTGAACGGCGACGGCCAGATGGATTTCCTCACCGGCAAGCGCTTCATGGCCCACAACGGCCGCGATCCGGGCGAACGCGAGCCACTGGGCGTCTACTGGTATGAGTTTCTGCGCGACGGAAAAAACGTGCAGTGGGTGAAGCACGTGGTGGATTATTCGACGCGCACCGGCGGAGGCATGCAGATTCCCGTGGCCGACTTGTATGGCCGTGGCGCATTGGACTTCGTCACTGCGGGCAAAAGCGGCCTCTTCTTATTTGAGAACATGTTAAGGAAGCATCCATGAAACAATTTCCCCTGTTCCTTCTGGCGTTGAGCCTGGCCAATGCCGATTCGCTGCTGGTCTTGTCGAAAGGCGATTTGACGCTGGCAATTGTCGATCCCTCCACGCTGAAGGTGATCGCGAAAATGCCCTCCGGCCCCGATCCACATGAGGTGATCGCGTCGGCTGACGGCAAGACAGCGTACATTTCCAACTACGGCGGAGGCGCGTACAACACCATCACCGTGGTGGACTTGGTGGCGCAAAAAACCACAGGGCCGATCGATCTGGGCGCGCTCCGCGGACCTCACGGCCTGTGGTTCGCGGGCGGCAAGGTCTGGTTCACAGCCGAGGCCGCGAAGGTCGTCGGCAGCATCAACCCGGCGACCATCAAGATCGACACGGTAATTGGCACAGGGCAGGGACGCACGCACATGGTGTGGGTGACGGCGGATGCCAAGCGTCTCGTCACGTCGAACGTCAGCGCCGGCACCATGACGATCATCGATCAGACTACGGGCGGCCGCGGCGGCATCGACTGGAATGAAACCACCGTGGGCGTCGGCCCCGGCGCGGAAGGTTTCGACGTCGCGCCTGGAGATAAGGAACTATGGGCGGCCAACGCCGGAGACGGCACCATTTCAATCCTGGATCTTGCTGCCAAAAAAGTTAGCGCAACGCTGCAAGCCGACGTGAAAAGCGCGAATCGTTTGAAGATTACGCCCGATGGCAAACTGGCGCTGGTGTCGATGCTGAACAACGCCGATGTGGCCGTGTTTGATGTGGCGACGCGCAAGCTGGTAAAGCGCATCCCTGTGGGCCACGGAGCGGCGGGCATTGAGATCACGCCCGATGGCTCCCGAGCATTCGTCGCCTGCACGCCGGACAGTTATGTGGTGACGATCGATCTAAAATCGCTTACCAATACGGGCAAGTTCGACGCGGGAAAGAACCCTGACGGGATGGCGTGGGTTAGGAAGTAAGACTCGTCACTGAACCTTCGCCGCTTCCGTATCCATCGCCGGCTTCGCTACCATCACCGGCTCGACGTTCTCGTGCGATTTTTCGACCAGCTTCACCACCGTCTCTTTGCCGTCGAAAATTTTGCGGAAATCGGGGTCCTGGATGATGCCATCGCCGCGGTCCTCCCAGGCGAACACTTTATATTCGCCGGGCGCGAGGCCTTTTAAATCGAACGCCCCATTCTGATCCGTATCGGCCGACTTCGCCACGTCGCCCGACTTGTCGCAAATCTGCACCACCGCGCTGGGAACGGGCTTGCCGTCCGAATCGCGCACAGTTCCCGTGACCTCCGCGCCGTTGGGTGAAAGGACGACCAGCATCTCGCCACCGCTCGAATTGGACAAGTCGAGGTCCTTGCCGTTGAAGTCCTGACCTCCGAAGTTGATCGCCTTGACGTAGGTATTCTCAGCCAGGCCGCCGACGTTGACTCGATAAACGCCGGGCATCACACCATTCACGCGAAACGTGCCGTCCTCATTGGATTCGGCGTACGCGAACGTGCGGTTGGATTGATCCAGGGCGCGGAGATTCACCGCCGGAAGCGCGTGCGCGCCGGGAGTCTGCGATGCCGGATCGACGCCTTCCGTCTTAAAGGAACCTTTAATCGTCGGCCCAGGCACCAGCGGCACCACCAGGCCCTCAATATCCTGATCGGCCACCGTAACCTCCAGTCGCGCGACCAGCGGTATGGACTTGGTGAATTCGCCGGTCGGGTCCTTCACCACCGCCTCGGTGTACTGGCTCTGTAGGATGTATGCGCCCGGAGGCACGTTCTTAAACACGAACACGCCTTCTGTGCCCTGCACCTGCGCCTGCCTCTGCTCGGGAAACGACAAATTGGCGGAGCCCTTCGGCAGCAGCGAAAGCTGAGCATAACGCGGCGCATTGGGTCCGCTTTCGATCTTGCCCTGCACCGAATATACGCGTCCGCGCCGCACGTGAATCTCCACGCCGCGCACCTCCGCTCCTTCGGGCACGTCGATCAATGCCGCGGAGGCAGCGTCCAACGCGTTCGGGAAATACGTCTTTAAATATGACTCCTGGGGCTTACGGCTGCCCGGCCTCTCGTTTCCGAATGCAACATTGGCACGGCTGTCGGCGCTCAAATAGTAATGGCCAGCCCGCAGGTTACCCATGACGAACGTCCCGTCCGCCTGCGATGTGGTGTTCCCAGCCATCTGCAGTTGCTTCTTGCCGGTCTGAAAAGTCCATCGCGAAGCCTGCACCTGATATCCGGGCAGAGGCTCGCCATCGTCATCCACCACCCGGCCGAAAATCATGCCCTGCGGCGTCATCTTGATGACCAGGTCCTTCATCTCTTGGCCCGCGTCCAGCGTAAGAGGTGTGCCCGCCGTGCCCGAAGACCGCGCGCCGTACTGTTGATTCACAAAGCCCGTGCGCTGCGCGGAAAGATAATATTTGCCCGGCGAGACGTCTTCGAAGACGAACTTGCCCTCGCCCTCCGACGTTGCGGTGTACGAGGTAGGCTGCGTCCCCTGGCCGGAAGGAATCCCCTGCAATCGGACAGCGGCTTTTTTCAAAGGCGCGCCCGCCTGACTGATCACCTGTCCCGCAACGCGGGCATTCTGGACCTGTACAGGAGCCTGCAGCGCAAGCAGCAGCGCAAAAATCATTCGGGCACCTCCGGTATTTTCGAATTATAGACGCTCCGCGCGTTAATCTGGATTCATGCGGATTACTGCCAACACTATCTTGATTACCGGCGGAGGATCCGGCATCGGCGGAGGCCTCGCGCAGGCGTTTCACAAGCTGGGCAATCGCGTGATCGTCGCCGGGCGGCGGCGCGACGTGCTGGAAAAAACCGGCCTCGATTATGTTGTTCTCGATACACGGGACCGTGCGGCCCTCGCCACAGTGGCGGGCGAAATCACGGCGAAATATCCCGATTTGAACGTCGTCATCAACAACGCGGGTGTGCAGCGGCAGCACGATTTTTCGCGCAGTGTGAATGAAACGCACATCGCCGAGGAAATCGACACGAATATCCATGGCGTGCTGGGCATGACGGCGGCATTTCTGCCGCACCTGATGAAGCAGCCGCACGCCGCACTCATCAATGTTTCGTCCGCATTGGCGTTCGTGCCGATGGCGCGGTTCCCCGTTTACTGCGCGACGAAAGCGTTCGTGCATTCCTTCACCATGTCCCTGCGGCACCAGTTGCGGAACACCGGCGTGCGGGTGATTGAAATCGCTCCCCCGTGGGTGGCGACCGATTTGGGCGCGGGACATTCGACGCTGGAAGCCGCGCCGGGCCGCGGCCCGATGCCTTTGGACGCATTCATCGAGGCGGCCATGGCCGATCTGGCAACCGATCGCGAAGAGTTGCCTGTGGCCGGCGCAAAGTTCCTGCATGGCGCGGGCGTCGGCGAAAAAGTCGGCGAGGTGTTCGCGCAAATGAACGGGTGATCCGGTATTCTTTGAAGCATGCGAATCCGGATATTTTTGCTGGCTGCGGCGTGCGC
>Ga0075029_100002123_pt1 | contig 11222 bp, 10 predicted proteins | sample LitLauG_LLR_2013_FD_71391 | JGI IMG/M metagenome (GOLD analysis project Ga0075029, IMG submission 71391) | Freshwater sediment microbial communities from North America - Little Laurel Run_MetaG_LLR_2013 | ecosystem: Environmental > Aquatic > Freshwater > Creek > Sediment | place: USA...
GGCTTTTGACTTATTCACTATCGTTGGCTAGCCACTTGCAGAATGATCCCCGCCGCGGTGTCCGCCGGGGAAGTCACTCCATCGCTGCCTCGTCCCAGTTTCGACTTAACCGCGGCGAGTCGCTCCATCATCCGCGTACGCGCCTCACCGTCAGGAATCACCTTGTTCAGCTCGGCGACTACATTGCCTGCTGTGAACTTATGCTGCACTAGCTCCGGGACGACTTCCTCCCCGGCGATCAGGTTGACCATTGCGAAGAACGGCACTTTGACCCGCGGCTTCCCCAGCGCGTAAGTGAGCGGAGAAACGCGGTACACCATGACAAAGGGAGTGCCCATGATCGCGGCCTCGACCGTCGCCGTGCCGCTGGCCACGATTCCCGCTCGCGAATGATGGAGCGCCGGGAGCGCCTCCGACACCAGGTGAATATGCGGCAGCTCAGTTCGCGGAGTCCCAATCAACTCCCGCAGAAACGCCGAGTCCAGCGTCCGTGCCACAGGCAACAGATATTCGTAGCCGGTGCCCAACTGATCTTTCTGCAGACGACCCGCGGCCTCGAGAATCGTCGGCAGGTTCATACCGACTTCTTTGCGGCGGCTGCCGGGCATCAGTGTGATCCATCGTTTCGCCGCATCGATTTTGTTCTGCGCCGCGTAGGCTTCGCGCGTGATCGCAGGCGCGGGCAGCCCGGCCAGTGGATGACCGACAAACGTCGCGTCGACTCCGCGATCGCGGTAGAACTTCTCTTCAAACGGAAAAATCACCAGCGCCTTGTCGACATACTTGCGCAGCAGCTTGACCCGTCCCTGCCGCCACGCCCAGAACTGCGGGCAAACATAATAGACAACCGGAATCCCGCGCTTTCTCATTTGCCGCGCGACACGCCAATTGAATGCCGGTGCGTCGATGACCACCGCCAGATCGGGACGGCGCTCGTCCGCCCTGCTAATCAGTTTCTTGTAGAGTCCAAGAATTTTCGGGAGGTGGCTGACGATTTCCGTGATGCCGACGACGGCAAGATCTTTGGCATCGACCACAATGTCGCATCCGGCGGCCCGCATACGCTCCCCGCCAGCGCCAAAGAACTCAATCTGCTCAAGCTGCGTGGTGGCAGCGCTCTGCTCCGCGGATCCTGCCACCTGCCGTCGCAGCGCTTCGATCAGCTCCGCGCCGTACATTTCTCCGGAGGCTTCGCCGGCAGAGATCAGAATTCGCACGCTGTAATTGTACGGTAGCGTCGCGCCGCCGCTGTTTTTTCAATCGAACTCATCGGCTATCATTGAAGACGTAACAACACGCAATGATTCGGAGTGTTCATGGCTTTCCCCATCAAAGTCTGCAGTGTTTGCGGAGAGGAATTCGAGTTGAAGCCCGATAAACCGGGTTTCGCCAATCGTTGTCCCGATTGCACCGAGACCGAGTCTCAGCAACCCGACACAAAGCGTCCCATGGACGCCGTCGAACGCAAAATTCAAGCGGAAGCCAACCAGGCCCGCCGGGAAGCAATGCGCAACCTTCTGTACCGAAAAGACAGCTAGCAGTGTCCCAGAACATGGCAGTTGGCGGATCAGACAGACCGGGATAGATGCCCGCACAGCCCTTCAATCGCCTGCCGCCCGCATGATAAAATCAAGCAGGAACTGAAACGAGAGGCGCCGATGTCACGTCGCACCAAGCTCGGATTTGAACCGCTCTCACTGGAAGAGACAGCCAGGCAGTTGGGCATTTCACACCAGAGGGCGCAGCGAATTCTTACCTTGGTCGGCGCCGACGCCGCAACCGGCCAAGCGAGCCTTCCCGCAGGAAAGCGACGAACTGTCCGCTACAAAATGACTCGTAAGTCCGCTCGTGCTCGATAGCTTCTCAACCAGATTTGTTTCCGGGTGACTACGTTTTGCCGTCGCCATGCGAAAAACCGAAAAGCAGCGCGTTTTTCTGAACATTCCCTACGACAATCGGTTCGAGCCTCTCTATCTCGCCTACATAACCGCTCTCAGCGCGATGGGGTTTCTTCCTCGCGCGACTCTAGGCATCGGCGGTGGCCGCAGGCTGGACCGCATTGCATCCCTTATCGAAAGCTGCCCGTACTCCATCCACGATCTTTCTCGCGTGCAACTTGATCGCAACCCTCCGCTCACGCCGCGTTTCAACATGCCGTTCGAACTCGGACTGGCTGTGGGTTCCGCACGAGCCAATCCGCGCCATAAGTGGTTTGTCTTCGAGTCCGTGAATCGCCGCCTCGCTAAGTCCTTGAGCGACCTGGATGGGACGGATCCCTATATCCATGATGGGACGGTGCGAGGTGTCATGCGGGAAGTGTGTAACGTCTTCGTCAGGCAGGCCCAGCCGACAGTGCCGCAGATGATGAAGATGTATCGCGACCTGCGACGAGGCATTCCCAGGATACTCCGCAACGCCGGAGGACGGTCGTTGTTTACGGCTCGTGCGTTTTCTGACCTCTGTCTGGCAGCGGCGGGGCTGCGAAGCAAGTATGTTCGCAGAGGCTGACGCTTCCACGCCTCATGCACACCCCTAATCATCCGCGCTGACCGCCGGTTGCGGGGCAGCAGAGCCGCCGATCGCCACTTCCTGATCCTTATACTGCAGCTGATACAGCTTGTAATAGATCCCGCGCTGCGCCAGCAGTTGCTGGTGCGATCCCATTTCGCGCACCTGTCCTTTATGCATCACGATGATTTTGTCGGCCCTCTGGATCGTCGACAGGCGGTGCGCAATGATCAGTGCCGTGCGCCCTTCCACCATGCGATTGAGCGCGTCGCGCACGCGGAATTCGGTTTCCGTGTCGACGCTCGAAGTCGCCTCATCCAGAATCAGAATCTTCGGATTGTGCGCCAGCGCCCGCGCAAAACTGATCAACTGCTTCTGTCCGGTGGAGAGCGTCGATCCCCTTTCGCGCACCTCTTCTCTGAAGCCTCCCGGCAATGTCCGGACGAAGTCAGCCAGGTTCACGTCCTCTGCCGCCTGCTCCACATCCGCGTCCTGAATGCGCGATGTTCCCAGCCTGATGTTACCCGCCACGGTCCCGCTGAACAGAAATGGATCCTGCAACACAACCCCGAAGCGCCCGCGTAAGTCGTCCAGGTTCATCTCCCTGATGTCGACGCCGTCAATGCGGACGGCGCCGCGCTGCACATCGTAGAAGCGCATCAGAAGGGAGATCAGCGTCGTCTTGCCCGCCCCGGTGTGGCCAACAACAGCGATGGTCTCTCCCGGCTCCAGCACAAAGCTCACATCACGCAGCACCCAGTCCGGCTCCTCACCGGTGTTGTACGCAAACCAAACATGATCAAATTCAATCCTCCCCGGACCATCTGCCCTCTTCGTCACAGCCGTTGACGTCACTTCGATCTTCGTGTCCAGCAGCTTGAACACTCTTTCTCCAGCCGCCATCGCGGACTGCAGGATGTTGTACTTCTCGCTCAAGTCCTGTATCGGACGGAAGAATCGCTGCGCGTACTGCATGAACGCCACCAGCACGCCTAGCGTCATCACGCTCTGCGTAGCGTGGAAAGTGAGCAGGCTCTTCTTCGAAAATTCGATGACGAAGCTGGAAACGCTGACATTCTGCAGAATGCCGTTCCCGCCAAACCAGATGATGCTCGCCACCGCAACGGCAGACAGGATTTCGACCACCGGGTAATACACCGCATACGCCATGATGGCGTCTTTGAATGCCTCCATGTGCGAGGCGTTAATTTCGGAAAATTTCTTGAAGGCCCGCCGCTCGCGATTGAAGAGCTGCAACACGAGCATGCCCGAGACCGCTTCCTGCAGGTAAGAATTGATTCGAGCAATGGCGGTGCGGATGCGCCGGTAAGAATCGCGCACCTTGTCGCGGAAAATCAGCGTCGCATAGACGATTACGGGAAGCACCGCGAACGTAATCAGCGCCAGCTTCCAGTTCATCAGCATCATGATGCCGATGATGCCGGCCAGTACGAATACGTCTTCAAAAATCGAGACCACGCCGGCCGTGAACATCTCGTTGAGTGCGTCAACGTCGGTCGTCACGCGCGTTACCAGACGTCCAACCGGATTCTTGTCAAAGAACGCGACGTGCATGTGCTGCAGATGCCGGAAAATCTGGCTGCGAAGATCGAACATCACCTTCTGGCCAGTCCACTGCATCAGGTACGTCTGCACGAATTCGAGCGCGAAAGTAAAAACGAGAATGCCGACGTAGAGCCCGCCAATCTGCGCGATGCCCGTGAACGCATCCGAGCTCAGCTTGTCGCCTATCCAGGAATGGGAGTTCGCCGCCTTCGCCAGGTATTTATCGATGGCAATCTTCGTGAGGTAAGGACCCAGTACGTCCAGGACGGACTTCAGGATGATCGACGTCAGCGCCACCACGACGTGCCATTTATACGGACGCAAATACGTCAGCAGCCGCCGCATCAGCCGGCCGTCGTACGCTTTGCCCAGTACTTCTTCTTCCTGATTGGAGGCCATTGGTGGCGCGATAGAAAACTAAATCAGAGGTTACCCGTGCTTAAGCTTATCGCAAAAGCATCAACGTAAATAGATGACGGATCGCCCTCCAGAGATGGAAATGCTTCAGAGGCAAGCTTGGCTGAAGACAGGATTCAACGCTCGGCAAGTTGTCGTTGAACGAACAGGAAGTAAAGCGCCAACAGAATCAGCAAAGATCCATTGATGCTGAGCACTATGGGCGCCGTAAACAGCGGAACCAGCCATCCCGACATCAGATTCCCCATCGGCATGCCGCCGCGGAATGCGAAGTTATACACGCTCATGACTCGTCCGCGCATTTCGTTCGTGGTAATCAGTTGCACCAGCGAGTTCACGGTCGCAAAGACCGCCATCATCGATGCGCCCACCAGCACAAGGAATGTGTAGCTCAGCGGCAGCGACCGCGAAAGTGCAAACCCGGCAATCGCCGCGCCCAGCGTGGCCAGGGCAAACAGAGCCACCCGCCCCTTCCTTCTTATGTTGCCCGCGCTCGCGATGGTCAGCGAGCCGCAAATTGAACCGAGGCCCATCAGAGCCAATAGGTTCCCGTAGGTTTCCGGCCCGCGATGGAAGATGTCTTTCACGAACACCGGAAAGTAAGTGCGTACCGGCATGCTTAGAAAGGTCATCAAGAACGCCAGGATGATCAGCGCTTCCATCGAATGCTGCTTGCGAACAAACTGAATCCCCTGCTTCAGACTCGCGAACAGAGATTCGGTGGCTTTTAGCGGCCGGAACCGGGATCGGATGATCAGCAGAGACACGATGGGCGCCAGAAACGAAAGCGCATTTAACCCGAAGCACCACGTCTCGCCCAACCTCGCCAGTGCTTGACCGGCGAGTGCCGGACCGACCATCACCGCCACGTTGAATTGAATCGAATTCAGCGCGATGGCGTTCGGCATGTCCTCCTTCTCAACCAGTGTGGGAATCAACGCCTGGTAAGCCGGGCCGCCGAAGGCCTGGGCCAAGCCCGAAACGAAGGAGAGGCACAGGATGTGCCACACGTGCACCAGTCCGGTCGCCACCAGAATCGTGAGCAGGCCAGCACTTGCCATCTGAACATACTGCGACGCGAGCAGGATTTTCCGGCGCTCCACGCGATCGGCCACCACGCCGCCAATCAGCGAGAAAAGAAAGATGGGTATGCCGCCGAGAAACTGATCCAACGCGAGCAGGAATGCCGAGTGGCTCAGCCGGTAAACCAGCCAACTCTGCGCCACAATCTGCATCCACGTGCCGATACTGGATGTGCAGGCGCCAATCCACATCAGGCGAAAATCGCGATATTGAAATGCTTTGAAAACCCGGTTGATCAAACCGAACGCCCCTCGAAGAAGGCTAACATGCACCTTCACCCGGGCAAGGTGACGGGGATGGAAACAGCTTGAACACTATCAGCTAAATAGTCTTCTTAGGCTTCCGCGGACTACCCTCGGAGACCGCCTTTGCAGGTCTGCAGTCCCCTCCCTGGCAATTCGGGCACACCACCTTGGCATTCTTATCGGCCATCTGGTGCAGGAATGCGGAAAACGTCTGACCACAATGATTGCATAGCACGTCGATCGAGTCTTCTTTAGGATTCGTGACCGCCATCAAGCACCCCCAACACACTATTTTACCGCCTCCGCGGGGTCCCCTGCGCTGATCCCCATCCGGTAGAAGTCCAATAGAATGGGGAGTAGATGCCGCTGGGCCTCTACATCTCGGTGCCCTTCTGCCGGACCAAGTGCAGCTTCTGCAACTTCGCGTCTGACGTGTTCTCGAAGTCGGCCTACGAAAATTATGTCGCTCGACTGCTGGAAGACATCGGCGACTCCAGAAAACTGGCCTCAGAGCTAGGCTGCACGCTCGAAGAAACCGCCGATTCGATCTACCTCGGCGGAGGCACTCCCTCGATCCTCGACACCTCGCAGTTAACGCGCATCTTTGCCGCCTGTCGCGATCAGTTTGCGATTACACCCGCCGCCGAAGTCACCGTCGAATGCGCCCCGGGAACACTTTCGGCGCCGCTCATCGAGACCCTGCTGCAATGTGGAGTGAATCGCGTCAGCCTCGGCGTGCAATCGTTCGTGGATCGGGAAGCGCAGTCGGTAGGGCGACTGCACAAACGTGAGACTGTTCTCGAAGAGATCAGTCGGCTGCAAAAAGCCGGAATCACTAACATCAGTATCGACCTGATCGCGGGCCTCCCGCATCAGACGCCAGAAAGCTGGGCGTTCTCCGTCTCGGAGACGATCGCCACCGGCGTCCCGCACGTCAGCGTTTACATGCTCGAAGTGGACGACGAATCCCGCCTCGGCCGCGAACTCATCGCCGGAGGTGCCCGCTATCACGCTCACTTCGTCCCCGATGACGACGCGACCGCCGACTTCTACCAGCAGGCCTGCGAGATGTTCAACTCAGCGGGAATCGAACAGTACGAGATTTCCAACTTCGCGCGCACGCCGGCAGGTGCGAACGAGTCACGCCACAACCTGAAATACTGGACCCACCAGCCCTACATTGGCTTCGGCGTCGATGCCCACTCGATGCTGCCCGTGTGGGGACGGGCGCCCTCGCCCGTCCAAGTCGAGCGAAGCTCGACAACGAGCGATGCTGTCCGCTTCGCCACTCCTGATTCGCTCGATGCCTACATGAACCGCGCCCCGCACACTGTGACACCAGTCTCCGAGCCGGCAGCCATCGAAGAGAGCTTCTTCCTGGGACTGCGTCTCAACCACGGCGTGAACCTCGAGCATCTCCGCCAACAATTCGGTCGAGACGTTATCGCAAACTGGGATTCCGCGATCCGCCAATGCATCCACGACGGCCTGCTCGAACAGCAAGGCACAATCCTGCGCCTGACCGCACGCGGACGCCTCTTATCCAATGAAGTCTTTGAGCGATTTATTGCAGAGATAACCGAAGAAACAAAAGTGGGAACCGGCCACGTGAATCCACGTTAGTTGGCCGATGAGTGCCGTGTCGGCTTGGCCTATCCGGTCCCCACCATCTCAAAAACTTTGGGGAGGCCGATGCCCCCAAACATACTAAAGACAGGAGGCTCCGTTGCCAGAGCCTGTATTCCGGCCTCTCCCGAAAGACTCATCCACACCACACGAAACTGCGATCGCGCCGCCCCGTGCTGCACGTCCAAAATCTCGCCCGTTTGCACCTTCGAGCGGACACCGGCCAAAACCGCTCCGTGGTCGCTCACGTTGCGCACCCGGACAATTTCCGCGAAAGGCCGCGCCATCCGGTCCACTCCCCAGATTCGCACCGGCAACTCGAGTTTCACTCTGCGCTCTTTTCGCCGGTCCATGCAGCCCTGATCCGCAGCCTCGATCCAAGGCGGATCATAGGACCTCGTGCCCAGGCTGCATAGATCACACAAGTTATTATCGGGAGATTACCGAAGGGGACCTGCCATCAGTTCTTCATCGAGCATGAGCCGGGCCCATCAGGATGGCCGCACGATCCGCATGGGCCCGCCGCCATAGGCCGCGAAGACGAAGCTCCGCTCTTCGTCGACACCGCAAACACCGACAACTGCGGTTCCAGCTTCTTGCTCTGGCACTTGGGACACTCAGCCTTCTGTGTGCCAAATATCAGCGCTTCGAACTCATGCTGGCATTCCTTGCAGATGTACTCAAAAATCGGCATAGAGAAAACTCCGCGAAGACTTACTTCTAATTAGAATCGTTCCGTGAGCAATTCGCAACCACCAGCGGTTACGGCCCAATTCACGCCTCGCGGTTGGCTGCGCGGCGGTCATGTCCAGACCGTGGCCAGTTTCCTCATCCGCCGCCGCATCTACTTGCCCGTTCCCGAAGAGCGCCTGATCGAGGTTGAGCCTGGCGTCAAGGTCCTCTGCCATTGCCACTGGCAACCGGACCGCACACGCGCGCTGACGATCATCGTTGTTCACGGACTCGAAGGCTCCAGCGAATCGCAGTACATGCTCGGCATCACCGAAAAGGCCCTTGCCGCAGGAATGAACGTCATCCGCTACAACCAGCGCAACTGCGGAGGCACCGACGCGCTTGCTCCCGTCCTCTATCACTCCGGACTCTCGCACGACGTCGCGGTCGTCGCGCAAGAGATCATCGCGCGCGACGGCGTGACGAAGCTCGCGCTCGCCGGATTCTCCATGGGCGGCAACATCACGCTGAAACTCGCGGGCGAGTGGGGACTGCAAGCGCCACCGCAGCTCCGCGCCATCGCCGTGTGCTGTCCGGCAATCGATCTCGCGACCTCAGCCGACGCGCTCCACCAGCCCTCCAATCGCATCTACGAAACCTACTTTTTGTGGGGACTGCGCCGGAGAATGCGCGAGAAGGCTCGCCTCTTTCCCGGACACTTCGATACCAGCCGACTACGCGGCATCCGCAGCTTGCGCGAGTTTGACGACAAGATCACCGCCTACTATTGCGGTTTTACCGGAGTCGATGACTACTATAATCGCGCCTCTGCCGTGCATACGATCGACCGCATCGCGGTTCCGACGCTGGTGCTACACGCGGACAATGATCCGTTCGTGCACATCACACCCACAACCCGCGAGAAGATGCTCCGCAACCAGAACATCACCTTGGTCGAGACCAGCGACGGAGGTCATTGCGCCTTCGTAGGCCAGCGCAACGGCAGCGGCGACGACGGCTATTGGGCCGAGACCGAAATCGTCAAATTCCTCTCCAGGTTCTAATGAGACTCTCTTTGAAAAAAAGCACTGTCATCCTGAGCGCAGCGAAGGACCTATGCAATTTGCGGCCAGATATACAGGCCCTTCGCTCGCTCACGATGACATCATGATTTTGGGTGGCGCAGCGGTTAACCGCTGCGATAACGATCCTCCTTTGTCGCGGCTTTAGCCGCTGAGGGCAACACCGTTTACCATCACAGAGACTCCCATGGACGCTGACTTCTCTATCGAACTCTCTGCCGACGATCCTGTCCTTGACTTTCCATGGACGGACCCCGAAGGCCGATTTGCCTATCTCGACCTGAAGCGTCACCCCGAACTCATCGACCAGATTGACGAGGCCAGGCGTTTTCCCGAACTCAAGGAATTCCTGCGCACGTTGAATTCCGCCCGCAGTCAGTTCGAAACCGCGAAGTGCGACGCCTGGTCAACCACCGAACTGACGCCTGAAGAGGACATCTTCCACGCCTCGCACAAGCACGCCAGCTATACCGACATCGTGTTTTCAGATGCGGATGCACGCCGACCCCTTCCGCGTCACGAGCAGTTTGCAAAAAAGCTGATTGAGTTACTTCGCCGGGCACCGGAGATCCCGTCTTCCGCCGAAGCTTGCGTACGCCGCTGTTACTTCGGCCAGGAACCCGCGGTTGAGGAAGGCCTCTACATCACGTTGTACGTGACCGGCTACGGAAACGACGAAACCGTCGCGCTCCAGAATTGGGGAGTCGGGCTGAACCTCGTTGGGAACGCGGTCGTGCAATTGTCACGACTAAATTGATCGCTATTTCTCCCGCCCGAGAACCCAGCGCAAGCCAAACGTGTACGTGGGCTTATAAAACTCGCGCTGAATCGGAAACTGGGGACTCCCCTGGTAGAACCCGAAAACCTCGTTGTTCAGATTCAGCCCCGACGCCGTAAAGCTGAGCCCTTTCCCGATGTAAACACTTCCTTGCGCGTCAACCTGAAAGTGCGAGTAGGTGTAGACGTCGCCAAGGGCACCCTTGACACCGAAGGGTTCCGGAGTTGGAACGTTGGCATTCTGGTTCGGAACGCAAACGCCGTTGGGCTGGACTTGCTCTCCATTTAGGCAGGCGGCATAAAAGTAGCTGTAGATGTTGGCCCCGTTATATGCCATTCCGACCCTGAGTGAAACGCGCCCGCGATCATACGTAGGACTTATGTTCCAGGTGTTGGGAGCTTGGCGAAGCAGTGCTGGGTTGTCGATGCGATTGCCTGGGTTCACATTGTTAGCCCGCGAAGTCGCGTAGCTGTAGTTCGCCGAGATGCCAAGTCCGCTCAGCGCACCAGGGAGGTAGCCGAGGTGTTGTTGGAAAGCGATCTCCAAGCCCGCAATGTGAGCGTTGCCCGAATTTGCAGCCTGGCTTATATAACAGGGCGTGGTCGAGGGTGGACATTGCGGGAGTGCCCCAGGTCCGGTTAGCAGAGTGACGATGGGATCGCTCAGCCGTTTGTAGAAAAATCCGGCTTGGAGTGAGCCGAGCGGAGTGAGATATCGCTCGTAGAGGATGTCGAAGTTGTTGGCATGTTCGGGCTTGAGAGCCGGGTTGCCGATTGTCACCGTCGGCGGGGTAGTGGAGTTGTCGATGTTAGTAGCAGTCGTCAGAAACGATGGGTCGGGGCGAGAAAGCCCGCGAGAATAGACGAATCGGAAAGCGGAATCGTTCTTGCTGTCGAGCCGCATGCGGAGCGAGGCGCTGGGCAAGACATCGATGTAGGAGCCCTGCCCCGGTACGGTCAGCGTTCCCGCGTTGTTATCAAAACTCAGGGTGCGATCCTGCGTCCCCTCAAAGCGCAAGCCAGCGACCAGGCGGAAGCGACTGAAATCGACGCTATTCATGATGTAGCCGGCGGTGACGCGCTCCACCAAATCGAAATTGTTCGAGTTCGGAGAGCACGCGGAAAACGGCAGGCATTGATTCGCGAACTGACTTGGATTGGCCGCCAGGTAGGCGTTGACCCCTTCCCAACTGATCCCCGGACCATACTTGTAATGACCACCGTAGTAGTTGGAGTTATGGAAGTT
>Ga0075029_100002124_pt1 | contig 11221 bp, 9 predicted proteins | sample LitLauG_LLR_2013_FD_71391 | JGI IMG/M metagenome (GOLD analysis project Ga0075029, IMG submission 71391) | Freshwater sediment microbial communities from North America - Little Laurel Run_MetaG_LLR_2013 | ecosystem: Environmental > Aquatic > Freshwater > Creek > Sediment | place: USA...
CCGTGGCTGAAGACAATGGGCTGCCCCGTGCCCCAGTCTTTGTAGTAGATCTGCGTTCCGTCTTTTGTGGTGATCGTGGGCATGATGTCCTCCAGGGCTGGCGAAGTTGTTTGATTTCGAAGACCGCCAAGCCAACCTATCAAATCACGCCGGGCCGCCGAATTTCAATCGGGAATACTTGGAGAATGAGAAGGCTCAATCACGATTTTGCACAGGCAGCCACCGCGTCCATCCCATGACCACTGCTATTAACACCCCCAAAGGCAGAGTCTTAGAGGCACTTTTCAGCCACGCACTGCGCTCCGAACGGTTGTCTGCCATTCGTGTAAACTCGGCGTGCAATCTCAATCCTCAATTTGACCGTTTCAGGTTCGTATTTGGCGATGACATCATGATTACTAGTTCTTTTGCACGGGTCTCGTCTCGCGTTTGGCTGGTTGTGGCGCTCGGGCTGATAGCGGTGTCCCCGCACCTTCCTTCGCGCGTCAATGCACAGACGGTTCCGGCACCAACGGCTCAGACACGACCGCATCGGCAGGGACTCCAGGCGGATTCGGTTGCCAAGGTGGGCGCGCTCGATTCGGTTGCCACGGTCCACGTTGACGTAACGCCGGAGCACGTTCTGAATACGATCTATCCTGACACTGCGACCGGCGCGTGGATGGATGATCTTAGTAAGGAGCAGGTGGACAACTTGACCAAGCCTGAGACGATTCAGGCAGTCAAGAACCTGGGTTGGGGTTCCATCACCATGCGCAACAACAGCGAGTTGCGTCTTGCGGCATGGCACTGGAATGAGAACGGCACATGGAGCGATCCAGCGACAAAGAGCGGCTATTACGTCGGCAGCGCCGAGCTGGGCGAACCCATTCACTACGGCTATTCCTATTCGTTACCCCATCGCGACTTTATGACCAGCGGCGATTCTCCTCTGGTGGCCGGTTTTCAAAGCTATTGGAAGAGCAATCCTTACCTAACCAGCCATTTCACGGGTGAGAGTGATGCATTGCACCCGCAGTGGGTGGTGATCGATATGGGCACCGCCCGCGCCGTCAACGCGATCCATATCCAATGGGTGAATCCGTATGCCGTCGTGTACGTTGTGCAGTATTGGGTTGGCGACAACAACGCCATGGACTGGGACATGGGTCCGAATGGTGTCTGGAAGCCTTTTCAATCGGGTGCGGTATTGAACGGCAGCGGCGGGGATGTCCATCTGAAACTATCCGATGCGCCGGTCACGACACGCTTCGTCCGTGTTTTGATGTCGAAATCCTCCGGAAGCTGCGATACTCATGGCGCGCAGGATATTCGAAACTGCGTCGGCTACGCCCTGCAGACGCTCTCCGCCGGTACGGTCGATAGCGCCGGAAACTATGCAGTTGTTTACCCGGCCAACGGCGTAGAGCCCGGACCTGGGCCTCCGCCACACCTGGAGGGTGCCGGAGATCAGGAAGTGATCGCCGGCTCGCCGGCGGACTTGGCTGGATCTTTTTTCGCTTCTTCCATCGATCCTTGGCACCGGGCTGACAACCTCATCACCGGAGGCGGCGATCAGTACAACGGCATGGACAATTTCTTCACCAGCGGATTGACCATGGGCCATCCGGCGCTCGTAGCATGTGCGGCGATTTATGACACTCCCGAAGATTGCGCCAACGAAGTTGCGTACATTCACAAGCGCGGTTATCCAGTGGTGGGAATCGAAGTCGGGGAGGAGTGCGACGGCAAGCACATGACGCCGGAAGATTATGGCGCCATCTACATTCAAGTGGCGGATGCGGTCCACAAGCTGACGCCCGGCGCCAGATTGGGCGGCCCGATTTTCGAAGGCGTCGACAAAGACATCACCCTGTGGCCGGACGAAGAGGGACGCACTTCCTGGATGGAGCGATTCGTCGATTACCTCAAGGCCCACGGTCATCTCAAGGACCTCTCATTCATGTCGTTCGAACACTATCCATTCATGATCAATGGATTCACTCCACCGAATGACTGGCCGACACTTTACATGGAGCCGGGGATCATGAAGCACGTCCTGCACATGTGGCGTCAGGACGGCGTCCCCGCAGATGTGCCGCTGATCATTTCCGAGAGTGGAATCACGGCGGGGGCGAGCGGTCCCGGCTACTTGGGCGTCACCGGCGAGGCCATCTGGGAGTGCGACGCGTTTGGCACATTCTTTGAGCAGGGTGGCACGGCGTTCTATCGGCCGGCCATCAATAATGGCGCCGGTGGTGACGAGAATCTGGGCCCCAGCAGTGGCCCTGATGGCGGCGGAGCGTATGGCACGCCCGCATATAGTCCCTATTCTTCAGCACACCTAATCAATTTCGAATGGCTGCAGCACGAAGCGGGAGCGAACAAGATTTTCCCCGCTTCGGCCGATCTTAAGGACGCTGCGGCGCGGACCGTGGTTACCTCATATGCCGTCAAACGCCCCGACGGGAACTGGTCGTTAATGCTGATTAATCACGATTTGAACGCGACCCACCCCGTCCACATCGTCATCGACGATGCCAAGCACGTCAGCCATTCATTCGTCGGATCTTTAGCTCTCGTGCAGTATTGCAACACCCCTGCTGAGGATAAGAACATCACGATTGCTGCCACGCCCGACGGCATGTACACGCTCCCAGCTGGGTCGATCACCGTGATTCGTGGGAGGCTGCGGTAGTTCAGCCGACGTATCGTTCCGGTCGAGCCCGCGCCTCTTCGAACGAGGGTTGGAAGAGAGACCTGCGCACGTATAAAGGGCAAACCGGAAGTTAGCGAAAGAACGACTGATCGGCCGTAAGACAGCAAGTTCTTGTCTCTGGGCTTCGTTTGTTGATCGGGCGCGATACACCTAAGCTGACGTTCCCAACCGGGGGCGAGCATCAGTTGACGATCCGCGACTACTTGCGTCACGCAAATCTGAGCGTGACCAACAAGTATTTGCAGGCGGCATCGAAGACGAAGCGAGATGCTCAGGCGAGGCTGGTCGAGGCGATTCTGCCGGTGCATTTGCTGCCGGGGAAGACCGCTGCGGCGGTTGCACCCTAATTGCACCCGGATTTGAAAAGTGCCGAGCTGTAAGCCATTGAAAACAATGGCGGGGACGACGGGACTCGAACCCGCGGCCTCTGCCGTGACAGGGCAGCGTTCTAACCAACTGAACTACGTCCCCACTTTTGCGCGGCTTGGGAAGCCGACGGTACTGCTTCCATACAGTCTTGGATAGCTGTCCCTACCCAAACCTTGATTGTATCAAACAAGAAGCAAATTGCGATCATCGATGGTGGGCAGTGCAGGGCTCGAACCTGCGACCTCCTGCTTGTAAGGCAGGCGCTCTAACCAGCTGAGCTAACCGCCCGTTCGCTCGGCGAATGCAACGCATCTGCTGCGCGCAGTCAAGCGTGTGGCTTCATCAGTATACGAAAGCGGGCGTATCCGGCAAAGCGCGGCCAACGCATTTCCGACGGCAACGCTCTGCTAGACTGGCCCGGTGCGGCGACTCATCGTCAACGCCGACGACCTCGGCTACACATCCGGCGTCAATCGCGCCATCTTCGAGGCTCACGCGACCGGCATCGTGACATCGACCACGCTCATGGCGAATGGCGCGGCATTTGCCGGCGCGTGCGCGGGCCTGGCGTCGGTTCCTCGCCTGGGCGCCGGTTGCCACATCGTGCTCACCGACGGCGTCCCGCTTTCCAACCCAACCGGCATCGCCTCACTCATCGAGCCGGGCCGCGCCGATTTCCGCACCAGCATCGCGCAGGTCGCGGGCCGCGCTCTCTTCGGCCGCATGGATCCGCGCCATATCGAACTTGAGGCCGGAGCGCAAATCCGCCGACTGCAGACCGCGGGGATCTCCCTCACGCACATCGATACGCACAAACATACGCACATCTTCCCTACCGTGCTGCGGCCGATTCTCAAAGCCGCCCGGGAATGCGGAATTCGCGCCGTGCGAAATCCGTTCAGCGGCTGGCGGGCGCTTCCAAGTCAGTTGCTGCTGAAGCAACCGCAAATCTGGCTGCGCTGGGCCGAGCTGCGGGCTCTATCGCCGCTCCAGGCGGCATTCCGCAACACAATTCTCTCCTATGGCTTTCGGACGCCCGACGGCACACTGGGCATGGAAGTCACCGGCACGCTCGACGAATCCACCTTTGCGGCAATCGCCGCGTCCATTCCCGACGGGACCTGGGAACTGGTTTGCCATCCCGGGTATGACGATGCCGATCTGGCGCAATCACAAACCCGCCTCAAGCAGTCTCGCGCCGTCGAACTGCGCGTGCTCACTTCGCCCGAAGCCCGATCGGCGATCGAGAACTTAGGCGTCGAACTCATCTCCTTCCGAGAACTGGCCGCCTGAAGTTCACTGCACTTCTGGGTGGCAAAAGCACTTAAGTAACCTCGCCCATTCCAGTCTGGGAACTATCATCTTTACAAGTTGCCGGTATCAGTCTGGCCTTCTTTATGTCTAGTCCTGGAACAGCACCGCGCGACACCCTGGACCTTCGCGTTCGCATCTGGGGTATGGGCTCTGACAATCGCCCATTTTTCCACAATGCGACCGCGCAGAACGTGAGCGCGACTGGCGCCAGCATCTTCGGCGTGGAGCACGAACTCAAGGTTGGCGATGTGATCGGCGTTCAATACGGTGCCAAGAAAGCGCGCTGCAAGATTGTCTGGATCAAAGACGCGGGGTCGCTGAAGCGCTTCCAGATCGGCGTGCAACTGGTTGTCGATCAGGAATGTCCGTGGCTCGACCATCTTTCGCAGGAAGCCAAGGAGGTGGCGCTCGCGCCCCGGGCGCCTGACAATCGCCGCCGCTTTATCCGCCACAAGATTTCCTTCCCGCTGCAACTGCGGGATGAACGCGTGAACACTCCGATGCGCGTCAACGCGACAGATATCGGCGGCAACGGCTGTTATGTTGAGACGGTCATGCCTCTGGCCATCGGGACCACGCTGCGGGCCGATCTGTGGATTGATCAGGAGCAGATTTCCGGCACGGCCATCGTTCGCACGCGCGACCCGGGTGTTGGCATGGGGATTGAGTTTGTCGGCATTCCCGACGATACAAAAATCCGGCTGCAAGCGCATCTCGACAAGCTAGATCCAACTCTGGCTTCGCGAGCGCAAGCGGCACAAGACAACCCCGCTCCCGATTCCCACTGATTCCGTGTAGAATCTGCATCTTCCGCGCGCCTTCGCCATCGAATCCTAAGACTCTGCACGGCGTTGACGGCGGATCCAGCATGAAAATAGGTATTACTTGCTACCCGACTTACGGCGGCAGCGGCGTCGTGGCCACCGAGCTCGGCCTCGAACTCGCGCTGCGCGGACATGAGATCCACTTCATTTCCTATGCGCAGCCCATCCGTCTGCGCGGCTTCGAGCCGAACATCCATTATCACGAAGTGGAAGTCTCGCGGTACCCGTTGTTCGACTACCCGCCATACGACCTTGCCCTCGCCACCCGCATGGCGGAAGTCGCACAGCTCTACGACCTCGACCTGCTGCACGTCCACTACGCGATCCCTCACTCGGTGAGCGCGCTGCTGGCACGGCAGATGCTGGCCTCCGGCCCGCGCGGCCGTCGCCTGCCCTTCGTCACCACGCTGCACGGCACCGACATCACCCTGGTGGGGCTTGACCGCTCCTACCTGCCCATCACCCGCTATTCGATTGAACAGAGCGACGGCGTCACCGCCATCTCGAATTATCTTCGTGACCGCACCCAGCGCGTGTTTGACGTGAAGAACCCCATCGAGGTGATCTACAACTCGGTCAACTGCGATGTCTATCGCCGTCATCCGGAGGCGGAGTCCCTTCGCAAGGAATTCGCGCCGAATGGCGAGCATCTTCTGGTGCATCTTTCAAACTTCCGGCCGGTCAAGCGCGTTTCAGATGTGGTGGAAGTGTTTGACCGCGTGCGCAAACAGGTTCCGGCCAAGCTCTTGCTGATCGGCGACGGTCCCGATCGCTCGGTGGTGGAATGGCTGACCGCGCAAAAAAATATTCATGACGATGTGCTGTTCCTCGGCAAGCAGGATCAGGTCTACGAAAAGCTTGGCCTGGCCGATATTATGCTGATGCCGAGCGAACTGGAATCGTTCGGACTCGCAGCTTTGGAAGCCATGGCCTGCGAAGTAGTCCCCATCGCGACCCGCACCGGCGGCGTGCCCGAAGTGATTGAACACGGCAAGAGCGGCTACTTGTGCGAAGTTGGCGACGTGGAAGGGATGGCTAAGTACGCGCTCGGCCTGCTTACCGACAAGGCCAAGCTCCAGGAGATGGCGCGAGAGGCGCGTCGCGAGGCGCAAGCCCGCTTTTGCTCCAGCAAAATCGTTCCCCAGTACGAGGAGTTCTACCGCAAGGTGCTGGAGCGCTCTTCGTAAAAGCCGGGCGGCACCGTGCTCGCATCCTGCAGCAGCGGAATGCGAATGCGGACCAGAGTTCCCCGCCCCGCGCTGCTGTCCACGGCAATGCGCGCCGCGTCTCCGTAAAGAACCTGCAGCCGTTCCGACACGTTCGCCATGCCGATTCCCGCGCCCGGAATCACGGAGGAGTCTCCACGGGATGCGCCCTTCATCCCGACGCCATCGTCTTCCACTTCCAGGATCAGGCGGTCGCGCAGCAGCCGGCTGCGCAGGATGATGCGTCCGCCTTCTACCTTGGAAGAAAGTCCATGCTTGATGGAGTTCTCCACCAGCGGCTGCAGCAGCATGCTGGGCACCATGATGTCGAGCGACTCCGGCGCCAGCTCTTTCTCAATGCGTAATTTGTCGCGCCCGAAGCGAACTACCTCGATGTCGAGGTAGTTGTCCACAAATTCGATCTCCTCGTGCAGCGGAACAAACGCCTCCGTAGTATTCAGCAGCCGCCGCAGGATCGTGGCTAGCTTGAAAATGACTTCCCGCGCCCGCTCTGGGTCGAACCGCACCAGTGACGAGATGGAGTTTAGCGTATTGAAAAGAAAATGCGGATTGATCTGGTTCTGCAACGACTCCATGCGCGCCTGCAGCAACAACTTCTCCTGCTCTTCCAGCTTGATCTGAATGCGTACGCTGTTAAAAATCTTCAACTCGATGCCGATCGCCATGATCGAGGTTGCATAGATCAGCACCGACACCCAGAGGCTCGGACTCTCCAGGCTGAAGATCGAGCGGGGAAAATAATGAGCAAGTTCGGTCTGCACAAAACGCAGGCCGGCGACCGTCCAGAAAAACATGATTTGCCAGTCGAACAGCCGCGGCATGGGCAGATTGCGCCGGATGAGCCGGTAGATGCTGAGATCGATGAACGGCGAGAACGACCAGATATCTTCTTTGTCGTTCGCCATGGTGCGCAGTTGCCCGGCAATCAAGCCGCAGAGCACGGCAAAAGGCAGAGCAGCCCATTCTCCGTGCAGCAGAGCAGGAAAGCCCAGCAAAACGCCACCCAACGACCCGGCAACCCTACCGCCTACCGCGCCGAGCAGAAGCGCCGTCTCGAGCGTGAGGTCGCCCGCCAGAAAACTCCGGGCCGTCAGCCGAATCCACACTCCGACCACGATGGGCAGAGCGAACCAAAGCACCAAGTAAATCTTCTGCCGCGTCGTGCGTTCGTCGCGGAACAGCAGCGATTTGAACTCGACCGACCGCACCAGACTGCTGGACACGGCCGCCGCCACGCCCAGCTTGATCAGCAGATGGATGAGAATCAGTCGCGTATCCACAGGAAACGGGCCCGGTAGCCCGTAATCAGCACTCTAGCACGCCGCACATAGCGGAAGAGGAAAGTGAAGCGATGGTGCCCCTTCCTTGTCTGGGCGGCTTTGCAGATACACAGCGGGGATTTTGACTTAGGGCGAGTACCATCTCCCGTGGTCACACCTTCCGTACGCGCAGGTCGCCACCCGTCATTTCTTTCGGCTCAGTCACGCCCAGCATTCCCAGCATGGTAGGGGAAATATCGCGTAGCGAGGCATTCGTCCGCAGCGTGTATTGTTTCGCGTCATCCGCCACCACGATGAACGGCACCGGATTGGTGGTGTGCGCGGTGTGCGGGCCGCCCGTGACGGGATCCACCATGAGTTCAGCATTTCCGTGGTCGGCGGTGATCAGCATGGCCCCGCCCTTGTCGCGCACCGCTTTCTCCAGCCTTGCCAGGCAGGCGTCCACCGTTTCCACGGCTTTGATCGTCGGCTCCAGTTTGCCGGAGTGGCCAACCATATCGGCATTAGCAAAATTCACAATGATCACGTCAAAGGTCCCCTGCTCCGTGGCTTTCACCACGGCATCGGCGATTCCCGCGGCGCTCATCTCAGGCTTCAGGTCATAGGTCGCGACTTTTTGCGAAGGCACCAGCACACGCTCTTCGCCGGCAAAGGGCTTTTCCACCCCTCCATTAAAAAAATATGTGACGTGCGCGTACTTCTCGGTTTCTGCGACGCGCAGGTTGCGCATGCCGTCGGCGGCCATCACTTCGGCGAGAATATTGATCAACGATTCCGACGGCACCACCACCGGCAGAGCGAATTTCTTGTCGTATTGCGTCATGCAGACGTAGTGCAATTTCTTTGGAATGGTTGCGCGCGGAATCGCCGCATCCAGCTCCGCCGCTCCGGGCAGATCGCGTCCACCCTGCTCATTCAGCCCACTCTCCCGCGTCAACACCCGTGTGATCTGGCGCGCCCGGTCAGCACGGAAGTTGAAGCAGATGCAGGAATCGTCATCTCTGATGGTGGCGCGGGCGCTCTCGCCCGCGTTCTTCGGATCGGTGCACACAAACGGCAGCACAAATTCGTCGGTAACACCTTTGTTGTAAGACTCTTTCATGCCCTGCACTGCATCGGTGAACGTCCCGCCTTCGCCTCGGCCCTTCACCATGGCGTCAAACGCTTTCAGTTCGCGCTCCCAGCGCAGATCACGATCCATGGCGTAGTAGCGCCCGCTCACGCTCGCGATTTTGCCCCCAAACTCCCGCATCTTCTGCTGCAACTTCTCCAGATATTCCGCGCCGTTGGTGGGCAGCGTGTCGCGTCCATCCATGATGGCGTGGACAAACACGCGCTCAACGCCCTGCATCTTCGCCATCTTCAGGAGCGCATAAAGGTGGTTCTGGTGCGAGTGAACGCCGCCATCGGAGAGCAATCCAAACAGGTGCAGGCTGCGGCCGCCGCTGCGGGCGTTCTGCATGGCCGCGCTCAGCACCGGATGCGAAAAGAACTCTCCGTTGGCGATCAACAGATCAATGCGCGTGATGTCCATGTGCACCACGCGGCCCGCGCCAATGTTCAGGTGCCCGACCTCGCTGTTGCCCATCTGGCCTTCGGGCAATCCGACAAACGGCCCGCTGGTGTGGACCAGCGTATTGGGATATTCGCGCAGCAGGCGATCGTAGGTGGGCTTGCGCGCCAGCGCGATCGCGTTGTTGGCGGTTTCGGCTCGGTACCCCCAGCCGTCGAGAATGGTAAGAATCAGAGGTTTCGGTCTAGGCATGGAACACCGGCTGAATAACAACGCGCGTGAAGGGCATGTGTGAAAATTTATCTGGATAAAGCCAGATTTTCAAACCCGCGCCTCGCCTATACTTATTTGACGGAGACCAATAATGTCAGTCAGCGAACTTCTCTTGCTCGAATTCGACGAAGAAGCGAAGAAAACCCGCGCCACGCTGGAACGCGTGCCCATGGACCAGAAAGACTTCGCGCCGCACCCCAAGTCCATGCCCATGGGCAAACTCGCGGCGCATGTCACCGGACTGGCCGGCTTCGGCATGACGATCCTCACCACGCCGGCATTCGACTTCTCCGGCGCGCAGCCGCAGCCCACCTATGCGTCCACCGCCGACATGGTCAAGGTCTTCGACGAGAACGCCGCAAAGGTGCGCGAGGCCCTGAACGGCCTGCCCGAGCATGCCTGGACCGAGGACTGGAAGCTCAGTTTCAAGGGCCAGCCTATTTTTACCGGCAAACGTTTCCTCGCCTATCGCCAGATGTTTCTCAACCACCTGGTGCATCATCGCGCGCAACTCGGCGTCTATTTGCGATTGAACGAGAAGCCGGTACCGGCGACGTATGGGCCTTCGGCGGATGACAGGATGGGGTTCTAGGGCAGGTTGTGCAACGGTTCAGTTAAGACCGGCGTAAAGCTACCAGATCAACTCGATCCTGTATTTTTTCAGCATCGCATCCGCTGACACCAGCGGCATCTTCTCAACCATGCTCTGCGCAATCATCACACGGTCAAACGGATCGTTGTGCTTCGACGGCAATTCCTCCAGCATCAGCAGGTGATCGAGTTCGATGGGCAGTACTTCAATATGATTCTGCGCCAGTTGCCGTACCAGGTATTGGCCCGCGGGAGCCGGTACGGGCAAACGCCCGCGCTGGCGTTTGAGCATAATCTCCCAGATGCTGGCTACGCTCAAATACAAATCATGGGGGCCGGTAAAAATTTGGCTCGCCCGCGCCGACAAGCGCTTGTCGTTTGTGATCGCCCACAGAAACGTATGCGTGTCGAGAAGCGCCTTCATTCGTAGAAGAGGTCTTCGATCTCTTTGGGCAGGGGATCGTTGAAGTCTGCGGGCACGACAAAGTCGCCCTCGGCCGAACCCAGCACGCGCCGTTTTTTGCGCGTATCCAGAGCGGAAAGCTTTGCCACGGGCTTGCCAGCCTTGGCGATAATCACCTCTTCGCCCATTGCCACGCGTTCCAATAGCTTGGAGAAGTGCGTCTTGGCTTCGTGGATGTTGACTTCCATGACCTCAATATAGACTAAGTCGTGGACTAAGTCAATGATCACTTGGCCGCGTCTGCCGGTTTGGCGCTCTTTTTCTCCGCCTGGTCTCTCGCCATCTTCTCCATCCTATCGGTGGCTTCGTCCATCATCTTTCGCATTCTCGGCTGCATGGCTTGCATTCCTTCGGCGGTGATCGCAGGCATCTCGCCCAGAATTTTCTGGCCCGTCGGAGTTGAGTAAAAACCGACCATCGCGTCGACGTCGGACTTGCTCAGATGCTTCTGATAAACCGGGATCATATCGTCGAGCATCCCGTCATAGGGCATGTCTTTTACCATCTGTACAGCGGCGGCATCGATTTGCGCGATGTCGTCGTCTGTGACTTCCGGGTGACGCCGCTTAATCTGCTCGTGGCTCATCGCCTTCATCTGTTTCATCACCTGGTCCATCACTTGCTTCATCTGTTCGTGAACATGCATCACGCTGAACAGTTTGAGAATGTC
>Ga0075029_100002129_pt1 | contig 11215 bp, 7 predicted proteins | sample LitLauG_LLR_2013_FD_71391 | JGI IMG/M metagenome (GOLD analysis project Ga0075029, IMG submission 71391) | Freshwater sediment microbial communities from North America - Little Laurel Run_MetaG_LLR_2013 | ecosystem: Environmental > Aquatic > Freshwater > Creek > Sediment | place: USA...
ATTTTGATCGTTGTTCGCGATCCGGGCACCGGGTTTGACCCCGCATCCATCCCCTCAGCCACGGACGATTCCAATTTACATTCCGAACACGGCCGTGGAATCCTGCTGATCAACAAGCTTATGGATGAAGTGAAGCACGAACAAAATGGCACAGTGATCCGCATGCGCAAGTTCTGTCAGCCATGATAGCCAAACCACCAGCGAAGAATTTGGATGCGGCTCCCGGCAATCCCCCCGAGAATACCTTCAAACCGTTTCAGCCTGACATGCCGCAAATCCCAGGAGTCAGCGATGGATCGCGCCATTCAAAGCAAGGAGTGGTCCTGCCGGAGACGCAACGGCTGCCCCAAATCGTGGGCATCGCGATTGTCGTGGTGTTGAGCGCCGCCATTGGCATTCTGTGGTTCAGAAGCAGGTCGCGCGTGGCGATCAGCCCCGCCTCCGATACACAATCTGTGGAACAGCCCGCTCCCGCGCTTCCGGAACACATCGCGCCGATTCATGAGGGGCCATCGGTGGCCGCCACGGTCGAAGAGCTTTCTAAACCATGGGCCGCCAAGAAATTTAATTTTGTGAAACCGATTACGCAAGAAAATGTGCACGCCATGGTGATCCGGCTCCCCGACGGAAACCTCTGGGCCTTTTCATTGCAGGGGCCGTTTAACCGTTGCGAATTGGAATTCGTTACAGACCTGACCACGCTTGCGACAAAATACCAATTCAACGCAAAACATCCCATGGTCGTTAGCTCCTGCGACAACACCGTATACGATCCCTTGAAAGTCGATGATGTCGGCGGAAATACCTGGGTTCGTGGGGAAATCGTTCAGGGCAACAGCCTGCGGCCGCCTCTTTCCATTGACGTTAAAGTGCGCGGACGCTCCATCATTGCGGAGAGTATTGAGTAGCTGGTGACTGGCTTGCCCTGAGTGCCTACGAAGGGTGACTGGCGTCAGATGAAAAAAAAGCGGCGCTCATTAGCGCCGCTTTTTCTTTCACTAGGCATTGTGCTACTTCTGCGGCAATTTCTGATTGCGAATGTGCGATCGCCACTCGATTAGTTCCGCCAGGAGAGCTTTTTCCACGGTAGTGAAGATGCGCAGCGCAATCGGCCAGGTCTCGCACAGCTCCAGTTGTTTGTCCCATTGCACCAGCATTCGATGCAATTCGCGGTAGCGATCCCTGCGGCGGACATAGTCATTCACAACTACCAGAGCCCCTGCTACCGTGGCAATCTGAAATAGGATGGCGACCGACAACGCCAGCTGCGGCCTCAAACTTGTTGAAATCCAATGGTTCACCCCATGCGCGTTGAGCAGCAACCAAAAGTTTAGGCCCGCGGCAATGGAGGTACTGATCCAGGTGACGATGCGATATCGTCGAGCTCGCGCAGCCGCATGGTTTGCGTGTCTCGAAAAATATGCAATCTGATCCTGCACACGGCTGGCTCTGTACTCCCGCTTGAACTCGGCAAGGTTGCAGTGGCGCGCCGCGCGGTCCGACATTTTCAGAAAATTCAAAGAGGTCAGCATGCCGGCCAAGTCCGGCACCACTTCAGCTCCAACGGCCTCGTAGAGAGAAGGTGTCCGCCAAAGAGCCAGGAACGACCGGCAAATTTCCGCCGCGGTTCGCATCCTTGTCCACGCAACCTGACGGCGGCCGAGCCTCATTACGGTAGGCAGTCCTGCCGCCATAAGCCCAAGCGCCGTTCCCAACCACAGCCAAACCACGCTCTCGCCGCTTAGCGCGGTCTTCCCGCTCAGCACAGCCGCCAGGGCGGTGCAGAAAATCGGAATGGCCGCCATGAGTCGAAACTGCGGAGCGACGCGGCTGGCATTTTCATCCAATTTTGCAAACCACGCTTTGGCCATATCGTGTGGAGTGGCCGCCGCCATGGCTGCGCTGGGGTCGGGCAATTCATTGAGGAATCGCATTTCCGGATCGTTCAGAATTTCCGCGGTCTCGTTGAGATATTGAACTTCACCGGTGGCGCTGTGAATCCAGATGACCGGCCGACCTTGCTCCTTGGCAAAGTGAACCATGTCCGCCGTGCCACCCAATCCCTGGCTCGGCGCACCGTCCCACAGCGCGATCAGCAACTGGCTCTGCTGCACGGTCTCAATGCCACACTCGTAATATCGCTCCTTCAATTCCTCTCCCGCACCAGTCACCTCCACAGACAGCGCGTTCTTGAATACGGATTCCGCGCGAGCCCAGGAAGGCTCATCAAAATCGTCGCGGAATTGTTCCCTGGGCACAGGCAGAAAAACACGGATGGGCACATGCAACTCAGCACAGGTTTCCGCAAACAGCAAATCTCCTCCGGCCGCAGTCGAAGCCAGGCCGTAAATCATTCCTGGCACTTTGGCCTTCCATTCCAGGAGCACTTTTCGAATCGCTTCGCGGCACTTGACTTCATTGGGAAGCTTGCGATGTCCTGTAAATCCGATGGCAAGTGTTGTGGGCAGCCGCACGGAAGTTCGCTGTGGATGGCTCATGAAGTTTAAACAGGCGCTGAGAAGTTCCCTCTTTTCTACAGCAGCGCAATCCTCGGTGCCTACTCGATCTGCAGGCGCGACTGCATCAAGACAACAACGTATGGATTCCCCGTCGACAAGACGTAATACAAGTTGAGCATGGAACCTTGCACCTTGGTCCAGCGCTCCACTACATAGGGAGCATACGCGCCTCCGCGCACTTCCTCGGCGTTGGCCCGCCTTTTTGGTCCCATCACGGGGCCCGCAAGCCCGTCGTCGATTTTCCTCATGGGGTTGTGGATGAATTTTCCAAGGCCATTGTCACGCACTGGGTTGAACACGATCTGGGGTTCGCTCCAGGGTCCCCACGGCGTTTTGGAATATGAAAATGCGACGCCGGTGGGTTGTGTCCGCCGATCATAGGTCATCAGCCAAAGATTAAGCTCCCTGCACCAGGTGACGGACAAGTCCCCCAGTGTGCCATCCTTCACAATAGGAATTCCGTCCGATTCGTTATCGCTCCAGGTAGGGGCGTTTGCCGCATCCAATCCCGCGAAATAGCGCGTGCCCTTGCCCGTCTCGAATTGCCCCGCGGGAACAATCGAAAGATACGCGTCGCTCTCGCGATACTTCCCCGTTCCCCAGGTAAAAATGTAAGGGCCACCTGCCGGGAGGCCTGCCACAGGGCCCGGCTGAGCATGCATCGACATTCGGATAAATTTCCCATCTGGAAGCTGGGAAATTGTGCGAATGGTTTGAAATGTGGAAGGGGCAGAGAACTTTGTCAGAACGGAGCGGCTGGTGGCGCGGCCTCTGGTGCCGCCCGTACTTGCTGCCACGTACATCTGGCCGTCGAGGCTAATTCCAGCCACCGGCACGTCCATAAGCGACATGTTCGTGTCCGATGGCTGCACGGCGAGGTAGTTCCCGCCGCTGGTCAGAAAATCCAAGCGAACGCCGCTCTCGGGATTGGTTGTGTCCGTCATGGCAATGGTATCCGGCTCTTGAGGCACTCGGCCCACAGTCGGACCAAATAGGAAATAGATGTGTCCCTGGTGTTCGAATGAATTGCCAAGCTCCGTCCCCTCCACCCCGAATCGCGTGACGGATTGGCTAGGCGTTGGCTTGTGCGTCTGTTTATCCTCATCGCCGATAAGCTGTTCGAGCTTCACCGTTGAATTAGAAACATAGTTGAGCGCCACCACGCGAGCCGGAATGGCAGGGCTGGCGGCAGGATGCGGGGCCGGAGAGCTTGCGGCAGGGGCCGCGGAAGCAACGGCGATCGTGGGAGCGACAAGCTTCTTCGGTTTTTCAGGTGAGGCCGCGGGAGCAGGCGCGATCACGGCAGGCTGTACAGGAAGAGGGGCGGGCATGACCGGCAAGATCTGTGGAGTTCCCGGAATTCCCTGCGACTTCGAACGGTAGGTCGAGAAGCCAAGAACCAGAACGATTGCGGTCAGTCCACCAATCACGAAATAAGTCCACGGGGGCCGTGCAGTGGAGGACCCCACGGGCGCGGGTGCATACGCTGGTTGGGCGAACGCGAAAGTAGTTGCCGTACTTGAGCGAACCTCAGTCCTCATATCGCTCCGTGAAAGCAAGGTCTGAACATTGGCGGCCAATTTCTGCAGATGGACTTCCAGCGGCGGCGTTAATGCATCAAGCCAGTGAACGCTGCCGATGAAATAGTCCAGCGACTTGCCCGGCGCCACGTCTTCAATGCGCAGCGGCATGACCGTGACGCCCTGACTGACCGCGCGTTCAATTTCCTTTGGAATATGAGGGGACAGATTTGCCTTAGAGGAGAAGACCAGAACCATGATGCGGCACTCATGAATCGCGTCAATGATGGCTTCGCCGTAGTGCATGCCGGTGAGGACGTCGCGCGGTGCTATCCAGCAACGGACGCCGTGAGATTCAAGCGTGGCGCAAACCGCATCCGCCACCGGCTTGTCTCCAGAGGCATAACTGACGAAGACATCATGTGCCATGGACGACAATTCCCTTTTTTGTCGTGCTGTAATGCGAAGATGTAACGGGCGGATTCTAGCACGACCACGGCGGATTCGCAGAGTCTATGCGGGAAGCCGATGGGGAAGTTTTGCAAGGCGGGGGGAGATCGAAAATTGAGCACAACCATGCGCGCAACCCGGAGCGCATGATATAAAGGAAGTGCGCGGCTGTAGCTCAGCTGGATAGAGCGCGTGCCTCCGAAGCACGAGGTCGGGCGTTCGAGTCGCCCCAGCCGCACCATCTAATTCCCCTCAACCGACTCCACTTTTAAGAAACTGCCCCAGCTATGCTACTGGGACGCCACTACCTACGAAAAACTGAATTTGATCTCAACCCTCAGGTCGATCGGGGTCGGATCGCCATCCAGGATCGTAGGTTCATATCTCCTCTTTGAAACGGCGTTCAATGCCGCGGGGATCAGGAGCGGATGCCCGCTGACAACCTGCATGCCCTTGACGTTGCCATGCTCGTCGATGATCGCCTCGATGACGACCACGCCGGACAGGCGCGCCTGCCTTGCAAGAGTCGGATACTCTGGATCGGGGGCAAACAGCAGACGCGGCGGCTTCACGTTGCCACCCACTCGGACTGGCGCCAGCGGTCCTTTCGCAACCGCAGCCACCGGCGGAGGCGGAACTCCCTTGGAAACTCCGCCCAACACACCGCCGATAACTCCACCCATCTGTCCACCTGCAATTCCGCCAGGGACTCCTATAAATGCATCGTCGGGGGGCGCCTCCGCGACTTCTGGAGTGGTCACGACGGCTTTAGGAATGAAGGAAGGCGCCGTCAGTTTTCCGGCATTGAAGACGCGCACGGGTGCAACCCGGGTTGGCCGCACGGCTGAGGATGCCATGGGCGGAGGTGGTGGGCCCGCAGGCATCGAGGGAGTGGCAAGGAAGGTAAGATTTAGTTTTTGGTAATTCAAACCAGCTGTAAAATAAAGAGGTGCGATCAGAAGCATCGCCAGAATCGCGAAGTGAACCCCGACTGCGGCAACCCAATCCAAGGCGCTGCGGCGCTGGTGCGCGGAATTATCTTCCAACATGGCTTCCGCAAAGACTTCATGCAGCGGTGCAACTCTTGGCGGCGCCAGAACAATATGCGCCTTCGCTCTTGCCGCAGGTCCCGCTTCTCCGACAAAAAGAATATGTTCGTTCAGCACGATATCACCCCCGCTCTTGCCACGTGCTTTGAGTCATCGCGTCACATGGCCTCTTGCAATTAGCCTCGCAGCCCATGGCATCTTCTTCCTTTCATACTGAAGGATAGAGGGTGGCTTGGAAATCAACCATGACATGCGTCACTACCCACTGTGACGGCAATCACTCCATGTAATGGGATGGCTAGTTTTTTTTGTTCGCGGTGGAACGCTAAAGGGGGAAAAGACTTAACTTGACCGAATTCGGTCCCTGATCTGACGCGCCAACTTTTCGATATCTTCCGCTTTCTTCACCAGGGAAAGAGACAACACATCGGTTTCTGGCGTTTTGTCGGATTCTTCCTTCAAGTCCTTGGCCAACTGCAACAAATGGTCAACATCGCTCCTCAATTTCTTTTGCTCATCCTTGAGCTGAGCTTTGGGATCTAGGTGTGGGGGAAAGGGAGCGTCGCGCCCATCGGTTGAGCCGCTGGCGTCAGGTATTGGATTTATTGGCGGGGGAGGCCCATGGTGCTGGCCACTGGCCAAGAGAGCCGGTGCCCCGGCGAGCGTCGCTGCGATGCCAGAAAGGAAGTGCCTGCGTCCGGTCTTCACAGTAGATTCTCCAGCGTCATCCTGCCGGGTCGCCATCCCTGATTTTGTGGCGAATCCCAGAGTGCTATAATCTCGTCCGCATATTATGACTCCAAACGTATTCAAATGGACGGATTTTGCTGTGGCGCGCGGAATTCGAATCGCGGCGATTGTGCTCATCGCGCTGATCCTCAACCGTCTCCTGCGAGCGCTGACGCGCCGGTTGATTCCAGCCCCAGGCGCTGAGACCTCGGGACGCATTGCGCGAATGCGTGAGCAGCACGTCAAGACCCTGGCGGGCCTGCTATATAGCGCGGGCACTGCCGTCATCATTGTCGGCGCGATCCTTACGGCGCTGCCTGAGTTCGGATTCAATGTTACGCCTATCGCGGCCGCCGCCGGCCTGGCCAGCCTGGCAGTAGGCTTCGGTGCGCAACATCTGGTGCGCGATCTCATCAACGGTTTTTTCATCATTATCGAAGATCAGTTCGCCGTAGGGGAATCGGTACGGATTGGGACTGTGGTAGGGCGTGTGGAACATCTGACTTTGCGCCGAACAGTGGTCCGGGATATTCAGGGCGCTGTGGTCACTATTCCCAATGGAGAGATCGCGCAGGTTGCAAACCTCAGCCGGGACTGGGGACAAGTGTTCGTGGACATCTCCATTCCACCGGAAACATCGTCCGATGCGGCGCTCGCGGCGCTGGAACGAGTGTGCGCCGACCTTCGAGCCGATGTTTCCTGGTCGCCAGTCTTGGTGGATGGGCCGCGTGCGCTGGGAGTGGAATCGTTCGGCACGGCAGGGGTGACGTTGCGGCTGCAGCTTCGGACAGTTCCTGGCAGACAGGATGATGCTGCGCGAGAATTGCGCCGCAGGATTCAAAGCCGCTTTGAGCAGGAACACATCCGATGGGGCGGAGTTCAACGCGTGGAGGTTATCGGAGCTGACAGTTTGCAAAGCTCCGCCGCAGCTACAAATTCCTGAAGGGACCATAATTCAAGATTCGCTATTCTTTTTGAGGCCCGGATGAGGAGAGTTCCAGAGAAGATCGATGCGCCTCTTCGTGTTCCGCCACGCCTGCCATGATGGTGCGATTGCGCCCCTCCTTTTTCGCCCGGTACAATGCCGAATCCACCATCTGCAGAATTTGGCTGGGAGTCTCATGGGGCCAATCCCCTGTCGTCACTCCGCCAACGCTCATTGTGACTTTCAGATCTCCTGCATGGGTGGAAATTGGCTCCCGAGAGATAGTTTCCCGCAAACGTTCGCTCTTGCCTAGCAGGGCTCGCGCATCGCATCCAGGCAAAAGGATCAAGAACTCCTCGCCTCCGTATCGGCCCACGGCATCGTACGGCCGCGCATCCAACTGCATCCTTTTTGAGACTTCGCGAAGGACGGCATCCCCCACGGGATGTCCGTAGGTGTCATTGACGGACTTGAAGTGATCCAGATCGGCGATCAAGACGCCGAGGGAATGTCCCTCACGCCTGGAGCGTGTGATTTCCCTGTCCAGGGTTTCCATGATCGCGCCACGGTTCCAAACTCCCGTGAGGGTATCGTGTGTGGCTTTAAAGCGCATGACCTCGCGGGCTTGCACCAGATTGTCTTCCAGATCGAGAAGGCGCAATCCCACTCGGATCCGCGCCTTGAGTTCCTGCGGGTTGAACGGCTTGGTCAAATAGTCATCGGCTCCGGACTCAAGCCCTTCCACCACGCTTTCCTTGGCGTCTTTGGCGGTTAATAAGAGAATATAAGTGTAGGGCTCTGGGCGTTGCTTTCGTAGCGAGCGGCAAACGTCCACCCCGTTCTGACCGGGCATCATCCAATCGAGCAGTGCCATGCGCGGAGCGTCCGGAGATTTCAATATTTCCCAGGCGGCGTCGCCATCCTGCACTGACACAACTTCGTATCCCCACTTCTCGAGCATGGACTGCAGCATTCGCCGCGATACCGGCTCGTCGTCGGCAATGAGGATCCTCATTTCGAAACTCCCTGGCATAGAGCAGAAAGTGCCGGAACGAGGATTTTCATGGCCTGCTCAACACCGGCAAGGCTTTCCTTTGCGGATTCGATGTGGTTGCTTTTTGCGTCCTTCTCGAGCTTCAGTGCGGCGTCCGCCGCCTGCTTCGCGGATAAATTGCTGGCCGCTCCCTTCATGGAGTGCGCGCTCCGCTCCAGCACCACCATGTCGCCGCGTTGCAGAGCATCACGCATGGCATTGAGCAGGTTGGGAATGTCGTCCAGAAATAATTGAACCATTTCGGCGAGCAGTTCTTGATCCCCTTCGACGCGTTCCAGCAAGGAAACACGGTCGATTTGCTCGCTGGTTTCAGTGGAATTATTGGCCATCACGTTACTTCCCTTCTGCAATCCAAGGCATCGGTCAATTTCTCCGAACAGCAATTTGGGCTGAATCGGTTTGGAAATGTAACCGTCCATATTGCTGGCAAGATACTTTTCCCTGTCTCCCCGCATGGCATGCGCGGTCATGGCAAGGATTGGGATATGCCTCCCGGATTTCATTTCCTGGTTCCGAATTGTCGCGGTCGCTTCCATTCCGTCCATCTCCGGCATCTGGATATCCATGAGCACCAGATCAAACCCTGCTCCGCCAGTTTTTTCCCAGATATTGACTGCTTCACGACCCGTGCTGGCAAGAGTTACGTTATGTCCCGCTTTTTCGAGAAGCCGGATTGCAAGCTTCTGGTTCACGGGATTGTCCTCGCACAGCAATATGTTGAGCTTCCGCATAGAACCCTTTTGTTGAGCGGGTTCAGTTGTTTCGACCAATTTCTCCTCGGCAATGGTTTGTCCCAACGCCAATAGGATTGCGTCAAGTAGTTCGGACTGGCCAACGGGCTTGATGAGGTTCCCTTTTACTCCCAGCCGGCGGCAGCGTTCCAAATCCTCTTTATTGTTGTTTCCGGTAAGCAGCATGACGACCTCGCCCGCAAGCCCCGAATTCGATCGAATGCGCTTCAAAACCTGGAATCCATCGACACCTGGCATTAGCGCGTCCAACAGCACTAGAGGAAATGGGTGGCCCGCCTTCTGCGCCGATTCCAATATTTCCAAAGCGCTCTTACCGCTGCTTGCTTGGGTTGGGTTCATTCGCCAGCTCTTCAACATCTCTGAACAAATTTCGCGATTGATCTCGTTATTGTCGACAACCAGAACATTCAATCCAGGCAGAGCTTGGCCCGCAACCCGCTCCTGCGCCGATAGGGCGGCATTTCCTAGCTGGAGCTCGCAGGTAAAATGAAACGTGCTGCCTTTGCCCAATTCGCTTTCCACCCAGATGCGGCCTCCCATCAATTCCACAAGTTGCCGTGAAATCGTAAGGCCCAGCCCTGTCCCTCCGAAGCGGCGCGTCGTGGAGCCATCCACCTGAGCGAAGGAATCGAAGATGAGCTGTTGCTTATCGGCTGGAATGCCCATGCCGGTATCCGAAACGGAAATGTGCAAGCGCACTTCGCTGCCTGCAATGGATTCCAGTTCCGTAGCCAGGACAATATTTCCCTCTTGCGTAAACTTGAGCGCGTTGCCAACGAGGTTCACAACAAGCTGCCGCAACCGCGTTGGGTCGCCGATCACTGATTTCGGCACGTCAGGTGAAATGCGCGCGCAAATCTCCAGAGGCTTATTGTCGGTCCGCCGCGACAGCGTTTTCAGAGTGTCCCTGAACAAGACCCGGATCTCAAATTCGGTCTTCTCGAGTTCGAGTTTTCCCGCCTCGATTTTGGAAAAATCCAGGATATCGTTGATAACGTGCAAGAGGCTACCGGCGGACGATTTGACGAGGCCGAGATAATCCCGTTGTTCGGCCGTCAATCGAGTTTCCAGTGTCAGATCCGTCATTCCAATGATGCCATTCATCGGAGTGCGGATTTCGTGACTCATGTTGGCAAGGAACTCGCTCTTGGCGCGGCTGCCTGCTTCGGCTGCCTCCTTGGCATCAAGCAGTTTTGATTGAACGAGCTTGCGCTCAGTAATGTCCAGGAACGTGACCACCGCGCCAACCACTTCACCTTCCTTGCGAATCGGATAGGCCCAGTATTCCACCGGAAAACTGGTGCCATTCACACGCCAGAACACTTCATTATCCAAATGGATTGCCGTTCCTGAAACTCTTGATTCGACAATCCCACACTCCTCTATGGGGTAGGGCGTTCCGTCAGCGCGCGTATGATGCATCGCATGGTGTTCATACTTGCCAAGAAGTTGGTCCGCACTTTGGTAATCCAACAAGCGAAGCGCCGCGGGATTACAAAACGTAATTTTCCCCTCGCGGTCCAGTCCGTAAATGGCCTCGGCGGTAGAATCCAAGAGCAAGCGGATTCGTCCTTCGCTTTCATGCAATGCTTCCTGGGCGCGCTGGCGGTCTGCTACTTCCTGCTCCAACTCGGCTGTGCGCTCCTCCACTCGCCGCTCTAGACCTTCACTGGCGCGCAGCAGTTCGGTGTCGCGATTCTGAATCTGCGCAAGCATCTCGTTGAAACCATCGATCAGAACACCAACTTCATCTTCCGAATGTTTCCCCGCCCGTATGGAATAGTCCCGGGAACTGGTAACCATCTTTGTGGTCCACGCCAATTGCGTAATTGGATTGGAGATTGGGCGTTGCAGCCGCCCGGCCAGCATAAAAGCGCCGAAAGTGACTACAGCTATGACGACTGAGAAGAATGAAAAATAGTTATAGAGGAGCCGTTTGGTTTCACTTCTATCCACGTCGAGGAACAAGGTTCCGATTTTCTCGCCCTGGAAATCGATTTCTTGAAAAACAAACATGCGGTTGGAGTTGATCTGTGTGACTTGGCCACTTACTAGAGGCGGAACATAGCCGGCCTTCGGAGCACCCTGTTGATACACTGCAAACGGTCTATCATCGTGATCGTAAACCACGGCCGCCATGACATTTGGTTTTGCTGTGAGCGCCTGTAGAATATCGCGCGCGGCTTGCGGGTCCTGGAAAGTTAGCGGCGCCGTGCA
>Ga0075029_100002130_pt1 | contig 11215 bp, 5 predicted proteins | sample LitLauG_LLR_2013_FD_71391 | JGI IMG/M metagenome (GOLD analysis project Ga0075029, IMG submission 71391) | Freshwater sediment microbial communities from North America - Little Laurel Run_MetaG_LLR_2013 | ecosystem: Environmental > Aquatic > Freshwater > Creek > Sediment | place: USA...
ATTCTGCAGGCTCAGGCAGCGTCCGCGCGTGCGGCTTCCGTCCTTGTCCAGGATAGCCTTGAACTGGGGGCAAATATCTCGCAAGTGGTGGACTCTAGCTGCGACGGTTGCGCCTACTGCGTGGACACCTGCCCTCACAAAGCGATCACACTGCTTGAGTACAAGTGGCAGGGGTCGATCAAGAAGGTCGTCGAAACCGCCGACTCTACCTGCAAGGGCTGTGGCTGCTGCCAAGCTACGTGTCCAAAGAATGGCATATTGATCCGTGGATTTACCCTTGAGCAGATCGAGGCACAGATCCATGCTGCTTTGGGAGTCGCGTAATGGAAGGCGACTTTCAACCCTTGATCATCGCGCTTTGCTGCAACTGGTGCGCTTATGCCGGCGCAGACCTGGCAGGCGTTTCCCGGACTCAATATCCGCCCAGCATTCGCATCGTCCGCGTCATGTGCTCGGGCATGGTGCATCCCAACCTGGTGATCGATGCGTTCACCAAGGGGGCGGACGGCGTGCTCATCTGCGGCTGTCATCTGGGAGATTGCCACTACCAGGAGGCCAATTACAAAACCGAGAAACGCGCCGATGCCATCAAGCTGATGCTGGCGGATTTCGGTATCGAGGAAGAGCGCTTTCGCCTGGAGTGGGTTTCGGCGGCCGAAGGGCCGCGATTTGGGCAGGTGGTGCGGGAATTCACCGAGCAAGTGCGGAAGCTGGGGGTCAGCCCGTACCGGGCGTAAGGGATGCTGCCTGGCATCCTGGACCTTGATCGCCAACACTCACGGATGAAGATCCAAAACCGGGTTGACACATCGTGATAAATTGGCGTGGGGAAAATCGACCAATCCCCCATCTCTCAGGTCGAGGGTATGCAAATGTTCGTAACAGGGACAAAGTTTGAAATAGAAAATGCTTTTCCAAGCAGTTATGCCGGATTTTTCCCTGCGCTCGCGCGGCGCCTGAGCATTTTGGTAGTCCTGCAGACGGTCGCGCTGACTTTCGCGCTGACGACCGCCTCTTTTGCTTCCAGGCGTTACGATGGTCCCGCGGAACTGCCGCGAGTGACCGTCCCCAGCGCGATCGCGAAAACACCCGCGCCGGGATCCGTCATCACGGTCAACGCTGGTGACAATCTGCAATCGGCTTTGAACAACGCGCAATGCGGCGACGTGATCCAACTTCAGGCGGGCGCAACCTTTACCGGCCGGTTCACTATTCCAGCCAAGAACTGCGACATCAACCATTGGATCTGGATCCGGACCAGTGCTCCAGACAGCGCCCTGCCAGCCGAAGGGCATCGCGCCACGCCTTGCTATGCCGGGGTCGCTGCTCTCCAGGGGCGCCCGTCGTATAGCTGCCCCAACCCACAGAACGTAATGGCAAAGGTACAACTCCAGACCCAGGGCGATGGTCCGTTCCTGTTCGCCACCGGCGCCAACTACTACCGCTTCATCGGTCTGGAAGTGACTCGCGGCGCTGGAACTCCGGGGCCCGCTCGGCTGATCAGGGGCGAAGGCACGGTGGATCATCTCGTGGTGGATCGCTCGTGGCTGCATGGAAACCCGCAGGATGAGACTTACGCCGGCGTGGGGCTGAGTGGCATGACCAACGCTGCCATCGTCGATTCCTACTTCAGCGATTTCCATTGCATCGCAGTGACGGGAACGTGTACCGACGCACATGCCGTCGCTGGAGGGGTCAGCAACTCTCAGGACGGTCCGTTCAAGATTCAGAACAACTTCCTGGAAGCGTCGGGCGAAACTGTCTTGTTCGGCGGCGGACCGGCCACCTTGACCCCCACCGACATCGAAATTCTGAACAATCACTTCTGGAAGCCGTGGCAGTGGATGAAGGGTAACTCGAACTTCATCGGCGGACCGGACGGCAATCCCTTCATCGTCAAGAATCATCTGGAACTCAAGAATGCGGTTCGCGTGCTGATCGAGGCGAATCTCATGGAAAACAACTGGGGAGGTTTCACCGAAGGCGGTTTCGGCGTGATCATCGGCCCCAAGAACCAGCACACCCTGAGCGGGTCTAACGTTTGCCCACTGTGTCAGGTGACCGACGTGACGGTGCGCTATGTACACCTGTCGCATTCCGGGGCCGGACTGCGATTGCTAACTACCTTTTCCGGAAACGGCCAGAATGGAGCCCCAGCGCTGGCCGGGACTCGCTGGAGCATTCATGACGTGGTGCTCGACGACCTCAGCACCAAGTATGTAGGCGGGGGCGCCGCGTTCGAGATCATGAACAATTGGCCCGCGAACCCGCTCAACACTATCACCATCGATCACGTTACTGCTTTCCCGGATCCTGGCAGCCACATTCTGACCATCGGGAACACTGTCCAAACTGCACCGATGTATGGATTGGTCTTCACCAACAACCTGGCGATCACCGGCCGATACCCGGTATGGAACGCGGGAGGCAAAACCAGTTGCGCCGTCCACGACGTGCCGCTTACCAGCATCACCAACTGTTTCACCACTTATACGTTCGGCAATAACGGCCTGATTGCGCCTCCACCAGAGTTTCCGCCGTCGACCTGGCCATCGAACAATATGTTCCCGCAAACGGTCAATGATGTCGCCTTCATGAACTACAACAACGGCAATAACGGAGACTACGAGCTCCAGCCGAGCAGTGAATACAAGAACAAAGGCATGGACGGCAAGGATCTCGGGGCCGACGTTGTTCGGCTACAGGCAGCGATGGCGAACGTCGAATAACCTTTACGCCTCGGCGGATTTCAGCTTCCAGGAAAGCGCCTCCGGGCAGGGGTCCGCGGTTCGCCGCGGACCTTCTTCATGCGTAAATCAAGTGCCCCGCTGAGTTTTTCCCGCCGCCTGCTCGAACGAAACTCGACTAGGATATTCCCATGAGCGTGCGCCGCGCCGCCGAACAAGTCATCATGGACGCAGAGGAGCGCTTTGAAGGGTTCGGAAACCTGATGCCCTTCAAGGTGCACAACATCCTTCTCGTGTCCAGCCTCTACGATTCCTTCATTCTCCGTGAGGATGGCCGGCTCAACGAGTTGTTGATCGACGAATCTCTCGAACTCAACCTGCGGCAGATTCCAGAGATTACGCACGTCTCCAGCTGCGCTGAGGCTCTCCATCTGGTAAGTTCCAATCCGCAATTCAATCTGATCGTCACAAACCTCGCCGTCGGCGACATGGACGCCGCGCAGCTTGCGCACGAAGTCCGCCGCGCCGGACTCGATGTGCCGGTCGTCGTTCTTGCCTACGACTATCGCGAGATCAAGGATTTTGTAGCGCGGAATCCAGTTACCGAGATCGAACGCGTTTTTCTCTGGCAGGGCAATGTCCGCATCCTGATCGCGATCGTCAAGTACATCGAGGACAAACGCAACGTCGAGCACGACACGCACGCCATCGGCGTGCCGGTCTTGCTGGTGGTGGAAGACAACATCCGTTATTACTCGTCATTTCTGCCGGTGATCTATACCGAACTGATCAAGCAATCGCGGCGCGTGATTCAGGAAGGCATCAACGTGGCGCACAAACTGGTGCGCACGCAGGCGCGGCCGAGAATTCTGCTGAGCTCGAACTTTGAAGATGCGGCCCGGCTGGTGCAGGAATATCGCGAGTATCTGTTTGGGCTGGTGGCGGATGTGGAGTTCCCCCGCGACGGCAAGCTGAGTCCGGAGGCGGGCTTTGAACTGGCGCGCATGGTGAAGAGCCTGGTGCCGGACGTGCCCGTAGTGTTGCAAACCAGCCGCACCGAATTCCGCGCACGGGCCCATGCCGAGGGCTATTCGTTTCTGCGCAAACGTTCCCCCACGCTGATGAAAGACCTGCGCCGGATCCTAACTGAGCAGTTCGGGTTTGGCGATTTCGTGTTTCGCCTGCCGGATGCGAGCGAAGTCGGACGGGCGAAAGACATGAACGAACTGGAAGAGCAGTTGCAAACCGTTCCGGCGGAAAGCATCGTCTTTCACTCGCAGAGCAACCATTTCTCCCATTGGCTGATGGCACGAACGGAGTTTGCATTGGCGGCCAAGCTCCGCCCGCGAAAAGTGTCGGATTTTGCCAGCCCGGAACATCTGCGCCGCGATCTGATCGAATCGATCAACGAGTATCGCCGCGAACAGAACGAAGTCCTGATCGGCGACTTCCATGCCGACACGTTCAAGCCTTCGGAATCAAGTTTTCTTCGGATTGGATCGGGGTCGCTGGGCGGCAAGGCTCGCGGCCTCGCCTTTGTCCGACACCTTCTGCGCAAGAGCCGTATCACCCGCCGCTTTCCCGGCGTTCGCATCTCGGTGCCCCCGGCGGTGGTGCTGGCGACGGACGTGTTCGATCAATTCGTGGCCGAGAATAACCTGCTGGACTTTGCCTTGCAGTGCGAGGATGACGCTGAAATTCAGGCGAGATTCCTGGCCGCACCGTTATCCGCCTCCCTCAACGAAGACCTGAAATCGTTCCTGGCGGAGGTAAACCATCCCTTGGCGGTGCGCTCGTCCAGCCTGCTGGAGGATTCGCAATACCAGCCTTTCACGGGTGTGTATGAGACCTTCATGCTGGGCAACCAGCTAGCAAATTTGGAAGACCGGCTGACGGCGCTCAGCGAGGCCATCCGGCGGGTGTATGCCTCCACCTTCAGCCGCCACGCGAAGGCCTATGTGCGAGCGACCCCCTACCGCCTGGAAGAAGAGAAGATGGCGGTGATTCTGCAGCAAGTTGTGGGCACGTCCCACGGGCATCGCTTTTATCCGGATTTCTCCGGAGTCGTTCGCTCGCGTAATTTTTATCCGATGCCGCCCATGACCTTCGAGGATGGCATCGCAGCGGTCGCTCTGGGGCTGGGCCGGGCGGTAGTGGATGGAGGGAAGTGTCTGACTTTCTGCCCGCGCTATCCCCACAACCTGGTGCAGTTTTCCTCGGTTGAAGACATACTGTCGAACTCGCAGTCGGAATTCTGGGCTTTGGAGTTGGATGGCGCTGCGGACGGCCGTCCCGGGCACTGGCACGAGAGGCGGTTCGGCCTGGATGCTGCCGACAGCGACGGCACGCTGCAGGCGGTGGCCTCAACTTACTCGCGGGACAACCACGCCATCTACGATGGAGTGAGCCGACCGGGAGCACGCATCGTGACCTTTGCCCCCATGCTCAAGCACAGCACGTTTCCGCTGGCCGAGATCCTTGATGATTTGGTTCGGGCCGGCGAGGATGCTTTGGGTAATCCGGTGGAGATCGAATTTGCCGTGCGTTTGCCCGGGCCAGCTCGGTCATCAACTGGGCAAGTCGCCGGGCAAATCGCCGGACCATCGACCGGGCAGGCGGCGGAGTTTGGTTTCCTGCAAATACGACCACTGACGCTGGCGCGCGACAGCGAGGACTTAGCTCTCGACGATGTGCAACCGGAGCAGTTGATCTGCCGGGGCAGCAAGGTTCTGGGCAACGGCCGCATCGAGAATCTATACGATGTTTTGGTGGTCGATTCGCAGCGCTTCGAGCGCAGCCGTAGTCAGGAAGTGGCCAAGGCGGTTGCTCAGTTCAACCGCCGGCTTATTGGTGAAAACCGGCCCTATCTGCTGATCGGGGTTGGGCGGTGGGGATCGACCGAGCCCTGGCTGGGCATCCCGGTCGAATGGGATGAAATCTCGGGCGCGCGCGTGATTGTGGAGGCCGGGTTTCGCGATTTTCGGGTCACTCCATCGCAAGGCAGCCACTTCTTCCAGAATCTCACTGCCTTTCAGATCGGTTACTTCACCGTGAATCCAGATGCCGGCGAAGGCTCAGTCGATTGGCAGTGGCTAACGGAACAACCCGCAATGGAAGAGCAAGGCTGCGTCCGCCACTTGCAGTTTGCGGAACCAATCCGCGTAGTGATGAACAGCCGGACGAGCCAAGGAGTAATCTTCAAACCCGAAGCGGTCAATCCGGTCCGGATCCAGCTTTGAGTTTCCAATCCGATGCTTTTGCGGGTTAAATCAGCTGGTGTCAGACGTTTGAATTCCAAGGTCAGATCAAGAGGCCTGGACAAAAAACTAACCAAGCAAAAGCGCCACCGGGAACTCCGCCAAGACCTTGGAGACATCGACCCGTGCGGCCCTCTGCAGGTCGTCTTTCTGCCAGTTCAGGACTTCTCCTGTGAATGCATTGAGGTGATTTTCAGACCTGTCGGGAGATGGGAGCAGCAAGTGAGTGTCCTGCCAAACTTTGGGTCCGATGGGCGGGAGGTCAATGTCATTGTCATTGCCATTGAGCAAGCTGCCAACGAGGCGGGGAACAATCACGAGCACGCTCGTGGATTCAAACCTTCGCCTGAACGCCACAACGTGCTTGGCCTTCGCGCCCGCGACCTCTAACGGCAGGTATTCGCCCGCTTGAAAAAGATGGGGGCTCTGTTTACGTAAGCACAGAGTTTTCCAGGTCAAGTACAACTTAAGCCTGCCGTCCTCGGGAGTCTCCAGCAAGCGGCCTCGTGATAATGTGTCCGGGTTGCTGCCTAAGCCCCGGATATTTGCGAACACTTGCTGGCGGCGCACGAAATCCACGGGGCGGCGGTTATCAGGATCGACGAGGCTGAAATCCCACAATTCATTCCCCTGGTAAATATCGGGAACGCCGGGACACGTCAGCTTGAGAAGGGTTTGCGACAGGCTATTCCAAAAGCCGATGCGAGCGATGCGCCTTTGGAACGGCACAAAGTCGTGGAGAAAACGGTTTTTTTCACCGGGAGTCAGCAACGCCCTCACGAACGATGAAACGGCAGTTTCGTATTCAGTATTTCGATTGACCCAACTGGTGTTCTGCTTGGCCTCACGAACCGCCTTCAACATGTAATTTTCGATGCGCTCACGGAACAGCTTCCAGTCGTCCTCGCCGCTGAAAGGCTCGATCGGCCAAGCGCCCACCAGCGTTTGGTAGAGCAGGTGTTCGTCATTCGGTGAAGGGGTCAGCTTGCCGTTCACCAGCCATTTATGGCGCCGGTTGAAGCGTTTCCAGTCCCGCAGGCGAAGCCTCCATAGTCCCGATATTTCCGAGAGCACATCGATTCGTGCGCGCACATCCTCGGAGCGCTTCGAATCGTGCGTACTGGTAGCCAGCATACCGTGCGGCCAGGAGCGGAGACGTTCCTGATTCGCCGAGTGGAAATCGGCGGTTGTGATTCCGAAACTTCGAAGATCGCTCCCGACGTCATTCAACGAAACCAGGCGGTTGTAACGGTAGAAGGCGGTGTCTTCCAGGCCCTTCGCCATCACGGGGCTGGTGAACTGCTGGAACTTCATGGCAAAGCCGTTGACGGCATTGCGGTATGCGGGATCTTGTTTTTCGGCAATGCGAGTCAAAAGGACCTCGCCAATGAAGTCGAAGATACTGGAATCGGCGGCCGGACTTCTCCATTTGGCCGAGGCAATGGCGCGGCGGATGTAGCCTGCGTCGTTCTCCGAGACACCGCTGGGGGTGACGTAGGTGCGGTAGACGGGAAAATTGGCGACCACCTCTGTGAGCGCGTCGCGCAGGCTGTTGAGAGTGAAATCGCAGGTGTGTCGTTTGGAGAGTGCAATCCTGGTGAGCTGATTGGCAAGCACACTGAGTTCACTGGCCAAGGCAACGCGCGCAATGAGCTTGCGGCAGCGGTACGCGAGATCGTCAAAATCCGTGACGTCATCGATGAAGTTTCGGTAAATGCGCTCCATTCGGCGGACGGCGGTTGGTTCGACAAACAAACTGTTCACCAGATTCGCGAAGTCGTAGCCCGTCGTCCCGCAGATCGGCCACTCGGACGGCAGACGCTCTGGACCGGTCAGGATTTTCTCGATGACCACATAACGTGACCCGCTTACGGAATGGTTGGCGGCAACCGCGATCCCCTGGCGAAGACGTTCGAAGTATTGCGCTGGATCGTACAGGCCGTCAGGATGGTCAACGCGCAAGCCATCTACTTTACCGTCGGCCACCAGACTAAAGACCAATCGATGAGTTGCCTGAAACACGGCCTCATCTTCCATGCGAATACCGGCAAGATCGTTGGTGTCGAAAAAGCGGCGGTAGTTGATGTCATCGGAGGCAACTCTCCAATTGGCCAGGCGGAAGGCTTGCGCTTTGATTAGTTCGTGGAGTTGTTCGAAGCTTGCGGGGTCGGCGGGGGTCCCGTTGATCGAATCAGCGACTCGAAGTATGGCGGCGGAGATCTCAGGAGACCGGGCGCATAGCTCGGATAGGCGACGCTTATGGATCTCCTTGTCGCGGTTGCGCTCGGCGATGCGGTCGCTGTTCGCTTCCTGTCTTCCCGGCAAATGGCCTATCGCGGTGATCAGGCTCTGAAACTCGATCAGCTCTGGATTCTGCTCCCCGAGCAGTTCACTTGCCCTTGTCCCGCACTGTTGGAGAACGCGCGTATATTCTTTTGGGTCAATCGGGAAACGGTGTTCGCGATACGAAATGTCGAATTCACCGCGCGACGGAGTAAAGACCAACTTCAACTCGCCGCTCTCCAGGACGGCGCCGTAATGATCATGCAGGACGGGCACCAACACTTTTCCGTGGAGTTCTTCTTTGAGCGGACGCCAGTCGATATCAAAATAGCCAGCGTAGACCGAGGCCTCGCCATTCTCGAGAACGTCCAGCCACCAGGCATTGTCGCTGCCCATCACGCCCATGTGGTTGGGCACTATATCGAGGATCAATCCCATGTCATGTTCGTGAAGAACGCGGACAAAGCGGTCGAAGGCTTCGGGAGTGCCGATATCGGGATTTAACGAGTTGTGATCTACGATGTCATACCCGTGCATGCTGCCAGGGCGAGCCTTCAACAACGGAGAAACATAGCAGTGACTGACGCCGAGGGTGGAGAGGTACGGAACGACCGCTTCGGCGTGGGTAAACGTGAAATCGCGATTGAGCTGCAGGCGATAAGTCGCGCGCGGAATGTGCGAAGTCCGGTTCATGGTTTCAGAAACCATGCCACGGACCAGGGAGGCAGTGTCCCGCGCTGGAGTGTGTCGGCGCTCACTCCCTCACTGCCATAAATCATCTGCCCAGCCGGAGGAGTGAGTCCCGCGAGGGGAACGGTTCCAAGATTTGCCAGCAGAGTGAGTTTCGAGTGGTCCGAAAAATGCCAGTCGGCGGTGAGGCCGCGGTCGGAGTGGACATGGTCTGCCCTGATGGCACACGCAGCGGAAAGGCGCGAAGCAATGTGTTGACACCTTACTTGCAGCAGTTGGCGATAGAGGTGGAACCAGTCTCGATGCTGCGGTTGCGCAATGGTATCCCAGTCAAGCCGCGAAGCCTCAAAAGTTGTGACAGAATTCGGGTCGGGGATCTCCTCCTGCGCTGGCGGGTCGTTGGACTTCGCAGAGAACTTTGCAAAATGAGCGAACTCTCTTCGCCGGCCCGCCGTAACCGCCGCGGCCAGGTCCTTCCCAAAGTCGCAGAAAAAGAGAAATGGCGTTTCCGATCCGAACTCTTCGCCCATGAAGAGCAACGGTGGGGACGGGGCGAGCAGAAGTATTGCCACGATGGCGCGCACTGCGCGTGGGTCCGCAATTTTGGTGATGCGTTCGCCGAAGGCACGGTTTCCGATCTGATCATGGTTCTGCAGGAAGGAGACAAACGCAGTCAGCGGCAGGCCGGTCGTGGGTTCACCACGGGTTTCGCCATTTTTGTAACGTGACACTTCGCCCTGGTAGCCGAATCCGCCGACCAGGCAACGGCCCAACAATTCCAGCGGACGCTCTTCATAGTCTGAGTAATAACCATCACACTCACCGGTAAGGATGACATGCGCAGCGTGGTGGATATCGTCATTCCATTGTGCGGTGTACGTACACGGCTTGCATTGCCCGTTCCTTTGGAGATAGCGCGCCTGGTTGCGTTCATTTTCTAGAACGAGATGAATATGGCGATCCGGCTCGACGGAACTGCGGACTACTTGGGCCAATTCGGTGAGGATGTGGGGCGTCGAGTCGTCAATAATCGCGTTCACCGCGTCGAGGCGCAGTCCGTCGAAATGATATTCGGTGAGCCAATACAGGGCGTTATGGATGAAGAAATCGCGGACGGTTCGGCTTCCCGGCCCATCGAAGTTGATGGCGTTGCCCCAGGGGGTATGGTGGCGGGCGGTGAAGAATTGCGGTGCATAGACACCCAGATAATTTCCTTCCGGGCCAAAATGGTTGTAGACGACATCCAGCAGAACCATGATTCCGCGGCTGTGAGCGGTTTGCACCAGCTCTTTGAGATCTTCCGGGCGGCCATAGGCGCTATCGGGCGCGAAGGGGAGGACACCGTCATAACCCCAATTGCGCTGACCCGGGAAATCGGACACCGGCATCAACTCGAGAGCAGTGATTCCAAGGTCCGCGAGATAGTCGAGCCGCTCGCGCACGGCCGAAAACGTGCCCGCCGGGGTGAAGGCTCCGACGTGCAGTTCATAAATGACGGCTTCTTCCCAGCGACGGCCCCGCCAGTCGTGATCCTGCCAGAAGAAAGCCTCGGGGTTGATAACTTCGCTCGGCCCGTGCACATCCCGGGGTTGAAAGCGCGAAGCTGGGTCGGGAACTTTCTGCGATTCATCTTCATCAATGCGAAAACGGTATTGGGTTCCGGACTTGACCGCATCGGTGACTAGCTCAAACCAGCCCTCGTCACTCGATTCAAGAGGGATGTGGGTCGGTCGGGTCACATCGCCGAGGCAGAGATCGACTTGATGCGCCGCCGGAGCCCACAAGCGAAAGCGCACGCTTCCATCGTCGCGACACTCGGCGCCGAACGGCATGTTATGACGGCGCTTCATTCGATTCTTCCTTCTTACCGTTGCCACTGCCGTTGCCGCCGCCATTGCCACGACGTTCCATCAATACCACCAAAGAGCGGGCCTGCAGGGGATAGGCCGCACCGGCGTCATGGGTATCAGCGGCACGCAACCCACCTTCACGGGATGTGTCCATCCACGCGCTCCAGCGTGCACAGGTACGGAATGCCGGCAGCTTGAATGCCACGTCTTCGTGGTGAGCGTTCAGGAGCACAAGGAAGTTTTCATCGCTGATTCTCCGGCCGCGTTCGTCCGTTTCGTCCAATCCCTGGCCAGAGAGAAACATTCCCAGGCAGCGAACTGAAGGATCGCGCCACTCGTCTTCGCTCATCTCATTGCCGTCGGGGCTGAGCCAGAGTACATCCTTTATGTTTGCGCCTTTGATGGGGCGGCCCTGAAAAAAATGCCGGCGGCGGAATATGGCATGCCT
>Ga0075029_100002131_pt1 | contig 11214 bp, 7 predicted proteins | sample LitLauG_LLR_2013_FD_71391 | JGI IMG/M metagenome (GOLD analysis project Ga0075029, IMG submission 71391) | Freshwater sediment microbial communities from North America - Little Laurel Run_MetaG_LLR_2013 | ecosystem: Environmental > Aquatic > Freshwater > Creek > Sediment | place: USA...
TCCGACACATGCAGAATCAGCGATGCCCGCTGCACTTCTTCCAGCGTCGCGCGAAATGCCTTGACCAGCGTGTGCGGCAGGCTGCGGATGAATCCCACCGTGTCCGACACCAGCACCTTGCGTTTCGACGGCAACTCGACCGCGCGAATCGTCGGATCGAGCGTGGCGAACATGCGAGCCGAAGCCAGCACGCCCGAATGCGTCAGCGCATTGAACAACGTGGACTTGCCCGCGTTGGTGTAGCCCACAAACGCCACGGTCGCCACCGGCGCTGACTCGCGCCGCTGCCGCTGCTGCGCCCGGATGCGCCGCACGTTCTCCAGTTGCTGCTCCACATGCCGCACCCGGCGTGCGATCTTGCGCCGGTCGGTCTCAAGCTGCGTTTCGCCCGGTCCGCGGGTGCCGATGCCGCCGCCCAACTGCGACATCTCGATTCCCCGCCCGGCCAGCCGCGGCATCAGATATTGCAGTTGCGCCAACTCCACCTGCAGTTGGCCTTCCCGGGTGCGCGCATGGCGCGCGAAAATATCCAGGATCAGCTGCGTTCGGTCAATCACTCGCCGCTTTAATATTTTTTCGATGTTGCGCTGTTGCGACGGGCTGAGGTCGTGATCGAACAGCACCACGCTCGCGTCCGTCGAGGCCGCCGCGCCGGCAATTTCTTCCAGCTTGCCTGCCCCCACCAGCGTCGCCGGATCGGGCCGATCGCGCCGCTGCAGAATCTCTCCTACAACCTTTGCCCCGGCGCTCTCCGCCAGCGTTTTCAGTTCGGCCAGCGATTCGTCCGCGTCAAACTCCGGAACCGGCGGCCGCGAAGCCTTGCCCGCCGCGCCATCTCCCTCGCGCGTCGAGGAGTCGCGCGCGGCCCGCGCCTGCGCCGTAGTCGCGCCGCGCTTGCCCGAACTCCGCGAGCGCGATTCCATTCCGACCAGGAATGCACGGTCCTGCGCGGTCGCCGTGCTGCGCTCGTCGCGCGCAACGGAGGCCGCCTGTTCTTCCAGGCGAGTTGTCTTGCGTGGGGATTTGGTCAAACGGAACGCGCTTTCTGTTTATCCTTCGTTCGCGGCGGCGCTCGACTGCGCTGCCGGGGCCGCGGTCGCGCGGCCGTCGCTCATCGCGGCGTGCGCGGCATGCGGCGCGACCCGCCCCATCACCACCGTCGAGATCGCGTGTTTGAAAATGAGTTGCTCCTGCCCGCCCGCGTCCAGCACCACCGAATATTTGTCGAACGAGCGGATGCGCCCGGTCAGCTTCACTCCGCTCATCAGGTAAATCGTAATGTTGGTGCGCTCTTTCCGCGCCGTGTTCAGAAAGGAATCCTGGATGTTCTGTGCCGGCTTGTTGCTTTCCATGCCGATCTCCTTCTTGCCCGTGATGGAACGAAGCAGCGCTGCAAATCGTTCAGTTGGTGCAAACGGGCCCGGAACTTCAGCAAAAAGCGGCGCGCCGGGCCGACCAGTTCGCGGAGGTCCCGCGACAAACCTATGAACTAACCATACGGCGTTCCCTTCGGCTTTTCAAGCTGCGCCAGGCAGTGCCCAGCGGTTGGTTTCTCCGCGAACTCTGCGGAAGTTTCCCGCGTCCTCCGCGGTCAAAGGCTTTTACTCCCGCAATGGCAACCTTAAGGTTGCCTCCATCTCAAGACATTGGAGCTTTTCCGGCTTGACATCCGCCCGCCCCACCCCGCAAACTTCCCCGCAATCCCGGAGGAGCCACATGCACACGTTCTGCCTGTCCGCCCTGGTCGCGCCCACCCACAGCGGTACAGAAGCTCTGGCGTTTCTGCTGCGCTGGGTCCACTTCCTGGCCGGCATCACCTGGGTTGGCCTGCTCTATTTCTTCAACCTGGTCAACGTGCCGTTCATGAAACAGGTCGACGCCAGTTGGAAGCCCCAAATCTTCGAGCACCTGACCCTGCCCGCGCTCAACCTGTTCCGCTGGAGCTCGCTGGTGACCGTCTTTGTCGGCTTCTGGTACTGGGGACAGGTCCTGGTCGGCCCGGCCGCCAATCGCATGGGCGTCGGCGGAGGCCCCACCATCGGCCTGTTCCTCGCGCTCTGGATCGGCGCGTCGATGGTTCTCTACTTCGTCATCTCAAAGACGCCACCGGGCTATGTGGTGGGGGCCGTGACCGCGGTCCTGGTCATCGCCGCAGGCTGGGCCTTCCTGCGCTTCACGCCGGTCGGGCAGGACGACAATCACATCCTCTGCATCGGCATCGGCGGCGGCATCGGCTTCGTCATGCTGTTCAACGTCTGGGGAATTATCTGGAAGAACAACAAGCAGATCATCCGAGGCACCCTCGCCGGCAATCCCCCAGCCAACGCCGCCGTCCTGGCGCGCCAGGCCTTCCTGGCCTCACGCGCGAACCTGTTCCTGTCTGTGCCCCTGCTGTTCTTCATGGCCGCCGCCAGCCACTATGGACTGTTCGGGAACTGAGGAGACGGAGGACGTAACTCGGGACCCACAGCCCACTAGCCGATGGCTAGCGCGCCTTGCCTTCCATCTCTGCCAGTTCCTTGCGGATCGCGTCGGACCGCGCTCCGGTCGGCTCTTCCTGCAGCAGGGTCTTAAACTCGGCGATCGCATCCGGGGCCCGGTTTTCGCGCTGGTAGGCCCGAGCCGCGATGTAATGTACAGTCGCAAACGACGCATGTGGCATGGCATGTACGCGGCGCGCGGTTTCGATGGCCGCATCGTAATGCTTGTCCAGAAGCTGGGTCCGGCAGAGCAGGGTCAGGGTCTCGACGTTTGAGGGATCGATGGCGATCGCCTTGGCGTACAGATCCTCCGCGGCCTCGAACTTCTGATCTCCCTCTTCCATATGGGCCAGGTTTACGTAGGCAGGGGCGAAGTGGTCATCGACGCTGATGGCCTTCAGCAGCGCCTCCCGGGCGCCGCTGCGGTTTCCCAGTCGCGACTGCGCCGCCGCCAGGTTGTTGTAGGCTTCGGCGTAATCCGGATAAATCTTGATCGCCTGATTCAGCCGATCGGACGCCCCTGCCCAGTCTGACTTTGCCATGAGCTGGGTAGCATCGTCCAGCTTGCCCTTGGCATCGCGGGGGACCTTCAGTTGCTTCGCCGACACTGATGGCGCTCCAGGTTTGCCTCGGCTCGCGCCTTCCCCGATGCGCTGCACCGTCACCGTAACCGTCTGTGTGCCGACCCGGCCTTCCATTTCGAAGATGCCGCTGTCCGCGTCCTGGATACCCTCTCCGGTCACCACGACGTGATAGTCGCCACCGCCCACGTTAATAAACGAGATCTCGCCGCGATCATTGGTGAAATCTTCCTCTAGCGCGTTGTTGCTGGCGCTGCCCATCAACTGCACGCGGGCGTGGGCCGTAAACGCATGGTCATTCGCGTAAGACACAACCACTCTCAGAGTTTGGGCCGAAGCAGAGCACGACAGCAGGAGAACTATGGTGAGGAGAAGTCGGCGAGAGGTCACGGCGGCCATCCTTAGGAAACGAGGCCTGTGGAACAAAAGAACTACGGCGGTCTCCGAGGAGACCGCCGCACAAGAACGACAGCTGACCAACTTAGAACGTCAGCTTCGCGTTGACCTGCAGAATACGGCCGTTCAGAGGCACTCCGAAGAACGCCCCGTACGGGTTGGTGTTGGTCCCGATCGTGGAGAAGATCTTACCGAACGAGCCGCTTCTGATGCTGTTGACCGGCAGATCGAAATTCTGGTGGTTGAGAATGTCGAAGGCCGTTGCGCCCACCGCAAAGCCGAAGCGCTCACCGATCTTGAAAGTCTTCAGAAGCGAGAGATCGGTATTGAAAAACCCGGGTCCGCGTAAAGAGTTTCGCGAGTTCCCGAAGTCATTTGCACCGACGTTAAAGTCGGCGATATTAGCGCAAGGATTGCCTCCAATACCGGCGCCAGCCTGGGCAGCTCCTTCACCGCACGAGTGAGAGATGACACTCCCATTCACGAACGTCGCCAACGGAGTTGTGGTCCGAATACCGCCGACCGCAGTCACGAAGGAGAAGTAGGAGCGCTTCAGGGTATCAACCGGGCTCCACGGAAGGCCGGTATGGTAGAAGAGAGTCCCGCCGATCGTCCAGCCGCCCACGACTCGGTTCATCAACGAACTCGACCAGTTGGAGGGCGTTTGATACACGTAGTTCATGTTGAAGTTCTGACGAATGTCGTAGTCAGAGTTGCCATAGCCGCTCCCTCCTGGAAGGGGAGAGGCCTGAATGCGTAAGCTGACCAGAGTGTTGGCGACAAACGGCTCAAGACAGTTGTTGGAGCACGTGTCGCGACCATGGCCCCAGGTGTAATTGGCCTGTCCAGAGAAGCCCTTAGTCGGCTTCATTTTGAAGCTGGCGGTTATCCCGTTATAGCTGGAGAAGCCATTGTTAGTGAGGTTGGAAATTTCATTAAAACGCGGGTCGGTCTGGGTTGGTCCGATCAGGCCGCCGAAAGTGTTCCCTGGTCCCGGGCACGAGACGCAGTAGATGCCGGGCCACGTGTTCACGGTCATGAGGTCGTAACCGTGGTTTCCGGCATAGTTCACTCCAACGCTGTACCGGCTGCCCAACTGGCGCTGCACTTCCAGGTTCCATTCCGCAAACTTGGGGTTCAAGAGTTTGGGGCCGATTGTGTAGTAGTTTGGTCCGCTGCCCTGTCCTCCGAGACCCGCAACCGTCAGGCCAGAAGCAAACTGGCTCTGGAATGTAGCATTGGCCGCAGCGGCGCTGTCGAAGACGTTGTTTGGCGCCCCAGGAGCCAGCGACTGCCCATCTATTCCAGACGAGCCGAAACTAGCTACAGAAGGAGCGTTGGTGAGCGAGCGATCGACCGCCACAGCGGGGAACTCGTCATCGAAAATTCCGAATCCGCCGCGAACCACAGTGGTCGGAGTCATGCTATAGGCAAACCCAAACCGGGGAGAGAAAACCGCCTTCTCCACGTCCGGGAAGGCGGTTTTAAGCCCGGTCGAAATCGTCTGATTATACGGCGTATTTATATCATGGTTGATCGTGTCAAACGGCGCGTTCATGCGGGTAAAGCACGCCGAGCAACTCGGATTGGCGGTACGATCCACGCGTACGCCAAGTGTCAGGTTCAGCTTGTTGGTTACCTTCCACTGGTCCTGGAAATAGAGCCCGACGTTGTACAACTTGACCCTCACCGCGCCGAGACTTGAGAAGTTCGCGCTGTAACCCGAACCGCCAGTCCCGTTAGCCGTCAGGGTAAGGCCATTTACGAACTCGCTGGTCGAATTGATGCCCAGCGTTCCGCTGGTTCCGGCTAGGGCTGCATAATCGCTGACCAGGTTACGCCGGAAGTCAGCACCAATCTTGAGGTTGTGACCGCCGATCACCTTCGAGAAATTGTCCCGAATCTGGTACTGGGTCACAATGCGCCCCTGCGGATACGCATTGTCGGCTCCGCCCAGGGTCGTGAAAGTCGAAGCTGTTCCCCCGAAAGCAAGGGTCGTAGGGAACTTGGCGATCGCGGCACTGAAGCTGGGTGGACCAAAAATCGCCTGGTACCAAGCTCCAGAGATGATCAGGTTATTCACTGTCGTGCCGTTGAAGGTATGTGTTTCAGTGATCTGACCGTTGTACTCCGGCTGGATGCTCGTCGCATTGAAGACCGAGTTGATCGGGTCAGTTCCGGTAGCCTGAACTCCGCGATCCATTTGGTAACGGCCCTTCAGGTGGTCTTTGGAATTTATGTCATAGTCGATCGAGCCAGCGAAAATCCACTCCGTAATCAGGTTGTTAGAGTTGCTGGTGTACAGCGCCGAACATGGAGCTCCTGGGATCGGAGCTGCACCCGTACCGAGATTCCCGAAACCCGCAGCAATTGACTGTGGGTTCGTGTATGTTCCAGTGCCATCGTAGTCGTTGCTGAAGTCACCACAACCGATATTAGGGTCGGTCGCTTGGGTCGTCGGCACCGCAGCCGCAGATCCGGGTGCTCCCGCATACAAGCTAAAGATGTTCTGGTAGAACGGTAACTCAGCCGCAGGAACCTGGGTGAGAACATAGTTAGCAAACGCCGCGGTGGGAACCGTAACCGGCCCCGATACGCCGGGAAGGATCATGCGCAGGTCTTCAAAGTCCGCAAAGAAAAAGAGCTTGTTCTTAACGATCGGCCCGCCCGCCGAAAGCGCAAATGTGTTGTTCACCGCATGGGGGCGAGGTTGACCAAACGCATTGCCGTACCAATCGTTGGCATTCAGGGCCGTGCCGTTATAACCATAAGTCGCGTTGCCATGGAACGAGTTGGTTCCAGATTTGGTGGCGGCGTTCAACTGCGCCGCAGCCTGCCGGCCATAGTCCGCCGTGTACCCGTTCTCAACAACAGTCACTTCCGACAATTCGTTCGAGCCGAGCGTCAGGTTGCTGGCGCCCGAGTTGTTCAGGTTCAGGTACGGGTCCATGTAGTCGTTGCCGTTGACCGTGAACAGGTTCGAGGTGCTGGGCAGGCCGTTGGCCGAGAAGTTGCCGTAGCCCGCGCCGTTGCTCACCACTACTCCGGGAGCGGTGTAGGCGTACGAGGTTATGTCGCCACCAGGCGCCGGAAGCGCCTTCAGTTGCATTTCGTCGTAGGTCGTCGAGGTGTCGCCGTTCTCCGTCTGCACCAGGGGAGCTGCGCCGGTGACCTCAATGACCTCGCCCGCCGCGCCCAGTTCCAGCTTCATGTTGGCGCTGATCACCTGGCCGACCCCTACCGTGACCGTCTCGGACGTCGACTTGAATCCTTTCGCGGCGATTCGCACCCTATACTCGCCAGGACGCAGGAACGAGAAACGATAGAGACCAGTAGCATTTGTCGTCGCGTTTTGTACCGAGCCTTCAGCGGAGCTGGTGCAACTCACCGCCGCACCCTGGACCACGGCGCCTGTTGCGTCCGTCACAGTACCGGTAATGTCGCCCGTTGCGACCGTCTGGCCAAATGCCTGCGCGGCGAACAAACCGGCCAGCGCTACCACTACCAGCCACTGCGCTCTAAATCGATTCTTCATGGAATTCTCTCTCCTCGACTACCACAATCGTTGCCAGACATACCACTGGCGCACATCTGCTATCGCAACTGCTTGCCCATATCCAGACAATTGTTAAGAGTCGTATTATCAACATCATAACAAGTCGTCCCAGACATAAATTTACAACAATCAGTATCAAACAGAGCAAGGTTCATATGGATTTCGGTATAACAGCTCTATGGCCGGACAGTGGCCGGACGATGATTTTGTTGCAGCGTTTCGTTTCAGGCACCAGGTCGTAGTGACCGACTTGGGGCACTGATTGAACCGCTCCCAAGAGGGGCGCTACCCGCCTGCTAGAATCGGGGGCGGTGCCATCCTCACCCACCCAAACGGTAGTCGCCGCCGCGACCTTCGTCCCCATGCTCGACCTCGCACGCCAGTATGAGCAGATTCGCGCCGAAGTGCTCGCGGCCGTTGGGCGCGTCTGCGAGTCGCAGCATTACATTCTTGGCGCCGAGGTCGAGGCCTTCGAGCGCGAGATCGCCGCTTACTGCGGAGTGAAGCATGCCGTCGGCTGTTCCTCGGGCACCGACGCGCTATGGCTCGCGCTGGTCGCCGCCGGCGTCCAACCCGGCGACTGTGTGCTCACCACGCCATTCAGTTTCTTTGCCTCATCCAGCGCCATCGTGCGCGCCGGGGCGCGGCCCATTTTTGCCGACATCGATCCGGTCACTTTCAACCTCAGCCCGGCAAGCGCCGAACAAGCCCTGCGCTCGGCCGACCGCCGCGTGCGCGCGGTCTTGCCCGTCCATCTCTACGGCCAGTGCGCCGACATGGCCGCCCTTCAGTCCCTCTGCGAACAGCACGGCCTGGCGCTCATCGAAGATGCGGCGCAGGCCATTGGCGCGTCGTTCGGCACGCCGCAGAAGAATCGCCGCGCCGGCGCGATGGGAGCGGCCGCCGCTTTCAGCTTTTATCCCACCAAGAATCTCAGCGCCACCGGCGACGCCGGGCTCGTCACCACCGACGACGATGCCCTGGCCGCGCACCTGCGCCAACTGCGCAATCACGGCAGCCCGCGCCGGTACGTACACGAAGAGTTCGGATGGAACTGCCGCCTCGACGCCATCCAGGCCGCCGTGCTGCGCGTGAAACTGCGCCGCGTGGACGCGTGGAACCAGGCCCGCCGCCAGCGCGCCACAACCTATGACCGTTTGTTTGCCGAATCAGGCCTCGGCGGCGCGAACTCGCCGGTGCATCTGCCGCAGACTTCGCCGCAATGCTTCCACGTGTTCCATCAATATGTGATCCGGGCACAGCGGCGCGATGCGCTGCGCGAGTTCCTCACCGCGCGCGGCATCGGCAGCGAAGTCTATTACCCCATCCCGCTTCATCTGCAAAGCTGTTTCGCTTATCTGGGATATCGAGAAGGCGATCTGCCGGAATCCGAGCGCGCCGCAAAAGAAGTTCTCGCACTGCCCATGTTCCCCGAACTTACCGACGACGAGCAGGCCCGCGTGGTCGCTGCCGCAGCTGAATTCTATCGTTAGTCCTGTCTACTTTCTTCGCCGCTTCGCAGCCGCATGCACCGGCACTTCTCCCGGCGCATAGACCCGATGCACCAGCGGCGTCGCAAGTTTGTATTTCCTCTCCACAACGTTGCCGCCGTCGTCTTTCACGCGCAGCACGAACGTAGGCAGCGCGCCTTCCTTGTCGTATGTCTCCGTCGTTACCGTTACCGGTAGCACCCCAGTCAGCCCGTGCTCGCGATACGCAGTCTCGTAGCGGTGTTTCTTTACGTTCCAGGTGAAGACGCGGAGTTGATCGAAGTCGTAATCAAGCCCGTCGTGCGGTTCAGTGAGCACGCAAAGATACTGCGGCACCTGCTTGTCCGCATCTTTCACCGTATCGAGCACAAAGAACGCGACCAGCCGCTGCCCCTCGGCATACTGCGCGACCTCCAGCGGCGCGTCCACGTCGACCATGCGGCCCAGCACCCAGCCGGCCTGCTGGTCCGAGTTGCGCACCAGCAACCAGTCTTCCAGCACCGGCCCCGCCGGTTTCGCTCCCGCCTTCGATCCGGCCCGCGACGGCGCCACGATCACGCCGGTGCGCTCCGCCGTCGCCCGCTTCAGGATCGAAACTTTCGCTCCCGCCGCCAGTTGATACAAATGCTCGGTCTCGCGCCCTGGCGAGAGATGCAGGTTGGTTTCGTTGCGCAACACCCCCGGCGCCTGCGCTTCGACACTTTTGTTGTCCTGCCCCAGTTTCTGGATCTGGTCGTAGACCCCCTTGCTGATCAGGAATCGCTGCTCGATCCAGCCCTCGATGCCCGCCTGCGTGCGCACGCGCGCAAAATGTTTCTCGCGCTCCAGTATCTGCACCTGCTCGCCGTTCTTCACGGTGCCGGTCTTGTTGAACAAGGTCGAGAGTTGGTCACGCAGTACTGCCTGTGGCGCGGAAACATAGGCAATCTCAGCCGCGCGCAAGTGCCGGTGACAGCCCGAAAGCATAGCTGTCGCGGCCAGCAGCAACACCACCGCCGCGCGCAAGTTTCGATTTGACCGGCATTTCATTACGAACTGGGCGCGCAGGCTATGCACAACTTTTCACTATAGCGCGATGCCTACCGCTCTCGCGTGCACGAAGGGTTACCCGCTGTGCACCTGCCCGGCAGTAACCACGCATCGCAAGTTGTTGGATTGGCGGCGGCTACCCTCGTCGGCTACTATGGACTGTGCCCGTCTGCAGCCGGCAGGCTGCCCAGGCCGCCAGTTTTGCGTCTAAACCCTTATGATGACCGCCCGAAAACCGCTCTTATTCCTCACCCTTGTCGTTTCGCTGCTCGGCCTCGCCCCTGCCTTTGCGCAGGACGCGCGCGCCCAGGTGCTCAAACCGCCGAAAGGCGCGCCCGTCGCGCTAATGGTGTTCGAAGACTTGCAGTGTCCGCAGTGCCGGCGCGTCGCGCCCATCCTCGAGCAGGCCTCGAAGACCTACAAAATTCCCGTCGTGCGGCATGACTTTCCCCTGCCCATGCACAACTGGTCTTACAACGCCGCCGTGATGGCGCGATACTTCGATACTCACTCGAAAGAACTGGGCAACGAATACCGCGACTATATTTTCTCCAACCAGTTGGAAATCAATCCGCAGAACCTGCAGGGTTATAACGAGCGCTTTGCCACGTCACACAAAATTCAGCTGCCCTTTGTGATCGATCCCGATGGCAAACTCGCCCTGCTTGTGAACACCGACCGCGACCTCGGCAAATCCATCAGCCTGGAGCACACGCCGACCATCTTCATCGTCAGCACGCGCAAAGCCGGACGGCCCTATGTCGAAGTCACCGACATCGGCCAGCTTTACAAGATGATTGATGCGGTAATGAACGAGTAGGCAGTCACTAGTTACTAGCAACTAGTGACTGGGAACTGACTACTCCCCAAACCCAATCCCCACCGCGCGCGCGGTGCGCACCAGTTCCCCATTCGGATCGACGGTCTTGAGATGTCCGATCGCGGTCTTAATTTCTACACTCTCGACCCGCTCGCCTTTCAGGCAAACCATGCGTCCAAAGCCGCCGGCGGCAATCAACTCCACAGCCGCCACCCCAAAGCGTGTCGCCAGGATGCGGTCAAACGGCGACGGCGTCCCACCACGCTGAATGTGCCCGAGCACGCTCACGCGCACTTCTTTGTTCGCGCCCTTGGCGATCGCATCGCCCAGCACGTTGCCGATCGAACTCATACGGCGCTTCTCCATGAACTCCATTGGGGACTTCACGCCCTCGGCCACCACTACAATCGTGAAGCGCTTGCCATTGCGCTCGCGCGCGGCGATGTGCCGGCACACGCCTTCGATGGTGAACGGAATTTCCGGAATCAGGATGACGTGCGCGCCGCCGGCCAGTCCCGCTTCGAGCGCAATCCATCCGCAGTCACGGCCCATCACCTCGACCACCATCACGCGATGGTGTGACGCCGCCGTGGTGTGGATCTTGTCGATCGCATCGCTTACCGTGTGCAGCGCTGTATCGAAGCCGAACGTGATATCGGTCGCGGAAAGATCGTTGTCGATCGTCTTCGGCACGCCCACCAGGTTCAGGCCCTTCTGATACAGCTCGAAACTGATGGCCTGCGATCCGTCGCCGCCGATGGTGATGATCGCGTCGATGCCCAGCTGGCGCGCATTGGCGACTACCTGGTCGCTGATGTCGCGCGTGACCTCTTTGCCGCCTTCGACGGCACGGTAGCAGAAC
>Ga0075029_100002133_pt1 | contig 11213 bp, 9 predicted proteins | sample LitLauG_LLR_2013_FD_71391 | JGI IMG/M metagenome (GOLD analysis project Ga0075029, IMG submission 71391) | Freshwater sediment microbial communities from North America - Little Laurel Run_MetaG_LLR_2013 | ecosystem: Environmental > Aquatic > Freshwater > Creek > Sediment | place: USA...
TCCGGACACCCTCCGAAGTTGAGGAAATACTGAACATCGCAGTGCTTGGGGCGCTGCCGAAGAAGGCCGCATGAGCCAAATGTCCCTCGCTCACCACGGCTTGGCCCTGCAATTGAAATTGTTCGCGAAGCCGGTTGCCATTGCTGCGTCCGGGCCGCACGAACAGCGACGAACCCCGCGGGGGTCACTCAACATTCTTGTCTACGTGTACGGCCACGGCCCAAGCCAGGATCCATTCCATGAAGAGGCGCATACACTGCGCGTCAACGCGAATGGAGCAGTGCTGCTGTTGAGCGTCCCCGTGCAAATGGGGCAAACATTGCTGCTGACGAATTCTCTGACCGGACAAGAACAAAATTGCAGAGTGGTATCCCTCGGCACACGACGTAGCCGAACGATTGAAGCAACTGTTGAATTTCCGGGAGCCAATTCTGGCTTCTGGCGGATACCGCCGGCGCCGGGAGACAAGCCCGCTAGCCGAGATGCGCAACTCCGCGCAAGAGAGGGCATCATGAACGAGAACCTTAATTCTTTGCAGCAGGCGGAAGTCTGGCGAAGTAGTCCGCCGACGCATGAGACTGAAGTGATTGCGAATGAAGCAAATCACCAGGCAATGAGAACGAAAGCATGGTTGGCACCAGAGGAGTCCGCTGTCCGTGAAGAATCACTGAAGCTGGTGCAAAAATTATTCCGGCCTTCCGGGCAAACGGCACACAAAACAGTGATGTTTGCGGCGATCGACTCCAAAAACGGATGCAGCAGGCTGTGCGCGCTTATCGCCCGGCTGTTGGCGGAGAGTGTCTCTGGTTCCGTCTGTCTTGTGGAAGGAAATTTTCGCACTCCGACTCTGCCAAATGTGTTGGGCGTGGATAACCATTATGGTCTGGCGGACGCGTTGAGGCAGGAAGGCCCGATCAGAAGTTTTGCAAAACAAATAGGGCCGGACAATTGTTGGCTGCTTTCTTCCGGATCACTTCTGCAGGATTCACTGAATCTCCTGAACGGAGACCGCATGAAGGAGAGGCTCAACGAATTGCGCAAAGAATTCGATTACCTGGTGATTGACGCGCCGCCGCTAACCGCCTATGCGGACGCCATGGTATTAGGTCGGCTGGTGGATGGGGTGGTCCTCGTTTTAGAGGCGAACGAAACTCGGCGAGAAGCTGCCCTGCAAGTCACCGAAAGCCTGCGGGCATCAAAGATTCCGGTGCTAGGGGCGATCCTGAACAATCGAACCTTCCCGATTCCTGCGGCCCTGTATAAGCGGCTTTAGAACTGCTCTGAAGTTTTTGGATCTGCTTTAAATTAGTTAAACACCCATGTAACCGAGAATAGCGAAGCTCTGTCCGCACGTATCCTAACTGCTCATTCTGTGACACCACTCCTGAGCCGCACCGGAGTCCGAGATAATGAATCATTAAGGCGCCGGTGTATACGAAAGCTCTGGGGCGAAATAGAAGTCAAGTAAGCCCTTCCATAAAAAGTCAGTCCCCGTTTTTCGGGACATGGTCGTGAACCATACACTCCCGTATTTGTTTGGCTGTATCCGGGCCGAGCTTGCCCTGGCAATTTGAATGGCGTTGGAGACATTCCGGTAATGATCCGAAGTGCCTGGATTCTTAATTATTTCTGACGGCGCAATTCAGAATTCTGAGTTCGTTAAAAATTAACGGAATTGAAACAAAGCTTGCCTAATTGAGTTAACTCTCTTGCGCTAATCTAGGCTTCGAACAAAATGGGATCGAAAATACAGGATATCGTGACCGGCATTGGCCTTCGCGCCCTCATGGTTGTCGATATCGCGCTGCTCATGCTTTCGTTCGGACTGACAGCGCTCTTGATGGCGAATTCGCTGAATTGGAACACGATTATGCACTTCTTTGCCGGCAAGGTGAGCCTGCGAAGTTGCGCGCTTTTTGCGATCGCCACTTTGGTATGCCACGTCATCTTTTCAGTGTGCAATCTATACAGATCAAAACGGATGTCCACAAAGATCGCCGAGGCTGTTGACGTCCTACGCGCGATGGCGCTTTCAACAGCTTGTTTTTGGCTTCAGGGCAGGTTGTTTTCCATTTCGGAAATGAGTCCCCACTTCCTCCTGGTTTTCTGGGGTGTTGGAAGTGCCGTGGTTATCACCGCACGAATGCTGCTTAGATTTATTCTTGGCGGTATTCGCAGCCATGGGCGTAATTTGCATCACGTTTTGGTTCTGGGCTCTAACGCGCGAGCCATCGACTTCGCCCGGAGGACCGAGGCAATACCGAAATGCGGTTATCGCCTTTTGGGATTTGTGGATGACGAATGGCCAGGCCTGGAACAATTCAATCAGGCCGGGCTGAGGCTCACGTGCAGCTATGCGGGGTTGGCCGAGTTTCTCAGGAAAAACGTAGTGGATGAGATTGCGATATTTCTTCCGTTGCGCTCTTTCTATGAACGTGCCGCGGAGATGGCCCAGCTCGCCAAGCAGCACGGCATCCTAGTGCGTTTTGACACAGATATCTTCGATCTCAAGTTTGCTCACGCGCGCACCGAAGCGACGGATGGAACTTCCCAAATCGAAGCCAGCAGCAGCGGGATTGAGGGATGGCAATTGCTTTTAAAGCGCGTCCTTGATATCGCCGGATCGTTGGTATTACTGATTATTTTTTCACCTTTGTTTTTGATTGTTGCCGTTTTGATCAAATTGACTTCTCCAGGACCGGTGTTCTTTGCGCAAAAGCGGGTCGGTTTGAACAAGCGGGAGTTCACCATGTTTAAGTTCCGAACCATGGTTAGCGAAGCGGAGCGCATTCAGGAATCGCTTGTGCATTTGAATGAAATGTCAGGGCCTGCATTCAAGATCAAGAACGATCCACGGATAACACCGGTTGGACATATCTTGCGCAAAACCAGCATTGATGAACTGCCCCAACTTTTCAATGTGATTAAGGGGGAGATGAGCCTGGTGGGTCCGCGGGCCATGTCTGTACGCGACTATCAGCTATTCAGCGAAGATTGGCAGAGGAGGCGCTTCAGCGTGCTTCCTGGAATCACCTGCCTTTGGCAGGTGCATGGGCGCAATTCGATTCCGTTCGAACAATGGATGGTTCTGGATATGCAATACATCGATCGATGGTCGCTGTGGCTGGATATCAAAATTTTGGCTCTGACCATTCCAGCTGTGCTCAGGGGGATGGGTGCAAGTTGAGGATCGTATCAAGAGAATGGGAATTGGCAGTAGGGATGCGAATTGATGGAGAACCCAAGTGAGAGTCCACGAAAATACCAAGGTAGCCGGAATTTTTCCCCTCTCGTCTTACGGTGTTCAGGGGCAGGCTCAACTTCCAAGCTTCAGAGTTCTTGGGGTTCGGGTGCACGCGGTCCAAATGTCCGATGTTGTGGAACGGCTGCGTTCCTGGATTGATAGCCCTCAGGCCATCACGCGTTATGTGGCAGTAACGGGAATGCACGGAATTGCTGAATCTCGTCAAGATCAGCAGTTCCGCCGTGTTCTGAATACGGCCGACTTGGTTGTTCCTGATGGCATGCCTTTGGTCTGGCTCGGCCGTTTCCAAAATTTTCCGCTTCGACACCGCGTGTGCGGCGCAGAATTGATGGATAACTTTTGTCGGGAAACTGGTGCCGCGTATCGACATTTCTTCTATGGGGGAGCCCCTGGAGTGGCGGATCAACTCGCGCAGGCGCTCCGCAAAAAATATGGGATTGTCATCGCGGGTACGTATACTCCCCCTTTTCGCGCTCTCACAGCTGCCGAGGAAGATGAGCTTTCCAATTTAGTGGAAGAAACATCGCCCGATGTGTTTTGGGTCGGACTAAGCACACCAAAGCAAGAGAAGTGGATGTACGAACACCGCCAAATGTTGACGGTGCCGGTAATGCTGGGGGTGGGAGCCGCGTTTGATATGAACTCCGGCAACTTGCGACGTGCACCGAAATGGATGCAAGACAACGGTCTGGAATGGCTCTTTCGGCTTGTCAGCGAGCCCCGTCGCCTGTGGAGGCGGTATTTGGTCACAATTCCTCAAGCTGTTTGGTTTGTGTGCATGGAATTATTTCAACTCTAAACCTTGTAGCCCGCGCCCTGTCCAAGCGGGACAAAAATACGCAGGAAAATACAACTGCAGTACAAGTACCGAGATCATAAAAAGTCCCGCTGCTCACATAGGTCAACTTGAGTGCTTTTTAAGCTTAATACCGTTCAGCCACTGCTCAAGAGCTCCCTGGCCCGCAACACAGGTTGGATGTTGATGGGGCAGGGACTCAGGCTAATTATCCAGGCCGTGTACTTTACGATGATTGCGCGATCCCTCGGAGCCGCGAAGTACGGGGCGTTTGTCGGGGTGGTTGGGTTGGTGGGCATTTTTGCGCCGTTTGGAAGTTTGGGGAGCGGGTATTTATTAATCAAAAATGTCGCGCGCGACCCAAGTCAATTCAGCGGGAACTGGGGCAGGGCACTCGCCACGACATTTTTGTCGAGCTCGGTCCTGATTGGGGTAGCAGCACTTCTTTCACGGTTCGTTTTACCGATCACGATCCCCGTCAGGCTGGTGCTGCTCGTTGCAGCTTCTGATTTGTTTGGCTTCAGTATCACGGAAATATGCGGGCACGCATTTCTTGCATTCGACCGTTTGAAATGGACTGCTTCGATTTCAGTACTGCTTAGTGCCAGCCGGCTCCTGGCAGCAGTCATTTTGATCTGGATGAACCGCAGTCCTTCGGCGCTGGAGTGGGGTGAATTCTATTTCGGTAGCACGAGTATCGTGGCGCTGGCGTGTCTGATTACAACGCTGGTAATGCTTGGCGCTCCGGCTTTTAGCCTTGCGCGAAATTCCGCTGAAGAGAGAGAGGGTTTCTTCATCTCTCTTGGCAAAAGCGCTGCAACGATTTACAACGATCTGGATAAGACCATGCTCGCCCGCCTGAGTACGCTAGAGGCGACTGGAATCTATGGAGCGGCGTATCGGCTGGTTGACGTCAGCTTCTCACCTGTGGCGTCGTTATTGGTGGCAGCATATCCCAATTTCATGCGAGTGGGCGTCGGAGGGATTACCGCTACCCTCCAGTACGCCAAACCCCTGATCTTGCACGCTCTTGGTTACGCCACCCTGGTGAGTCTGGCAATTCTAGCTGGCGCGGGCATCGTGCCCTATGTTTTGGGCGGCGAATACAAGCTAACGGTGGAAGCATTGCGCTGGCTGGCAGTTTTACCCATGTTGAGAGTCGTACATTTTTTCCTATCGGACGCGCTGGCTGGCGCAGGATATCAAGGAGTGAAAGCCTGCATTCAAATAGGTGTGGCCGTGTTTAACGTGCTCATCAATTTGTGGATCATTCCAGCTTATTCCTGGCGCGGGGCAGCCTGGTCGAGTATTGCCTCGGATGCCCTGCTGGCATGCGCAATCGGCGCCGTGGCGCTGACGTTATCCCGCCGTTCGCCGGGAGGAATGTCGGACGCAGAGGTTCTGGAAGCGAAGGCGGAAGCATGAGTGCAAATCGGAAATCGTTTGCGCTGCTTGTCCTCGGAGGCTGCGCGTTCGTTTTGTCGAGAGGGATCATAGATATGTTTCTGATTCGGGGAGACTCCCTTACGGCGGGGAACCCGGTCACGAGGCTGATTCTAGCGGTTAGCTATTTGAGCGTGGCACTGGTTTTGATTCGGTACGGTCGCAAAGCGCGCTTCCTCTTGTACCGCAATTGGGTTGTGGTTGCTCTGGTGTTTCTTCCGTTTGCTTCCAGTCTTTGGGTGGAGCAGACACCGGGTCTGGTGTTGCAGCGCAGTGTGGCGGTCCTTGGGACTACTCTTTTGGGCTTCGCGCTTGCCACCCGGCTTTCTATTGAGGAACAACTGCGATTGATGAGGTGGGTATTTCGGATAATGGGATTTCTAAGCTTGGCCTGCGTCCTGTTTTTTCCCAGCTATGGGATTTCCCACTCGGTAGAAGGTCAGGGCGAGTGGCAGGGAATATTCGGTTATAAGAATCAACTCGGAGCCATGATGGCGTTGTCCATTCTGGTGGAATGGCACCTTCCCGCTACCACCCGTTTTTCAAAATTGGTCAAATTGGTATTTCTACTAATTTCAGGGGTTTTGTTGGTCTTTTCAAATTCGGTCACTCCATTGGTTTGTCTGGCCGCAACCCTGTTCCTTAGCGAAATCTATGGGTTTGCAAGGCAGCGACTCCGAATACCGCTCTATGCAATTGTTCTTGCGATCCTATTGATCGCGGCTTCCGGCTTAACGTTGCTACTTGTGGACAGTAACAGTGTTACAGGAGTTCTAGGGCGCTCATCCAATTTGACAGGCAGGACGCAGATTTGGAATCTGGTCCTATCGTTCATTTCCGAGCGGCCCGTTTTGGGTTACGGCTATTCGGGATTCTGGTACGGATCATCTCCAGAATCTCAAGCGGTTGACCAGGCCTTGGGCACCCCGATCATGTATTCGCACAACGGATATCTGGAAATCCTCTTGAGTTTGGGCGCTGTTGGTTTTCTTCTGGCACTCGCATTTCTCGGGACGGGAATGGCGCGCGCGTACTACTGGTTTGAGAGAGAGCGATCCAAAGTAAATCTGTGGCCGCTCGCATTCCTTTGTTTCTTCGTTTTATACAACATCGGGGAATGCACGATTTTGCTCCAGGATTTGCAATGGGCCTTGTGCGTAGCGGTGATCGCCAGCACGGACGCGGCGCTATGGTCGCCCGAGGCCGATCAAGTCGAAGAGGAATCGCTGTACGCTCCAGTTCAAGAGGCTACCTGAGCCGTTACATGATTTTCCTCGTGGCTCCCTCGGAGTTACAGCGAATTTTGTGATGTCGCTGGCGCCCTACGTTTGGCTCTGCCCCCGGTGAGTCGTGAACCAGAAAAGAGATCTACGCAAGTGTGCACTGCCCTGCCCGCAGTCCAAAAGAAAGTGAACAATGGCCCGATTCCGCAGTCAGCTAATATTGGCAGTTCTCATTCCGGTTTTGCTGACCCATTCCGCTATTGCCGCCGACTTGACGGCACCAACAGCAACGATTCCGAACGAATACTTCGGATTGCATATTCATCATCTAGACCGCCCGACGCCGACTCCTTGGCCCAGCGTTCCGGTACCGGAGTGGAGGCTTTGGGACGCGGACGTCACTTGGCCCGATATCGAGCCGATCAAAGGGCAATGGCAGTTTGGAAGGCTGGATCGATATCTTTCTTTGGCTCAGCAGCATGGTACCAGTGTCCTGCTCCCATTGTGCGGGTCTCCCCCATGGGCTTCCGCGCGGCCTCAAGTTCGTTCCAACTACACGCCGGGATTTTCGGCGGAACCGGCGAACTTGGATGACTGGCGAACTTACGTCAGAACAGTGGCATCCCGGTACAAAGGCCGGATCCAGGCTTACGAAATATGGAACGAGCCGAATTTGAGGGAATTTTGGAGCGGCACCACGGATCAGTTGGTGACGCTAACGAAGGAAGCAGCACAGATCATCCACAGCGAGGATCCAAACGCGATTGTCGTTTCGCCATCTGTGACGGCGAGCTATGGAATCCCGTGGTTTGCAGAGTTCTTGAAAAAGGGCGGGGGTCTGTACGTAGACGCGATTGGTTACCACTTTTATGTGGACCCACAAACGCTGCTTCCGGAAGATATGTTGCCGGTCATCCAGCGTGTTCGACAGCTGATGTCAGATAATGGCCTGGGAAATAAGCCATTGTGGAACACCGAAACCGGCTGGTTTCCACCAGCGAAACTTGATTCCGAAGAGCTTGCCGCAGGTTTTCTCGCCCGCGCTTTCATCCTTTCCTGGGCCGCCGGCGTTCAAAGATTTTATTGGTACGCCTGGGACAACGGAGCCGCGGCTATCGTGACTTATAAGGAAGCGGAACACCTTATAACGCCGGCGGGGCACGCCTACCAAGTCATGCAGCAGTGGCTGGTTGGCGCCCAAATGGTGGGCTGCATGCAAACTTTGGATAACACCTGGACCTGTCAATTAAATCGTGGAGAAAAGCAAAATTGGATTGTTTGGAATTCTAAATGGGGACTGAAATTCGAAGTGCCCAAATTGTGGCAAATAACCAGCATTACACCGTTGCTGCACGATCGTAAATCCGTGGATGGGTCGAATATTGATATTGGCCCCGCACCGGTGCTGCTCGAAGGAAGTTTGCGAGTTGACACCAATGCGGCGGTAAACCGCAAATGAAAGTCATGATGGTGCACAACGTTTATCAACAGGCCTCCGGGGAGGAAATCGTTTTTGACAGCGAAAAAAGGTTGCTGGAGCGGAACGGTCATGAAGTGATTCCGTACGTGCGCAGCAATATGGAGTTGCGAAACGCTTCCCTGGTGGACAAGATCGCTATTGCTCCCCGAATGGTTTGGTCATCAAAGACACGCCAAGAATTTGCCGCAAAACTTGATGCGGACCGCCCTGATATCGTTCATATCCACAATACGTTCATGGTGATATCTCCATCGATTTATTCGGCTTGCACGGAGCGGGGCATTCCGATCGTCCAAACACTCCACAATTTTCGGCTGCTCTGTCCGGCCAGCGACTTTTTTCGTGACGGCAGGATCTGCGAAGCATGCGTGGAACAAACGCTGCTCCAAAGCATTCAACACGGCTGCTACAGAAATTCACGCGGGGCTACCGCGATGGTCGCGACAATGCTGGCATTCCACCGCGCGATGGATACCTGGGGAAAATCGGTTACACGTTTCATTGCTTTGACCGAGTTTGCAAAATCGAAATTTATTACTTCTGGATTTTCATCGAACAGCTTCATGGTGAAGCCCAACTTTGCGGATCGTGATCCTGGCGAACGAGTACGCGCCGGAGATTACGCCGTATTCGTCGGACGCCTGGCTGTGAATAAAGGGGTGCGGGTCCTGCTGGATGCGTGGAAAAATCTGCCCATGCAATATCCACTGCACATCGTCGGGGAAGGTCCAGAGCGCTCTGCGATGGAAGCGCAAGCCAGCAAACTGCAACTTTCTGGAATTGTATTTCGGGAACGGCTATCACACGCCGATACGATAGAAGTCATGAAGGGTGCGCGATTCATCATTGTCCCCAGCATATGGTATGAAGGTTTTCCCATGTGTATTGTCGAATCTTTTGCCTGCGGAACTCCAGTTCTGTGCTCCAGACATGGTGGGCTGTCAGAAATCGTCGAAGATCACTTAACGGGTTTGCATTTCAACCCGGGAGACGCGCAAGACCTGGCCCGGACTGTGGAATGGGCTTGGAATCATCCTGCGGAAATGATCAAGATGGGGCATGCGGCGCGGGGCAAGTATGAAACGACTTACACTCCTGAGCAAAACTACAGCCTCCTGATGAACATATACGAGCAAGCGCTGACCGCAGGTAGCGCTCGAAATAACTGAAGCACTCTGGTCATGAATATGAGAACCCCAAATCTGCCCCTGGATCAGACTCCGAGCACAAACGCCGGAAGCTTCGTTACTGCAATTCAGCGCTATTTGGACAGTGGGAATAGAAACGTTGAACTGGATTTTGTTCGGGGCGTAGCGATTCTCTTGGTAATTGGATTTCACGCCCTGGCGCCGCAAACACACTTTCCAATTTTCCAGGGAATAGAGGCGACGTTCAAAGCTGCCGGTTGGAGCGGGGTTGACTTGTTTTTTGTACTTAGCGGCTTTCTGGTGGGCGGAGTTTTGCTGAGTGAATACAAGAAAACTGGGGCGCTCGACGTGAAGCGTTTCATCATCCGGCGCGGGCTGAAAATTTGGCCGGCCTATTACTTCTACATACTTTTTCAGGTAATTGCTCGCAGGCACCCCATTCGGACATTTCTGCTGGTCAACTTATTACACATTCAGAATTATAAATGGAGCAGTCTGGAGCATACATGGACCCTGTCTATTGAAGAACACTTCTATCTGCTGCTGTCTCTCTCAATCGGCTGGATGATTTTGCGGAAATGGCCGGTGCGTAAGATGATGGTCGCTTTCGCGGTTACGCTCTGTGTCGTTCTCGCGATTCGTTGTACGACCTGGTATTGGGGACTGCATGATATGGCGGAACATTCCACTCACACGAGAATTGATTCGCTCCTACTTGGTGTGATTTTGACTGCTATGCTGCAGTTCTATCCCCCATATTTTGACTGGATTGCCAGTCGTAAAGTGCTATTGCTCTCGATCTGGGTCTCGGCGATGGCATTTATTGCGTTCGCTCACGACAAGCCCGCCATCCTGTACACGATTGGTTATACGTGGATCTACTTGGGTTACGGCGCATTCGTATTGCTTCTATATCGGCATTCCGGAGCGATACGGGACTTCGTCGCTTATCGGGTCATTGCCAAAATCGGTGTGTATTCGTACGGGATTTATTTGTGGCATTTGTCCGTGCGAGATGTGTGTTTTGGCATCGCGAATCATTTTAGTCTGGGGGCGCGCTGGCCAGTTGCGATAATCCTGCAATATGGGACAGCAATTGTGTTAGGAGCCATTCTGACGCATCTCATCGAATGGCCGGCCCTGCGAATTCGCGACAGAATGTTCCCCGCGAAGGATCGTTTGCATACTCTCATCGTACCGTCAGCCGTTTCGCCGACACCGGAGCCCGTCGCGATCCTACCGGAACGCATTTCTCTGACGGCGGAACCATCTTCATAAGCGGCCGCGCGGATGCTTGGCAATCTTCAAGTATAGGCCGAGCACCATCGCCTGATGATCGGGCGGAGCGTTTTTCGATTTAGTTCCAGGATACGTACTTTCACCATTACCCATACACCGCATAGAATGTTTAGCAGCAATAACAATCCTGCTTATCGCTTTGTTCCTCCTGGGCCAGAGCCACCTTCACGAATCCCGAATCGAGTTGCTATCGGTGATTCGGCAAGAGCGACGGCACGCTGGGAATCGCTCCGCAAAAGCAACATCGCACAATTTCTGAAGCGATTCCGTCCACTCGTTTTATTAGTGAGATATTGGCTTCAGTACGGCGGATTATTCATAAGGCCTTATGTGGTGGCGAGCTACCTGAGCAACCACAGGATCCGCAAACTTCAGATTGGATCAGATGTATGCCAACTTCCCGGCTGGCTGAACACAGATTTGTACCCGAAGGCTCTCGGTTGTGTGACCTTGGATGCGACAAAGCCGTTCCCCTTCAGGTCCGGTTCCTTTGACTACGTTTTCAGCGAGCACCAAATCGAGCATATTGCCTTTAACGACGCCCTGAAGATGCTACGTG
>Ga0075029_100002135_pt1 | contig 11210 bp, 16 predicted proteins | sample LitLauG_LLR_2013_FD_71391 | JGI IMG/M metagenome (GOLD analysis project Ga0075029, IMG submission 71391) | Freshwater sediment microbial communities from North America - Little Laurel Run_MetaG_LLR_2013 | ecosystem: Environmental > Aquatic > Freshwater > Creek > Sediment | place: USA...
TATATATACTCAGCAATTGAAAATAAATTGAAAATGCCCGAAAAATATTTGGCTATAAATAACTGTAATTAATTACTATTGTTTTTTATTTCTTTATTTCTTATGTTTGAAAAAATAAATCAGCATGGCAAAATATTATCTATTATATAATAACGATGAACAGAATAAACTGTTGACAACAGCATCATCGGAAGAGAAGTTAAAAAGTGAAACAGAATATTACAGTGAAGGAGTATGGTTTGAGTATGATCAGGTGGAGAACAGCAATCACTTAATCAATGAAAAGAAAATGAAGGGAATTAAATTTCCTGTAGAACCAAAGAGCCGAGATACAAAAGATTTTGGTGAAGTAAAAAAGAAAGCCTTTAATTGGGTAGCTTAATTAAAAAATTTGACGGTGTTAGTAGGAAGAATTTTAATTTCCTCATTGGTGGTTCACTATTATTGCTTTTTAGGAATGCTTTTATTTTCGATCTTAACATAAAATCGATTTCATCTCTGGATAATAAATATGTTTTTTTCAGTGTGTGAAAAATATTGTTTGGATCATCCTTCGTGTTTATTGAAACATGACATGTTTTTGGATTGTATGTAAAATATACTTTACGATCCCTTCTACCCAATGAAGGTACTCCATATTGTTCACCGACAGCACCGTAGACTCCATTACTCAACAACATTGTTTCAGACAATAAATTATCAAGCCAATGTTTTGCTTCTTTTTTTAGAAGATTACCATACGGTTGACCAGTAACGGCAGAAATTTGTTCAATATAATGAATACGATCATGCATAAAAAAAGGGTGATTAATAATCACCCTTGCTAACTTGAAATACTTTAAGTCCGATTGACCTCAACATATCGACAACCTTTTGTCTATCTTCATAGATGACATGTGGATTGAATTGTCCGATAATGTGATTTTCATATAGTTCTCTCTTTACAGTATTATCAGGACGCATATCGCCTTTCTTACGCATTAATAATCTTTCGTAAGTAATACCGTGCATAGTTAACCATCTCTCAGTAGCTGGCCTTGCTTCCTCATCTCTACCTGTAACAATAAAGATTCTATCACCAGCCAACTTATGTCTTTTATAGACACTATAAACAATCTTGTCAAGATCATCTCTATCAACTTTATCCCAATCAAAATAACCCCTCTTACCGTTCGCATGAGATAATGTTCCATCAATGTCGAAGATAGTAATATCTGGAAGCTCTGGACTTCTAACTGGTTCAGTATATACAAAAACTTTTTTGCTTCTGTTAGAGTAGTTATACCCATCCATCAACTCTTGATAGTCCTTGTACATTTTTTTGATCACTTCTTCACCAACACTTTTTTCACGATTCTTATCTCTTTCGATTGCTGTCTCAAGAGAAATGTCAAAAACCATAAACTTAATGTCGGCACGGTGTTCTACATAAGAAATGAATCCATCAATATATCTTCTTTTAACGTTTGTGTTGTCGAGAATGATATTCAATTTCTTTTCCAATGCAGCATCGATGGTTTTGTGAAACAAACCAGTAATCAAATCCTCAATTTTAGGTTCTGTCATTGGTTCGTCCCTTAACATGAACCTGAAATCGTCACGGTTGATTCTTACATAATTTGGGTTTTTATGCAAGAAATCCTTAGACCACGTGCTTTTTCCAGAAGCTGGCACTCCAATACAAATAATACATTCTAATTCCTTTTTCATCATACAAATATAGTCAATTTTATATTATACGAAAAAGTCTTATATTTGTTGTCTAAACAATTTTTAATTTTTTACGTATAATCATTTAAATTATGAAAAAACTAACTTACTTATTAGGCATTAATTTCATTAGTTTCATGTTGATATTCGGTGCTTGCACTAAAGCTGGCGATGTCCATACTTCACCAGTAACCGTAAAAATATATGGAAAAGAATATATGTTTAAAGGCGTTATTTTGCAGGATGAATCACATCCTGTTTGGATCATGATTCCAATAGATTCAACTACACCACAACCATTAGTTGTTACACAGGAAGTAAAGTACGGAAAAACAACAGAGCAACAATCAGTAATCATTTTAAAATAAAACCATATGAAAAACAAATCATTATTTCTTGTCATTCTTATTGTCGGAATTCTCGGCATTGGATTAACGTTGACTTACTATAGTTACGATAATCAGTACATCACCCTCAATAATCTTTATGAGGCTCAGGTGTCTGACGACAAAATCGTTTATGATGAGGTTTGGAAAGTTGTAAAACAACAAGCTCAAGTAAGCGAACAATATGCAGAAAGTTTCAAAAGCATTTATCTTGGAATGATGGATGCACGTTACAGTAAGGACAGCAATGCAACATTCAAATGGATCAAAGAACAGAATCCCGAATTTAGTCAGGATATGTATATGAAATTGATGAACACGATTGAATCACAACGTTCTAAGTTCACAAGCGTTCAAAGAAAACTTATCACCTACCATCAGGAGATTTCAAATCTTGTTAAGTTATGGCCGAGCAGAATATTTGTCGGTGGCCGTCCAATTCCTGAATTGAAAATTGTTACCAGTACGAAAACTGAAAATACTTTCAATACTGGTAAGGAAGATGACATGGATGTTTTCGAAAAGAAATAACCCATGAGTGTTTATCTCTGTTTATTAATACCGTTCTTTAATGTAGCGATATTATATTTCTTCTTCCGCAGCAAAACAGTTTGGTGGGAGTTCATTGTTCCAATTGTTGGAAGTTTCATTTTCATCTTTATTGCGAAATATGTTGCTGTACAAAGTTTAGTTAGCGACACCCAATTTTTAGGTGGCTATGCTAAAGAGGTTAGATACTATGAACCTTGGAATGAAAAAGTGCATTGTAGACATCCAAAGTATTGCACAAAAATATCTTGTAGTGGTTCAGGAAAAAACCGCAGGTGTGGCCCGACTTCCTACCAATGCGGTTATCATCACCTTTATGATGTAGACTATCATCCAGAATATTGGAGTGTATTAACATCATTCGGAGAAAAAACAATCAGTAGAACGAGACATGATGAAATCCTAACTAAAAGATTCAAGACAACCCCAACATTTCAGAATTTACATCGTAATTATCATACATTAAATGGTAATATGTATTTTGGAAAATGGGATGGAAAGGATGAAACTCTCGAACCAGTTGTAATTGATGAACAATACGAGAATAGACCAAAGGCTTCTCGTAGCGTTTACAGATTTCAAGAGTTAGATTCATTTGATATTAAAGAGTATCGCCCATTTAACTACCCTGCAATTGATTCGTATCAACATCAAGTTGCATTATTGGGATATAGCGATCCTGTTGCCGAAAGAAAATTACAAATACTTAATTCAAGATTAGGTTTAAAAAAACACGTCAAGGTTTTTGTTGTAGTATTCAAAAATAAAACAGTAGATGCTGGTCGTATTCAGGAAAGATATTGGGAAGGTAGCAACAAAAATGAATACATTGTTACCATCGGTATTAACAATGAAAACAAAGTGATGTGGGCATACGATTTTTCGTGGACAGAAGTTGCTGAAACAAAAGTTGATACTGAAAGCTTTATTCAAAATCAGGGAGTACTCGATCTTCCGTCAATTGTTGAATTTTTGTATGGTGAATTAGAAGCTAAGTGGATTCCAAGAGATTTCCACGAGTTCGATGTCCTCACTATTCAACCATCAATGACTGCAATTGTAATCATTTTAATTCTCACATTATTGCTTAACGGTGGAATGTCATATTGGATCATCACAAATGATTTCGATGATGCCAATCCAACTGGCGAATATAGGTACAAGGGTCGTAAATACTAAACATTATGGCGTATGAAACCGATAGAATCGACAATAAAGAAAATGGCAGATCATTCAACTTTAAGGGCGAGAGAAAGAAGTGGCATAATTAGGAAACTGATAAAGGAATACATGAATAATAGTGGTGGCTCACATCAAAAGGGTAAAACAAAACTCTCAACTCAGGTTATTTTTTTATATCGGGAAAAGAAAGCAGGTAATGCAGTTACTGATAAGTATCATTTTTTAATTGATTGGAGAGGTAAGTTTATTTGGGTAGTTTGGAATAATTTTTTACAGGCGACCCATACTTTTTTACCTCTCGATGGACTCATAAATAAAATTCAATACCTACCAAATTCAGTTATTGGATTTTTAATGTCGAGAAAATTGATTGACATCGATCAATTGAAGAAATTTGATGTTATTAAAGTTCATCCATCCACGAATCGAAAAAAAATTATTAATGACGATTCATTTTGGGATCAAAACCAACCTGCAACAAGTCATTAGTTTTTACGTATAAGCATAATATGGGAAATCTATTGAGTCGAGATTCATTTAGGGAAGGTGTGTTTAAACGCGACAAACACTTATGTGTTGTGTGTAAATCACCTGCTGTAGATGCCCATCATTTGCTTGATAGGAAGCTTTTCAGTGACGGAGGGTATTATCTTGACAATGGAGTATCGCTTTGCAGTGCGTGTCATATAGAGGCTGAGAATGGCAACATAACACCCCAAGAATTGAGAGAATTTGCTGGTATTAATTGTATGATTTTACCAGAAGGATATGATTCTAATTTATCGTATGATAAGTGGGGAAAATCATTTCCCGAATACGTAAAATATCCACGTACATTTCATCTTCCTTGGAGTGAAAAATGTTCAGATGATGATAAAAAACTTATCGATACAACTCACTTTGATAGATGTGAAGTAGTCGTATCCATTAAAATGGATGGAGAAAACACCACACTATATTCAGATAAAAATCATGCCCGATCATTAGATTCAAAAAATCACCCATCAAGAAATTGGGTGAAAGGATTATGGGCAAGTATTGCACATGAAATACCTAAAGGATGGAGAATATGCGGAGAAAATTTATATGCGGAACACACAATACCTTACAATAATCTCGCTTCATACTTTCAAGTAATATCAATATGGGATAGGGAATGGTGTATGAGTTGGGATGAAACAGTTGAGTGGTGTAAATTATTTGATCTTGAAACTGTACCAGTATTCTATCGCGGAATTTTTGATCCGTATGCGATCAAGAAAGCTTTTCCTGAAGAATATAATGGCGATCCAACTGAAGGATATGTTATTCGTAAAGCTGATGGTTTTGAATATGATCGTTTTGATTTGTCTGTTGCAAAATTTGTATCTAACAAATTTGTCATAAGTTCAAATGAACATTGGATGCAAAAAAAAGTAGTACCTAACAAATTAAAATTATGACACTTCAAGAAATCAACAAAATATTACTTGAAACTTCATTCAATATTTTTGGACATGAATTCAGATGGAGAACATTTACCAAAGGAGATGGTTTTTTAATACAGCTTTGCTGCACAATGATTGATAATGAAACTGGCGAGATGTCAGATCAACATGGTGGTAAACATTATTTATCATCACATTGTATTAAAGATGAAGTTGTTAATAAAGCATGGTATGCTTGTCAGGATTTTGTTATTCATGAAGCTCGTGAAGCCTTTAAATATAAAAATCAACCCATCTATCATCCACATTGGACAGTAGATAAACTTGTTGAAGTCTCGAAGAAAACAAAACACGCAAAACGAAATGAAAAGTCTAATTCTATTATTATTCTCAGCAAATCTTCTATTCACACAATCCATTAGTCCTAATGTTCTTGTGATCGGTGATAGTATCACCGCATTGGATGATAATTATGTTGATATGCTAAAAAAGCAAACAACATATACCTACAAAAAAGCAGGATATGTTGGCATAACAACTGGTGGTCTTTTAGATAAACTGAAAAAAACCAGTTTAAAAAAATATCAAATTTTAATCATTGAAGTTGGTATCAATAATCTCACTGATGAAAATAATTGCGCCAATCTTGCTGTTAAAGATATTTGGGAAATGGTGACAATCGCAAAAAATCATAATCTTCAAGTTGTTGTTCTAACTATTCCACCATATAAAGGTTACCCAACTTGGACTAAGATGAGACAGAGTAATCTTGAGTCTATAAATAATTGGATAATGTCATACTCTAAAGATGTTTTTACTGCTGTCGATATATATACGCCCCTCTCTGACAACGATAAGCAAAGAGAAGATTGCACAATCGATAAACTTCATCCAAATAAAAAGGGTCATGAAATCATGACCCTTGAAATTCTGAAAGTACTTTAATTCTTAGAAGTTAACCTGACTCTCCGTAAGCTCAAACTTGATTGTTACATCATTGTTTGCGATCTTAAGATTAAGTGTGTCTTCTTCAAATGAATTGAATTCCTCAAACCATTTCTTAGAAAGAATCAATGAGAATTTGATTTGAGCAATTTCTTGCAACAATCCTTTTCTCTTTTTGTTCACAGCACTCTTAACTGACTTCAACCAGTTCTCAAGAACTTTATTCTTCAACTCGGTATCAGTCAAATCAGTGTACATCTTCGAATTAACTTGAGTGTTGTAATCATCGATTGCAACCTTTACAAGCAAATCAACTGCATTCAATGGTTTACCAGTTTTAATTTTTTCGATCACGTCAGTAATCTTCGGTATCGCAGAGTGCTTAGAAATCTTGGTGTTAAGTTCAACAGCCATATAGAAGTCGTTACCCTTCTGAGTAGTCATTGATGGATTGAAACCATTGTACTCAGTGATGCCCAACCCTTTCAACCATGCCTCAGCCTCAGCACCATACTTCTCAACAAATCCTTTTGACTTCTTAGGGAAGTGAAGTTCTTCGTAATACTTATATGCTTTCTCCAAAGCTTTAGTTTGGAATAATTCATATTCCAACATGCCAAGCTTCTTCGCAGAGATTGACTTAACCATCTTTTTGTTGATGATAGGTAATGTTGAAAAATCAACAACATAGATGTCAGGAATACCTGTATTTCCCATACCAGTATTAAACTCAACCTTAACACCGTTTGCTTTGAACTTAGCAATCGTTGCATCAGAAAGAGATAATGGCAAACTTGAAAGATTCAAGATACCATCCTTAATGATATTGTAAGTTCTGTAGATGAAGGTATCAAATTTTGTGATACCAAAGTTATTGGCTGGCAATTCAACATATCCATCAAACTTAACGTTGATTGATAAGTTAGCTCTTTCAGATGACCACACAAGGTTTGAGATAGGATAACCCTTAGTGGTATCGTTGTACTTGAATTCGAGAGTGCCTGATGACTCCAATGAATCAGTAATTGCCTTTAACTCTTCAACGGTTGTTGCATTTGCAATTTGAGTCTTTTGATTTTCATTCAACTCATCAGTTTTGGCAACTTTCTTTGCACCAATTCTTTTGTAGTTAAACGAATCATGCAAAGGATAAACCAATGCAGTTTCATCGGCACTCAAATCATTGATCAAGTTCATAACGCAATATGCATTCTCATCAATTACGATATTGGTTGATCTACCATTTAAGAATTGTTTGTCAGTGTTTGACACACACTCCTTAACCATATTCTTAAAGTTAAGAAGTTTTTGTTTTCCGTAAGCGTTAGTGAAGTTCTTGTAAAGATGCTCATCGCCTAATACTTTGAATACATCATCAACGTAATCATTCTGTAATTTCTCGCTCAACACGTACAAACTACCATACATCAATTTGTTCAACTCTTTGTTGTCAGATGAATCAAACGTGATTTTGGTTGTTGCAGGAGATGTCGTAAAGAACATCAAAGATTTTGTTGCTTCTGGAACAAGTACTTGCTCATCCTTTACAGCATAAAGAATAATTTCGTTGTCATCACCCATAGTGAATGCGAAATCAAACTTTCTGTTTGATGGCAAGTCAACAAGAATTTTCTTTGCTGATGAATATGTCTTTTGGATTTTGCTTTCAAAGACGGCATCATAATCGTCAAACTTTTGTGCTTCGATTTTTTCACCACCAACAAGTTCAGCCATTTGACCGATTGCTTTGCTGTCAGCATAATAACCATACTCAACAAATGTTGATGCAGCCAAATCTTTTTCAAGACTCTTCAATGATTTTGTAACATCGCTCCACTGACAATCATTGTTGTAACCATCAGTTAGGAAAATCAATGAGAATAAACTGTCAGGTCTGTTCTTCTTGATACGATTGATTGATTCAGACGCAAGCACAAGAGGTTTGTGGAATGCAGTCAAGCCGATTGGCTTTAAAAATTTGTCGATTGAATCGTTAAGGTCTTGAAGACTCTTAAGTGATCTGATTTCGACTTCTTCTTTCAAGATACCCGCATCCACTCTACCTGAGAACCAGATAATAGTTACGGTGTCGCCTTCCTTGGTAAGATTCGGAAGTTTGTTCTTGAGTTGTTTCCTGATGAATTGAAGATCACCAGACATCGATCCTGAAACATCGATTACGAAGATAAAGTTAGTTGGGAGTTGTTTTGGTTTTTTGTGTTGTTCCCCACCAAGATTCACATCTTTAATGGTGAGAAAGAACGAGTCGTTAAACTTGATACTTTGCATAAATTGTAAGTTTTAATCGGTAAAATTATTTGTTTTTAAGAGATCAAATATATACATTTACATTGAAAAAAACAACAAAATGGCCATAAAATTTGTAACAAAAAAAGAGGTTAAAAAGAGAAAAAAAGTTAAGCCTCACTACCTACTTGTTTATAATTACATGATAGGTGATGCTGACGGTAACACAACAGAAGAGGTTACGGTATCATTAGATAATCCATATGTGGAGAAGTACTGTAAACTTTTAAATAAATTAAATCCGACAAAGGGTTATTGGGGAGTATCGCTCGATCAAGATCGACTAAAGGATCATCTGAAAGCAAAACAAATCACAAAAAATGATTTTGAGTTTTTATCGAAATTGATGTTTGAGAATTATGAAGAGGATGACACTGATGATGATTTTGCATATGAATTTTATGATGGTGTTAGAAGTGAGACTGAATATTCCTTCCTAACTTTTGAGGGTGTTGATCTATATTACGTTAATGAGTATGGTCAAAAATTAGAAACAAAATTTACTAAATAAGAAAATCATGAATATCTTAGATCGTTTTAACACATGGTACGATGCATTAAAAGAACCGTACAGATTTCTTTTTGCATTACTTATTATAGGTGTACCATTCAATATAGTACTTGCTTTTCCATTTCCGACATGGTTGAGATTACTGATTGTAACACCTGTACTTACCTTAGTTTTATATAGGATGTGGCAAAGCACTAAAAAATAATTTAAAAAAATTGCAACCTTTTCTTGACATCACCGTATTTATTTATACATTTGTGAAACATTTAGAAAAAATGAAAGCATTAACGTCAAATATGAACCGAACAATCTGGTGTGGAATTACATCTATATCAGGGCTACTCTCTATTAATTTTAATAGAGGCAGTCTTAATTTCGGGTCATCATTTGACATAAACACGATATAAAAAATCGTTTTTAGAATCAAAAAAGACCCGACCAAAATCGGGTCTTTTTTTTTGTTATATGCGTACTTAGTGACAATGGTTAACACGGTGAGTTCCAACCTCACAGTTGTGGGTTCGAATCCTACAGTACGTGCAAAGGTAGTTTAGTATTATATTCTTCATTGGTGAAATGGTATCACGTCTGACTGTTAATCAGTTATTGTAGGTTCGAGTCCTACATGAAGAGCAAAAGGGGTTGAAACTAACTTAGTAGAAGTGACAGACTGAAAATCTGTAAGAATGGGAGCGTAACCCATCTTCCCCACAAATAAGTTACAATTGTGTAGCTTATGTTGAACAACAACTTGTACACCTACAAGTTGATTTAGTAGACACGCAGGTCTTTGACATGATGGAAAAATGACAAAATAGGTGGTTATTTTGGAAAACATTTTATACATTTACTTTCTGAGTATTTAGTATGAAGTGTTTTCCATGAATGCCTCTGTAGTTCAATGGTAGAATAGCTGATTTGTAATCAGTTGACAACAGTTCGAATCTGTTTAGAGGCTCTATATTTTGCGCTTGTAATTCAATTGGAAGAATGCTTCCCTTCTAAGGAAGACGTTGGGGGTTCGAGTCCCTTCAGGCGTTCTAATGGTCTTGTAGCTTAACTGGATAAAGCCTCTGCCTTCTAAGCAGATGAGTATGGGTTCGACTCCCATCGAGATCACAATTACATGCGCACATAATTTAACTGGACAGAATCTCAGTTTCCTAAACTGATCGTATGGGTTCGAATCCCATTGAGCGTACTAACACAAATAAAAAACAAAATGGAAAAGTTTACATTACGTGATATTGCAGCAAACAATTTCAAGTTGCTAACAGATTTCGACATACATAGAATTCATGATGTTGAATCAGTAAGTGTTAAAGTTACTGACAATAAGAAAGTGGTATCGATTCATATCGGGCCTTACGATTACTTCTTCAACTCTGATTTGAAAAATGCAATCACAAGTAAAATAAAATCAGACTTGGGCGGTACAAGTACAATTTATCGCTTCGCAATTTAAGAATTTCACGTTTGTGGGTAATGCGTGTGAATAACCCTCATTAATACTCTTATCGTTCAATGGAAGGACGGTTCGCTACGAACGAACTAATGTGGGTTCGAATCCTACTGAGGGTACATGAATTTAGTTGAAAGAAATAAACAATTATTTATTTTAATTGATAAGTTAATGAAGGCAAAAGATTATGATGCTATCGAATTAATAAAAACATTCGTAGAAAATGATCACCCCTCAATAAAAAAAACTTTTGAAATTATGACAATTGATTTGGTTACGGACAACTTTAAGGCTTAAGCCTTAATTAAGGCACAAGACTTAAAAACGCAATTTTAAGTCATAAGCCTTAAAGCTTATAAATGTAGTTTATAAGTGAATAAGCTTATATTAGTCATACACCTAATAATCGACAGTTATTAGGTGTATGACTAATAGTAAAAACCTCTTGTAGATTAATGGTTAAATCGCCAAGCTGATACCTTGGAGACTTGCTGGTTCGAGTCCAGCCTTGAGGACATGAAAATGTATAATGCACAAATTTGTGATAAATGTAATGATTGTGGAGAAATAATTTTTGCGGATTGGACTGATCTTACAAAAAAAGATGCAGAACAAGAAGTGATAAGATATTACAATACTTTGTTACAAATACATAAAAAATCTTCAAAGCATAAAGAGTTAATGTTAGAGAAAAAGAATTACGAAAAGGAAGTGAATCAATTCATTAAAGA
>Ga0075029_100002139_pt1 | contig 11207 bp, 18 predicted proteins | sample LitLauG_LLR_2013_FD_71391 | JGI IMG/M metagenome (GOLD analysis project Ga0075029, IMG submission 71391) | Freshwater sediment microbial communities from North America - Little Laurel Run_MetaG_LLR_2013 | ecosystem: Environmental > Aquatic > Freshwater > Creek > Sediment | place: USA...
TGAATGGGATCTTCGGTCAGGCAAGTCTCCAGGGGCCGGGCCAGGCCGATGTACTCCATGTTTCGCGAGTAGTAGGCGTAGCGCAGGGAATCGTCTGGGTCGAGCGTTTCCAGCATCAACTGGTTTTCGCGCTCGCGGTCGAAGATCACTGCCGCGCCCTCGCGCCACTGGCTGGTTAGATGCAAAACCTGGTGGGCGGTGGCCTTGGGCAGGAGGTGCCGCAGATGGGTGTGGCCGTCCTTGGAGCGGATTAGCGCGCCGTTGCTCACGATCATGGTCAGCGTGGAAGCCATCTGATGCGCTACGGTCATGGCAAAGTCGTAGCGCCGCCCGGTGACCAGGGCCACCTCGATGCCGCGGCGGGTCGCTTCCGCGATAGCCGCGCGGTTGGCCTCGGGGAGCTGCCAGCGGCTGTCCAGGAGCGTGCCGTCAATGTCCAGCGCAATCAGTCGTATAGCCATGGTTCAAAAGACCTTGTGTGAAGGCCGCTTCGTCTATTGTACCGTGAAACGGGGTGGCCATTTGCGGGGCAGTTTCCACAGGGAGAGATACCTTTTTCTAACAAATGGTTAACCATAACGGGGACCCCCTCCACTGTTTTTCTAAAAGTGTTCATTTCAAAGGAGTTTAAGTTATTTAGAATGAACACTTCTAAAAGTGTTGATTCTAAATGCCTTAAGCCGAGGACGAGTTTGTACAAGAGTAATAATTGTGGAGGAGGAGATGCGGGGAAGGTTCGAAGGAGCTGGGGCGCGAGAGGCGTTGGCCGTATCGAAAACACGACAAACCATATCATAGTATAGTGATATAGTCAAGTGCTGTTAGGGTACCAGTATTTAGAGAGTTGGCATCATTTGTTCGATAGAATTTGCAAAGAGAAGAAAACAAAGGGGTAGAGTTCACTGGAGGGAAGAAACTAGAAATACGAAACTCGAAATTGGAAACTCGAAACTCGATCCTGCCAGCCGAGGCTCAGTTGGCTTCGGGGGTGAGGCGGTGATGATGGCTTGCATGGCGTCGCCCAGTTTGGAGAGGGCGTGGGAATGGGCCTTGAGAATCGGCCACTTCGTCATCGCGACAGCCCAGGTAGGTCCGTAGTTCACTCCCTTGTGCGCAGACCAAAAGCCCCAGGTAGAAAAGCGCAAGTTGGGGCACCCGGCAAGAAGGAGAACGTCAGCTACCCCACCCTCGCAAACCCCCGAAAGGATGGGCCGCCCAAAGGCGTTTTTGCGGATCGAGGGTCGGCCACCCGCCATGAGCTCAAAATTCCTGGGAAGAAATTGGAGGTAGCTGATTGATTTGCCGAATGGCAGTCTTGAGTTCGAGGCAACGAGTCTTAACTGCAATCGCACTCAATTCGCGTTCGCACATGCCCGCAAATCTTAATCTCCGAATGGTGCTAATGTCCGCCTCAGTCAAAGCGACGAGAGGTGCAGCAGTCTTGTGCGTCGCGAGGTACCGTTCATCTGCATGACTCTGGAGTCTATCCTTGGCGAAGTCTTGAACATGAGATCGCAACTCTTCTTCCGTCAAAACCTCTTCTGGTATCCCAACTGAAAACAACTGCGAGAGCAATTCGCAAGGGCGAACGTGCGGCAAGAGAATATGATACTCACCAATACGGCGTTCATTCTCTTTCCCACACGAGACGAGAATGACCGCAACGCCGAGTCCCGCAATGTGATTGCTTTGGCAAACGAAATACATAATCTATAACTGAGCATAGCAAAGAAAAAGCGAATCTGCTATTATGCTTTCAAGGACGAGGAGTGAGCCTTATGCCCGGGGACGATGATAAACGACGGCAGGTTTTGTATGACGAGCACCGCAAGCAGACTTGGCAGGATATTCAGACTTCCACAGACGACTTCGACAAAAACCTGCTCACCTTTTCTAGTGCTGCACTTGGATTCTCGGTAGGCTTCATTAAAGACATCGCCCGCCTTCCGTCTGCCGTGTGGCATGGGGTTCTGTACACATCATGGATAAGCTTCTCGGCTTGCATCGTGATTACCGTCTTTTCCTTTCGATTGAGCGCGGTTGCGCTCAACAAGCATCTTGAGTATTTGCGCGAGTACTACGAGAACAAGAAAGAGGAATACTTGACGAAGAAGAGCACGGCGGGAGTCTTGATCGATTGGTGTACTTGGTCAGCCGCGCTCTTTTTTCTCGCCGGGATAGTTTGCACAATGATCTTCTGCATTAGGAATGTCCGTTAGGAGGATGTCTTGGACAAAAAAACGTATGCCAAAGATACGAGAGCGCCTCTCGCCATCACACCTGTTGCACAGCAGCCGCTTGAGAAGGGCCGCTCGCCCATAGCGGCTACACCTGTATCTGGAACCGAGGACAGAGGGCGTCAGCCAATCACCACAACGCCCGCGCCAACCTCAACCACACAATCGGGCGGGACATCAACCGGGGCCTCGGACACCGGGACGGGCAACTCGGAAAATAAGAAGTAGCGAGCTAGGCGCTTTAGGGCTTTTGTTGCATCCATGAGTCCCATGTGAGTTCGGTATCCACATCGGGCTTCGGGTATTTTGCTCTCAATTCTGCAAGCGTGGGAAATTTTTCCACATCTATTGGTTGTGTTTTGCGGAATTCGGCTAGGGCCTCCCCAATGAGATGCGCGGGTTCGGCAACGCTGATGTTCGTATTAAGCGTGTAGGCGAGACTCGCGTGCTGTGATTGAGCCGTACGCCATTCGGGAACCCCACTGCTCATCATCCCAACTACGCAACCGTCCTCACAACGCAATATGGGCGAGCCACTCGAACCACCTTGCTGCATGATGTCGACGGTGAAACCATGTGGGAACGCCGTGGGGCACGGAAAAGCGCTGCTGACAATACCGTGCCGAATAAATGGGCTGGCTTGGTTCAATTTCCCAAGGGCTGTCAACGGCAGAGTGCCCATTGGGTAGCCGATGGTCACGATATTCATGCCAACCTTAACGTAGTATTTCTCTCCCGCCAGCTTTAGTGTCGGGACTTCACGGACGCCTAGCTGCACAAAACCAACGTCCGGGACGCTTTTGCCATACCACCTATCTTTAGACGAGAACTCTGCGAGGGCGTTCCAAGCCAACACATCGACCAACAGCATTTGCCAAGCGGACCCGTCATCCTCAGGAAAGAAGAGAACTGCGGCCAGTGACGACTCGCCTGTCTTTGGGTGTGAGGGAATCTGAGTAAAGACTTCGACTACGTGTCTGTTCGTCGCCGCCAGCCCAGACGAATCTACGAAGAAACCTGTGCCAAAAATCTCCGGGAAGTGCGGCTTGGAGCCGACGCTTAGCTTCGTAATGAAGCCCAAGACGCAAGGGCTAGCCTTGGAAAACAGTTCTGTAGGTTCCATAACGTTGGGGCGAGACTGCCATATAAGCAGGCCCGCAGCTTTTTCCTACCTTAGCTGAAGAACATTCTTTTTTTCATTCGAGATGTTACGTCCAAAAATGCCATCCTCAATCGGGTTGACAAAGAACCCCTCTTGCTTGGCCGATCTTACGACCGGATGGGCGGACATGCGGTCAGATAGCTCTTCTCTTGAGTCTTTTAGGATGAAGAAAGCAAAAGCAGCAAGAAACAACCAAAGAAAGAAAGCTAGCACCATTGCCGTATAGGTCCAACCGATGGTCAGGCCCATCACTAACGCACTTATTGCGGCTGTGCCAACCATCGCACCAATTAGAGCCCTCTTGATGTTCTTAGAGCGGGTGACTTCGCATCTTCGGCAACGAAGGAATTGCACAACCAAGTTGGTCTCTAATGTCTCAGTTAAAGTCTTCGCGTAATGCTTGACAGGGCCTATCTGTAGGCGGCGAGGAGGTATTATCCTCCCTGCGGGAAATACTTCACGCGAGACACACACGGTTGCGCCTAGCTCATCGTGGAATTGAAGGTGATAGGTACGATTCGCTTGATAAGCTTCTGGCTCGTTGGGTGCGTTCCAGAAATGTTTGTGAGCAGAACTAAGGGGTTCCACTTGTTTGGTCAGCGTGACAATGAGAGGGTCTGCCTGCGCTGAGCTATCTAGGGATTCATTACAAAAGTAGCAATTCATCAGAGGCAACCTCTCAGTGCCGCCGATTCTCCCTTAGTGTTATGCAACCCGTCAAGCATCACGGACAGGTACAGAAAATCTGATTCAAAAATGGCGAAATTGGTGCCCATTCGCGGTCTACGCCTATGTTATTGACGCCGATCATTATGCAATGGATAGGTCAAGGCTGTTTGCGGGAGCCGGGTGCCCCATACGCCGCTTCTGCGTGCGGGGCTTTTGACTTTGATTCATGTGACTGCTGCTACCAGCGGCGAGAATCACGATGATGCGTGATGGCCAGTACGGCAAACGTGGAGTGGTTCTGCTAGCGGTGGCAGTGGTACATCCCAGAGGCGAGGATTTCGTTCTGGAAGTAGATCTGTTCCGGAAGGCCGGAAAGGGCACATCGATATGAATACACTCAAGGGTTTGCTACCGCTAATCGCCGCCATTATTAGCGCTATTGCCCTTCTAGGTGGCTACGCGTACCAAAAGAGCCTGGAAAGGGACGCAGAGATACGCAAAAGGAGACAAGAAATCTATTCTCGTCTAATCAGCAACATCACAGAGAGAAACACGATGCTGGGGCGTCTGGAACTCTCGCCTGAGTATCTAAAAGCAAAGCCGGAAGAACGAGCCGCACTGGAGTCGCAACTGGCATTCAAGGATGCCGAGCTATCAAAGAACGAGGGCGACAGGACTGAGGTGGTCGCATCTTTATGTCTGTATGGCACAGATGAGGCGATTGACGCCTATGTGAAGTATGCCAAAGCAAATACGGTGGGGAAGGGTGGTGACCTCGGCGAACTCATCCTGGGCCTGCGGCAATCCATATACCCAACGCACATCACCGTAAACGAAGCTGATTTGGCGATTTGGAACGATCCCAAGTACCTCAGTAGATTGTCACCAGCAAAGTAGCTCGGCATTCCCCGTGGCGATTGCGAAAGACTTGGAGGCCTTCTTCTCCCTTGAATTGGCCGAGCGGGCCCGTACACACTGGGCACGGAAAAAGAGAGAAGAGAGATTTCTCTCTGCGCGAGCCGACGCATTCGCAGGAGCGAATGCGGAAGAAAAAAGTCGGCCTGCTTCGTTCGAAATGACGGTGTGGGGGGCGGGTGGAGAAGAAAAATCGGCGTGCTGTGGTCGGTCCCGCAGAATCATCCTGGATGCACAAACGCGAATGACGAGTGTGTCGGTGTGGGGCGAGGAGAAGAGAGATTTCATCCCGCAAAATGCGCGGGATGGTGCAGAGGTCTCTCTACGCAGGCCGAAGCATTCGCAGGAGCGAATGCGAAAGAAAAAGTCGGCTCGCTCCGTTCGAAATGACGGTGGGGTGGTGAGCGCGGTGCGGAGGAGAAAGTCGGCCTGCTGCGTTCGGCCCCGTAGAATCATTCGGGATGCACAAAACGCAAATGACGATGGGGTGGTGGCACTTAAGACGGAGCTGGGTGTTTGGGTGGCAGGCTTAGGTCATTCCAATTAGGATTCATGGACTCGATCAGGGTGATTTTCTTGGAGCGGCGCCATTTTTTGATTTCCTTTTCACGGGCGATAGCTGAGCGGATGCTGGAATGCGGCTCGAACCAAACGAGTTTGGTGACGTTGTACTTTTTGGTGAAGCCCGGGAGGATTTTTTCTTTGTGCTGTCCGACGCGAATGGGGAGGTTACTGGTGACGCCGAGGTAGAGGACGCCGGATTCGCTGGCCATGAAATAGACGTGGGAGGCGCGGTCCATGGGCGGGAATTGTGACATTGGGAAATGTGGGGTTCAAATGCGAAGTGCAGGAGAAGAGAGATTTCTCTCTCCGCGAGCCGAAGCATTCGCGGGAGCGAATGCCGAAGAAAAAGTCGGCTCGCTCCGTTCGAAATGACGGTTGGGCGTGGCGAGGTGCGGAAGAAAAAGTCGGCCTGCTCCGTTCGAAATGACGGCGTGTGGGGCGTGGGAGAAGAGAAGTCGGCCTGCTCGGTTCTACTTGGCGCGTCTTAGAAGAATCCGATTGCTGGAGTTCAGGGTGACTACCTCCCAACCTTCGTCGCCCAGCTTGTTAATTTGGGTGAGTTGACCGGAGCAGCCGACGCCGCAACCGACAATCTGGTATTCCCATTTCTGGGGGCTCTGGGCGGCCGCGGTGCGCGAGTAGTGTTGTCCGGCAAAGAAGGCGCCCACCAACATCAAGCAAACCAAGCCGATTCTTACGACTGAGTGCAGTTTCATGGCTTCTTTCCTCCTAGCGGCTTTCGTCTCTAATAGGGACGGCTGGAAGCAACATCGCGTTACGCTTTTCTCTCGCAGAGTCGTATTGATGCTGAGGCCCCATCCATCCGCATGGCTGGAGGCGCCTGTTGTTAGCGGACGAGAAAAGAGGAATATGTGAGGACCATTGGGGTTATTGTCTTAGGTCGGAACGAGCTTAGTCTATTTGGTAGAGGCGCCCCAGAATGACCATTCGGGTTGAACTTGACCAAGAGACGGAAGCCCGGCTGATTGCCCAGGCGCGTTATCAGGGCGTGCCTTTGGAGAAACTGGCAGAGCGGCTTCTGGCAGAGGCGTTGACGGAAAGTGCGCCGCCGACCGGTTCCCTGAGCGTGGAGGAATTTCACCGCGTGCTGGAAGGCCTGGCAGAGGGATCGGAGAAGCTGCCGAATTTGCCGACCGAAAGCTTCACGCGCGAAAGCTTCTATGAGGACCGGCTAGATGGCAGGGACGCCGTACCTCGTCGATAGCAACATCCTGCTCCGGTGGGTGAAGCCGGACCATGGCGATTATGCCCTGGTAATCACCGCCATTGATGCCGTTCTTCGACGCGGCGAAGTGCTCTGCTATACGTCGCAGAATGTCGGCGAATTCTGGAACACGTGTACTCGTCCGGTGGACCGCAACGGTTACGGTCTTTCTCCTCAGGAGGCCGACCGGCGAGCAAAACTGTTTGAAGAAAAACTGCAACTTCTTCCCGATAGCCTGACGGTCCACCAGGAGTGGCGCAAACTGCTTGTGGCGCACGGCGTGTCCGGAGTTCAAGTCCACGATGCGCGGTTGGCTGCTGCCATGAGAGTACATGGCGTCAGGCTGATACTGACATTTACTGATCGGGACTTTGTTCGTTACCCCGGTATTGAGGCCATTCATCCGCGGACTTTGGCGACACTGTAGACGCTGCTTCGCGGCGGAGATGGTCGGGGAAGTCAAAGACCCCACACGCAGAAAGGGCGTTTGGTTCACCCGCGGTTCTACTGGAGCGCGGGGCTTAAGTTGTTGCAGGTTGTGCCGGAGGGGTCGAAGCGGATGACGCCGCTTTGATCGGTGCAGTACATGTTCTGGCCAGAGGAGCCAACCACTTGGGGAGCGGCGGTAAGCGTGAAGGCGACCGAAGGCACCTGGCCGTCTCCGGTCCAGACAAACACGTAACTGCTCTTCGTGCCGTTAGCGAGAACGTCATCGATCAGGCAAGCTCCGGCCGAGGAGCTGGTGCTGCAGGGAGCAGCCCCGCCCAAGGCCGTCAAAGCAGCCGGGAAATTGAGGTCGGGATAGGTGATGGAATAGGTCACGGCAGCGGTGGTGATGGAGCGGATCGAGGCAACGGCGCTGGCTTCGTTAGCGCGCATGCGGGAGCGGAGAAAATTGGGAACGGCAATCGCTGAAATGATGAGAATAATGGCTACGACGAGCAGCAGTTCGATGAGGGAAAAGCCCTTCTGATGTTTGTGCATTGGCGTTAATCACCTATGAGTCTACTTCCCATTTTTCCATGCAAGCTCGTTGTGGGTTTCGACTGCGCGCCAGTGTGCGTCTGGGTGACGTGAAGCGCAACGGTCCTGAAGTGTGAATCTGGGACAGGCTGGCCATTCACGTCGTAATGGCGATTTCCCGTCCTAAGGGGCTGGTACTTTTTTTTGAGTTACTGTCTCTCCTTCAGCAAGCACCCGTCCGGTGTTCACGCGGAAGTTACAGAATTCCTGAAACGCTTGTCCGGGTTCTGTCACTAGCCCTCATGAATCCTTCCAGCCCATGTTTGGGGATTCGACGTCAATTGCAAGGAGGTCCATATGTCTGGTTCTGAAGCGGTCAAACGTGGTTCGCAAAAGTTGATTACCCAACTCTCTCAAAAGGGAGAGTCCATTACGGTCGAGGACGTGCGCGCGGCCCTCGACGTGTCCAGCGAAGCGCAATTCAAGCTTCTTCGGTGGCATGTGAGAGGGCTCCCGCCCGCGGAAATCGAGCTAAACGCCTCTCTCGAAGTGTCCCAGAAGTATCTCGGCGAGGTCGTGCAGAAAATCGTGAATGCCAAGGACCTTGCGGCAGGAATCGAGATCTTTCCCTATGGAATCCCGGTTCCCGATATCGCGGTCGTCAATTTCACCAACGTTCCTCCCGAAGTCGGCGGATAAGCGTCATGGGGCCCACGGGTGAAAGATTCCGGGTTCTCCAGCTTCACCCAACACGGCGTTGCAATCTCCGCTGCCTTCACTGTTACTCGTCTTCTGCTCCCGAGGAGCGCGGCGAACTGGACGCCGCGCTCCTGCGGGAGGCCCTATCGGATGCCGCCGCCGAAGGCTACAACGTCGCTGGTTTCTCAGGCGGTGAAGCCATTTTGTACAAGGAGTTGCCCAACGTTCTGGATCACGCACACGCGTGCGGTTTTACGACTACGGTGACTTCCAACGGAATGCTGTTGGATGAAAAACACCTTGAGGTGCTTCGCGGCCGCGCGGATGTCCTGGCCATCAGCGTTGATGGCGTTCCCGAAAGCCACAATCGGGTTCGCGCGTCCAGTCGCGCTTTTGATGCGATGGTTGCGCATCTCGATGGCGTGCGCGCTTCGGGCATCAAGTTCGGCTTCATATTCACACTGACCCAGTACAATCTTGACGAACTCGAATGGGTCGCCAACTTCGCGGTTGATCAAGGCGCGAAGCTGCTGCAAATTCATCCGCTGGAGGATGCCGGACGCGCCATAGAAGGCATGCCGGGTAGTCGCCCGGATGAAACGGAGTGCGCCTATGCGTACTTCGCCGCGCGGCGTCTGCAGAAGCTGTTTGCGTGCCGCATCAGCGTTCAATTAGATCTGGCTCATCGCGAATTGGTGCGTGAAAATCCGGGCTCGGTTTTCGCGCAGGAGTTTGACTCGAGCGAACTGGACCGCGCCCTTGCCGACCTGATTTCGCCGCTGGTCGTGGAGACCGACGGCACAATCGTTCCCATAGGGTTCGGGTTCGCGCGCGAGTATCGTCTTGGTTCGCTGAGGGACGGGAGGTTGCGAGACTTCGTGCCCACCTGGCGGCGCAATATCTACCCCAAGCTGCGCCAATTGTTCCGGGAAGTTTTTGAGGAAGAGACAGCTCCACGCGAATTTCCCTGCTTCAACTGGTACGAGTCTGTCGCGCGCCGCGCAATCGATGGTGCCGTCGCCACTCCTGCTCTCGTTCAGATTCATCCGTAGCCGCTGTATACGTCCCACCACCGACCAAGTTGCGGTGGTCACTTCTTCAAGAATCCTTGGAGTTCAAGCCAGTCGGCGAAGCGGTCGATCCAATGATCGGTGGGGAGGTTCTGCTTATGCATTCCGAAGCCGTGGCCACCTTTCGCGTACATGTGCAGTTCGGCGGGCTTGTGAGCGTTGGTCCACTTCTCGTACAAAGCGACGCTGTCGGGTGCTAGTCCGAGATTGTCGTCGGTGGCAGCGGCGACAAACACAGGCGGCGCATCCGCTGGAACGGGCGAATCTTTGAACCGGCCACCGGCGGCATAGATCAGGGCTGCAAAGGCGGGCCGTCCATCGGGCGCGTACTGGAGGGCAACTCCGGCAGAGACTGTGCCACCAGCGGAGAATCCGATGGTGCCGACGCGATCCGGCGAAACTCCCCATTCCGACGCGTGCTGGCGAACGTAGGTCAGTGCGGCTAAGCCATCGGCGATGGACAGGGGAACGACCTTATCCAATATCTCGCGAAATTTCTGCCGGTCTGCAAAGAGCGCGGTAAATTCCTGTGTGGCGTCCTCGCCGGTGTGGGCCAGGCGGTACTTGAGCACGAAGGCCGTCACGCCCTTCGCGGCCAAGTACTTGGCAACATCGATGCCTTCGCTGTTGATGGAGAGGGCCATGAAACCGCCGCCGGGGCAGATCACCACCGCGGTGCCGTTTCGCAACTCCGGAGAAGGCTTGAATACGGTCAGGGTTGGCTTGGTCACATTGGCGACGACTTCGGTGTTCCAATTCTTTGAGAAGTACTGTTTCTCGGGATAGTTCTCCTGCGCCGAGCCGGGCGCGGCGCCTGGGTAGAGGGGAATGACATCCTGGGCGGCGGCGAGGGGCGCGAGGAACAGGAATAGGCAAAGAGTTCGAACGATTAGAGTTTTCATGGGCGCATAGTCTAGCAGAGTGGCGGGTGGGAGAAGAAAAGGATAATGGGACGGGAAGAAAAATGCGAGAACGGCCTATAGCAGGACAAAACAGACGTATCCTTGCGTCTGGATCTCAAGGTACGATTATTTTTTTGCAGAATCTTGGATGGGAGAAACTACGGTGACGAAAGAAGAGGCCTGGAATCTGGCGAATCATTGGGTTGCGGCTTGGAACGCTCATGACCTGGAGATGATCATGATGCACTATGAGGAGGCCATCGAGTTGACGTCGCCGGCTGCCGCTCAACTGTTGGGAAAGCCGGATGGCAAAGTGACTGGAAAAGCAAAGTTGAGAGCGTACTTTCAGCGCGGGCTGGAAGCGTACCCGGAACTGCGCTTCCATCTGGAGGACGTGCTCTGGGGAGTGAACAGCGTGGTGCTCTACTATGCAAATCAAAAAGGGACACGCACGGCAGAGTTCATGGAGCTTTCAGCAGATGGAAAAGTGACACGGGTCGTGGCGAACTACAGCGCCTAGCGGGAAGGCCTGGGATAGAGGCTACGTCGAAAGACACATCTGGCTACCGAGGGATGGCTCTGAAAACAATTCGACCGAGTCTTCAGCGGGTGATGAAGAAAAGATCCTGGGAAGTCCTGCTCCAGCCGCGGATGGATTCGGGGCGGATCAGGGTGGGAGTCTGGCTTTCGGCGCGGTCGCTCATGTGGAGGGAATAGCCGTTGGCGAGGTAAGAGATGATGTCGCGGTAGTCGGTGACGGGAATATAGGGCCCTTCTTTGCCCAGTTGGACGCGGTAGCGG
>Ga0075029_100002142_pt1 | contig 11198 bp, 6 predicted proteins | sample LitLauG_LLR_2013_FD_71391 | JGI IMG/M metagenome (GOLD analysis project Ga0075029, IMG submission 71391) | Freshwater sediment microbial communities from North America - Little Laurel Run_MetaG_LLR_2013 | ecosystem: Environmental > Aquatic > Freshwater > Creek > Sediment | place: USA...
CCCTGGCCCTCGCCGACGATCAGCGTTTGCAGAATGCTCAATAGATGATTCCGGTCGGCCGTGAAGTCCTGCAACACATCCACCGAGCCCCCGTTAAACCGCAAAATCGCGACCAGGTCTGCGGCTGTCATCTGCTTGCGAATGAAATTCTCAGCCGCGGTCAGCGCGCGCTCCTGATCCTGCGGCGGCATTGCAGTCATGTCAAAGTAGAGCGCCAGCAGACGGCGATCCTTGTATTTGTTGCTCTCCGGAGTTTCCGGAGCAAACTGCGTGCGAGTGAGCTTCTTGTAGATGGTGATGTTGTCGTCGTCCACCGGCGCCGGAGGCAGGGGATCTACCGCCTCTGAGAATTGCTGGTGCTCACAAAACTTGATTGTCTGCGGCGCGCCGTCCTCAGTCACCGTGAAGTTTTTGGCCGTGAGCCCGCCGATGAATTTTCCCTGCTTGTCCTTCACTACAACTGTTTCGACAACCAACTGCGAGTTGAGCGTAAGCTTATAGGTCTCAGTCTGTCCCGGAGTCGAATTGGTGCCGATTTTTTGCGCATGCGCGCCGAAAGTCGCAATAAGCGCTATAAGCAGCAGCGTTGCTTCCACCTTTGTCCTGAGTCTCAGCATGATTAAAACCTCAGCCGCGCCGTTACTTGCAGGCTGCGCATAGGATTTGCCGTGGTGGGCAGTCCAAAGATCGTGCTGTTCGGCACCCACGCGGTGTTCCATCCGGCGAAGACACGATGATTCAGCAAGTTCGTCCCATCGATTCGTAAGTCCAGGTTAAATGGGTTGCGCAAACGCAGGGTCCGCGACATGGAACCATTCAAGCTGAACTGATTGGGTCCGGTGATCGAGTCTCGCCGCACTGTGCCCCATTGACTGGCGGCGGGCGCTGAGAATGCATTTACATTCAAGTGGTAGCCAGCCGGAGCAGTGTAGATTGGCACGCCCGCCAGGTCTGGCCGAATCGTGCCGGTCACCCCTGTGCCTGGCACAGTCGCGAGATAGATGGGCGTCTCAGGAAGTCCGGTGCCGGTTGTGATCTGACTCGACACCGTCCATTCCTTCAGCAGCCTTCCGCTCCACCCGCTCATCAGCGTCCGTCCGCCCATTCCCATTCCGGTTGTGTATTGAAGCTGCACATTGAGGAGTTGCCGCTGATCGAAGGTCGAAAGTCCGCGCTCTGAGCCTAGATCGAGCCAGTTCTGGGCAATTGTTGGCCCGGCTCCAGCCTGGCTGGTATCCGCCGTCGTTGCAGTTGTGTGTCCCTGCGCGCCGATCTGCGCGTCATCATCCATCGCCTTCGACCAGGTGTAGTCGGCGCTAGCGGTGAATCCGCTGCGCAGCCTGCGCCGCAATTGCAGCTGTCCCGCATGTCGTGTCGAGTTGCCGCCGGAGGCGCGATAGACAAACCCCGACTGACAAGTTGAGCACGGGTTTGACGCGCCGATGGGGTAACTATTGGGAAGGAATTCCTGCATGCCGTGCGTTCCCTTGGTTCCCAGGTAAGTTGCCGTGACCACCAGCGCCCAGGGCAAATCCCGCTGTGCGGACAACTGCCAGTTCTGCGCGTAGCCCACATGTAAATTCGGATCGATGGCGAATGTATCCGTCGCTGCACCGGAGCACGGGAGGAATCCATTCGCCAGTGTCAGCTTGCATCCGTTGCCTTCGGCCTCGCTCAGGCTGATCGCAAACGGCGCCTGTTCCGCCATGTTCTCCGCGGCCGCCAGGTATACCGAAGTGTCGTCGTAGATTCCATAGCCGGCACGCACGACCAGGGTCGATGCAGGAATCGGCCGCCACGAGATGCCGATCCGCGGTTCGAATCCATGCTTGTCCGGATGCACCAACGAACTTGGGTAATTCACCCCGGTCACGGGGCCCTTCGGGTTGTTGGCCAGCACCGGCGCTACCAACGTAAAACTCTGCGAGACGTCAAGATTCGCGAGCCTCCGATGCAATTCGGTCATGGGCGCGCCGTAATCCCAGCGGATCCCTGCATTGATGGTCAACTCCGGCATCAATCTCCAGTCGTCGGTGAAGTAGAGGTCGTAGACCGACTGGCGGAAGTATTTGTCCGGGTTGCCGTGCGAGATCGCGCTGGTATCCGGAATGCCAAGCAGAAAATCCGCCAGGTCGGAACCCGTCGTCACGGATGCAGCTCCGGAAGAAGAACTCCCGCCCTGCTGGGTCGCCGCTCCGGTAAACACGAAGGTTCCGCGCGGATTTTGCTGGCCGTATTCGTTGAACTCCTGGCGGCGAAAATCGCCACCGTAGTCAAAGTTGTGGCGTCGCAGGTTGGTTTTCACATCGACCGAGAGCGCGTCTGTTCGATTGCGATTGAATGCACTGTTGCCGTCGCTTAGCGCCGCGATTCCGCTCGAAAAAGTCAGGCCGGGCGGACCCCAGTCCGTCGCATCCTGATCGTTGCCGCCAATGCCTGCATTCCCTGAAACATTCATGCGGCCGGCGAAAGCAGGACGCACCTCCGTTCGCAACCGGGTCAAATGGTATCCAAGCAATACAAACGTCTGATGGCGGTAGCGATGCGACCAGTTTACGTTGGTGTCAATGCCCAGTGTGTTTGTGGCATCCACGAAGCCGAACAGATTGGTGCTGTCCCCGCGCGAACTGCGAAATCCGAATCCGCCGTTTAACTGGTCCCGGTGCCCGATTGTCTTGTTCAGCCGCGACTGCAGCGCGTCGGCATGCGAGTTATTCAGCACTTCCGCCTGGTAGTTATAACGCGAGTTTCCCGTCAGATTTGGCTCGGGGTAAAGATTCAGAAGAGCCGCCGCCTGCGCACTCACCGGGATGTTGCCGGTGAAGGGAAGTCCGGTGGCAGGATTGTAGATGGTCAGCGGCTGCCCCTGCGCGTTGAGCAGGCTCGAGAGATTGCCACTTCTTTCCGCCGCATCGGGCACCAGTCCCGTCTGGTTGGCCGCATCGGCATTGCGCGTCCATTGGTAGGCGACGAAAAAATTGGGCCCAATCGGCATGAGGCGTGGAATGCGCAACGGCCCGCCCAGTGTCAACACGGTGGTTATGCGGCTGTAAAAATCCTTCGGCGTCTGCTGTCCAGTCAGCGAGTAAGGCCGCGCATCGAAGACCGAGTTATCCACGATGGCGCCAACGCTCCCGTTGTAAAGCCCCTTCTGGCCCGGGCGCCGGTTGCCGAATGCCGGCGGAAGAGAGTATTGCGACGTAGCCGCATTGTTCTCACTGCCGTTGATCAACATTCCATCCGCTGACTCTTCTGCATCGTCGGACTGCTGCGGCGATGCGGCCGCAATTGTCTCAGTGGGTTTTGGCGTTTCCTTGTTTGCAGGCGGTTTCGTTCCCGTGTCGGGTCGCGTCTTGAGCGGAACGCCAACCTGCGCCTTGGCCAGCAACTGATCGAGACTCAGCAGTTTCAGATCCCAGGTGCCCTGAGGAGTTTCCGGCGTCACGGTCACATTGCCGTCGAGCGTCGAGAAGCCGCTCATCTCGATCTCGATCTTCCAAGCGCCGTCGGCAAGGTCGGCAAATTCATACAGGCCCTGCCGGTCGGTGACCGTCGTGAAACGATTGTCGCCCTGCGTGATCGTCACCGTCGCACCCGGTACAGGCGCTCCGGCGAAGAAGACCTGCCCGTGATACTCCGACGCCCACGCCGCAGCTGAGGCGCAGACAGCAAGCAAGGCGCAGATCGAGATTTCTATCGAGCGAACCCACGCCATCCGAGAACTCCAACTTGCTGTTAGTTTTCTGTAGGTCTCTCAACCTGGTCGATAACAAATACTTTCACAGCAGCTTTTTGCGATTCCAGTTTGAGCCCAAGCTGCTCCTGAATTGCGGTATATATGGAAGGCAGAGCGGAGGGCTCCGCATTGGCGCTTGTTTCGCCATTGCCAACCGCAGGCCCACCATCGTGGTCGCGTTCCGGAGTCCACTCCAGCACGAAATCGTAACTACCTTTCAACCCTGTCTTGTTTCGGACGATTTGGTGGAGTTGCTCCGTGAGTTGCGACGCCAGGTTGTCGAGTGGGACTCCCTGTGCCGTCAACTTTCCGTCGTTGAACCGCATCATGCCTGCGTGTCCCTGCCCATCGCGGTCCTTGAGCCCATTGGCGTAGGTGTCGCCTGGAACGGACTCATGCAGCTTTGGCCCGTTCTTTGCCGGCACAATTGCGAGGATCTGGATCTCCTTCGTCTCCTCGTGCATCTTGAGCTTGAAACGGTCCGCCAGAAGCCCTTTTACCATCTGTTGGCCTACGAGCCTCATCTCTGGGCCGCTCAATTTCGGGAGCTGCACTTGCGTGACACTGTCTGCTTTTGCTTCAATCGTGTACCTGTCCGAAGTGAGCCATTCCGGCCCTCCAATCACCTCGATGTCACTCACGCCATAGGCAGCGCAGATCAACCTTTTGAGAAGCAGCCCCTGCGCGGTGAATGTTCCGTTTGGCGTAAAACCTATTCGCATGGAGACACGGCCGTCTGTGTTTGGCTTGTCTTGATGAATGGAAACCACTTCAAAAGAAGCGGCAGTCAGTCCCTCGGCCATCTCTTGCGATGTCGCCTCACCTGCATTCTGATTCGTTTGCCCAATCATCATCGGGAGAGCAGCGGCAAGTACCCCTATCGCAGTCAACTTGATTCCCCATTTCGAAGATCGCCTGAGTCCAATCCGATTAGTCATGTTGTCGGCATTCCTTTGCGTGAGATGGACACACACAACTCCAGTAGCGCTGCAAATTCGCAGCGTGACGTTGGATTCATTTCTGAAGCAGAATGTGACCTCATCACTAGAAACGTATGGGCCGGTGCTGCGGTTAACAGCTCTCCATCCACCGGCCCCACATTTGATTCCCCAAATGCCGAAACTAGTTCGCGGAAGGCTTCTCGGCCTTGTCGATCACGAGCACTTGTACCTGCGCCTTCCCCGCATCCAGCTTGAGTCCGATCTGCTCCTGGATGGCGGTGAACAACGGCGGCGGTGCGTCCGCTGCATCCGTCGGCGGAGGAACTTTGATGCCCATGCCGCCAAACTGCGACTCATCGGGCGTCCACTTCAGCAAAAAATTCCACTTTCCCGCAAGTGCAGTCTGATCCACCACGGGCCGGTCCAGCACCGCGCTCTGCATCAGCCCGGCGAAATCCGTCATCGTGGCATTTTGCACTGTAAGCCTGCCAAGCCCGGTGAAGAACAGCCCTGGAAGCTGGTTTGGATCGGTGCTGCCCGCGGTCATTTTGTTCCCGCTCTTGGCCACGGTCAGCACATACGCTGAAAGCTCCTTCGTATCCTTGTGGAACTTGAGCTGGAAACGGTCGGCCAGCAGTTTTCTAACCATGGCCGTCACTTGCTGCTTGTTCGGCGCGCCGGGCACGTCGGGCTGTGCCTCGATGTCCCACTTGTCCGTATCCATCCAGGACGGCGCATCCACGACCTGCTTCTGCTGCACCCCATACGCGAAAGTGATCAGATCGGTCAGGGTCGTATTGATGGTCTTCAAGTGATTTCCGCGCACGCCGAACAGCTTGCCTGGCTCATCCGGCTTGCTCGGCTTGACCGTCGCCACCTCGAAACTCGGATCGGCATCGGCAGCCATCGGTGGAAGCTTTACGGGCGGTGGCGGAATGGTCCATTCAGTCGCCGGCGTCGCCCGCTCCAGCAGGAGCGCAAGCGAACCCCCACCCTGCGTCCAGTTACCAGCAATCGACTTGCCGTCGGCCGACATTTTCCCCTCGTAAGTCCCGTCAATCGCCTGGATGCCGAACTTGAACACACCATCTTCGAAGCTGGCGGAAGAGGCTGTCATCTCCCCACCACCTTGATCGATGCTGTAATCCAATACCTTCAGCTTGCCGTCATCGCCCTTGGTCACCTTGTTAACGATCCGCAGGTCGATCGCTGGACGGCCACCCCCCGCGGGGACGTGGAGCGTACCTTGCCAGGTGCCGGCGATGTCATGATCCGGCGAAGTTTGGGCGTTTGCCTGGCTTGCGAAGAGAGCGCTTGAGAGAACCGGAATCAATCCGGCCGCAAAACAGGCCAGGCCAAACAACACCCTCCTGCGATGGTTTGGATTGCAGACACTATGTTGGGTCATCATGCGGAAAGTCCTCTTTTGTGGCCGGCATCCGGATTTTCGGAGACACAAGCCAGGCTCAATTGGTTGATCTTGAGAAGAATACACCGGTAAGACGGCTGAACCTGCCATTTGTTTCCAGGCCCCAGTTCCTTTGTTTCCGAGAAGCGCGCTTTTCAATTCGACCAGCGCTAGTTCGGAGAAGGCTGCTCGACGTGATCGATGATGAGAACCTCGACTCGGGCCCGTCGCGATTGCAGCTTCAGACCGAGCTGCTCCTGAAGGGCGGTGAGAAACGAAGGTGCCGCGGACACCGAGGGAAGGGAACTACCGGGCCCCTGGCTTGCGCCGGCTTCGCTGAACTGCCCGGTGTGGAGGTCATCTGGTGTCCAATTCAGCGTGAAATCGTAGATGCCGCTCAGGCCGGTCTCATCCTTGACCACGCGGCTGCCAGTCTCCTGCCGTCCCGAGAGCCAGTCCGCAAAAATCGCCATCGAAACGGCGCCCGCCCTCAATTCTCCTCTCGATCCACCGGTCAGCGTCGGCGTCCGCTTCTTCTCGTCTGCCGATTCCTTTGCAGGGGTCAGCTTTGGTCCGTTCTTGTCTACCGCCAACGCATACACTGAAACATCCTTCGTTCGGCTGCTGATCTTCAGCTTGAAACGATCCGCAAGCAGCGACTGCATCATCAATCGGTATCGTTCGAGATTCTGATCTGGAAGGTCGCTGTCGATGCGCTGGGCCTCCAGATCTTCCACTTTGGCGTCGACATCGAACCGCTGCGAAACAATCCATTTTGGTTCACTCGGAAGCTGATCGTCCGATTTGATGCCGTACGCAAACTGGATGAGCGCGGTCAAGGTCGCATTTTCGGCTCTGAATCGGCCGGTCGAAATGTGGTAATTGACAAAGGTGCTGCTGGAATGGCTGGGCCTGATCGTCGCCACTTCGAACGACGGCGGCTTTCCTTCAGGCGGATGGATCAACTGAGCATGTACGCAGACGCCCGGGAGCAATCCAAGAGCCACAAAGAGATTCACTGCCGCCAATCCGGCGACACCAGGCAACGCGTTCTTGCTGCGGTTCAATATACGCATCGTTTCCCAGTAATCCATCTGTGCTGCAAGACCACGCAAGGGTGCGCAGAACGAGCAGCGAACTCACTCAATTAGACACCTGCGCCCATCCATTTGTCGCCGCAATGCCGTTTTGCGTTCCACCTTACGCGTTGATGGTTTCGCCCAGGTTAATTGGGAGAAGGCTGCTCCGCATGGTCGATTACGAGAACCTCCACAGGGGCTTTCCGCGGTTCCAGCTTTAGTCCGAGCTGCTCCTGAAGTGCCGTGAAGATTGAGGTTATGGATTGTTCCGTCGTTGGCCCATTGGGGTCCGGGGGCGGCAAGGGTCCCATGCTGATTCCATTCAGCACAAAATCGTAATTACCCTTGAGGCCAGTTTCATCGATGACTACGCGGTTGCCCAGCTCGTCGAAGTGAGACAGCCAATCCGCCAGCCCATTCATTGGCCATGCACTCGCGGTATATTGATTCGGTCCCGTCCTTCCAATGCGCGGAAGGTGCGCTCCCGGCGGAGGCGGCGTTCCAGGCGGTGGAAACGGAGACAGCTCGACCTCTTTGAGCCTGGAGCCCCCCTTCGCAACCACCAATCCATAGACCGGAAGCTCTTCCGTCCTGAAGCTGACCTTGAGTTGAAACCGGTCAGCCAGCAACGACTGAAGCATCATCTGGGATTGCTCCATTCTTTGTTGAAAATCCAGCTTATTGAGTTCAGCTATCTCGGATTCGCTTGCTTTCGCTTGAATGTCGAAGAACTCGCTGTTCATCCAACTGGTCGTTCCTGCAAGTTGATCGTCCGATTTGACATGGTAGGCAATCTTTATCAGGTCTTTGAACGAAGAATGCCTGGCCACGAAATTCGCAGGTGAAAACTGAATATTGGGCCCTGGCCTCTCTTCTTTATTCGGCTTGATCGTTGCAACTTCGAACGATGGGGCAGTCGTGCCTGTGGCATGAAGCAACTGCGCGCTCAGGGGGTGCAGGTTGTTCACCAGACCAGCTGCGAATGGCGCGGCAACAAAAGCCGTTGCCGCCCCAGCCAGCAGGACCCTTCTGCTCATGTCCAGCTTGCGCGACACCTGCGCGGTCATGATGAGCGAAATCCGTCGCTTGAGATCCGAACCGCCCACCCCGGTGACGCAAGCCAATGGCGACTCAAAATAAAACTTGCAGACCTTGAGAATGCTTTCAGCATAGACCTCGGCTTCGTTCCCTTTCTGCAGCACAGCTTCGTCGCAGGCTCGCTCGCGCTCTTCCACCAGGCGCCCTCCAATCCACCACACCAGGGGATGAAACCAGAACAAAGTCTCCACCAGCATGTGAGCGGCATACGTCAGGTTATCGCGCCTGCGCACATGGCACATTTCATGCGCGACGATCGCACTCAACTGGGCTGGCGTAAGGCGATCCAAAATGCCTTGCGGAAGTAGCAGTACAGGCCGAAAAACTCCAAAGATGCCCGGCTCCAACCTGGTTGCCGACGCAAGCGCAGGCACATCCGCGGCAATGGCCAGCGGTGACGCCGCCCGCACCGCGGCACGAATCCGGCGCCATTCCCGAATCCAGCGTAGAAGGACAAACAGGGACCCACACGACCACATAGCCAAGAGCAAAGCCGGAAGCAGATCTGCGCGGTGCGCGACAGCGGAATGACGAACTACTGAAAATGATTGTGCCTCGGAGAACGGCTGCGCAATCTGCTCCATCGCAGCTGCCAGCGCAGGTTTTTCCAGTGGCGCCGAGGTCAGCGAACGCAGCCACTCGCCGGCTGCAATGAAGATAGAGAACGGAACTACGAACTTCAACGACGCGATCATCCACACCCAGTAACGGATTCGCGCTTGATTCTGCTTAAGCGCCAGCGCAAGCAACCAGGCAATCGCCGCCACCAGAGTCGATTGCCAAAGATGATTGACGAGCGCCGCAGGCAAGGTCTCGAATCGGGTATTGTTCCAGAGCGCTTGAAACATCATGATTGTTTCTCCTTCATCGAGAGTCTCTTGAGGGTTTTCTCGGCTTCCTTCACATCTTCAAGTGAGAGTTTTCCCGATTCAATCAGGTGCGCCATGACCGGCTGGCCATGCCCGCCGAAATAGGACAGGAGATCGTCCACTATTCCACGCTGTGCCGCCACACGCGTGATGCCGGCCGCAAACAAATGGAAGTTTCCCACCTTCCTCACGCGGTCCACGATCCCTTTCGCTTCCATGCGGTAAACGGTGGTTTGGATGGTCGTATACGCAGGCACGCGCTTGCCCGGAATCCTCTCCTGGATCTCACGGATCGACAGGTCCCCACCCATCCAAAGAGCCTCCATGATCCGGAACTCAAGTTTCGAGAGTTTGGTGTCGCCCAAGGCCGTTCCTCCTACGCGTGTCATAACATCTACTACAGTTGTATGTGAAAAGCAAGAGCAATCTTTTTTAGCGGCCCAATATATGATGGGAGAAACGACACTTCTTGCGCGAAACACCGCTCCCAGGGTGCTTTTTGGCAATCGTGAACAGGGGCAAATGACAGAAACTAAAGCCAGAAAAGTGGAGCTGTTCGATACCAGCCTGCGCGACGGGCTGCAGCAGCCAAACTTGGAGATTTCGGTGCCCAACGCTGTCATGCTGCTGCAGCGCATGGGTGCATTTGGCGTCCGCTACGCCGAGATCGGCTTTGCCGGCTCCAACCAGTTTGTTGCGGACCTCACGGGCGCGCTCGCCTCGATCGATACCGGAGCAATGCAGCTTGCCTTGTTCGGCCGGAGCCGTGGCCGTGGCACGAAAGTGCAGGACTGGCAGGACGTCAAGTTCATCGTCGCTAACAAGAAGCGCGTCTCCGTCGCGGTTGTGGTGGTCAAATCCCGTTTGCTCGATATTGCGAAGTCTCTGGAAACTACGCCGGAAGAAAACCTGTTAATGGTCTCCGAGACAATCCGGTGCCTGCAGGATAACGGGCTCGAAGTCTTCGTGGACTTCGAACATGCCATGGACGCGGCATGCGGACGCCGGGAGAACGGTAAACCCAGCGACGCCGATTTCAAGAAGCGCAGTCTGGATTACTTCAACCAGATCGTAGAGCAATGCGTCGGCCAAAAGGTGAGCCGGCTGGTTGTCTGCGACACCAACGGCGGCGCCAGCCCCGAAGAAGTCACGCAGGTTATCGATGGATTGACGCGGACTTATCCCCAGGCCAAGTTCGGATTTCACGGCCACACGGATCGCGGGCTTGGCGTTGCCAATAGCCGCGCCGCCATTCTCGCCGGCGCCGTTCAAATACAGGGCACCCTGCTTGGAACCGGCGAGCGCTGCGGCAATGTGAACCTGACCACAGTAATCGGAGGAATGCAACTCCGCGGCGAGGCTGAATTCGTCTCGGCCGATTCGCTTACCGGGCTTACCGCCCTGGCACATTCGGCTTATGCGGCATTCGGGCTCGAAGCGCCGCATGGCACTCCAATCGTTGGGCCCGGCGCATTCGGCACCTGGGCCGGCATGCACGCCAGCAGCGAGCGAAAGAATCCTGGGGCTTATTTGTGGTGTGAACCCGACAGAGTTGGCGCCAACCCGGTGATCGGTCTCAACGCACAATCGGGAAGAGCCAACATTGTTTTGCTCTCTGAAACGCTCGGCGTTCCACTCAACTCCGCGCAGGCGCAGGCGCTCATGGATGCCAATCAGGGCATGATCGACGGTGGCGCATTCACGGTCAGCGAAGTCTCATTCAAGCTAGCCTGCATGAAGGTGCTCGGCACATTGCAGGACCGATTCAGCGTGAAGAGCTGGCGCGTGCTCGACGAATCTGACGAAACCGGGAACCGTTATGTACAGGCTTCCATGCAGCTATTCATCGGCGACGCCCGCGTGGTGACAACGCGCGCCGAGGGCGCCGGTCCGGTGGATGCGCTGACCAAGGCGATGCGCCAGGAGCTGGAGAAATGGTATCCGGCCATTGCACACATGCGCCTGGGCACGTTCACGGTGACCGCGATCGACGTATCCGCGCAGGACACGGCGGCCCACGTTCGGGTTACGGTCAGCTTCAATGCCGACGGTCACGAGCCGTGGATC
>Ga0075029_100002144_pt1 | contig 11195 bp, 8 predicted proteins | sample LitLauG_LLR_2013_FD_71391 | JGI IMG/M metagenome (GOLD analysis project Ga0075029, IMG submission 71391) | Freshwater sediment microbial communities from North America - Little Laurel Run_MetaG_LLR_2013 | ecosystem: Environmental > Aquatic > Freshwater > Creek > Sediment | place: USA...
GCCCAGGCCCGCTCGACGATGGATAGAGGAATAACATAAGACGCCAGCAGAAGAACGAAAGCAACGATCCATGGCCATACAAGGAACACGAGAACTATAGAGCTGACCACCTTCGACACCTGACTCTGCATCCAAACCCTACGCGCTGACTGGGCCAAAACCAGTATCGCTGGCAGCAGGAGTACCTGGTTATACGTGTTGACGATGGGCACGATGGCAACTGTAACCGCCAACACCAGTGACGTTACCAGCGCAAAATCCAGCGTGTTCGCTTCTCGCAGCCGCCATCTCCAGCACACAAGCGCGGTTGCGCCCGCCACAAAAGCGCTCAAGGGGATTCCCAGAGTATGGGTGGTCAGAAGCTCGATAGGCGAAACTGCGTCAGTGTAGTGCCGGTATGCGACCACCGCCTGGCGGAACTCTCCAATCCATCCCGGCAAGACGAGTTCAGATGCAGCCAGCAATAACGATTGGCTCAGTAAGAATGCCCAGAAAAACTTGCGCCGTTCCTTCCATCGGCTCACCGACCACAAGAGCAGCCAGCAGGAGAGCGGAACCACCAACTGAGGCTTCAGGGTGGCGATCGACAGGAGGATCCCGGCCAAGACCAGCTGTCCGCCTGCCAGCAGTACCACTTGCGCTGCAATCAGCGCGCTGACCACCACGCTGAGCTGCTGCAGCCTCAGACTTTCCACGACCGCGAAATTGCTGAACGTCAGCACCACGACCGTCGCATATCCCCACCCGGAAAGCTGCCAGCGCAAAAGTCGAAGCCACAACAGCATGCTGCCGCCAAGCATCACCGGCAGCAGCCATCGGCAGATCGCCTGCAAGGTCGAAAACTGCATGGTGATAGTCGGCGCGAGAACAAACACGACATAGACAGGGTAGGCAAAACCCTCCTGGTCCTTGGGATCCTCCGGGCGCGAGGGGTCAAGCGGGCGCCCGTAAAATCCAATCTGGATCTCGCGCGTGATCTCCGAGGAGTAGGGGTCGCGATGGTGCAACAGCAGTTCGCGCGCGCCCAGCCAGCGTGGATAAAGGTCTGACAGGTTCCCCCGGGGCTGCTGCTTCCCCAGCGGATCTTCCTTTTGATAAGGGATCACCACCCGGTGGACGTAAAGCCACATACTTCCTACGGCCAACAGAGAGAGCAGAAGGCCGAATTGAGGTTTTCTAAACTTCATGATCAAGGCGTTCTGCTCCGGGCACGAAGCCTCATGTTACAACTAATATCGTTTTATGCCGACGCTGCGAATGCGAGCCTTTATATCTGCGGGCGTCGGCCTTGTCAGCGGGTTGTTCTGCACGTACCTGATGATCCATTTTCGTCAGGGCGCGGCGGATTTCACGTGGGCGATTCGGGCCGCCCAGGATCTGATCGCAGGGCAGAATCCGTACCGCACGCCGTGGCAGCTCTATCCTCTGCCGGCGGCTCTTTTCGGTTTGCCCTTCGTCTGGTCGCCGCCCGAGGTCGCGGCCGGCATCTTCTATGGCGGGAGCTCGGCCCTGCTTGCGTTCGGGGTCACGCGCAACGGATACCACGGCTTACTGATTTTTCTCGCCTATCCCTATTGGGCGGGGATGCTTACCGTGCAGTGGCTGCCGCTTATCATGGCGAGCGCCTTTTTCCCACTCTTGCTTGCAGCGACACTGGCCAAACCACAAGTCGGACTCCCAGTGGCGCTGACGCATCTCAGCCGCCGCGGCGTAATCGCGTGCATAGCCCTCGTCGGACTGACGTTCCTGGTCATGCCCCATTGGTTGACTCTATGGCGCGGACAACTCGGGAACTATGCTCGCTTTGTCCCATTTCTGGTATGGCCGGGGCCATTGCTGTTGGCTGCGCTGGTGCGCTATCGCGAACGCGACACGTGGCTGCTGTTGATAGGCGCGCTCATGCCGCAACGGTGGTTGTACGACCCTTTTTTTCTCTGGCTGATTCCGAAGAAGCGCCGTGAAATTGTCTATACTGCCGGGTTGAGCTGGGGGGCAGGAATCTGGCGATGGTTCCACTATCCGCACACCATAGAGCAAGTGGCTCGGTGGTCAATCGTGTGGCTTTACCTGCCCATGCTGGTGGTGGTTCTCCTTCGAAAACCCGGTAGAGACGGCGACTGCGCAGAGAGAGCGATGGTGTAGGGTTACCACGGTGTCCCTCAATTTAAGCATTACTTAAGCAAATCAGTGTGCAAGAATTTGTCACCTATGCATGGAGATGCGGGTTATCATGTTTCTAACTTGAACTGTCAGAGCAATCAGACCGGGCGGTCGCCTGCCCGGCTGCTTGTTGTTTTCCGCCAAGGAATGGGAGGCCAATACCTTATGGAGTTCCTGAGAACCATTTTGCGGGCCGAAGAAGGTCAGGATATCGCCGAGTACGCGGTGATGCTGGCCGTAATTCTGGTCATCGTGGTGGGGACAATCCGGCTGATCGGTACAAGCTCGAACACCGTTTTCTCGAATGTAGCCAGCGCGATTCAGTAGGAGATTTGGGTAGTTCGAGATTGCGGCGAACACCGGCTTCCCTAGCCGGAAGCGCCAGTTTTTGTCAGGATGGGACATGAACCGAACGCGTTTACTGATGATAGGAGTCCTCGCCCTGGCAGTTGGGCTCATCGCCAGCGTATTCGTTTACGACCGCTTGAAGGGCCGGGGTGCGGGCGGTATTGAAGCGGGATCGGATGTGCTGGTTGCCGCCGACGATCTACAGCTGGGCTCGAGGATTGAAGATCACGACATCAGCATCGTGAAAGTCCCGGCTTCGGTGGTTCCTCCGAACGCATACAGCAAGAAGTCGCAAGTGATGGGGCGCGGAGTCATTCTGCCGGTCTCCAGGGGAGAGTTTCTGCTTCCCGGCAAGTTGGCGCCCGAGAACGCAGGCTCGGGACTACCATCTCTGATTCCGCGTGGCATGCGCGCGGTTTCGGTGCGGGTGAATGAAGTGGTTTCGGTCGCCGGTTTTGTGGGGCCTGGGACGCGGGTGGACGTGCTGCTGACGGGTTCGCCAACCGGCAACGGCGAGGCGCAGACGACCACGGTTCTGCAGAACGTGACGGTCATCGCCGCCGGCCATGCTCTGGATCGCAATGCTTCCGGCGAACCGCAAAACACTCCGGTTATCACTCTTCTGGTCACCCCTGACGACGCTGAGAAGCTGACACTGGCCAGCGCCGAGGGACACATTCAGTTGTCGCTGCGCAATCCTCTGGACACGAGAGAGGATGAGGTGGCCGCAGAACGGGCGGGAGGCCTTTATAAAGGAGCAGTGACGACAGAAGTGAAGGCTCCGCCGCGGCCGAGAATCAAGAAGGCTGAAAATGTGGCCCCGCCGCGGCCGCAGACGATGAACATCGAGGTCTATCAGGGTGACAAGAAGAACGATGTTGTGATTCCCGAGCAGCAGTAACGCCTGCGCCAAATGCAGGTACGAGTGAGAACGGTTCCGTTGTGGAGAGCAATCCTAAGATGACAGCTGGCAAGAAACTGCTAAGAACCCGGACAACCTCTCTGATCGGGTTGCTGCTGGCCGCACCCCTGGCTCTAACCCAGCAGCAGTCCCCAACTCAGCAACCCGCAACACCGGCGCAGGAGCCTTCGCAGGCTCCGATGACGACTCAGACGACGAGCCTGCCGCCACAATCAGAACAGCCGCAGGGATCGGCGCCGCTACGCGTGATGGTAGACAAGTCTCTGCTGATTAACACGACCGAACGCCTGAGACGAATTTCGGTGACCGACCCCACGGTAGCCTCCGCCACGGTAATTTCGGCCACTCAAATTCTTGTGCACGGCAAATCGCCGGGCGAGATATCGCTGCTGATTTGGGATGAGTTGGAACGCTCTCGCAGCTTCGACTTGCGCGTGGATGTGGACGTCAGCGCCTGTGCGGAAGAAGAACACCGCGTATTTCCGGAAGAGAGAATCACAGTGACCCCCTCGCGCTCGGCAATCGTGCTGTCGGGCCATGTCTCAACGGAAGACGTCGCCAAGCGGGCCGGCCTGCTGGCGGACGCCTATTCCAAAAACGTCGTCAACGTGCTGACGTTTGGTCCGGTGGGTGCGCAGGAAGTCCTGCTGCAGGTGCGGTTCGTCGAGGTGGATCGTTCGGCGATGTCACAGTTGGGATTGAACTTGTTCTCCACGGGCGCGGGCAACACGATCGGCACTCTTACGACAGGCCAGTTTGGCGGCTTTGGCCCGCAGCAGATCGCGCCCGGCGGCGCCGCCACGGAGACCATCAACAATCCTTTGAATTTGTTCTTCTTCCGCCCGGATATCAACCTGGGAGCTTCGATCGAAGCGCTGCAGTCAAAGAACGTACTGCAGATTCTGGCGGAGCCGAATCTCATCGCTCTGAATGGGAAGAAAGCCAGCTTCCTGGCGGGAGGCCAGTTCCCTTTCCCGATCGTGCAACCGGGCGCGGGGTTTACGACGGTGACAATCTCTTTCAAGGAATTCGGCGTGAAGCTTGAGTTCACTCCACTGATCATGCCGAACGGCAATATCCATCTCGAAGTAGCACCGGAGGTGAGCGCGCTCGATTTCAGCAATGCGCTGACCGTGAACGGCACCACGATCCCCGCGCTGAGCACGCGCAAGGCCGACACCGAGTTTGAACTGCAGGACGGCCAGAGTTTCGTCATTGCCGGTTTGATTGATAACCGCGTGACCGACATCTACAACAAGGTTCCCGGCTTGGGGGACATTCCGATTCTAGGGCAATTCTTCCGCAGCAAGAGCGCGCAGAAAAGCAACTCGGAGCTGATGGTGCTGTGCACGGTACATCGCATTTCTGCGGACACGACACCGCCAGCTGTGCCGCAAGGCCCGAAGCCGTTTCTGGACAAGAAGGGCTTCGACACAAAGCTTCCGGCAGACGGAAAGTAAGGTTGCAGAATCAGGTCGGCGGACAGTCAATATGGCGGAACTCTCAGTCGTCGTCGTGGCCACCGATAGTGAGCAGCGCACCGTGCTGCAAGTCATCGTAGACGGCACCAGTGTGGCCCGCACCATCCAGTCGTGTCCGAACTTCCCGGTTGGTGCTTCTGATCCTTCCTTGCGCCGGATCCACGCGAGCAACCCCGATGTCGTGCTGGTGGATATTCCTCCGGATTTCTCCAGCGCGGCGCTGCGGGCCATTGAACTGTTGCGTGAGGAACTGCCGGACACGGCCATCTTTGCCGTAGGAATGCTTTCGCAGCCGCAGGTGATTGTGAATGCGATGCGTGCCGGTGCGCGAGAATTCATCGAGCGGCCCACCACCACGACCGACGTTCTGGAAGCCTTTGTGCGGGTCACCACCACGCAGCGCCGCCAGCGGCAGGAAGGCCCGCGAGGGCGGATTTTTGCCGTGGTCAACGCCAAGGGTGGAAGCGGCGCTACCACCGTGGCCGTGAACCTTGCGCTGGCGCTGCAGTCTGCACACGGACATACCGCGCTGGTTGACTTCGCCCCTCTGGGGCATGCCGCACTCCACCTGAACGTGAAACCGGTATTTAGCGTAGCTGATGCCACGCGAAACCTGCACCGCATGGATAGTTCCCTGATGGAAAGCTTCATGACGCGGCACGGCGGCGGTCTGCAATTGCTGGCCGGGGCAAACGCGCCAGCCGCCATCGAGCCATCCAACGCGGAGTTTGTCAGGCTCTTCGATCTGATGGTCGCCCATTACCGCTACGTCGTAGTGGACATCTCCAGCCGGCTCGACACGGCCATGCGTATGGTGGCAAACCTTGCCGAGACCGTTCTACTGGTGGCCCACACGGATGTGGCTTCCCTATGGAGCGGGGCCCGCGTGCGACAATATCTAGGTGAGACTGGAGGCTCGGAGCGGGTGCGGCTGGTCCTCAACCGTTTCCGCAAGCTGCCGGGATTTGACGAGGAAGACGCGGAGGCGGCGGTGGGTGCGAAGCTTCTGTGGCGCGTTCCCAATCAGTATTTCGCGGTGTCCACCGCGATTGATCGTGGGACTCCGCTGATGGAGCAGCACAGCAGCGAGATGGCGCGATCGTTTTCCGGGCTGGCCCATGAATTGACGCGCAACGATGTGGACGTCAAGCGGGCAGCGTGGTCATTATTTAAGACGGTCTGAGTGACGTGATCGGCATATGGCGAACACACAGAGTTTCGAGCGGGCAGAATACCAGCAGGTAAAGTCCGATCTGCATCGCAAGATTCTGGATCGGCTGGATCTGGAAAAACTGGGTCGCTCCCAGGGAGACAGCGCGCGCGAGGAAGTTCTTGCAGTCATTCGTAACGCGGTGAACGCGGAAGTGGTGCCGCTCAGCTTCGCCGAGCGTGAACGCCTGTCGCGCGAGATTCTGGATGAAATCTTCGGATTGGGTCCCCTGGAACCGCTTCTCAAGGACCATACCGTCAGCGACATCCTGGTGAACCGTTTCGATCGGGTGTACGTGGAGCGTGCAGGAAAACTGGAGCGCACCGGGCTGTCATTCAAAGACAACCAGCACCTGATGCAGATCATTGAGCGCATCGTTTCACGCGTGGGCCGGCGGGTGGACGAATCCTCTCCCATGGTGGACGCGCGACTGCCGGACGGATCCCGCGTGAACGCAATCATTCCTCCGCTCGCCATTGACGGACCCTGCGTCTCAATCCGCCGTTTCGGACGTGACCCGGTCACGGCGCGAAACATGATCGAGAACCAGACGCTCACCGAGCCCATGCTGGAGTTTCTTTCGGCATTGGTCAAGGGCCGTTTGAATCTGCTGATTTCCGGCGGTACCGGCGCCGGCAAGACCACGCTCTTGAATGTACTCAGCGGCTACATCCCGAACACCGACCGCATAGTCACGATCGAAGACGCGGCCGAATTGCAACTGAAGCAGGAACACGTAGTGCGGCTGGAAACGCGCCCGCCCAACATCGAAGGCAAAGGTGCGGTCCGTCAGCGGCAGTTGGTGATCAACAGCCTGCGTATGCGCCCGGACCGAATTGTGCTGGGCGAGGTACGCGGCGAAGAGGCGTTCGACATGCTCCAGGCCATGAATACCGGCCACGAGGGCTCGCTGACCACCATCCACGCCAATACTCCGCGCGATGCTCTGGCCCGCGTCGAGAACATGGTATCGATGGCCAACTTGAACATTCCGGAGCGGGCGGTGCGCCAGCAGATTTCGTCGGCCATTCATGCGGTGATTCAGGTCTCCCGTCTGTCGGACGGAACCCGCAAGGTTGTGTCCATCTCCGAAGTCATGGGAATGGCCGACGACCAGATCATGATGCAGGAGTTGTTTGAGTTCGACCGCACCGGAACCGATGAAGGCGGGAAAGTTCGGGGGACGTTCCGGGCCACCGGGTTGCGGCCGGTTTGCTACGACCGGCTTGCCACTTCCGGAGCGCGGCTACGGCCTTCGCTGTTCGAATCGCGAGTGGAAGTGTAGCTGACGCGCGGGGCTGCTGATAATCGGAGAGCTATGGCCTTAGTTTTTGCCATCATTGTTTTTATCGCGGTAGTGGTCGCCGTGGCTGCGAGCGTCTACATTTTCGACCAACGGAACGCGCGCGCCAGACTCCTCCGCGAGCGTTTGGCTTCGGCCCAGAAGCCGGCGGAGCGCGATCCCAACGAAGAACTGGCGCTGCTGCGGGACCAGATGCTGAGCCGGATTCCGGTATTTGACAGCTTCCTGCGCCGCTCCGAGCGGGCTTCAGCCGTTCAAAAAACCCTCTCGCAAGCCGGCATGAAGATGCGTGCCGGAAACTTTTTTCTTCTTTCCGGCGGTGCCGCGCTGGGCCTGGGATTCGTCTGTTTGCTGTGGACCCGGAATCCCGCAATCGCATGGGCGGCGATGGTGATCGGCGGAATGCTTCCCTATGCGTACGTCTCCTACCGCAAGAACAAGCGGTTCGAGGAGTTTGAAGCACTCTTCCCCGAGGCGATCGATACACTCGCCAGAGCCGTGCGTGCCGGACACGCCTTCACCACGGCAATCGAGATGATCGCCGATGAAATCTCCGAGCCAATTGGGGGCGAATTCCGCAAGCTGTTTGAAGAACAGAAATTCGGTATGCCGGTGCGCGAAGCTTTGATGAATCTCACCGAGCGCATTCCGCTGGTGGACGTCAAGTTTTTCGTAACGGCAGTTATGCTGCAGCGCGAAACCGGCGGCAACCTGGCGGAGATTCTGGACAACCTGTCTTACGTGATTCGTGAGCGCTTCAAGATCATGCGCCAGGTGCGGGTGCATACCGCGCAGGGCCGCCTGACCATGGCTCTGCTCATGGGCATGCCGCCCACGGTAGTGGCGATCCTGGCAACGTTTAGTCCGGAATTTGTGCAGCCCCTATTTAAAGACCCCATTGGGCACACGCTACTGGTGGGCGGTATTACGCTGCAGACGATTGGCTACTTTGTGATCAAGAAGATCATCCGGATTCAAGTCTAGTTATGGCTCTGCTGCTTACAATCGTCGTTGGGATGACGCTGGCCGCAGTTGTGTTCTTTTTTGCCGCGGCCGTAGTCACGCCGACTTCGGTGCTGGGCGCCCGCCTGCGCGCGCTGGGCACGCAACCCGTGGCTGCGGAACCGGAGCGGCCGATGCGTCAGCGCATAGAGCAGGCGCTGGACCCGCTAAGCAGAGCTCTGCCGCTTTCTGCAGACGACATTTCCCGCACCCGTCTTTGGTTGATTCAAGCGGGTCTGCGCGACGCGCGGCACGTGACGTATTACCAGGGTTCCCGGGTGTTTTTTGCCGTGCTGGGATTCATGGTCGCGGTCGCGATTTCCGGCTTCAACAGTCCCATGCTGGTGGTCGGCCTGACCGCGCTCGGGTTGATCGTCCCGCGGTTCATCTTGAAGCGGATGATCCGCGACCGGCAGCAGCGCATCCGGCTTGGCCTTCCCGACGCGCTCGATCTTACCGTGATCTGCGTCGAGGCGGGGCTTGCACTCGACCAGGCGATGATGCGTGTCGGACAGGATCTGCATCACGCACACCCTGACTTGAGTGACGAGTTTCATCTGGTCAACCTCGAAATGCGGGCCGGTAAACCTCGTTCTGAAGCGCTGCGCAACATGGTGGGACGTACCGGCGTTGACGACATTCGGTCGCTGGTGGGCGCTCTGATTCAGACCGATCGCTTCGGCACCAGCATTGCTCAGTCGTTGCGTGTCCATTCCGACTCGTTGCGCACCGCCCGCCGCCAGCGTGCCGAAGAACAAGCCGCCAAGACTACAATCAAGATGGTTCCTCCCCTGGTCGTTTTCGTCCTGCTCCCGTTTCTGTTTGTGACGGTAGGTCCGGCCCTGATTCAGGCCTACCGGTCTCTGACAGCTCACTAGGCAGCTGCACAGGTAAAAGGGGAAGACCTATTTCCGTCCGATTCGCTCCCGGCCAAGCCTTCAATCGAACTCGCCAGACGGTTCTGGCCACGCAGATCGGGCACGCTGACGGCTACTGGTCAAGACTGTGCGGCTTGCTCCCGGTGCGCCAGGGTGACTTCGGTTGTGGCCGCGCCCTCTGGATTGTCCCCTGCCAGGGCGTTCATACTTTAGGCATGCGCTTTCCCATCGACGCCGTCTATCTCGACAAAAATGGCGTGGTGGTCCACACCGAGGCGCATCTGAGACCGTGGCGGTTCGCGCCGGTTAAGCTGAGTAGCGCCGGTGTGCTGGAGCTACCCGCAGGTACATTGGCCCAAACGGCAACTCGCGCGGGCGATACAATCGAAATCAGGATGCACGAAGAAGGACTGGGTCAGAAGTGAGCGAGACCGTCCAAGTCGTTGAAGAACAGTCGCTGGCGCCAGCGCCAAAGCTGTTGATTGAGTGGTCGTCTCCCTGGCACGAGTTTTGGACCTCGATCGGGCCGGCGTGTTCGCGCTCACCTGCCCGCCTGGCCGGCGAAGCTCCGTTTCGCCTGTTTCCCTACCGCAAGATCGTGCTGGTATGCACCGGGGAGTTCCTTTTTCTTTTGCTGATGATCTGGCTGCCAGCCCGCCTGGAGCAGCTACGGCCGCACGTCGCTCCCCAGCCTCCAGCACATGACGTGATTTACTACTCCGGCGACGAGTTGCCGCAGACCGAGGATCTTGGCGGCTCTGAAACCGGCTCCAAGGGCCGCGCCGGTGGCCAGGAAGCGCACCATCGCACGCAAACCATTCGCATCGCGCGCGGATCTTCGCTGGCGGCGAAGGTGGTCGACGCCCCAAACCTGAAGATTCCATTGTCGAGGGATGCTGTTGCGAACCTGATCGCAATGCGTCCAAACGCCGGCCCTCCTCCGTCGGAGGGGTTGAAATCGTCGCGCAGCGCGCCCTCGGCCACGGCCATCATCGCTCCCCCGCCAAGCGTATTGCAGGAGTTAACCAGGAACGCGCCGAACCTGGATGCGGTGGTCGCGCCCGCGCCATCGGTGAATGCCGATTCGAGTCGGCATGCGCTGACGCTGGATCCTTCTCTGATTGCACCAGCGCCTACGGTCGCGCACCAGCATGGCCGTGCAGCGCCTGCTCTGGACACAGCGGTGATCCCTCCGGCAACCACCGAACTCTCGAGCCGCACGCAGCGCACCGCGCCGACTGTGAGCGCAAACATCGTTCCACCATCGCCGTCACTATCAGGAAATGAGACTCCGCGAACGTCCGTGCAGGTGGTCAATCCGGCCGTGGTGCCGCCACCGGTATCAGCCCCGGAGCGCGCGTCCAGTCAGACAGCTCGACTCACCTTGCCCGCGCCGTCGGTGATTGCTCCACCGCCGTCGCCCAACTCCGCAGACATGCGCCATATGCCTAGCGGAGGGTTGCCCGATCCGAGCAAAACCGTGGTTCAGCCGCCACCCTCGGCGCCCAGTGGCGGATCGTTCGTAAGCAGCCTGATCGGCAAGATTTTCGGCGACAGTCAGGTGGTGCCGCCTCCGCCCAGCGTCAGCGGCGACGGCGGTGGGGTTGCCGGCGGGCGATCGCCGAATGGGGGAAATACGGTTGGCGCGGGAACCGCTGTTATTGCGCCACCGCCGGCCGTTTCCGGCGGTTCAGGCACGGGTTCGCGGTCATCCGGATCGCTGGCATCCGGAGCGTCCGGTGTGGTGCAGCCTCCCCCATCGGTTTCTGGATCAGGCACGGGAAGAAACGCTGCAGGCACCGCAATCGCCGCCAACGTTGTCGCGCCGCCGCCGTCTTTGTCCGGTTCACCGGGAGGAGCGGGTCAAGGAACCCGCGGCGCCGGGCTGGGA
>Ga0075029_100002146_pt1 | contig 11188 bp, 8 predicted proteins | sample LitLauG_LLR_2013_FD_71391 | JGI IMG/M metagenome (GOLD analysis project Ga0075029, IMG submission 71391) | Freshwater sediment microbial communities from North America - Little Laurel Run_MetaG_LLR_2013 | ecosystem: Environmental > Aquatic > Freshwater > Creek > Sediment | place: USA...
ATTCAGAGCTTCGTATTCCGCCGCGAGGTCTTTTCGTGCGGCATGAATGAAACTCGTCGACGGGCTGCTCTGCTTGATCAGGATTTCATAACCGGCCCGGGTCTCGGATTCTGCATCCGGGTAACGATTCTGGCGAAGCAGCGTCCGCCCCAGTTTGATCTCAACGATTCCGAGGTTTATGTTGTCCGCCGGGAGTGTTTCTTTATACCGCCGGATCACGTCGCGAAACAGTTGCTCCGCACGGGGATACTCTTTCTTGTCCATATAAATGCCCGCCACGTTCGCAAGGGCGATCGCAACCAGATAGTGGTGATCACCATAAACGGCGCGATAGATGTCGACCGCACGGCGGAACTGCGCCTCTGCTCCATCCAGGTCATCGCGCATCGAAGCCACATTCCCCAACTCGTTGGCTATTTCAGCGACGGAGGGATGCGCCGGACCATAAACACGTTCTTGAATCGCAAGAGCCTGCTCCAGCGCCGAGACGGCCTCGTTATACTTCTTCTGATACGTGAAAGACTCTGCCAGAGCGGTCAGGCGGCCGGCCGTCTTGGGGTGGTTATCGCCATAGTAGGACTGAGCGATATCGAGAGCTTGCCGCTCCAACCCTTCAGCTTCGCTGTAATAGCCGAGATCCCTCTGAACTGCGGCGAGACTGCCAAGATCATTGGCGATCAGCGGGTGGCGTGCCCCATAGATCTGACGGTGCATCTCAAGGACGCGGTTATACAAGGAACTGCAAACATCGTAGTGGCCAGCGGAGTACTGTGCGTCCGCCAGGGTTGAGAGGCTGGTGGCAAGATCGGCGGGTGCAACCCCTGGAGCCGACTGCAGCCGCACCACCTCGTTCAGCGCATCAATAGCTTGAGCGTAGGAGCCGCGCTCAGCTAGCACTTTTCCGAACGCGAGTGTGGCTTTTGCAATCGCCGGATGTTTCGGCGGCAAGTGCCTCTTGGCCATTGCTAGTCCTTGCCCTACCAATCGCTCGGCCTCCTCCAAATATGCTTGGTCGGACCGCAGCAAACCGAGTTCGGTAAGGCTCTCGGCTACTTCTGCGCTATCTGCCCCATACAGCGACTTCCGCTGATCGACGACGTTACGAAGCAGTGAATCTGCTTGTTCGAACTTGCCAAGTTTCTGGTAAATACTTCCGAGGTTCTCGTAGAGATCAGCTTGCACCTTGGGGTCTTGGTCGAGCGTCCTTGCTTCCTGCACACCCCGGTCAACGATCGTGATCACACGCAAAGAGTCGGATGGGCCTGCCGCTGCATCTCCGCCTTGGAAGAGGTTGGCGATGAATTGCTGAATGCGCACGGTGCGGGCCGCTTCAGACAACGCAGCATCGCGTGCCATCTTCAGCCGCACGGTGAAGAAGGTGACCAATCCCACGATCATGGCGAGAATCAAGGCGGTCGCAGCGACCGCGCGTCGATTCCGCCGGACAAACTTGCCGATCCAGTACAGCAGCGCGTCAGGCCGTGCCTCCAGAGGTTCACCGTTCAGGTAGTGGTCAACGTCACGGATCAATGCTTCCACCGTCCGGTACCGGCGCGAGGGATCCTTGTGCATGGCGGTCAGGCAGAGCACATCGAGATCAGCCCAGGCGGCCTTGCTCAGCGTGAGGGCGTGCGCGTTGGTCTCTGAGTCGGTAGTCCACTTAGCTGCGGCAGATGGCTTGCCCGGTTCATGCTCCGTAATCACGACGGCAGCTTCTAAAGGCGTAAGGCCGGACAAGTCGAAGGGAAGCTGACCAGCCGACAACTCGTAAAGAATGATGCCAAGCGAATAAACGTCAGTACCAATTCCGACTCGATCGCCCCGAATCTGCTCGGGTGAAGCATAGGCCGGCGTCATCAGTCTCAGCCCGGCTGTTGTCTGGTCCACTTGCAGTTCCAGGTTCTCCAGCTGTTTCGCAATACCGAAATCCAGTAGGCGAACCGAGCCATCGCTCTTGACCAGCACATTGGAGGGTTTCAGGTCGCGGTGAATGACGGCGTGACCGTGCGCGTGCTGCACTGCCTCACACACCGACCGAAAAAGCTGGAGGCGCAGCTCAACCGAGCAATCGTGCTTCCGGCAATAGTGTGTGAGTGGAAGGCCGTCAACGTACTCCATCACGAACCACGGAGTTCCGTCTTCCAGAGTGTCGGCGTCGTAAAGTCGCGCGATCAATGGATGGCTCAGTTGCGCTAGAGTCCGTTGTTCGCTAGCAAATCGTTCCCGGCGTGCTGGAGAAAGCCAGGCATCACGCAGGACCTTGACTGCAACTTGAGTACCAAGGTCTTCACGTTCAGCAAGGTAAACAACTCCCATTCCGCCTTCACCCAAGAACTTCAAGATTCGGTACGGACCGAATTCTTTCGGGATAAGAGAAGCATGAATGGGTTGCGTAAGTGTCTCGTGTGCGACTTCTGCTAGATTGCGATCAAGGAGCGACTGGCCGCTTGCGTCCTGATCCAGCATGGCCAGAACCTCAGCAACGAGTTCGTCGTCGCCACATATCCCCTCCAAGAACGCCTTGCGCTGGGTCTCGGGCACGTCTGCCGCATCATGAAATAGATTCTGGATTTGGTGCCAGCGCGCACTATCCATAGGTACCGCCCATAGTTGCAGATTGAAGAGTCACCCGGCCCGACGAAGCTCTTGTCCCAGCCAAGCCTTGGCTGCTCGCCAGTCGCGCAAGATCGTAGCCTCAGAAACGCCAATCAGGCTTGAAATTTCGCTGATTTCAAGTCCCCCAAAAAACCGACTCTCCACGACGAGGGCCTGCCGTGGTTCCAGGCGAGCAAGCTCCGTTAAAGCCGTGTCCAGCGCTAACAAATTTTCCGGGCCCGTCGCAGCGCGGTCGAGAGAGTCGTCGAAAGAAACGAAGATGGCTTCCCCGTCCCCGCCCCGTTTATGAGCATTGCGTCGTCGGGCTGCCTCGATCAGCATCTGGCGCATAGCCCGGGCGGCGATGCGCTTGAAGTGCAGTCGAGAAGTAGCCGCAATACCGGGCGACTTCGCTAGTCGCAGCCACGCCTCGTTGACCAAAGCCGTGGCACTAAGCGTGTTGCTCGGATCTCCACGCTTGACGCTCGATGCCAGCCTGCGCAACTCCTCGTAGGCTAGGCTAAAGAGTTGGTCGAGATCTTGTCTCTCTCGTGCTGTTTGGTCCACGTCGCCCCGCGCGACCACACGTGCGCGCAAAGAATGTCTAAGCGGCATGACGTTTTTGGCTCACCCTTTGCGTAATGCGAAATGAGAACACGGGAAGCCACAGAGAAGGGGAGGGGCGAGAGTATGGCTTCCAATGCGGGAAAGCCTACCACCTTGAGTGCGCTCGCACAACGCTTTTGTTTATTTGCCGGAAAGGGGCACGATGAAGCGAGGCAAGATCTTGCGTGATCCCCGCACGGGCCCTGGTCTCCTGATGATCGAGGGGCGGCAGTATTCGTTTAGCATGGAAGGCGTCTGGAAGTCTGAGGTGCCTCCTAAACCGGGACTCGCCGTGGACGTGAAGTTTGATCGTGCCGGACAAATCCTGGCTATTACTGCCGTGTCCGAATCCCAACTCGCCAACGAACAAGCGGGGCGATCGATGGATAAGGTCGAAGCGATGGGGTTGAAGATTTTCCGTAAGATCGCCGCCAAAATGTGGATGCGTGATCTGACGCGCCGTTGAGAGTTTTCGATCGATTGAGCAATGAAGTCGGCAGCTTAAACCCATTGGCTGGCCAAGGGAGCTGTCGCCACAAACGGGGGTTGTAGGAGGCAGAAGACGGCCTTGGTAACTGTCCTCGTTTGGCCCTTTTGGATACCGCCCTCTTCTCGTGCTGGTAGTGCGGCTGACAGGCCAGATAGGGCGGCGTTGGGTGGAGGTACCCGCGGCACCGATCCGATAGCTGTGGACAAATCCCTTTCCAACCACCAAAGGCCCCCGAAGTCGGCTTCGGGGCCGTGACCTCGTCAGATGTCTTCCAGTCCGAGGTTGTCGTTCACCACCTGGCTGAGTTTCTGCTTGCAGCCGAGATAGCGCTCCGTTGTTTCAATCGATGCGTGTCCAAGCAGAAACTGAATCTGCTCAAGTTCTCCACCCGCCAAATGGCATAACCGCGCGCATGTGCGACGCAGGTCATGAGGTGCAAGGTTCTTGATTCCAGTGCGCTTCGCCGCCGCTTTCACCACGTGCCAGATCGCCTTGGGTGTGATGCCATCGCCCCAGACCTTACCCAGCCGACTTACTCGCCGGAAGATCGCCCCACCGTCGATGCCAGCCGCCACGATCCACTCATCGACGGCGCGTTTCGCCCACGCGGGAACGGGAAAGGTACGAATGTGCTTTCCTTTGCCAATCAAGTCAGCGATTACCCAGTGCTCCTCGCGGACCACCAGTTCGGCCCGTCGCAGTCCGCATCCGACGAGCAACGCCAGAATCGCCCGATCACGTTTGCCTCGGAGGCTGCCTGACAGTGGTTCGCCGAGCAAGGCCTTTACTGATCGAGAGTCAACCAATTGCCAATCCGAACGCCGAGACGCTTGGCCCCTTTGACGCGTCGGATGCCGGCGGCCAACTCGGGGCTGAGGAGGCCAGTGTCGTACGCTTCGTAGGCGAGCCGTCGCACGTCCGCTAGGCGAACGTTGATGGTGGATGGTGCAAGATTTCTCTGTTCAAGAAAGAAGCGGTAGCGAAGGACGACTGTTCGGTTAAAGGCCAAACGCGGTTCGGAACAGTACCAGCCGATGAATTCGTCGATGGCATGACCGTAGGATTCCTGCGAACTGGCGGCTGCGAGCGAGTGAAGCACGGCAGTCTTCGACTGCTCCAAATCGGGGAGTCGAAGTATCGTTTTGGCCTTACCCTTGGAACGTTTCGATGTCTTGCGATGTATCATACTGGCGGCCTCCGACGCCGCAGTCAGTATGGTCGTTCACGTAATAGTCCGAGGGGCTCGAAGCCCGTTTCTGGATACTTCTAGGATAGCAACCATCCACCGGGAACGGAACTGCTTGTCTTGGGTGGGCAAGACATGCGCTGCTCGAACTAGAAGTGGCGGGGTAAAACAGGCTACGCCAAATTGGTGATCCGATTCTCTCATTTCAATGCGAGTCGCTCTTGTATTTGCCCGCATCGACTCCATTGGGAGAAAAGCTGCGTAGCGGAAGTTCCCCAAACTCTCGCTACGCATTTCCGCATTTCTTCATTGTAGGGTGTGCAAATCACGTTGCGATGCAATAACCCTCCTTGAATTCTTGCTATTGCAAGGTGACTAACACCTGGATAACTCCATTTCCTTCGGCCATGGGTTCCAGCGCCTTGCCCACAACAGCGCCCAGCATGCGCCGACGGTCGGTTCCCCGCATGGCGTATCCGGGACGGGATGAAGACACCAGCAGATCGCCCCGGGCAATCGGGCCATTCTCGGAGGTGACTTTGCAGGGTACGATGCCGACAACGGCGAGCGGGACCTCGCTCGATTTGACGGCCGGATCGTCGATGTTGTGGGGAGATGCCAGCAGGCCTGGTTTGGTGGAGTAGATTCCAGCCACCAAGGTGGCATAGGGATGACGGGAGAGAGCCAGATTGCGGTTTGCTTTCTGGTCGATCTCGAGCACATCGCCGGGCTCATACTGAGAGCGCTTGCCGCGTACGGAAAGCGACTCGGCAAAGTCCGCACCACTCGACTGGAATCCGCCATCGGCGTAGGTCACACCGTTTGTGTCAACCCGGAACTTGTGCACGCCGCTGGTCATGCCGAGGTAGAGGTTGCCGCCGGTCGCGTCGACGACAACGCCGCCGTTGATGTTGCCGTTCTGGCCACCTGTGTACACGGTTAGACCGTAGTCGTAGTAAGGCTTCTGGGTCCCGATGCCCACCGTCACCGCGCTGGTCCCCGTGCCCCCCAGCACCATCGCATTGCTCTCCCCAACAATTGCATTGGCTCCGATCGCCGTCGCGTTGTCCACCTGGTCTGCCGAGTTGCTGGCACCGTAGCCCAGGAACGTGTTGCTCAACCCGGAAACGTTTTGCCACCCGCTGAAAGCTCCGTACGCCGTGTTGTAATTTCCCTGGGTGTTGCTGCCGAGCGATTGGCTTCCATTGGCCGTGTTATACCAACCGGTCTGGTTGGTTCCCAGCGCATAAGCACCGGTCGCGCTGTTATACGACCCATTCGTATCGAGTCCCAGCGCGGCCGTGCCGAGGGCTGTATTCACGCTTCCCGCTTGAACTTCAAACAGCGCTCGATAGCCGGTTCCGGTATTGAGCTTGCCAACGCCTGTCGAGTTCCCAGCAAATCCCAGAAATGCGTTCTGGTTTGCGTACGAGCCGAAGGCGAAAGGATTACTGCCAATGTTGAAGCCGCTGCCTGCAACTGTGCCGGTAGCATCGAAGTTGCCATGTACGGTCTGATTGGCGGTGAAGGTGTTGGCCGTCGCCAGTTGCGGCACCTTGGCGGTGTTCAAGTTGAGGGTGACGTTGCCTTTTGCGCCGCCTCCAGTAAGGTCAGTGCCTGCTGTGACGCCCGTGATTTGGGCTTGCAGCAGACTGCAGAACAGCAAGGCTGCGAAAACGGTGGACAGTGCGTGGATTTGGTTTTTCATGACATCATCTCCTTTGAAATTGGGTTTTGTTTTCCCCCGAGAGCAACGATTCCGCTTCCGGAATGACTGGTCTCTACTTGGGATATCGAAACTGGCTGGTAAAACACGACAACCCTGCAAAAAAATCGCTTCGCGGCTTTGGGACGCCTGCCTGTGTCCGCAAAGCGCGAAGCGTTGAGATGGATACGAAGCCTGAGGCCACACGGGCGCATGCCGACGGCCTGTGCACAAGCTCTTCTCCTTGGTGATGCGATGAGCGAGCGTACTGGCAACAACTCCCCGCCTTAGTTCGAGAGGCGTGCAGCGAAGGAGCGAATTCCCAGTTCGATGGGCCCCGTGTACCCGCTGTCTGCGCCGCCGCACACCAGGAAGGTGTTCTTACCTCTGACAAGTACGCTGCTCGGGACGATCCACTGAATAGATCTCGTGTCAACCCGACTTCCTTGCAAAGAAGGAGATATCGTCCTCGGCCCGAATGCGGTGCACGCTCCCTTGTTCACGCTAAGCCCGACCAGGAAGAAACCGGTCGTAAGGTATTCCGTGCTCCAGGTGACAACCACCGGCGTAACCGAGGCTGGCTCGGTGATCGACACGGTATCGTTCCATGAGTAACAACAGGCCCGAGAGAAATTCTCGCCGGTATATGTATAGAAAACTTCATTGGGGTTAGCGGCCAGAGCTGAGATTGATCCCGCCATCATCATGCAGGCGAGGGCGGCTACGAACATCACGCTACGCTGTTCGCTTTAGAAAATGCTTTCATGGTTAAGCTCCCTCAATATTGATATGGTCTTGCGATTGGCCCTGCCTTGCGGCGAAGTGTGTCAGCGGGGAACTTCCGGTCCACCTATTGGCCTCTGCTTGGGATATCGAGAATGGGAAGGAAAAGACGACAGGTGCTGCGCGAGTTTTTCTAGGTGAAGGCCGCGACTGTTCTCACTTTTGGAGGAACCCGGCTTCTGCCAGTTGCTGGGCGCTACGGGTGTCTGGGTGGGCGGGTCCCAGCGCGTTTTGGAGTTGTTCGGCCGCCGAGCGGGCAGCGGCGCGCGCTTCATCGTGCTTCTCCTGAGCGTCGAGCGCCCGGCTCAAAGCCAAATAGGCGGAACCCATTTGGCTGGAGAACGTTCCGGCCTGGGCGCCCGACTGCAATTCGCGCAAAGCGCGGCTTGCATCCGCCGCCGCTCGTTCGGGCTGTTGGGCCTTCAGCTCGATCGCGGACCGCCTGATCAGCAAGCTCGGCAACGCAAACGCGCCCTGACCGTTCGCCTTGATAGCCGCCTCGAGAATCGCGGCCGATTGGTTTACATGTTTCAACGCTTCCGGAACGTCGCCACGCTCCAAGGCAATCATCGCCCGTTCCGACGCGAGACCCGCGAAAGCATAATGGCCCTCGGGGAGGCCATGCCGCAGCCTGGGCTCTACTTCCGCCAGCATTGTAGACGCGCGGTCAGGCTTTCGCTCGGCGATATATACTCGCGCACGCTCCAACAACGATTGATTGATCACAAGGTCGTTGTGCATGCTTTGCGCCTTCGTGTATGCGCGTTCGGCATAGTCCGACGCTTCGTCGAGGCGATTCAGTTCCCGGAGAATTCGGGCATAGTTATTGAGTACCATCGGGAAGACGGTGTCTTCTGCATGATTGTCCCGGTTGATCTCGATCACACGGCGATAGACTTTCTCGGCTTCGAGTGGACGCCCAACTTGGTCGAGCTCAAGACCCCAGTCGGCGAACAACACGACGGCGGTTTCTGTGTCATCCCGTCCAAGCGCGGACAGCAAATTGGCCGTGTGTTCGAATTCGGAGAGCGCTTCGGCATCCTTCCCGGCATCACTATAAGCGGCTGCAACATCCAAAGAAGTACTCATCTCCGCGACATCTGTGGCAAAAGGCGATTCTCGCAACGCCCGGCGCGCCGCCAGCGCCCGAGCAAGACCTTCCTGCGCGTCCCCACGCTCCTTGGCGATTTCACTCCCCGCGTGAAGACAATCCACGCGATCGAGAGCCAACTTGGGATCGGCTGTAAGCTCGCGGAGACCCTCCTCAAAAAGCTCCTCCGCACGCGGCAGGTCGACGTCCGTCGAAAGAGCATAGGCCAGCTGACAAGATGCCTGCGCGCGGATCGACGGGTCGGGCAGGCCGCGCGTGAGCTTGTAAGCTTGCTCCAGGAGGCGTCGACCGCGGGCACTCTCGTCCTGGGCCAAATAGTCTCCACCAATCAAAATCATGAGGTCCGCACGCCTACTGGGATCGGAGGAGTGCTCCTTTTCCAGGATGTGTTCGGCGCGTGCCAACAGGTCGTTCGCCGTAAAAGGCTTCCCTGACGGTGCCGCGTCGTTGAGCAGGAAATCAAGGAACTCGTCGTGTTCTTGGCTGCGCAACAGCTGTTGAAAAGCGAAATCGCGCTGCGCCCGTGCTCTACGAGCCTGGACCATGGTGCCAACCATGCCAGCGGTAGTGGCCACGAAGGTCAAGCCCGCTAGTGCGACCACCGCACGATTCCGCCGCACAAACTTGCCCGCACGGTAGGCCAGCGTATCGGGGCGCGCGCTGATCGGCTCATGCCTCAGGTAACGATTCAAGTCGTCGGCCAGGGCCGTCACTGAACCATATCTTTCCTGAGGATTTTTCTTCAGCGCCTTGGCAACGATCGTGTCGAGGTCGCCGCGGAGCAATCGGCTTAGCTTGTCGGGCGTGGCGGAGCGTAGGGCGGCTTTCGCAGAGATGTCTGAAGATTTCGCACCGAAGTTCGCACCCGGAGCGGCCACGACCACGTTGGATGGCGGCGTCGGCTCAGTATCGACGATGGCCTTGACCAGGTCTGCCACCGAGCGAGGATTGCCAGCGGGATGCTGTCCTGTCAACAACACATACAGCAGTACGCCCAGCGCAAAGACATCGGTAGCCGTCGTCACCGTCGCGCCCGTAACTTGCTCGGGAGCGGCATACTCCGGCGTCATCGCCCGACCGCCTTCGATGGTGAACGCCGTCGCCGCGCCGTCTTCCGCTTCGCCCTTCAACAGTTTAGCGATGCCGAAATCGAGCAGTTTCACTTGCCCGTCTTTGCTTACCAGCACGTTGGAGGGCTTTAGATCGCGATGCACGATAAGATTGGAGTGCGCGTCCGCCACCGCCACCAGCACGTCCAGAAAAAGCCTTACGCGCTCGCCCACATCCAGTTTGTGTTCATCGCAGTAATGATCGACGTGATCGCCTTCGACATATTCCAAGACCAGATACGGCTGTCCTGTCGCAGAAACGCCTGCATCGATCAGCTCGGCAATATGCGCATGCGCAAGCCTGCCCAGAATGCTGCCCTCGCGTTTGAAACGCGCTTCGCCGCCTTTCCCCATCAGCGAGATGTTTAGAAATTTCACCGCGACGCGGCGCTCGAAGCGTCCGTCGCTTCGTTCCGCCAGCCACACGCTTCCCATGCCGCCCTCGCCAATCTGCGAGATCAGGGTGTACGGTCCCAGGGTTTGGCCGGCGAGTCCCGAAGGGTTGGGCAGTTCGAACTGGCCATTCTCCAGAAACCCTTCTTGCGCCAGCACGCGGTGCTCATCGAGCAGCGCGGCCAACTGCGCCGCCAATTTGGGGTTTTGTTCGGCAAGCGAGCGCAGCCACGCGGCGCGCTCTTCGTCCGTCATCGTGAGCGCCTGATCCAGATAGGGGCTTACAACCCGCCATTCCTCAGGGCTTAGGGTCGACATGCTTTCCTCAGAGTGACAAATCCGCGCTGATCTTGCGATGGAGATAGATGCGCGCCTTCTCCCAGTCGCGCTGCACCGTACGTTCCGATACGTTGCGCATGCCAGCGATTTCTCCGAATGAAAATCCGCAAAAAAACTTCAGGTCAACCACCTCGGCGAGCCCCGGTTCAACTTTGACAAGTTCATCCAGAACATCGCTGACTTGGCTGAGCTCCTGGTGGTCGGCGGCACTTTCCATTGCGTCGGTATCAAGCGTGGTTATCTCGAAAAGGCCACCGCGTTTTTGTGCATGCCGTTCGCGAGCGTGATCGATAATCAGCCCGCGCATCACGCGGGCTGCATAGCCCATGAACCGCGCCCGGTCGGGAAACGAGGGACCGTCACGTGCGGACATATCCAGGTATGCCTCGTGCAACAGAGTCGTCGCGCTAAGGCTCACTGCGGCGCCCGGCCGCGCAAGCTCGCGCCGGGCGAGTTGGCGCAACTCCGCATAAAGAGCAGCAAAAAGCGCGTCGGCAGCAGCCGGGTCGCCCCGTTGGGCCGCGGCAACAAGCAATGGAATTTTCGTCGTCCCCACCCCGAGCCTCAGTTGCGGGCAAGCTTCTCGTATTTCGACCGATTCGTCAAGGCTCGGCTCGTCAGCACGAATGCAAATCAGCGGCATGGGACCGATGACGAATTCGAGCGGATGACGGGTCCGTGCGGAATAACCCGCTTGAGAAAAAAGCTCTTTTCTTTGAATCTGAGATGTTCGACGGGCCATAAGTCGGCTTGAGAAGGGCGATTCCACCCGGCATCGCTGCTTTGGCCGACACGCCACATCCGCTAAATGCGGGAATAACAGTGCTATCCTGCTAGGCGGCTTTGTGCGAGGCCATTCAAGAAAGGACCT
>Ga0075029_100002147_pt1 | contig 11188 bp, 9 predicted proteins | sample LitLauG_LLR_2013_FD_71391 | JGI IMG/M metagenome (GOLD analysis project Ga0075029, IMG submission 71391) | Freshwater sediment microbial communities from North America - Little Laurel Run_MetaG_LLR_2013 | ecosystem: Environmental > Aquatic > Freshwater > Creek > Sediment | place: USA...
CGAGTTCGTCATCGCCGTCGTGACCGCTGTCGTTGTCTGCGCGGTCGGCGTCGAGCAGGGCATCATCTTGGCGATCGTGGTGTCGCTGCTGGAGCTGATCCGGCGGCAGTACAAGCCGAAGGACTACCTGGTCACCGTCGACGCCAACGGAGAGCCCCGCTACGTCCCGGCCACGCCGGGCTCGCAGAGCGCCCCTGGCCTGCTGGTGTTCCGGTTTGACGCTGAGCTGTTCTACGCCAACGCCAACAGGTTCGTCGACGACATCGAGTCGCTGGTGACGGCCGCGCCGGTCCCGGTCCGGTGGGTCGTCCTGGATGCTGGTGCCGTCTCTGACATCGACTACTCGGCGGGCGTCAGCCTGGGTGGTCTGCTCGACTTCATGAAGGCACGGAACATCACTTTCGCGTTCGCGCGTGCCGACGATTCGCTCCTGCAGACACTGGGCACCTACGGGCTGAAGGACCGGGTGAACCCGTCCCACATCTACGGCAACCTCGTCGACGCGGTCGCTGCCTTCGCAGCGGACACCCAGGGCGCCGACGTCGGGTAGAGCGGCCGGTCAGCGGGCCTGATGTCCTGGCCGTGCCCACCCCCAGCGACGGCCGAAGGCGGCGCCCCGCCGGGGCGCCGCCTTCGTCTCGACCACAGGTTGACGGCGCCGTCACAGGCCGGTCTGTGCCGTTACCCGACCTGAGGCGATAGCGGCGGTCAGGGCGCCGTGGTCGCGCTCGTTCTGGTCGGCGCAGGTCTCGGCGAAGTCGGCGATGGCCTCGTCGAACGCGGTCGTGGCGCCCAGGTAGGAGCCGATCGCGACCCGGTCCCCAGAGCGGGCGTGCGCCCGGGCCAGTGCCTGCCCGCAGACTCGGGCGTAGAACGCCATCCCGTCGGGCAGCATCGTCTCGACCACCACTGATCCTTTTCCGTCGCGGAGCTGGCGGATGTAGAAGTCCCGCTCGATGCCGTCGAGCCCCGCCGCCCGCTGCCAGCCCAGGAAGATGTCGCTGGACGCCTGCATCAGCTGCTGCCCGACCACCACTCGCTGCCCCTGGTTGCGGATCCTGGTGGCCCGGGTGTAGCTGGAGAGCACCGAGGCCTGTGCCTCCTTGGCCTGCAAGAACAGGGGGTCCTGCCCGTTCAGCCCTTCGAACAGCAGGATCCACGCCCGGGTGCCGACACTGCCCACACCGACGACCTTGCGTGCCATCTGGACCAGCTTGAACTCTTCCAGCAGGTGCCGCCGGTCAAACTGCAGGGTGCGCCGGTAGGAGCGGATCAGGTGGCGCAGGTTCGCGTAAGCGTCCTCGATGGCCTGACCCTCCAACAGCTCCTCGAACGGGACGATCAGGGGTGGCTGGCTGACGATCCGCGCCCGACCGTCGACTATGGTCGTCAGCTTCGCCAGGGCCTGGACGCTGTCGCGGCTGCGTGCCTTGTCCAGGGCGAGCTGCGTCGTCGCCCGGCGGCGCGAGTCGAGCGCGCTGCCGATCTCGTCCATCATGTCGGCCAGGTCGGCGTGGGAGTACCAGACCGCAAGGTTGCCCTGCTTGGCGAAAGACCGCATCGCCTCCCGGTACCCGGTGGCCGCCGACAGCACGATGCGGCGACGCTTCTTGGTGGAGTATCCGTTCTCCCGCCCGGCGACTGCCAGGCTCGCGGCCAGGCGCTTGAGGTCCCACTCGAACGGCCCGGGGTGGGTTTCGTCGAAGTCGTTGATGTCGAAGACCAGGCGACGCTCCGGGGAAGCGTAGGTCCCAAAGTTGCTCATGTGCGCGTCCCCGCACAGCTGCACCGCAAGGCCGGAGTTTGGGCTCTTCGCCAGGTCGGCCGCCATGATCAGGGCGGCTCCGCGGTAGAACGCGAACGCCGAGCTCGACATCCGTCCGTACCGGATCGGCACCAGGTCGGGGACGCGTGAGGCCGCCTGAGTCTCCAGCAGGGCGATTGGGTCGGCGCGGCCGTCGGTGTCGAACGCTGCCTGGCCGGACAGCGGTGCCCGGGCCCTGGCGGCCTTCCCGGCAGCGGACCGGTCCGCCTGACTGGGGTGGTCGATTTTGACCGGCTCCGTGCTGGGCTGCGGCTCGGACGCCGACTCGTCGGTGCCGGGCGAGGTGGGGGGTGTCTGCGCGGTCGGTGTCGTCACGGTGCCTCCGGGTGCATCACGCCGCCGACGGACCTTCCGGGGGGCGAAGCTGGCCCGACGTCTGGCTGTCGGGACTTGCGCTCGAACAAGGCCGTGCCAGCGTCGGCGGGCCGTGGGCCGCCAGCTGGCGTCGGCCTGCCCCGACACTAGAACTCTGGGCGCCCGGACCTCGGGCAGTCGGGGAAACTTGTTCGGGTGATCTGCAGGAGCTGCCCTGCTTACGCACCGCGGTCGGTGCTGACAAGATGGCCCCTGCTGCCGGGTTGGGTCGAGTGGCCCGACCCCGGGCCGGCATGAGCGCCGGCCCGTGTCAGCGATCCGCCCCCACACCCAATCGGGAGAACTTCATGTCAGACGATCAAGCCAACGCCGAAGCCTCGGACGTGGTCACTTCGGCCGCCGCCGTCACCGATGGCGCCTACACCCTGTTCGTGGCCGACTTCGCCGAGACCGACACTGCCTGGCAGGCGTATGAGTTCCTCAAGGAGATCGAGGACGGGGTTTCGCTGGAGATCGAGGGCGTCATCGTCGTCAAGCGCGGCGACGACGGGACCCTGGAGATCCAGAAGGCCACCGACCACAGCACCCGGCACGGCCTGCGGTGGGGGCTGGTCGGCGGCGTCGTGCTCGGGGTGATCTTCCCGCCGTCGATCCTCGGCAGTGCCGTAGTTCTGGGCGCCGCGGGCGCCGCTGCGGGGAAGGTGCGCGAGCTGCACCACCGCAGCGACCTCGCCGAGGAGCTGCAGGACGCGATCGCACCGGGGCACTCCGGGATCTTGGCCCTGGTCTCTGACCCCGGTTCGGTGAAGATCCGCAAGGCGCTGGAGAAGGCGGACGCCATCGTCGAGAAGGCCGTCGACAAGGTGGCCGCTGACGACATCAAGGCCGCGGCAGCCGAGGCGGAGTCAACCCAGGCCTGACCTCGCATCCGACGACACCGACCGGTCCAGGCTCCACGGACCGGTCGGTGTCCGTTTGCGGGGTGTCGCTGTGACCGGGGCCGGGTGGCGCTGCGCTTCGTCGACTGCGAGCACCTGCCCTAGGGTCAGCGGGTGGCGTCGCAGAGAACCAGGCCCACTGGCCCCACCCCGTGGGCGCGGCCGCACCCGGCAGGTTCTGGTGACCGGCCGGCGTCACGTCGCGGCGCGCGCAGGGGGCTTCACGGTCCCGGCGGCGCCCCGTGTGCCGACCCGGGGCGGCGGAACCCACGGGCCGCGGGTGGTCGGATCGGTCCCCCGCGGGGTGGCGTGAGCCGCCCAGACTTCGACGCGGAACCCGTCGACCCGGCCGAGCGCAGTCAAGCCGCGGTGGGCGGTGCGACGCTGAATCGCCGCCGCTCCCTCATCTTGGGGGCCGTAGGGCTTGCCATCCTGGTGCTGATCTTCGTTCGGGTGATTCCCCAGGTCGGCTCCTACGCCGACGCTGCGGTCGCACTGCGTGCCATGACCCCTTGGGCGGTCCTGGTCATCGCCGCCACCGTCGTTCTGTATCTGGGGGTCTACGGGCTTCCGTTCATGGCCGCGACGCCCGGCTTGGGTTTTTGGCGCAGCCAGCAGGTCAACCAGGCGGCCTTCACTCTCGGGAACGGGCTGCCCGCCGGGGGTGCCTTCGCCGTCGGCGTCCAGTACGCCATGCTCACCGGGTACGGGACAACCCTTGCGGTCGCGACCGCAGCGATCACCGCGGTCGGGGTGTGGAGCGTCTTCGTCACCTTGGGCGTCCCTGTCCTGGGTGTCGGCGCCATCCAGATGTCCGGGCACGCGTCGGGCGCCTACCTGCTGCCAGCGGCCGTCGGGCTGGGGGTGCTGATGGCAGCCATCGTCGGCTTCGCACTGGTCATGCGCAGCGAGTCGTTGGCTCGGGCTCTGGGCCGGGCCGGCAACCAGGTGGTGCACCTGGGCTTGCGGCTGCTTCGTCGGCCGAAGGTCGTTGACCTGGTCCCCGCGGTTGTGGGGTTCCGGGCGAGTGTGGTGGCGCTGGTGCGCCGTCGATGGGCTGCGATCACCGCCGCCCAGCTCGCAGTCAGCTTCGCCCAGTTCCTCATCCTGTTCGCGGCCTTGCGCGGGGTGCAGGGCTGGTCCGGTGCCGGTACGTCGGTCCTGGTGGCTTTCGGGGCGTTCGCGGTGGCCCAGCTCGGGCTGATGATCCCGGTCACGCCGGGCGGACTGGGAACCGTCGACGCAGCCATGATCGCCATGCTTACCAACATGGGCGTTCCGGCCGGCCAGGCGACAGCGGCGGACCTGGTGTGGCGTGCTGCGTCTTTCGTGCCGCAGATCGTGGTGGGTCTGGTGGCGCTGATCGCGTGGAGCCACGGCGCCAGCCGCCGCGTCGGAGCCCGGCGCCACCCGGGGTGACAGCGGGGCCGCTGCCGCCGGCCCCGGCCACCGACACGTCGCGGGCCACTGTCGGGGCTTCGGTGCGCCGACGGCCGCGTTCTACCCGGTCAGTCGCCACACCACCGCGGAGGCCAGGACTGCCACCCCGTTGACGGCCCAGTGCAGCCCAATCGGTGCCAGCAGGCTGCCCGAGCGCCACCTCAGCTGACAGAAGACCACACCGGCGACCGTGGTGGCCGCGACGGCCCCGAGCACAGACAGCACCTGCGCCGACGTGCCCGAGCCCAGATGGGTCGACACCGCGGCGTTGTCCGACGCCAGTCCCAGCGACGAGCTGATGTGCCACAGCCCGAACAGCACCGACGACCCGACGGTGGCGGCCCGCCGCCCGTAGGTGCGGCCGATGACCGCTGGCAGCACCCCCCTGAAGGCGAGCTCCTCAGGGATGACGGTCAGCAACGGGACAGCCAGCAGGGCATACCGAAGCGCCGCCCACCCGTCCTTGCGGTACCGCGAGTCCAGGAACGCCGACCGGGTCAGTGGCAGCGCGGCCGCTACCACCACCACAACCACGACCAGCGCGAATGCGACGCCCGCGTACCGCAGCCCGGTCCGCCACGTGGACCGGGCCAGCCCGAGGGCCTCGACCGAGATCCCGAAGCTGCGGCTGAGACCGACGACGGCCAGCGCCCCCGCCGGCACGGCGATATCGCTCCACGGGTGCGGCGCCACCCGGGCCAGGACGTTCGCGGCGGCAAGGACGGCCACGATCGCGGAGATCTGCGTCGCCGGCCGTGGGTGCACTCCTACACCCTGACTGATCCACAGCTGCCGGGCGCACCGGGGGCCGGCCTCGCACGACAGCGGCGTCCGGCAGGATGGTCACCGCCGCTGGCCCTGCGGCGGTGAGGCATGCGCCGGGCAGCAGCCCTCCAGACGGGCGCGGTGGTGGCTGGCCGGCCACCTCCGGCAGCGGCGAGCTACGGCTCCGACTCGACGGAAGGCGTCAGATGTCCACGACCGAGGGCGAGGCTGCAGGCCCCGACCCAGCCCGTGACCGGCTCGATGCCACCGCGGCAGCCGACGATGCCGCCGGCGGCGGCCGGGAGTCCGCGGGCCGGGCCGGGCGCTGGTGGCATCCGGCCCGCTGGTCGCTGAGCTGGTCCGGTCTGGTCGGGGCGACGGTGGGGCTGTGGGCCGCCCTGTCGCCGTCGCTGCTTCCCCGGCCGCCACTGTTCCTCGGCCTCATCGGCGGAGTGGGAGTCGCGGTCGGCTACGGGTCAGGTGTGTGCGTGGCGTGGCTGCTGCGCCTGCTGGGCATCCGCAGGTGGTCGCCGCCAGCGCGGGCGGTGGCCTGGAAGGTGCTGGCGGTGGCAGGCCCGCTGGCGGCGCTGACAGCCCTGGTGCTGTCCGGTGGCTGGCAGAACCAGGTACGGGTCCTGGTCGGCGAAGCACCCCAGGACACGTCGTGGCCGTTCGTCGCCGTCCTCGCGGCAGTCACAGCCGCAGCCCTGGTGCTGGCCGGCCGGGGGGTTCGCCGGGTGACCCGGCTGCTGGGCCGCGGCCTGGGCCGGGTGCTTCCGCGGCGGGTGGCGGTCGCCGCGGCTGTGGTGGTGGTCGGGGTCTGCGGCTACCTGCTGGCCGTCGGTGTCGCCGAGCACGGCCTGCTGGCCATGGCCGACCGCGTCTACGGCGCGGCCAACGACACCACCGACGCCGGTGTGGAGCCTGTCACGGCACCTGAACGCTCAGGCTCCCCGCCGTCCTTGGTGTCGTGGGCCAGCCTGGGCAAGCAGGGCCGCACCTTCGTCGCGGGTGGACCGAGCGTCGCCGAGATGTCCGCACTGTCTGGCCGGCCCGCCATGGAACCGATCCGAGTCTACGTCGGGGTCGAGTCCGCGCCCGACGCCGCAGGCCGTGCCCGGCTCGCCGTCGCCGAGCTGGAACGTACCCATGCGTTCGACCGGGCGGTGCTGGTCGTCGCCGGCGCGACCGGGACGGGCTGGCTGGAGCCGCAGTCGACCGCATCGCTGGAGTACCTGTGGAACGGCGACAGCGCGATCGTCACGATCCAGTACTCCTACCTGCCCAGCTGGATGTCGACTCTGGTCGACGCCCAGCGGGCCGCCGACGCGGGCCGCGAGCTGTTCGACGCGGTCCACACGGCCTGGGAACAGCAACCGGTCGGGCACCGACCCAAGCTCATCTCCTACGGGCTGAGCCTTGGCTCTTTCGCCGCACAGTCCGCGTTCGCCACCGCCGCCGATATCACCAGCCGAACCGACGGCGCCCTGTTCGTCGGATCGCCGAGCTTCAGCCAGCCCTGGGGCGACATCACCAGGCTGCGTGACGCGCCAAGCCCGCAGTGGCAGCCGGTCTACCGCAGCGGCCAGTCCGTGCGCTTCGCGGCGACCGCGACCGACCTCGCCAAGCCGGGCACTGTGTGGTCCACACCTCGCGTGGTCTACCTCCAGCACGCCAGCGACCCCGTCGTGTGGTGGAGCACCGACCTGATCCTGCGCCGCCCTGACTGGCTGGATGAGCCGCCCGGCCCCGACGTCGAGCCGGCCATGCGCTGGTGGCCCGGGCTCACCTTCGTGCAGGTGACGGTGGACCAGTTCTTCGGTGTCAGCGTCCCCAACGGGCACGGGCACAACTATGCGAACACCATGGTGGCGGCCTGGGTCGCGGTCACCCAGCCAGCAGGCTGGAGCCCCACCCAGCTCACCACCCTGCAGGCCCTGATCGACCAGATGCCCCTGACCTGAACGCAACACAGCCGCCACCGGCACCCCGCCAAAGCCGGGGTGCTCCAGCAGGACGCTCTCCAGCAGGGCCCAGGCGCTAGCGTCACCTGTTGTGGGCGGGTCGGCGGTTCTTGACGATCGCGCGCTGAACCGGGCGACGCTGGCCCGCCAGCATCTGCTGCAGCGGGCGGCACTGGACCCGACGGCGCTCGCCGGTGAGCTGGTCGGGCTGCAGGCCCAGACCCCGCACACCTGGTACGTGGGGATCTGGAGCCGACTGGCTGACTTCGACCCCGAATCGGTGTCCACGCTGCTGCAGCAGCGCATCCTGGTACGGGTGTCCATGATGCGCTCGACCATCCACCTGGTCACCGCGGACGACTGCCTGGCCCTGCGCAGGCTCTTCGACCCGGTCAACGCCCGCGGCCTGCGCAGCAGCTTCGGCCGCGCCTTGGACGGTGTGGACCTCGACCAGCTGGCCGCCGCCGGCCGCGAGATCCTTTCGGCCGGGCCCCGCACTTTCGCCCAGCTGGGGCGTGACCTCGGGCAGCGGTGGCCGGCGGTCGATCCTGGAGCGCTCGCCCAGGGCGTCCGGGCGCTGGAGGTCCTGGTGCAGGTGCCGCCGCGGGGACTGTGGGGGCGCAGCGGACACGTCGCGCACACCACGGCCCAGGCGTGGCTGGGACGCCCGGTTGCGGCACAGCCCTCGCCGGTGGACCTGGTGCGCCGCTACCTGGCCGCGTTCGGCCCTGCCACGGCCATGGACGCCCAGGCCTGGTCGGGTCTGACCCGACTCGGCGAGGTCTTCGACGGAATGCGCGAGGAGCTGGTGACGTTCCGCGACGGCGCGGGACGGGAGCTTTTCGACCTCCCCGACGCCCCCCGACCATCAGGTCAGACCGAGGTTCCGCCGCGCTTCCTGGCCGACTTCGACAACCTCCTGCTCGGCTACGCCGACCGCTCGCGCGTGGTCACGGCCGCCTACCTGCGCCTGTGGCAGGCAGGCAACGGCGTGCTACCGCGAGCGTTCCTGTTGGGCGGGGTGACCGCCGGCACCTGGCGCGTCGACGACACGACGCCGTCCTGGACCTTGCACGTCGAGCCGTTCACCCGACCCGGCAGGGCCGACCGGGTCGCGCTGGAGACCGAGGCTTCGGCACTGCTTCGGTTCCTGGCCAGCGCCGCCCGCCGCCCGCCCGCCTCGCTGTCGGTGCGGCTGGCCTACTAGCCTTGCGCTCCACCACCAACGCCGCAGCCCAGCACCGACCTAGGCGCCACCCAGGCGCGACAGCAGCAAACTGGTCCACGGCCGTGGCCTGGAAGCGACCGGGGCACGAGAGGCCGTCACATGATTCGCCTGATCATCCGCTGGCTGGTCCTGGCCGCGGCGATCGCGCTCGCCGTCAAGGTCATCCCCGGCGTGCACCTGCACGGCGGGTTCAAGTCGCTGATGGTCGTGGCGGCCATCTTCGCGGTGATCAACCTCGTCATCGGAACCGTTGTTCGGGTGGTGAGCCTGCCGATCCGGATCGCGACCATCGGGCTGTTCTCCATCGTCATCAACGCTGCGCTGCTCGAGCTCACCGCGCACGTCAGCTCACGGCTGACTCTGGACAGCTTCTGGGCCGCGACCTTGGCCGCGATCGTCATCAGCCTCACCTCCGCTGTGCTCAGCGCGGTCACCGCGCTGCTGTAGGTCGACCTACTCGCGTTCGTCGGCGTCGTCGGCTGTGGTCCGCAGCATCGCCGGCTGCAGCACGTCGGCCGCCCCCCGCCGGTACAGCAGGACCGGCTCGGGCGAAGGTGCCGGCACCGGGACTACGAAGCCGTTCGTGGACAGCACCTTGCGGCGAAACCCGGGCAGGTCCGGAGACAGTCCCCACACGGCCTGGTAGACGCGGTAGAGGTCCTTCAAGGAGAACGGCTCGCTGACGAACCTGGTCGCAAGCGTCGTGTACTCGAGCTTGGAGCGCACCCGCTCGATCGCGTCGGTGAGGATCTGCGCGTGGTCGAACGCCAGCGGCACCTCCTCCAGGTCCTCGACAGCCCACCACCGGGGCCCCGTCATGGACGCCCCGGTGCTCGACGTCCTAGTGCTCGACGTCCTGGTGCTCGACGTCCTGGTGCTCGACGTCCTGGTGCTCGAGGTCCCGGTGCCGGACGGCCCGGTGGTCGGGTCGGGAAGGTCCGGGGCGAACGCCACATGGGCGACCGAGACCGCCCGCAGCCGCGGATCGCGCCCGGTGTCACCGTAGGTGCGAAGCTGCTCCAGGTGCCCGGGGAACCGTGACATGCCGGTCTCGACGGCGAGCTCGCGCCACGCGGCCGCCTCGACCGACTCGTCGGGTCGCACGAACCCTCCCGGCAGTGCCCAGCGGCCCCGGAACGGCTCCGAGCCACGCTGAACCAGCAGCACGGTGAAGACGCCGTCGCGGATGGTGAAGATCGCCAGGTCGACGGTCAACGCGAACTGCCCCAGGTCCGGCACCGCGGGACCCGCCGGGGCGGTGCCGGTCACCGGGACTGCCCGCCGGATACGAGCTGCACCCCGGCCCGCTGCATCTCGGCCAGCGCGGCGGCCCCGGTGTCGGCGGCCACCGATGCCACCAGGTCCGTCAGGACCCGGACCGACAGCCCGGCCGCCCGGGCGTCCAGCGCCGTTGCACGCACGCAGTAGTCGGTCGCCAGCCCGGTCACGTCGACGGAGTCGACGCCGGCGGCGCGCAGCACTTCACCCACCGTCACCCCCGACTCGTCGACGGCCTCGAACATCGAGTAGGCGGCGCGTCCGTGGCCTTTGCGCACGTGCACGTCGACGCGGTCGGCGTTCAGCGCCGGGTGATAGGCGGCGCCGGTCTCGCCGGCCACGCAGTGCCGCGGCCAGCTTCCCACGTAGTCCGGTTCGCCGGTGGCGAAGTGGCCGCCGTTGTCCCCGACCGGGTCGTGCCAGTCCTTGGAGGCGACGACCACGGCGTATCGGTCGCGGTGGGCCGCCAGCAAAGCGGTGATCCCCTCGGCGACCTGGGCGCCTGACGGCACGGCCAGCGTCCCGGTCACGAAGTCGTTCTGGACGTCGACGATCAGCAGGGCAGCGGTCATCGTGGCACCCCTTGAGTGTTCTGCGCGGTCAGCGCGGGCTCGCCGTCGGCTATCTCCAAGGCGGCGGCCGACAGCTCGCCCCGGCTGGCGTCGTGGTGGCTGCGGACCTGCTCCAGGGTCGGCCGGTGCAGCACCGAGCCGCGGTCCATGACCTGCACCTGCAGGGCCCGCCGGGACCTGCCAGTCGCGGTGGGTGCGGCGCCCACGGCGAGCAGCTCGGCGCTGGCGTGGCCGTCGGCGTCGAGCTCGCGGAAGGCCGTCTTGTGGCCACCCATGCTGGTCTTGCCGACCGCGGTCTTGGCGACCGGGCGAAGCGGCGCCCCCGGCTCGTCGGTGTCTGCGACGGCCACCAGCTTGTAGACCATCCCGGCGCTCGGATGCCCCGATCCGGTGGCCACCCGCGAGCCCACGCCGTAGGCGTCGACCGGCGCATCGGCCAGCGCGGCGATCAGGTACTCGTCCAGGTCGGAGGTCACGGTGATCCGGGTGCTGCTGGCCCCGAGAGAGTCCAGCAGGCCCCTGGCCCGCCGGGCCTGCTCTGCCAGGTCACCAGAGTCGATCCTGATCGCACCCAGGCCGGGGCCGGCGACCTCGACCGCGGTCCTGATCCCCGCCTCGACGTCGTAGGTGTCCACCAGCAGGGTGGTGCCGGGGCCGTGGGTGGCCACCTGGGAGGCGAACGCGGCCTTCTCGCTGGTGTGCGCGAGGGTGAAGGCGTGCGCGGCGGTGCCCACCGTCGGCACACCGTAGGCCCGGCCGGCAGCGAGGTTGCTGGTGGCGTCGAAGCCAGCCAAGTACGCCGCCCGGGCGGTGGCGAGCGCGGCGCGCTCGTGGGTGCGACGCGACCCCATCTCGATCAGTGG
>Ga0075029_100002149_pt1 | contig 11186 bp, 7 predicted proteins | sample LitLauG_LLR_2013_FD_71391 | JGI IMG/M metagenome (GOLD analysis project Ga0075029, IMG submission 71391) | Freshwater sediment microbial communities from North America - Little Laurel Run_MetaG_LLR_2013 | ecosystem: Environmental > Aquatic > Freshwater > Creek > Sediment | place: USA...
AGACAGCAACCCGGCCATGGCGCGGGCCTTTTATCAGAAGCTTTCCGACCGCTTTCGAAATTATTATTACGCCGAGTTCGGACGGCGGCGGCTGAAGGCATTGCAGGCCGCGGCGCCCGCGCTGCCCAAAGACGATGCGCCGCGCTACACTCTGCTCGACCGCGTTCCTCCGCTCTCAACCGCAGGCAAGATTGCCGCCGTCGATCCTCCCGAAGATAACCTGCGAGTGGAAAGGGCGCGTCTGCTCTCGAATGGGGGCCTGGCCGACCTGGCCGTGCGCGAGTTGCAAGCCGCCGCCAGTCAGGAGGGAGGAACCTGGGCTCCGCCCGAAATGGCCCGCGTCTATCAGGACGGCGGCCGTTACGATCGCGGCATCGAGATCATGAAGCGCTCCACCCCTAACTATTTCGCCGTGGATATCCCCGACTTGCCCCGCCCCTACTGGGAAGCGCTGTTCCCCAAAGCGTATTGGACGGATCTGCGGAAGTATTCCGTGCTCAACGGCCTCGATCCCTACCTGGTAGCGTCGCTGATAAGGCAGGAGTCGGAGTTCAACGCGGCGGCCATCTCCCGAGCCAACGCCGTAGGACTGATGCAACTTCTCCCCAAGACCGGTAAGACCGTAGCCAAGCAAGTCAAGCTCAAAGGCTACAGCGCCCCACAACTTTACACGCCATCCGTAAACCTCGAACTCGGCACCCGCTATTTCAAAGACATGGTGGACAAGTACAACGGACAATTCGAATACGCCCTGGCCGCCTACAACGCCGGCAGCGACCGAGTAGGCGACTGGCTAGGCCAGGGCCACTACCGCGATCCGCAAGAGTTCGTCGAGTCCATCCCGTTCACCGAAACCCGAGAGTACGTCCAAGCCATTCTGCGCAACGCCAACGTCTACCGGCAGTTGTATGGGACGCCGTAGGTTTGCGTAGGGACAGCCGCCCTCGGCTGTCCAGCGGACTCCACATCGAAGCCGAGGCCAACGGCACCAGAAATGGCATAGAGCTAAGCCATCCCGCACGCACACGAGCCGCGGAAGTTGGTCACATTGCAGGGTGCCTCGGGTCACGGACAATTGCTGCCAAAACAGAAAATATAGATCGAAACAGAAAACTAACGCTTGACGATCAAAGCCTCAAGGCGCCACCTCGGCGCGAGATTCGGCTTGAGGGAACAGTCGGGCTCGGAAAATCTAGCGCAAGTGCTCCCCTGGAAAGGAAAAACACAATGAAAACACCGGATGTAAATAAGAAAGTAGCGTCGAACATAAGCAAGCAATTTTTATTGGCCTCAAAACTGACGTGCATTATCGCTTTGATAGCAATTGTCGCGCTGGCATGCCCGTTTTCGCTGGCCGCGCAGCAAACCGGGCAACAGCCATTGACCTTAGTTTTCACCGCCACGTTTGCCCCGAAGGTCGGGTTAGGACCCTCCATGCAGTATGAATTCCAAGCCGACAGTTTTATGCCGGCAACAGAAATAGCCATGGCCTGGGGTGAAGAATATTGCCCGCAAAATGTCCTCGTGTCGCTTGTCCCAAAGTCCATCGGGCCGCAAGAAACTATCCGGGCAACCTTTGCGCCGAAAGTAGGGTTAGGGCCCTCCATGATGTATGAGTTTCAATTGGGTGAAAGACCCCCCATACTAGGCGACCGTTTCCTTCAGATAATCAGAGCGGCTCTGGCTTGGGGCAAAGAATATTGCCCGCAAAGTGTCCTCGTATCGCTTCTCCCAGAATCGCAGTCCACGCAAGAAGCGCCCGCCGCGCGCGACGCCGCGCTGCCTCGCGTCAATCCGGATGGGTTGCCCATGCCGGGCCAATTCGTCTTCACGGCAAAGTTTGTCTCCCGGGACTCAGGACTCGTCATGCAGCGGGAATTTCAATCCGACACTCTTCTTCGGGCAGCGGGAGCAACTATGGCCTGGGGCAAGATTCATTGCCCAGAATACGTCCTCTACTCGCTGGTTCAAAATTAAGAGTCAGGACAATAAGCTTCGACGGCCATGGGCGTCGCCCGGTGGGTCAACCTGAGTGATTTGGCTGCCGGTGGAAAAATGAAATGGGGTTGCGGCTGGTCCGCGAGCGACCGTGGCCAGCCGCCGCCCCAAAACAATCTAGGACCGCCAATCCATTCCGCTGGGTCTGGCCGAGGTTTTGCCCTTGCAAGTCACATGCATGCGAGTGGACTATCGCACGGGCTGAGGTCGTGCTCGACTGCGATGCGGCTACGCCGACTGCTGGCTGGGCGACTTGGTGAACAGAATCTCAAACACCAGCAGCCCCGCTCCCACCACTATCGCGCTGTCGGCCACATTGAACGCGGGCCACTGGTGCGAGCCGACATAGAAGAGCAGGAAATCCACCACGTGCCGGCTCACCACGCGGTCCCACAAGTTGCCCACCGCGCCGCCCAGAATCAGCGACAGCCCGATTCCAGTGGAGGTCAGGCTGTGGCTGGTCTTCCAGAGCAGCGCCGATACGATCAGCAGCGCAACCACCGAGAACGCAATCAGCAGGCCGACCTTCCATTCCGATGGAGAGTCCGCAAAGATCCCAAACGCGGCCCCCGGGTTTTCAGCATGGATGATGCGAAAAAATCCCGGAATGACCGTCACACTTTCATGCAGGGAAAGCCGCTGCGCGATCATCCACTTGGTGACGCGATCAAGAGCGATGACCAACACGGCGATCAGAAAATGATATTTACGCATCGGCAAAATAAAGACCGAAAAGACTTCTGCTCATACTTTATCGCGTTTGCGGAAGCCGCGGTCACGCCCCGCCAATTTCTTTGAGCGCGGCGCTGCAGCGCTCGCACACCGTGGGATAGTTCCTGTCCTCGCCCACATGGGTCGAGAAATTCCAGCATCGCTCACACTTCACGCCCTCGGCTTGCTTGACCTCGATATGCACGCCGCCCGTGCCGTTGCCTTGCCCCAGCACGAGTTTCACCGCGGACACAATGAAAAGATAACGAAGCTGGTCTTGATACCGGGCAAGCACCGCATAAACAGGGTCCGCGGCGGTGATCGTCAATTGCGCTTCCAGACCTTTCCCAATCCGCTTGCTGTTGCGCTCTTCTTCAAGCGCTTTCATCACCTGCTCCCGCACCGAAAGCAACGTGCTCCAGTCTTGCTGCTGCTGCGGATCCTCCAGCGGAACCGAAGCGCTACCAAGCAGCTCGGCCGGAGTGGGGAATTCCGCCAGATGCACGCTGTCGAGGCGGTCCGGCATCTTCGGCAGGTGCTGCCAGACTTCTTCACAAGTGAAGCTCAAAATCGGCGCCAGCAGACGCACCATCGCCTCCAGGATGCGCCAGACCGCGGTCTGGGCCGAGCGGCGGCCAAGCGAATTGGGAGCGTAGGTGTAGAGCCGGTCCTTGATCACGTCGAAGTAGAACGCGCTCAGATCGACCACGCAGAAGTGGTTCACCCGGTGATAGATCTTGTGGAACGCAAACTCGTCATACCCGTTGCGAACGTCGCGGGCGAGCGCCCAAGTCTGGCGCAGCATGTATTGGTCCAGCGCCTCGAGTTTCTCAAACGGAACCGCGTTCGTCTGCGGATCGAAATCGTACAGATTGCCCAGTGCGTTCTTGAACAGCTTGTTGCGGATCTCGCGATAGTTCTCCGCGACGCGCAGCATCAGCGCTTCCGAGCCCACCACATCTTCGCGAAAGTCCACCGAAGCGGTCCACAGGCGCACAATCTCGCCGCCCAGCCGGCCGGCAATGTCCACCGGATCGACATCGTTACCCCGCGACTTCGACATGGCCTGTCCTTTTTCGTCGAGCGTCCACCCCGGCGTCACTACGCCGCGATACGGAGGCGTCCCCCGCGCGCCCATGGCGCAGAGCAAGGAAGACTGGAACCACCCGCGGTATTGGTCGCCGCCCTCAAGATATAGATCGGAGGGCCACGGATAACGATATTCGGGCTCGTCGCCAATCAGCGCGAGATAGCTCGCACCCGATTCGAGCCACACGTCGAAGATGTCAAACTCTTTTTCGAACTTCCCGCCGCCGCAATGCGGGCACTTCGTTCCAGCCGGAACGATGCCGTCGGTAGAGGAGGTAAACCAGGCATCGGCGCCCAGCCGGGCAAACAGTTCCACGACCTTGCCATTGATGGTGCGGTCATTGAGCGGCTTGCCGCAGCTCTCGCAGAGAAACACGGCGATCGGCACGCCCCACACCCGCTGCCGCGAGATGCACCAGTCCGGGCGGGTTTGGATCATGTTCGACATGCGCTCTTCGCCCCAGGCCGGATCCCACCTCACGCCTTTGATTTCACTTAGAGTCCGCGAGCGCAGCGTGTCCTCTTTGCCTTTGCCGCCCGGCATCGGCGTCTCCATCGAAATAAACCACTGCTCCGTGGCGCGGAAGATCACCGGATTATGGCAGCGCCAGCAATGCGGATAAGAGTGTTCGGTCTTCTCCGTGTGCAGCAGCGCGCCGCGGCTTTTCACCAGGTCGATGATCGGCTGATTAGCGTCCCAAACCCGCTTGCCCTCGTATTCCGGCAGGCCGTTGCGCAGGATGCCTTTCTCATCGACGTTGCTGGTTGCGTCGAGGCCGTACTTGACGCCGGTGGAGAAGTCCTCGGCGCCGTGCGAGGGCGCGGTGTGGACGACACCCGTTCCGGTGTCCATGGTCACGTAGTCCGCGAGCACCCCCAGGACCTTGCGGTCGAGAAAGGGGTGCTGAAAGTTCAGCCGCTCCAGCCTGCGTCCAGGGAAGTGGGCAAGTTCCCGCGGGTTGGCGAGGGCGCATTTCTCGGCGGCGTCTTTGGCCAGCTTGGCGGCGACAATGTAAACCTCGCCGCCCGATTCCAGCGCGACATATTCTTCGTCAGGATGAAAGGCCACCGCCATCGAGGCGGGCAAAGTCCAGGGAGTAGTCGTCCAGATGATGGTCCAAACTTTCTTGCCGGCGAGCGCGGCGTCGACAGTGGCCGGATCGTCCAGCAGCGCGTACATCACCCAGACCGTCGAACTGGTGTGGTTTTCGTATTCGACTTCGGCCTCGGCGAGCGCTGTCTCGTCGTGCATGCACCAGTAAACTGCACGCAGGCCTTTATAGACGAATTCGTTTTCATAAAACGAGAAAAACGTGGAGAGCACCACCGACTCATACTGCGGAGTCATCGTCGCGTACGGCTTGTCAAAACGCCCGAAGACACCGATGCGTTTGAATTGCTGGCGCTGCAGATCAAGAAACTTCTGCGCGTATTTGCGGCACTCCAGCCGCACGTCGGTCGGGTGCATCTCGAGTTTCTTGCCACCGAGTTCCTTGTCCACCTTGATTTCGATCGGCAACCCGTGACAGTCCCAGCCGGGCACGTAGGGCGCATCGAATCCAGACATGGTTTTCGACTTCACGATGAAATCCTTGAGGCACTTGTTCATCGCCGTCCCCAGGTGGATCGGTCCGCTGGTATAGGGCGGGCCATCATGCAGGATGTACTTCTCCTTGCCTTTGCGGGCTTGGCGAATGCGCTCGTAGAGCCCCATCTGCTCCCACCGCTCCAGCATTTTGGGCTCGTTCTGGGGCAGTCCCGCCTTCATGGGGAAGCCGGTTTTGGGCAAATTGATGCTGGATTTCAGGTCCATCGGCACTCGTCAGGTTCTCCCAACTGATTGAATCTTTTCATTATATAGGCAACCCGGAAGGGCACGTCTCTTAGGGCTGTTGTACCGCGAACGAATGCAAAAAGTACTGTTTCCTGTTCTGCGAAAGCGTGTACAATTTTGAGCAGATCGTAACCTGTGCGCGCATCTAACTGACTGGGTTAAACTCAGTAGGTTAAACATGCGGCTAGGCTCGTCTTTTTGCAAGCGACCTTTCAGGAGTCCTGGCGCATCCAAATGACTGGCGCCCTGTAAAGTTTGGGATTACTGCTCGGGAAAATATGCCGGAAACGCCGCAGAATCTGCAACCGCTGGGTCCAGAGCCCGAGTTGCACCTTCTCCTCACCAATCAGACTCTGGACGAGTCCCTGTGGAAATCCCTGTTCCGTAATCTTGACGAATTCTTTTTCCCCAAGAAACTTCCGCCTCTCGTCCTGACGTCGAAGCCCGTTCCCGTGCGCGACATCTGGGGCTTCTATAACTACAAGCGCCGCGGTGCGTTCGGCTCCACCGTGGTTCACGTTCTTGCTTTGGCTCTGATTGTCGCTGGCGCCTATCTGGGACGCAGCATCGTTGTGGAGAAGCCGAAAGCAACCGTCGAATTGATCGCGCCCGACAATCTTCCCATGCTGCCATCCTCGAAGACGGTCAGCGGCGGCGGCGGTGGTGGCGGCGATCGCGACAAACTGCAGGCCTCGCAAGGGCGCTTGCCCAAACAGTCCATGCAACAGATCACTCCGCCGGCAGCCGTGATCCGCAACCCCGACCCAAAACTGGCGGTCGCCCCGACCATCGTGGTTCCCCCCGACATTAAATTGCAGCAGCCCAACATGCCTGACTTGGGCGATCCCCTTTCGCGCCTGCCCTCGGTGCCCTCTAACGGAATCGGCTCCGGTGGCGGCCTTGGTTCCGGTAACGGAGGCGGTGTCGGTTCCGGCGAGGGTCCCGGATACGGCCCCGGCCGTGGCGGCGGCACAGGCGGTGGATTGTTCCATGTGGGCGGCGGCGTTTCCGCGCCGAAGGCGATTTATTCACCCGATCCCGACTACTCCGAGGAAGCCCGCAAAGTTAAGCACATGGGTGTGGTTGTATTGTGGCTGGTAGTCGATCCCGACGGCAAGCCGCGGGACATCCGAGTGCTGCGAACCTTAGGATTAGGTCTGGACGAAAAGGCGATCGAAGCGGTAAAAAATTGGCGCTTCGATCCAGCCATGAAAGACGGCAAGCCAGTAGCAGTCCCGATTAGCGTCGAGGTCACTTTCCATCTGTACTGACCCTTGCTGAAAGAGTTTGGGAGCCCAGAAGACGGCCGCGCACGCGGCTGTTTTTGTTTAGAGTGTGGGGACGGATCCCGCCAGTCCATACCGTGCGCAGCACGGCCGCCGCCTATTCCTTCAAGTCCACGTGCAGCACATCTTCCACCGGAAGCCCCAGAAACCGCGTTCCCATCTTCCGGAATTTCTCCGCCGAGTCCGTCGCAAAGAACTTGAGCGCGGGAGCGCCGTGCAGACCGCTCTTGCTGGATGCCGTTGAGGGTGGAATCTGCAACTGGCCCGCCACCTCCTGCGCCGTTGACTCCGCCGAGTCCACGATCGCGACATGCTCCGGAGCCACTCGCCGCAGCAAAGGCTTGATCAGCGGATAGTGAGTGCAGCCCAGCACCAGCACGTCGGCGTCGCCCGCGTCGCCGGAAAAAGCTTCCGCCAGATAGATCCTCGCCACTTCCTCGGTCAACGGATGTTCCACCCATCCCTCTTCGACCAACGGCACAAACAGAGGACAAGCCTTTTCACGCACCGCGACGTCGCGGGCTTCGAGCGCCAACCGGTAGGCATGGCTGCCGATGGTCGCTTCCGTGCCGATGACCACTACCTTCCGTTTCCGGCTGGCCGCCGCCGCCGCTTCCGCCCCCGGCTCGACCACGCCGATCACTTCCACGTCCGCCGCCGCTTGGATCTCGGGCAGCGCCAGCGCCGTCGCCGTGTTGCACGCGATCACCAGCAGCTCCGCTCCGTGGTCCTGCAAATAGCGCACCGCTCCCACCGCATAATGCGCGACCGTGGCCGCCGACTTCGAGCCGTAAGGCAAACGCGCCGTGTCGCCAAAGTAGAGGTAGTCGGCGTCGGGAATGCGCTCGACCAGCGCCCGCAGCACGGTCAGTCCTCCAACGCCGGAGTCAAAGACACCGATTGTCCGCCTGCGTAAATTGGGCACTTTGGTCGGTTACTTCTCTTCCGCGGTGGTTGGACCGATGATGTAGCGTATGGGGGAAACTCGATTGGCCGGAAAGCCTCCCTGGCGGGCGTGTTCCCGGACCAACTCTTCATTCGGTGCGATATAGACACAATAGATCTTATCGTCGGTGACGAAACTCTCCAGCCACTGCACCTCGGGGCCAAGCTTCTGCAGGACCCCGCAGGACTTCTGCGAGATGCCCTGCAGCTCCAGCGGGGTCAGCTTGCCGGCATTGGGAATCTCGCGCTCAATGACATATTTCGGCATGATGCGCTCCTGTCGTTGTCGTTCTGGGATGTGGCAACTCCCGGAATTCTAACACCGGCCAAAGTTCTCCAGACACCACAAACTTAGCGCAAGGCGCTGGTTTTCGCCGGCATCGGGCCGGCGTCCTCAAACGAAAACGCAGTCGAAACATTCGGATGTTCCTTGCCGTCAATCTCCACATACGGGTAAACAAAGTAGTTCAGCGGCGCCTCCTCCTGCGCCGGCCCCAGCCGCAAGTCGCGTCCTTGCGTGAACTGTATCCGGTTCACATCGTGCGCGCCGAAAAAGTAGTCGCGTTTTTCCGGATGCTTCCAAGCCTCCGAAATGTCCACCGGGACCCAGCCCGCTCCCTCGATGTAGAACTCCGCCCAGCAGTGGTATCCCGGAATCTCGGCCGAATGTTTGTCGGCCGGAAGCGGAAACCCGATCTCAAAGCGCGCCGGAATCTTCTCCGCCCGCGCCATCGAAATAAAAACGGAGTGAAAATCGGTGCAGTTGCCATGCTTCGCATTGCACGCCCAGAGCGTGTCGCCGTGTCCCCAGCCCTCGCCCGACTTGTCGTATTTCATGGTGCGAAGAACATATTCGTAAATGTCCCGCGCTTTCTCCACCGGCGTGGTCGCGCCCTTGGTTTCCTGCGCCGCCAGTTCCGCCGGAACCCCCGTCACCGGCACCAGCCGGTCCGGCGCAAGAAATCGCGCCAATTCGACATGCGGCGGGGGCGCGAACGACGCCTCAGTCGCTGGTTTTCCATTCGCCAGCACAACATGCTCTCTCCGCACCACGTCATAGTCCACCGAGAACTTGTACTCGCTCTTGTCGGCCTTCGGGGCTTGCGCGTAGAAGACCTCGTTCCCATATTCCATCTGCTTAATTTGTTTGAGCACCAAATCGCCGCTGCTGGACAGGACCTTCACATCCTGAAACGCATCGGAGTGAGCCAGAGGAATCCAGACCCGCACCCGCCCGCCGGGACTGACGTTTTTCACCGTGAAAGCGTAGTGAAAGATGAAATGACGTTCCTTCTGGCCGAAAGCGGGCAGAGACGAAACCATCAGCAACAGGAAGACTAGGGACCGACGATACATGACGCATCCTTTCGACAAATGACGGCTAATTTCTGCCATGAATCAGGCTGGTCATCCTGAGCGAAGCGAAGGACCTATGCATTTCGCTTGCAGCGTCCAACGCCCCCGCGCTGTATAAGATGCACCTGCACACTTATGCCCGATATTCCCGGGACACGACACTAGGCGGGACTATCCTCAAGTAAAACCGCGGCCGGAGCGGCGAACTGTGCAACGCACAGTTCTGCAGTCTGCCTGTTAAGACCGAGTGGTGTCAAATCGTAGTCAAAAGTCTCATAATCCGAAAGACTGATTGCCCGATGCCGAAACCCAGAACAGCAAATATCAGGCCCTGAACCAGTCCGACCTTGAGGCCGATTTCCAGCCAATCCAAGGGCCGCATGAACGCCGCGTCAATATAAGGGCACAACAGACAGACAATACCGGACTCAAACGTGTAAGGTGTCGCCTAAAACAAGACTGGGCCGACAAACCCTACTACAAAACCAATTCGACCAAGCGTCTTCCCGAGTTTCACACTCCACCTCCAGGTCTCATCAACAATCGCACCACGCACATCTGACCTTAACTAAAGAACGCGTTGAGGGCCTTCTATTGCGTGGACCCATTTGCCTGACCGATCCGCCCCCCGTTATCCTTCTCGCCATGCCCAGCACTCTAGTCGAATGCGTCCCCAATTTTTCCGAAGGCCGCGATCCCGCCAAAGTTGACGCCATCGTACAAGCCATGAAGATTCCCGGAGTCTATCTCCTCGACCGCGAAATGGATTCCGACCACAACCGTTGCGTCATCACCCTAGTCGGCGAGCGCGAAGCCATCCAGGAAGCCGCCATTCGCGGGGTAGGGAAGGCCGCCGAGTTGATCGATCTGACCAAGCATCAGGGTGCGCATCCGCGCATGGGAGCAGCCGATGTCGTGCCCTTTATCCCGATCGACGGCGTCACTATCGAGGACTGCGTAGCCATGGCGCGCCACGTGGGAGCCGAGACTGCGAAACGGTTTCAGATCCCGGTTTATCTCTATGAAGCCGCCGCTGCCACGCCCGAACGCCAGAACCTGGAAAACATTCGCCGCGGCCAGTTCGAAGGCATCCGGGCCGATATTGCCACCAACCCGGCTCGCAAGCCCGATTTCGGAGAGCCCCGAGTGCATCCCACGGCCGGCGCAACGGTTGTTGGCGCGCGCAAGTTCCTGATCGCCTATAACGTTTTCCTGAATACGCCCGATGTGGACATCGCAAAGAAGGTTGCAAAGGCCGTGCGCTTTTCCAGTGGCGGCCTGCGCTTCGTCAAAGGGGCCGGATTTCTGGTCCGAGGCCTGGCGCAGGTCTCGATGAACCTCACCGACTTCGAGCAGACTCCCATCCATCGCGTCTTCGAATACGTGAAACGCGAAGCCGCGCGCTACGGAGTCATTCCGGTCTCAAGCGAAATCGTAGGCTTGATTCCAAAAAAAGCTTTAGAGCAGGCCGCGGAATGGTTTCTGCAAGTCGAAAACTTCGATTCCTCGCTCATCCTCGAAAACCGCCTGACCGCGGTCATGGGTGGAAAAATGGCCGTAGGGGGACTGCGCGCCGGAGTCGAGCCCTTCATCGAACAACTGGCCGCTCCCACCGCCACTCCCGGAGGAGGCAGCGCCGCCGCCGCCAGCGGAGCCATGGCCGCCGGACTGGCAAGCATGGTAGCGTCCATGTCGCGCGGCAAAAAAGCCTATCTGCAATACGAAAGCCAGATCAGTTCGGCCATCGCCAGACTCAGCCAGTTGCGCGAAGAACTCAAGTCCGCCATCGACGCCGATGCTGAGTCCTACAACGTCGTCATGAAGGCCTACAAGTCGGCCAAGGAATCTTCCGATGGCGACGCCGCGATCAGTTCTGCTCTTAAGCAAGCAACCAGTGTTCCTCTAGGCGTTGCCGAAAAAGTATTCGAGGTAGCCGAGATCGCCGCTAAGCTGAAGCCGATCACCAA
>Ga0075029_100002151_pt1 | contig 11183 bp, 8 predicted proteins | sample LitLauG_LLR_2013_FD_71391 | JGI IMG/M metagenome (GOLD analysis project Ga0075029, IMG submission 71391) | Freshwater sediment microbial communities from North America - Little Laurel Run_MetaG_LLR_2013 | ecosystem: Environmental > Aquatic > Freshwater > Creek > Sediment | place: USA...
CCGGTGCGGGTGACTCACCCAGGTATCCCTCGCATCGTAAGAAGCGAGGGGACCTGCCGCACTTGCGCCTTCGTACCACTCTGCGGGAGCGCCAGATGCAATGCTGGCGGCCACAAAAGCAGGAATATTTGCCTCACCGCTCAAAGGAGCTGCTGCCGATTCCCTTGCATCCTTGTGAATGCTGACGTATGCGCGAAAGCGACCTCTGCCGAGGGGAACCGTCAAAGAGAGCGTGCCGAGGCGCGGATTTAGGGAAGCGCTCATCCGATCCTCTGGAGCCGCAAGGCCCTCCATCAAAAGTCCAGCGATGACCATGCCTTCGGGATCGCGCTCGACGTGGAAGCCGCCCCACCGACGACAGATGGAATTGCGGCCGTCGGCCCCCACAACGAGACGAGCCCGATAAACCCTTTCGTGGTTTCCGTCCTCATGAACGCGAACTCCAGGCAGCCCGTCTGAAACGAACTCGACGACACGCGCGCCGCGCCGTACCATCGCCCCGGCGGCGGCGGCCGCGCCGACTACTACCGACTGCATTTCCGGGTGATAAAAGTTGAGGGATCCCGCACGATGCGGCGAGGTCTTTACGAGATCCCGCCGCCCAAATCCCGAGAAGCCCACGAACTGGTCGGACCAGTATCGGACTTCGTGGCCGCAGGTCTCCAGCAACAGCTCGTAAAGCCCGAGCGTCCGGGCTTCGGCGACGCCCCAACAATGCATCTGCTCGCCGCGCACGCGGTCGCGGAACGTGACTTCGCGCTCAAGGACCAGGACGCGCATCCCGTTCTCGGCCAGTCGTTTCGCAAGTGCAGCGCCAGCGAGCCCACCACCGACCGTGATCACATCGTAAGCTTCAGCCATATTAGCTTCCGATACGATGACGCCAAGGCCATCAATACACGAACTGCCACAATAATGATCCTACCAGATGGCTCGCTGGTCGAGGCCAAATTGTCACCATTCTAATCAGGCTCCAGGGTCCGCAACGGGTCATTCGCGACTGAATTGGCCTCTCTACGCCATGTCCGGTCATTTCGTGTTGCAGCAACGAAGGCGGGTTCTGGTCCAGGCGCGGCTTCCAGGAAAATCGCCGCGGGAACTGAGGTAGCCTTCATGCACTACACGCGGCAGGTCCCCGTAGGCATCAATAGCGTGCACGGCACGCCGTCCAACGTTCGTTTTGTCGCGCGCGTTGCGCCGATCGTGATGTGAAGGCCAGGTCGAGGCGATCAATGAGGCGACGCGAGTTCATCACGCTAATCGGAGGCTCGGCCCCATGGCCGGCTTGCGCGGCAGACGGGAAAAATCCGAGAATTGGAGTGCTGTGGCCCGCGGGTAGTGCTGAGGAAGAGGGTCCCTATTTTCGCGGGCTCATCGAAGGGCTGAGAGGCTCGGCTGCATCGGTGGGCGCAATATCATACTGGAACATCGCTTTCCCAATGAAACTCCTGACCGATTTCGGAGCATGGCAGCCGAACTTGTATCGTCAAAAGTGGATATTCTGATTGGCGTGGGTCGCAAACCGCGCCTTACGTAGGGCAAATATGTTCCGCTGCACTTCGACTTGGGGACAGTCATGGTCAAACGGAAGAGTACTTGCATCATCGGCGCCGGAGTCGCAGGCCTTACCACGGCAAAAGTATTCAAGGCGCGCGGGCACGGGGTAACTATACTTGAATGTAGCGCCGATCTTGGAGGCGTCTGGGAACCCGCGCGTTCCTATCCCGAAGTGCAAACTCAAAGTCCCAAAGATCTCTATCGATATACCGACAAGCCAATGCCGGACTCTTATCCGGAATGGCCGAGCGGGCCTCAAGTTCATGCTTATCTGACCGACTACGCCAAAGACCATGGGCTGATGCCGCGTATGCGCTTCAACACCACGGTAGTTGGCATGGCGCGCCGCGAATCCGGTTTGCCCGGCTGGACGCTGAAGATTCGAAATCCTGATTCCGGGACTACCCAGGAAGACTTCGATTTCGTCGCCGTCTGCACAGGCCAGTTCAACGAACGACGGACCCTAAGCATTCCCGGCGAGGGCGATTTCAAGGCAGCAGGCGGTGAGATACTTCATTCGGCGCAACATACCGATTCCAAGCTGGTCGAAGGCAAGAAGGTCGTCGTGCTCGGGGGCTCGAAATCGGCAACGGACATCGCCGTCAACTCGGTCAACGCTGGCGCGAGCGAAGTGACAATGGTGTACCTCAAACCCATTTGGCGAGCTCCCTACTTCATCGGCGGACTGATTAATTTCAAGCGTATTTTCTACATACGCGCTCAGGAGAAAATGTTCCGCTCCTGGGACGCAAGCACTGCATCGCGCATGGCCCATGTAATCGCCAAGCCCCTTGTGTGGGCGATTTGGCGTGGGCTTGAGGCTCTCCTTAAATTTCAGTTTAAGCTGAAAAAATGTGACATGATCCCCAAGGGACGCATTGAGGATGGAATCAATTGTTCGGTCCCGATCGCAACGCCCGGCTTCTTTCCGATGGTGGCAGTCGGACGGATTAAGGCCATCCGCGGCACGTTCCAACGTTATGACGGCAAAACAATCGTCATGACCGGGGGCGAACGGGTTGATGCCGACGTTGCAATCCTGGCTATCGGTTTCAAGATAGGCGTCCCGTTCTTACCGGACGCGTATCGCGACAGCCTTATAGAAGCCGATGGGCAATATCGGCTATACCGTGTCATCGCCAATCCCGATCTTCCCGACATGGGTTTTGTTGGCTTCAATTCGAGCTTCTGTACGGTCCTGTGTGCCGAGATGGCCGCCAACTGGCTCGTGCGTTACGCCGACAATAAATTGGTAAAACAACCGACGGCCGACGAGATGCACAAAAATATCGACATGATGCTCCAGTTCAAACGTGTAGAGCGGCCGGCGGCAAGCGTATACGGGGGGCTTTGCGTCGCGCCCTATCACTTCAAGCATTTCGACGAGCTTCTGGATGACATGGGAGCAACCAAACGCCGCCGCAATCCATTGGCAGAGCAATTCGCTCCGCCGGATGCCGACGCTTACGCCCGATTCCTGGCGTCAGCTCCCGACTATAAGGTTTTCGTATCGTAGTCGCGGCGCGCATCAGGGTTATCAAGAGGCGCAGCAGATCAGCCCTCGTGCTCAATAACCTGAGTGAGCGAGACTAGAAAAGTCAGACCAGCGAAGCACGCTGCCAGAACGATCTCCTTGCGGTATTTAATGCTCTGGCCCATGTTATGGCTAACGGAACAGGACGCCATGCGCTGTACCAAGTGCGACCTGAAAAACCGACCTGGACGCAAATTCTGCTCGTCCTGTGGAGCCCTATTGCTGCTATCTTGCGATGATTGCGGCTTTTCAAACGAGGTAGGCGAGAAGTATTGCGGCGGGTGCGGTCGCGCGCTTGTCTCTGACCAGACCGCGACGCCAAGGCGAACAGCCGATTTCGAAGGAGACCGCCGTCCGGTTACTGTGCTGTTCTGCGATCTGGTCGGTTACACGAAGCTCTCATCGGTGCTGGACCCTGAAGACGTACATGCTCTGTTGGAGCGCTTCTTTGCTCTCGTCGATACGGCCGTTGATCACTTTGGCGGGACGATTGACAAGCATATTGGTGATGCCGTGATGGCGCTGTTTGGAGCGCCGCTCGCCCGGGGCAATGATGTCGAACGCGCGGTACGCGCCGCACTGGAAATTCAGGCGTCCATTCCAGATCTCGCATCTGGCGTGTCTTTGGCATTGACCGTCCATATCGGGATTGCGACAGGTGAGGTTGTCGCGAGTTCGGTGGGAAGCCGACACCACCGGGGTTATACTGTTACCGGCGAGGCTGCCAACGTTGCGGCGCGCCTCCTGGAAAAAGCCGCGAGCGGCGAAACCCTTGTTTCCGATGCCGTGTACCGGGCTACTGGGCACTTGATTTCCTATGCGTCGCTTGGCTCATTGGTTCTGAAGGGCGTACGACATCCCGTCGAAGCTTGGCGGGTAACTGGAACAAAAAGCTCGACGCCGGAGACTCATGCACTGGTCGGCCGCCGCGCGGAAATAGGCCAGATCCGAGCGATATTGGACGCCTGCGTCAATGGCAGTAAGGGAACTACAGTGCTGGTCCGCGGCGAGCCCGGCATCGGCAAGACCAAGCTCTTGGACGAGGTGCATTCAATTGCCGTGGCTTTAGGCATGTCGTCTACTGCAGGCATTGTACTCGATTTTGGCACTGCACGCGGCCATGGTGCCGTCCGCACGGTAGTCAGTGGAGTTGTGGGACTCGGTTCAGCGACGCCGGACGAATTTGGACCCGCAATTGACGTTGCTATACGAGATGGAAAACTGGAAGCCGACGATGCGCCCTATCTACGAGACATGCTTGAGATGCCGCAGCCCGAAGCCGCACGGAAGCTTTATGAGGCGATGGACGCGGATGCTCGGACCATCGGCAAGGAACGCGTGGTTGGCGCGTTGGTAAGAGCTTCAGCAAACAATCGACCGCTTCTTGTGACGGTCGAGGACATCCATTGGGCCGATCAGGAAGCGCTCAGCCTTCTCGCAGCGGTTACTCGCGCCACGGGGGTCAGTCAGACGGTGCTCATTATGACCACACGTCTTGAAGGCGATCCGCTAGATGCACACTGGCGCAGCGCGGCCGGAGGGGCAGCCGTGGTCACCATCGATTTATCTCCGCTATCGCCCATTGATGCCAAGTCAATCGCGCGACGCTTCATCAAGGTCAGCTCATTTGCCGATCGATGCGTCGAGCGCGCCGGCGGCAACCCGCTGTTCCTTGAGCAATTGCTTCGTGGCGGGCAAGATCTCGGCGATGGAAGGCTTCCTGCATCCATTCAAAGCGTTATCTTGGCCCGCACCGATCTCCTCTCGGGCCAGGATCGGCGCGCCATCCAGGCGGCTTCGGTTCTTGGCCAACGCTTCAGCCTCCCTCAACTTGGGGAGCTACTTCAAGATCCGGGAATCGATTGTGATACGTTGGTGCGGAAAGACCTTTTGCGTCCGACGCAAGGGGGCCTCCAGTTCGCCCATGCCCTGGTGCGGGATGGCGTATACGGCTCGCTAACGAATGCGCGAAAGCGAGAACTGCACCGGGCCGCGGCGGCGATTTTTTTTGATGATTTGGTTCTTCGAGCCGAGCATCTCGATCGCGCCAGTGATCCCGAAGCGCCACGTGCTTATCTCGCAGCTGCTAAAGAGCAGGCGGTTCTATTCCGCCAGGACCAGGGCATAGCACTCGCCGCACGGGGGCTGGCGCTCGCGGTCGAGGAACACGACACGTTCCAGCTTGCTATGCTCGTGGGTGATCTTCAGCGAGATGCAGGGCGCGGCACTGAATCGCTCGAAGCTTACGTCCGGGCTTTGACAGTCGCAAGCGACGATGTCAGTCGATACCGCGCCCTTCTCGGATGTGCCGCGTCCAATCGTTTAACGGCCAAATTGGAAGACGCCTTTTCTGGATTAGCTCAGGCTCAGCCGCTAGCCGGAAAAAGCGGGGACGATCGCGCACTCGCCGAAATCCATTACCTTCGCGGCAATCTACATTTTGCACGTGGCGAACTAGTTGAATGCCGCAGCGAACACGAATTAGCTCTCGAAGCCGCACGACGTGTTGGATCAGCAGATTTGCAAGCCCGCGCCCTCAGTGGTCTGGCCGACGCGCAGTACATGGATTGTCGAATAGCAACTGCACTTTCTCACTTTGCTAGCTGTGTCGACCTCTGCGAGGCGCATGATCTGACGCGGATCGCAGTCCCCAATCGCGTGATGATGGGATGCTGCCGCATCTACACTTGCGAGTTTGACCACGGCTTGGACGATATACGCTTAGCGTTGCAGACTGCTGTTAAAATTGGCAACAGGCATGCAGAAATGTTTGCGACGCAAGCGATGGGTTTTTGTCTAACTGCGGCGGGACGGTACGCCGAAGCCGATGAATTCGTAAGTAAGGGCCTGGAACAAGCGCGAAACCTCAAAGCACGGCGCTACGAGGCCGGAATCCTCGGTCAGGTCGCAGAGGTAGCACTCTCAAAGGGCCAGAGGGCGGATGCGTTAGCGCTCGCTCGAACAGGTCTAGCGATTTCAGAGGAAGTGGGCCCCGGATTTGTTGGGCCTATGCTTTTCGGGCTTCTTGCCCTATTGGAGTATAGCCGAAATGACCAAGAGGCGGCTTTAGCTGCTGGAGAAGAGCTGCTGGCGCGAGGCTGCTGCGTCGGCCACAACCATTTCTGGTTCCGACGCTACGCTATCGAGCGGGCGCTCCTGTTGGAAGACTGGAACGAAGTCGACCGGCAAGCTGATGCGTTGATTTTGCGCATGGCCGATGAGCCGTTCGCCTACGTCTCCTTCGTAGTCGAACGCGCTGAAAGCCTCGCGCAAATCGGGCGGGGGCAAGGGATTGATTCCGCCCGCGAGAAGCTCAAGGCCATCTCCATGGTCGCCGACAGCTCCGACATGCGCGCTGACGCGCTCGGTATCGCGCTCCGGAAAATCTGGCAAACCTAAGGTGTATTTCCGCCTTGTTCCGGGTCCTCCGAACGCGAACAGCGGGTGCAAAGGGTGTCTCGCAATGCCCTACGGCAATCTGGCAATCTCTTCAATTCAATCACTGAATCCGAACCCCGATGAGCTCGATCTCGGACGCTTGACGAAGGCGGAGCGCGTCGTCGGCTCGGCGGGAAGTCCAATTTCCGCGAAGCTTGTTCGTGACATAGCAAGGAAGCGCTCGTCATGAGTGAGGTTTTCTCCCGTCGTGGGAAAAATACCTCAGTTGCGCACGTGGCGTCACAATATCGCTGACTGAAGTGCGATTGTGAGCCCGAGGCCGCGTCCAAGTCGTTCGCGACGGAGATGCCGCGCCTTCACTTCGGCTGTGCATGCCCCAATGGGTCAAAAGCGGCGTTCTGTCGTTGCCCCGATGACTTCCGGTCCACCCCTATTGACAGACATCCTCAGAGCCCGTCGGCACGTCGCAAACGTGCCATTATCAACCGTCCTGTTGCTGCTCAAGACCGATAGGGAATGGTCGATATGAAACCACGTCAACCGGCCAGAGCTGGGATCTTGCGGGCCACGATGTGGAGCGGCACGGAGACCCGCTGGTGATGGAAAATCTGGTCGAACTCCATCCTCCGTCCGGGCCACCGACCGATCACGGACAGCTTGTTGGAGCTGGCAACCATGATCGGGGCAAGGGCGTAGGAAACGCCCTGACGGCGGAACCGCCGGCACAGCCTTCGAACTTCACCTCGCGGTGCGGCCTAGAACCGAAGTCGTCGATCGAGATTGACAGGCCTGGTCCTTCCTCGCAATCGAGGGGACGTTTGCGCTGATCGCGGGCGTCTCCAAAACCTATATGAACGAACCACGGGGGCTGGCATAGGGCCTCTACGTTGCGGTGGACGTCCGTTCGCCCGACCTTGTCGTCGAGTGAACCTACTGGGCTGCGAACTCGAACGGCGAGATGATGGTCGCTAGCCTTCGGTGGCGTCGTCGCTCTTGGAGCACCGCTGTGTGGCCGCAGCTAACCGCCATGTCCGCTTTTCCCCCCGATAGCGACCAAACTGCGGACATCGCGGGAGGTCCGTTTCGTGCCCACTTCCGGACTCCTGCGGAGCACAATCCTCGCGCAAAAAGTCAACCCTTCACCAGACGCGGTGGTTGTCCTATCGCCGCGTCTAGCGGCGCTAGCAGGTCTTTTGCTGCAAGTGTTGGATACAGGTACACGTCGTCGTCGAGGTGGTGTATTTGACGTCATAGTACGCGGGACCGCTCGAGTTGGCGGGGCTGTCCGTTGAACAGCGCGGAAACAGCCAATAGGTGTCCTGAAGAGTTACGGTCCCGCTGATCGTATAACCGAGATTGGGTGTATAGGCATAAGAGACTTCACCCAGAATGAACGAAATTTGGTCGTTCTGGTTGTTGGGATTGTTTGCGTTTCCCACCGTTCCGTTGAGCGAGGTGGGCACTGTGAGCGGTGGGTTTGTCAAGCTGGTCCTTCCCGGTCCAAAGCTTGTTCCGTTGTACGACTGACTCCATTGAAGGGTCAGTCTGCCACTGGCGTCGCTGGAGATTTCGGACACCGTGACCGAAAGGATCGGGTTACCCTGACTATTGTTGGCGGGATACGGCGCCATGATTGTCGTCGCACCGGTCAGAATGTTCTGCATCTGCGCCGTGCTGAGTGACGTGTTCTGCGTAACCATATCGGCGACAGAGTGTGCAGTCGCGCTGACCTTGACGTTGATCGCCATTCCCTCCCCGAGTTCGACGCCGCCGACCAAAAGCAGCAACATGAACGGCACCACGATAGCGAACTCTGTCGCCGCCACGGCATCGACATCGGTTGAAAATTTCCGCACGCGAAATAACAGGCTGGTCATAGGCTGATACCTCTAGGGATTGGCCGGCTCGTTCTGGAAAGCGGCGGACGCCATGATCAGCCGAGTGCCGTTGGCTTGATTGGCCATGTTAAAGGCGATAGGTCCGAAGAAAACCGGCCAAAGATACATCACGCGGACAACAACAATGTCGCCCGCATTTCCGGGATTGAATTGCCAGTTATTCGTGACATTCCCATTGCTGTCGTAGGTCAACGTCGGCGGGCCGGCATAGGCTGAAGACCACGCGCTGGCGACCTGCACGTCGACCATCACGCCGGTGCAGGTGAAAAGGACGGCTGAGTTATTGCAGACGGTCTGGTGAAATCCTGCCACGGCTTGGGCCTGGCTCAGGCTCGCATCCTGTGACTGCACCTGACCGGTCAGAATTTGGCGGGCCGATTGCCGGACGGCATTTTCGAGCACCGACTGCGCGAAGAAAAGCAGAAACGTCTGCATGAGGGCGGCGATCAGGGCGAGAAACGGCGCGGCAATCAGTGCGAACTCGACCGCCGTGGCGCCCTTGCTGTCCCCGATAAAGGCGCCGAAACGATTGCGGCGTCTCTTTCCTGGTGCGATTTTCGGTTCGGTCATGGCGCTCTTCTTACTGCGTGAGGCTGGCCGTGCTTGACGCGACCTTGATGAACAGGTTCGTCAACGCCGTGGAGATGTCGCCGCCGGTTTGAACGTCGGAGAAGAAGCCAGGCGAGGCGCACGCTTGCAGATTTTGTGCGATAGTGCCGGTTGAGGAAGCGGGCTCGTCGTACGGGTCTACCCAGCTCATGTACCAGCTGTCCGTCACCGGGACATTGGGAGTTTTTAGTTGCAGGTACTCCGTGTAGAGTATCGCGATCTTAATGCCCCGGCTCTTGATGGTATTGCACATCGTCGTGTCGAGCGGCTGCTGGCATCGACTGTTGGAGGCGAAGGTCGCGTTGGGGCAACTTGTGGCGATCTTGTCTTCGACGCCGTCGGTGACAAGGAAAACCACTTCCTGCGGCGTATCGCCTGACGCGTTGCTGCCAAGGCCGGGAGCAGGCATGATGCTGTTGAGGCTGGTGAGCGCACCGGCAATGTCTGTGCCATTGTCGGTCTTGCAGTTGGTTGTCGTAACGACGCAGTTCTGGTAGACGACCGGCATCAGCTGGATGTTGGAAACCTTGGTTCCAGCAAGCGTCGGGGTGGTCAGTGTCGCCAGTGTGTTCAAACCTAAGTCGAACGTATAGAGGGCCGCTTTATAGGTGGTGTTGTTCAGGGCCGACATGCACTGCATGACTCCACCCGACACACCGGACTGCGGGCAGTTCGACCATGTGTTGAGCAACTGGTTGACCGCATTCGTCACGAGATCGATCCGCAACGTGATATTGTTGTTGCGTGCGATCGTGAGGTTATCCTGCGTCCCGCCGTCGTGAGCGATATTGGTTTCATGACAGGCGAAGCCGCAATTCTGCGAGGATGATGCCGGCTGTTTCGCGGGGGCGGTGGCCGTGATGAGATTGCTGATGTCGGTCGTGGTTGCGCCGATCGCCATCGACGGCGAGTCGTCCATCAGCAGATAGAAATTCATGTTGGGCGCGGCCGCCGCCTGCGCTGTCGCCGCGCCGCTGATCGGCCACGACGCAGTATTCAGGAGCACCTTGGGAAAATTATTGAGGGAGGCGGCGTTATACGAAACCGAGACGGTGCGCGAAAGTCCCGAATCGGTGACGGTGATCGTTGGCGTCGGTACCGCGGCCAAGCCGGGAAGGCTGTTCGCCGTCGACATAAAGATGGCATAAGCGGTGTCTTGCGCAACCGTATCGGTTTGCGTCAGCATGGCGGGCCTGACGGCCGCGATTGCGGCGGCGTCGGCAGCCGCGTCCAACTGCTCCTTCTTGCGGATCGCCTGGGTGAAATCAAGCGTCATTCCGAGCAGAAAGATGATGGGAACCATCGTGAGCGCAAAGATGACGGCGACGTTCGCCTTGCGATCGATGGCGAAATGATACAACCAAGCGCGGAGCATAATCTTCATCCTGATCGCCGCAGGTCCTGAAAAAGGCAATTCCTTGGTATTTCAAAGGTTGAGGACGGAAGAAGGCGATTGAAGAGCTTCGACCGCTCCTCGGCAATTAATGAACTCTGAAGGCCGGCCGTTAAGAAATGGTTGCTGGGGAGCGCGGCCCGATCTGATCGAGCCGCATCGTTAGCCGATATTAAATTCGGCCAGGAAAATTCGAGGATAGGTCATCAACGGACTTCGGCCGGCTCAACCGAGACTTCAGCTTTCCCCTCGATTGTGTTGCACAACTCGGCCGGTCCCGATTGCAGGGCTTTTAGGAGTTGTAGCCGGCCCCTTTTTTACGCACTGCCTTTTGTTTACTGCGGTTCCGGTTCGCAGGTATCTATGTGAGGCAAGCAACTCCCAGAGGTGGCGGGGCGCGGCAGAGAAGCTTGGCCAGCCGCCTCAGGTTTTGCGCGGTTGCCGCAAGCAGGACTTCGTCCCTGACGCCGCTCAAGCCCCGCAGCCGAAACCGGTCGAGCCTGAGAATCCGCTTCATGTGCGCAAATCGCATCTCAACCTTCTTGCGCTCGCGGCGGGACTGCTGGAAGGCTTCCGTATCGGCCAAGGCGCGGACACGATCTCGAACATCTTCGTTGAGGTCGCGGGTGATTTTGCGCACCGTCGCAGTCGTGCACTTCGGCTTCAGCGAGCGCTGCGAGCAGTCGCTCTTGCTGGCCCTGTAGTAAACGATGTGGCCTTGATCGATATTGCCTGTGCTGGTCAGTTCCGCACCGCCTGGGCAAATATAGATGTTACGCTGTTGATCGAAGAC
>Ga0075029_100002152_pt1 | contig 11181 bp, 9 predicted proteins | sample LitLauG_LLR_2013_FD_71391 | JGI IMG/M metagenome (GOLD analysis project Ga0075029, IMG submission 71391) | Freshwater sediment microbial communities from North America - Little Laurel Run_MetaG_LLR_2013 | ecosystem: Environmental > Aquatic > Freshwater > Creek > Sediment | place: USA...
CTGTAAGGTGCACGACATCGGGCTTGCGATGACGCCGATGGCCTATTTCGCGCAATTCGAACTCGACGTGCCCTGCGTTGCGATGGTGACGGCGTCGCATAACGACAATGGCTGGACGGGCGTGAAGATGGGCGCCAACCGGCCTCTCACCTTCGGCCCCGACGAAATGACGCGGCTGAAGCAAATCGTGCTCAACGCCGAGTTCAGGAACAGCGAAGGCGGCTCGTACCGGTTTCACGAGAATTTTCCGGCGCGCTACATCGCCGATCTGACCAGGCGTGCGAAACTCAAACGCAGACTCAAGGCCGTGGTTGCCTGCGGCAATGGTACTGCGGGCGCCTTTGCCCCGCAGGTGATGCAAGCAATCGGATGCGAGGTAATTCCGCTCGACACCGAACTCGATCACACGTTCCCGAAATACAATCCCAACCCCGAAGACATGGAAATGCTGCACGCGATCCGCGATGCAGTTCTCGCGCACAAGGCAGATGTCGGATTGGGTTTCGACGGCGACGGCGACCGTTGCGGCGTCGTCGACAATACCGGTGAGGAGATTTTTGCCGACAAGGTCGGCGTGATGCTGGCGCGCGACATGTCGGTCATCCACAAGGACGCGCTGTTCGTGGTCGACGTCAAATCAACGGGGCTTTTTATGACCGACCCTGTGCTGCAGCAGCAGGGTGCCAGGACGACTTACTGGAAGACCGGCCACTCCTACATGAAGCGGCGCACCCACGAATTGGGCGCGCTGGCGGGTTTCGAGAAGTCAGGTCATTTCTTCTTCAACAAGCCGTTCGGCCGCGGCTACGACGACGGGCTGGTTTCAGCCATCGCGATCTGCGAGATGCTCGATCGCGCGCCGGGCAAGTCGATGGCGGATCTGAAAAACGCGTTGCCGAAGACCTGGTCATCGCCGACCATGTCGCCGCATTGTGCCGACGAGGCCAAATACGGCGTGGTCGACCAGGTGGTGAGGCATTTCGAGGCGCTGGAGAACAGCGGCGAGAAGGTCGCGGGACAGACGATCCGCGATCTCGTCACGGTCAATGGCGTGCGTGTCACGGTCCAGGATGGCAGCTGGGGTCTGGTGCGGGCCTCTTCCAACAAGCCGGAACTGGTGGTCGTGGTCGAAAGCCCCGTGTCGGAACGGCGGATGCGTGACATGTTCGAAGCCATGGATTCGGTGCTGCGCACCCATCCCGAAGTCGGCGAATACAATCAGAAGATTTGAGTTCGTTTTTAACCTCTCCCCGCCTGCGAGGAAGGTCGGGCCGCTTTCGCCGCTTACGCCACCCTCAGCGATCCGAGGAAGCCGTCCACCTCGGATTTGAGCTGTGTCGACTGCGACGATAGCCCGTTGGCCGCCTCGAGCAGCCGGGACGTCGCAACGTGGGCTTCGTCCGAGGCGCGCGTGACGGCGATGATATTTTCGCTGACGTCCCGCGTTCCGTCGGCCGCCTGCTGCACGTTGCCGGCAATTTCGCTCGTCGCCGCCCCCTGCTGATCGACCGCAGCGGCAATCTGGCTGGAGATTTCATCGATCTCCGCGATCGTTCCGCCGATGGCCTGGATGGCGTTGACGGCTTCGCCGGTGGCGCTCTGGATGCTCTGAACCTGCGCCGATATTTCCTCGGTCGCCTTCGCGGTTTGATTGGCCAGCGCCTTGACCTCACTTGCCACCACGGCAAATCCCTTGCCGTGCTCGCCGGCCCGCGCTGCCTCGATCGTGGCGTTCAACGCCAGCAAATTGGTTTGGCTGGCGATGTTCTGAATCAGGGTGACGACCTCGCCGATCTTTTGCGTGCCGCTCGCAAGGCCTTCAACCACCGAATTGGTGCGTCGTGCTTCCTGGGCCGCCTTGGCGGCGATTTCGGCGGATCGGGTCACCTGTTTTGCGATCTCGCCGATCGAGGCGGTGAGTTCCTCGGTCGCCGAGGCCACCGTGCCGACATTTGCCGAGGCCCGCGTCGAAGCATCCGCCGCCGCGGCCGTCTGCCGCGTCGTTGCCTGCCCGTTGCTGCTGATCGAGGCGGACAATCCCTGGATTTCGTTCGCCGCCACCGCGACCGCCTCGACGATGTGGAAGATCTTTCGCTCGAAGCCCGATGCGAGGTCGCGCATCGCCGCGTCGCGCTCCTGCCTGGCGCGCTGCCCGGCGTCGGTGCGCTCGGCATTGGCGCGCATCTCGGCGGCGCTTGCCTCCTCCGCCTCCGCGGTCTTCCGCGCGGCCGTCTCGAACAGATGCGAGAGTTTATCGGCGAGCCAGATCAATACGGAGGCCTCCATCAGAAGAATGACGGCATGAACCGCGACGCGTCCGAGATCGCTTCCGCCGGAATAAATCGCAGCCGGCAGGATAAAGTTGAGAACGAGGTGGTGGAGGGCGACCGCGACGGTGCCGGCCAGGATCGGCCGATAGTCGCAATAGGAGACGAGGCAGGCCAGCGCCGCGAAAAAATACATGTGCGTGTCGATCTGCCAGGAATGTCCTGCGAACAGGAACGTAATCACAGACACATCGCCCATCAGCGCGACGGCGAATATCAGGCGGGTCGCAAGTTCATTTCCGGCTGCGCGCCATGACAGCGTTGCCGCCATCGCCATCGCTGCAACGAGCCCGGTCGGAAGCAACCAATCCGTGCCGCGGATCATGCCCAGGACGAGGCAAAGCGGAACATGCAACCAGAGCACCACAAGCAGGGCTCTGCTGGTCGTTTCACGCAATGCTTTCAAATCGTGACTCTCGGTCATTTCCGCTTTCCCTCGCCCTCAAATGTCAAACAGGCCGCAATTGCTCCCGGATCCATGGCAAGCCAGACACCGGCTTCGCGCAGCCGGGTCAGTCCGGCTTGCTCGTCGGGTCGAACCACCATCACGGCGGGAATCGCCGTCAATCTTACAATCCTGGCGTTGGCGAAAGCCGCAGCCTGAAATACCTGCTGTGTGCCCCACCAGGGTGGAAAAGCGACTGCCACAACCTCAGCATCAGGTCGGATCTGAAGGGAAAGTGCGGCGATTGCGATCCAGCTTGAAAACAGCAGCACGGCCGCGCCCAACCACGTGGGCCGCCGGGAGGCCTTGGTGCTGTTTCCCTGCCCCATCACGGCAAATTATCGGGTCAAAGCTAATTACCCGTAAAAATGCCGACCAGCGCACCCGGTGATTCCAAAAAAGTGTGACCATACAAAAGATTGCATAGTTGGAATAAAATACCCTTGGTTGTAAGGGCCGGTCACAAAACAACGCAGGGCGAATTGCACCCGATCTGAATGTCGTCCGCGAAAGCCCCGCTTATGCCGCCGCCGGCACCGGAAGCGCGGTTACCGATTTGATTTTCTCCATCGCAAAGCGCGACGTGACATTCTTCAGCGGTACCGCGCCAATCAGCTTCTTGTAGAAGACGTCATAGCTCGGCATATCCGCAACGACGACGCGCAGCATGTAATCGACGTCGCCCGCCATGCGATAGAATTCCATCACCTCCGGCATGGCGCTGACTGCATCGGCGAATCTTCGCAGCCAGGCTTCGGAGTGATCGGCACTTTCGACCGATACAAAAACCGTGATGCCCAGGCCAATCTTGTTCTGATCGACCAGCGCGACGCGGCGCAGGATCACCCCGTCGGCTTCAAGCCGCTGGATGCGTTTCCAGCAGGGGGTCGAGGACAGGCCTACGCGGTCGCCAATTTCGGCGACCGAGAGCGAGGCATCCTGCTGCAGCACGGTGAGGATCTTGCGGTCGATGGCATCGAGCCGGCGATTCTGCTCATTGGTGTGAACGGCAAGGTCGGTCATGAGAAGAACTTTCTTCTAATTACGGGGTTTACAACCCTCATATAGAGAAAATCCTTCTAATTCAACCCTATTATTGCTCCTACCCCGCCGATCCGACCGGCGGGTTCTGACACAAAAGTGCTTCAACTTCAGCACGTTGCGGGGCAGCAAAAGCGCCGCCAAAACGGGTGCATTTCAGTGCCGCGGCGGCGGATGCGAAGGTTAGCGCGGAGCGCAAATCCTGGTTTTCGGTAATCGCAAGGGCAAAGGCGCCATGGAATACGTCCCCCGCGCCCAGCGTATCCACGGTGTGGACCGGGAAGGCCGGGGTCTGTTGCAGATTCTGATTTTCGTCGAGCCAGATCGTACCCCGAGCGCCGCGCGTGCCGGCGAGGAACGAGGGGGTCAGCTTGGCGATTTTCTTGAGCGCCTCGCCGTCGTCGGCGATGCCGGCGGTTTCCTGCAGAGGTTCACTTGAAAACACCAGATGCGACGACGCCGTGAGCAACCCCTCGCGAAGCGACATCGCGCGATCGACGTCGACGATCACCGGAATGCCCCGCCGGCGCGCCTCGGCGCAAAGCGCAGTGCAAAATTCGGCGCAGCGGCTCTCGGTCAGGATTGCGGCACAATCATCCAGCAGCGCTTCGGTGTCGGGCAGGCGCACCTTCCACAATCGTGGATCGCGGAACGTCACGATGGTGCGCTCGCCGCTGGGATCGATCATGATGTTGGAAATCGGCGTCACCAGCCCCGGCATATGCACAAGATGCCTGGTTTCGATGCCTTCCTCGCTCATCTTCTCGAAGATGTATCTTGAAGTCGTCTCGCGCGCGTCCCCCATCGGTCCGCAGATCGAGGCACGACCGCCCAGCCGGGCGATGCCGATCGCTCCATTGAGCGCGTTGCCGCCGCAAATTTCCTCGAAATGGCTCGCATTCTCCTTCGAGCCGCGCGCAGGCAAACCTTGCACGCGAAACGTGAGGTCGCGCACCGGCATGCCGATGCAGAGAATTCGCGGGGACGGTGCGCGCGCTGCGCGAGGGCTGTTCATCGGGTCATGCGTCATGTCGAATCCGGGGTGTGCAGCTAACCGGGCGGGGAGTAACCGAACCTGCCCGCATCGGGTTCCGCATCACGCATGGCGGTCCGGGCCATTCTGAACCCAGCGCCCGAGCAGATGATGGGCGATGGCAAATGGATGCGGTCCCGCCAGGCCGTCGGGATGTTCCCGCCTGATCATCAGGGTTGCCTCCGCACGATCGAACCATCGCGCATCCTCCAGTTCCGTACGATCCACGACGATCTCCTCATTGAGCGCGCGCGCGGTGCATCCGATCATCAGCGACGAAGGATAGGGCCAGGGCTGTGTCATGAAATAATTCACGTCGGTGCAGCGGATGCCGGATTCCTCGAAAATCTCGCGGCGTACCGCATCCTCGACGGTTTCGGCGGCCTCGACAAAACCAGCAAGGCACGAATACATCCCGGGCAGGAAATGCTTCTGGCGCCCCAGCAGGACCTTGTCACCCAAAGTCACCAGCATGATCACGACGGGGTCGGTGCGTGGAAAATGTTCTGCCTTGCAGTTTGGGCAATCGCGTTTCCAGCCTCCTTCCTTCATCGCGGTGCGGGTGCCGCAATTGGCGCAATAGCCATGACGCTGATGCCAGTTCACCAGCGATTTCGCCATCGCAATCGCCGAAAGCTGGCTGGGGGGAACCACGCCCTGCATCGCCATGCCGCGTAATTCGCTCACGGCTGCGTCGTCCCGGGTCAAGAGCTGTTCCACCGCCGCGGGCGATATTCCCATTCCGAACATGGGCGCGCCCTCGCGCAACCCCAGAAACACCGTGCCAGGATTGGCTCCCAACTGTCTCGCCTCATCGAGGCTGAGCAACGCGCGCGGACCGGCTGCCTCCCGTTTCACCACAAGGGAGTCGCGATAGACGACATAGGCACGGGCGCCGGGGTGGCCTTCCAGCGCCAGAAGTCTGTTTTCGTCACCGCGCATATGGGCGGCGCGATCGAGAATATGCGAGACGAAACCCGGCTGTCCCAATGGAAACGAATCGAATGCTGTCATGTGTTCAACCAAGCCAGATCTTGCGGCGAAGCGCGCTGATAAATCTCTGAACTTCCTCCGCATCATGCGCAAGCGGTGGCATCACGCCCCAGACCGGGCGTGGCCAGGCGGCATCGCCGGAGCGGCGGGCGATGATATGGACGTGCAATTGCGGCACCAGATTGCCCAGCGCCGCAATGTTCAGCTTGTCGCATTTGGTGGTCTCTTTGAGTGCGCGCGCAACGCGTGTTATTTCCGTCATCAATTGCGCCTGCTCGACCTCGTCGAGATCGATGATCTCGACGATCTGCGGCCTGCGCGGCACGAGCAGCAGCCAGGGATAATGGGCGTCCTTGATGACGAGGACCTGGCTCAACGGCAGGTCGCCGATGTTGATGGTGTCTTCCTTGAGCCGTGAATGCAGCGACCAGGCAGGATAATCGGCGGCCATGCATATTTCCTCGTCACCCGGCGGCGAGTACCCAAATCGTCCTCGGACCAGCCCAAAAAGCCGCACGCGGACGGCGCGAAAATCGGCCGCCATGCCCTGCAACTAATGCCTTTCCGCGATTCTGCACAAGTCCTGCAAAGGCGTCTGCCGCCGCTTGCTTTCCCGCCATTTTAGCCCCAAATAGAGGCCGGGAGATTGGCGGTGGACGAGCCACTCGCCAACCGGGTCAGGTCCGGAAGGAAGCAGCCCTAACGAGGTCCGGATCGGGTCGCTCGTCAGTCTCCTACCTTTTTTCAAGCGGGTCGCGCAAAACACGCCTGTCCAGCGCCTGATTTCGCACCATCCGCGTGTTCCGCAAAGCCGGCTTCGAGAGATAATCAATTGCGGATCGATCGATGACCGACGCTGGCGTTCCCTCCGCCCATCAAGGCGGTTTCGATCTTTCCGACGCACCTGAGGCCGGCAAGCCCTATCGTGTGCTGGCGCGGAAATACCGTCCCTCGAGCTTTGATGACCTGATTGGCCAGGACGCGGTGGTGCGCACCGTCTCGAATGCGTTTGAAACCGGGCGAATTCCCCAAGCCTGGATACTGACCGGGGTCCGCGGCGTTGGAAAGACTACCACGGCCCGAATCCTTGCCCGCGCGCTCAACTACGAAATGCCCGACGGATCGGTAAAGGGTCCGACAATTCACATGCCGATGCCGGGCGTTCATTGCCAGGCCATCATGGAAAGCCGGCACATCGACGTACTGGAAATGGACGCCGCGTCCCATACCGGGGTCGACGATGTCCGCCAGATCAACGACAGCGTGCGCTACGCGCCGGCAAGCGCACGCTTCAAGGTCTATATCATCGACGAAGTGCACATGCTCTCGACGGCGGCGTTCAACGCCTTCCTGAAGACACTGGAAGAGCCGCCGGAACACGCCAAATTCGTTTTCGCCACCACCGAAATCCGGAAAGTACCGGTCACGGTGTTGTCGCGCTGCCAGCGGTTTGACCTGCGCCGGGTCGAAGCCGATGTGCTGATGGCGCATCTTGCCAATATCGCCGTCAAGGAAGGCGTGGAGGTCGAAGAGGAAGCGCTTGGCATCATCGCGCGGGCTGCCGAAGGCTCGGTACGCGATTCGCTGTCGCTGTTCGATCAGGCTATCGCGCATGCCGCAGGCAGCGTGCGAGCCGATGCCGTGCGGCAGATGCTGGGGCTTGCCGACCGGACGCGCGTGATCGACCTGTTCGAGCACCTCGTTCGCGGCGACATCGCGAAGGCCTTCACGGAGTTTCGCGAGCAATATGACACCGGCGCCGATCCGGTCGTGGTGTTGTCCGATCTCGCCGAATTCGTCAATTTCGTCACCCGCGTCAAGATCGTGCCGGCAACCGGCGACAATGTGGCCTTCGGCGAGGCCGAGCGCGTGCGCGCGCGCGACTTTGCGGTAAAAATCTCGATGCGCGTGCTGTCGCGGATTTGGCAGATGCTGCTCAAGGGCATTGCCGAAGTGCAGGGCGCCACCCGCCCTGCGGCGGCTGCGGAGATGGTGCTGGTGCGGATCGCTTATGTCGCCGATCTGCCGACGCCGGACGAGGCGATCCGTATGATCGAGCAGAATGGCGGGGCTTCGCCCACGCTTGCCGCGAGTTCGCCACCGCGCAGCGCGCCAGCCGCGCCCGCGGTTTCGTCGATGCCGTCGTCGCCGCCGCCGCGGTCTGCGCCGGTTTCGCGCTCCAGTGCGGAGGCCGCTGCCCGGCCGCAAATGATCGCCGCATCCTCGGAAGTTCAACCCGCACCGGCGCGCCGGATCGCGACTTTCCCGGAACTCGTGGCGCTTGCTGCCGAGAAGCGCGACTTGTTGACCAGGGCCGCACTGGAGGCCGACGTCCGGCTGGTTCGCATCGAAGATGGGCGGCTGGAGGTGGCGCTGGAGCGCAGCGCGGCGCGGACGCTGATCAACGACCTCTCGCGCAAGCTGGAACAGTGGACCGGGCGGCGCTGGACCGTGATCGTGTCGAACGAGGCCGGACAGCCGACGCTGCGTTCGCAGAACGAGGCCGCCAGGAACCAACGCGAGCGTGCCGCCGAATCCGATCCGCGGGTGCAGGAGGTTCTGGCGCGATTTCCCGGAGCCAAAGTGGTTGAAGTCCGCAAGCTTGCCCCCGAGCCGCTGGAATCCCATGCTGGCGGCGAGGACCCCGCTGAGAGCTCCGGAGACGATGATGAGTAGTAATTCCGAAGGAGCGACCGATGGCTGATTTTCTTGGAATGATGAAGCAGGCGGCGCAACTGCAGTCGAAGATGCAGGCGATGCAGGAAGAGCTCGGCAATGTCGAGGTGGAGGGCATTTCGGGCGGCGGCCTGATCAGCGTGCGGATGACCGCGAAGATGGAAGTCAAGGCAATCAAGATCGATCCTTCGTTGATGAAGGCGGAGGAGCGGGAAATTCTCGAGGACCTGCTGGTAACCGCCTGCGGCGATGCGCGGCGCAAGGCTGAGCTTGCGATGCAGGAGAAAATGCAGGCGCTGACCGGCGGCCTCGGCCTGCCGCCTGGATTGGGTATCGGATAAAAATGCCGATTGCGGTTGCCGGCCCCGAGATCGAGCGCCTGATCCAGCTTCTGGCGCGGCTGCCCGGGCTTGGCCCGCGCTCGGCCCGTCGTGCCGCGCTGCACCTGATCAAGAAACGCGAGGCGTTGATGACGCCGCTGTCGGCCGCGTTGCAGGTGGCTATCGAAAAGATCCAGGTCTGCAAGACCTGCGGCAACATCGACACCCGGAATCCGTGCACCGTGTGCACCGATCCGCGGCGCGACCGCTCGATGATCGTTGTGGTCGCCGACGTCGCCGATCTCTGGGCGCTGGAGCGAGCTCACGCGACCAACGGCCTCTACCACGTACTTGGCGCCACCCTGTCGCCGCTCGACGGCGTTGGTCCGCAGGATCTGACCATCGATGCGCTTGTCAGGCGCGCCCACGATCCTTCGGTGAGCGAAATCATCCTCGCGCTGAATGCCACCGTGGACGGCCAGACCACCGCACACTACATCACCGACCTTCTGCAGGACGCCAAGGTCAGGGTCACGCGGCTTGCCCATGGCGTTCCCGTGGGCGGCGAACTCGATTATCTCGATGAGGGCACGCTGTCGGCGGCGATGCGGCAGCGGACTCTGTTCTAGCAGGATCAAGGCCCAACGCCTGAGACGTCGAGTTGCGCAAAATGTCCGCGCCGCTGCAGCCATGCGAGCAGGATCAGGCTTGGCGCCGCGACCGCGACGCAGATCGCGAAGAACAGGGGCCAGCCGGTAGCCTTTGCCACATAGCCGGCGACCGAGGAAAGATAGGTGCGCCCGACGGCGGCGAGCGCGGTAAGCAGTGCATATTGGGTCGCGGTGTGCAGTGGATTGCGGCACAGCGCCGACAGGTAAGCGACGAAGATCACGGTGCCGATGGCGCTGGTGAAATTCTCCGCCGTGATCGCGAGCGCCAGCGCCCATTGGTTGACGCCCGCCAGCGCAAGCCAGGAAAACGAAAGGTTGGCGGCGGCCTGCAGCACGCCGCCGATCCACAGGCTTGCGGCCAGCGAATAGCGGCGCGCGACAAATCCGCCGGCAAATCCGCCGATCAATGTCGCGGCAAGACCGACGCCCTTGACGATGGCCGCATAATCATTGCGGGAAAAACCGAGGTCGATCACAAACGGCGCGGTCATTGTGCCGGAGAAAGCATCGGTAAACTTGAACAGCACCACGAAAGCGAGTGCGGCAAATGCGTCCTTGCGAACAAGGAATTCGGCAAAAGCGCCCCACGCCGCATGGATCACGCGAATGAAGGCGGTTTCGCCGCTGGTCGCGGCCTCCGCGCGTTCGGATTGCGCAGGCTCGGTGGCGAGTAGTGCGGTGACGGTGCCGACCAGCACCAGAGCGGCCATGGTCACATAGCCCCATTGCCAGGCGGATGAGCGCGCAAGGCCGGTACCTTCATAGGCGCTCACCAGAAACAGGGCGCCGGCGGTCGAAACCAGCATGCCTATCCGGTACGCCGCGACATAGGACGCCATGCCGGCGGCCTGCTCGCTTTCGGGCAGGCTTTCCACGCGAAAGGCGTCGACCACGATGTCCTGTGTCGACGACATCGTCGCGACCAGAAGTGCGCCGACCGCCACGAATGCCGGCGAGCGCGCGGGGTCGGCGAGCGCCAGCAGCAGGATCGAGGCGATCAGCAGCAATTGCGAAAACAGAAGCCAGCCGCGCCGGCGGCCGAAGGCTCGCGTGAAGAACGGCACATGCAGCGCGTCGGTGAGCGGCGCCCACAGGAATTTGAGCGTGTAGGGGGTTCCGACCAGCGCGAAGAGCCCGATGGTGCCGAGGTCGACGCCCGATTCGCGCATCCAGACCAACAGCGTCGATCCCGACAGCGCAAGCGGCAGGCCGGAGGAAAAGCCGAGCAGCATGACGATCAGCACCCGCCGCTGCAGGTAAACCGCGATGGCATCGCGCCAGGTGGGAGCGATTTCGACGGAAGGATCGGTTTCAGACGTAGTTTCGCGGATGCTCATGAAATGGTGTTAGCAGATTTCCGCGGGGCTGCCTCTGCTCCCTGTCCCGCGTTTCGCGGGGGAGGGTTATACTACTCCCCCGCCTGGAGCCTGCGCGGTACGGGAAACAGTTCGGGGCTACCCGGCGTGACGACCCGCGGCGTCTCCAGGGGGGCGTCGGTCTTGCTGAAGTCGAGTTCCTCGATCCTTCCGGCACGTTTTTCGATCTTGTCGGCGGAGATCAGGATCTGGCGGACGTCCTCGTTGGCATCGGCGAAATGCTTCTGCAGCTTCAGTACGCGTTCGCGCAGTCGACCGAGATCGTCACCAAGATTGAGCACTTCGGTGCGGATCTGGTC
>Ga0075029_100002160_pt1 | contig 11164 bp, 9 predicted proteins | sample LitLauG_LLR_2013_FD_71391 | JGI IMG/M metagenome (GOLD analysis project Ga0075029, IMG submission 71391) | Freshwater sediment microbial communities from North America - Little Laurel Run_MetaG_LLR_2013 | ecosystem: Environmental > Aquatic > Freshwater > Creek > Sediment | place: USA...
CGTGACCCTCTACGCAAGGGCATGCTGAAGAGGGTCACCTCAGAAAGATACTGAGACCAGCCTCGTAGATCACGAGGTAGCGAAATGATGCCAGACGAATTTCGCGAAATCGCCGACTTGTTCTGAAGTTGGTCGCGATTTGAGTGGTCGTTGACCTCTGGCACCCGCACTGGCGGATGAGCACCGGTCAACAGTCAGAGGTGCTCACGTGCGACGCCCTGTTTGGCTCACCATTGACAACCCGAAGATACCGCTGCGGTCAATCGCATCGTCGGTGTGGAACCACCCCAGACGCCGTCAAGGAGGATGTCCAACCGAATACCCAATCTGTTGTGAGCTCTTAACTTCGCCGCCAGCATGGAACTCATGTGGCTATCAGTGGATACTTCCTCACAATCATGGGTAGGACAGAAGGGTCAGTCATCTTTATTGCCCAGTTGCCTGTCAATCCCCGACACGGAACACGGGCTGACGAGCCCGTCGTAGACGCCGCCATGGATCGGCTCGCTGAAAGATCTCACCACTTCGAACTCGCCGCTGACCCGCGCCGCCAGCGCGCAATATCAGAGGATCCGCGTAGTGCCGGACGATCGAAGGGAGTCATTCTCGCCACCCCATAGCAGCGCAGATTCCCTGCACGAAGATGAGGCCAACGGAGGCGAGCAGGACGACCGGATGTGACAACCGCGCCGGGTGCCACCCGTGGATGGCTCTCGAACGTCTTCCAAAACAGCGGATTTGGTGCTCGCAGACTCCAAGATGCGCAATCAGTTCAGTGACACAACGACTGCACTGTAAGAAGGCACTGGAGACATCTGAGAGATTGGTCCGACGGTCACGGGCACGTTCACCGACGACACCGAGATGTTGACGCCTGTCACGTTCAGAGAAGCCAACTGCTCGCGAAGAAGCGCGGCAACCGCCAAGACTCGGGCCCGACCCAGATTGCGATTCTTAGGTCTCCTGGAGGAATTGTCGCTGTATCCCACGAGAGCAACCGTGGGATTGCCTTCGGACTTGATCTGCATAGCGAGCGACAAGACTTGGGAGTGCAATGTCTTCGTTATCTTCGACGAGCCAACGGCGAACGGACCGACTCGCAAAGTTTGATGGGCCAGCGGCGAATACTCCGCGACCCAGTCGACCAGCGTCGACTGTGCTGTGGTAGGACAAGCCCACCCTGAAGCACACCACGCTTGTTGCTGAATATGAAGGGTCATCGGCTGGCTGGGAATCTCAGAGATACCGGTGACAGTCCCCCAGATTTGGCCATCCAACACGTAGGTCAATGAGGTGGGGGTCCAGATCAGACCCCAGGTGTGCCACTTGGTCATGTCAATGTTCACCGTGCTATGAATCTGTCCGTTGGATACTCCGAAATGGTCGGTCGCCATGCTTTGATTGGTGCCGCCATAGGTCTCGTTGAAATCCACTTCTGGAGGCCAACCGGCGGCTGGCCACAGCAATTCCACCTGGGTCGGACCAGGACCCGTGAGTCGCGAGCGGACAAAGTACGCGCCATAGGTCCTGGCCACTGAGCACTGGCATACTCCACCACTGACCCACCGATTCGCGTAGTTCGCATCCTGGTAGGTAGATAACTGGAGGACTCCCCCGGAGACGGTGACGTGATCTAGCGCCCATTGCGCACCCGGATCGCTCGACGGAGCACCACTGAAGGCACTCCACCCCGCTGGCAAATTATTAGCCGAGAAGTCGTTCACATAGCTGAGTTGGTATCCCTGCAACGCGGATCCATTTGGTGGCGACTGCCCGGAGGGCGAGTTCGGGTTGGCGATCCCTATTGGATAAGCCGTCGAAAGATTGGCACGGTCGGCCAGAACAGTTCGATGACTGGCGCCGACAGAATTCTCTAGTGTCGCTGCGCTCGTCGCATTGTGCGATGCAACATTGGCGAAGGGGACGGGGACCATTGCCCAAAGTGGCGCGACTCCCGTGGCAAAGGCAAGCACGACTTTGCACTTCCCTGTTCGCTTCGCCCAGCCCAGACCTTGTCGTGGTCGACCTCTGGTCGTCGGACGCTTTCCGTCGCCCTTGCTAGATTTCGGGTTACCTGCAGCTACGATTGTCAAAACTCAACTTCCTAGAAACGATTCCACCGATTTGACGCGGCACTTCGGGTCGTATTCGCGCGACGAGACCTCAGCGCTTGAAGCGACAAAACGACTTCCCCGTCATCGTTGAAACCCCAACCTGCGCCCACCGGCTTACTTGGCACTACTTCAATCCACTGGCCCAAGAGAATTGTACTTTGGCAATTCTTAAGGTCTTGCAAGAATTGGCTTGGGAATATCGGAGAATCGAACCAGTGGTCTTCTGACGCGCCATTGAGCGGGCATTTCACTAGTGTCAACACCAAGATGGAACCCGATGGCGCAACCAACCAACAATCTTTCGGTGTTCGTTCGTCATCGGCCTGGAACCCGGTCGTCGCCCTAATATCCATCGGATTGACACTCGCTTCGTTGACGATGGTTGTTGTCTACTCACTTCGAGTCCAGGGTCCAGTTCCGTCCGCCTACAACTTCCATTTGCCAATCGGAGTTGCGAGTACGAGATCACCGTCGGGATTTGCCCCCATGACGTCCAATGCGCTGCCGGGCTACCAGTTGGAATATGTCAACAATTTCGACGGTTCAACCCTCCCTCCCGGTTGGGACGTGTTTTCCGGCCTCCCGGGGGGAGACCCCGGCGGACAGTTCGCGAGTACCCATGTGTTGGTTCAGGGGGGCCTTCTTCGTCTCAATACTTGGAGGGATCCGAAGTACCAGGACAGGTGGGTCACTGGCGGGCTGTGTCAGTGTGGCGTCACGCGCAAATTCGGCGCCTATTTCGTCCGGTCCCGAGTCACCGGAGGAGGCGCCAACGAAGTACAACTGCTCTGGCCCGCAACCAACACCTGGCCGCCCGAAATAGACTTTAACGAGAATGGCGGCAGTTTGAACTCGACTTCTTCGACAGTTCACTGGGGCGCCACCAACCAGACGGATCAGCATTCGCTGTCTGTCGACATGACGAAGTGGCATACGTGGGGTGTCATCTGGACCCCAACCGCCATCATCTACGTCATCGACGGCAAAGCGTGGGCGGTGGTCACCGAAACGGTCGAGATTGCGAAGGTTCCAATGCGCCTCGACCTCGAACAACGGACCCAGTGCCAGTCCGGATTCCAATGCCCCAGGGCTCCAGTCTCGATGTTGGTCGACTGGGTGGCGGAGTACGCACACAGATGACGGTGACGGCTGTCTGAGTAGGACGCGAGCCTTAGGCTTGTTAATGTGCATGCTCAATCCTTGGGACGAATGGTGACCCTATGGAATTGGGGTCAGGGCGATTTGGAAAGGTGAGAAAGGTGCTTCTCTATCCTCGGTCATCCGCTGAGTCCGGTCTTCGTACAATTTCCGGTGCGGCGCGGCTCAAGATCACCTTGATCATGATTTCCGTGGTTGCCACCGGTGCCCAAATGGTCCCCTCGACGGCAATGGCCTCGAGCCGAACCAGGAACAACGTCGCACACCCTGCGATTTCCTATGTAAACGCGAACTCGTTGCACGCTCGATCCGCTCCTGCTACCCAGTATCCGATTGGCGTGCCAAAGAAGAATTCACCCTCAGGTCTGTCGCCCGCTTCGGCATCTGCGTTCCCGGGATATCGACTGACGTACGTAAACAACTTCAACGGCTCGAAGCTGCCGGTCGGCTGGGACATCTTCACGGGCGTTCCGGGAGGAGCGCCGGGCGGGCAGTTCGGCAGTGCCCACGTGGTCGTCAGTGGCGGCATGCTTCGTCTAAATGCCTGGAGGGATCCGAAATACCAGAATCGGTGGGTGACGGGAGGGCTCTGTCAATGTGGACTCATCAGGACGTACGGAGCGTACTTCGTGCGCTCACGAGTCACCGGTGGCGGCGCCAACGAAGTTCAACTCCTGTGGCCCGCGAACAACACCTGGCCTCCAGAAATCGATTTCAACGAAAACGGAGGAAACCTTAAAGCGACCTCCTCTACGGTTCATTGGGGAGCCAAGAATTTCGCCATCCGACGAGTCCTCCAAATCGATATGACCAAGTGGCACACCTGGGGCGTCGTCTGGACCCCCAAGTCCATCGAATACGTCGTGGACGGTCACGTTTGGACCAGTATTACCGTTGCGGCCGCTATCACCAGAATCCCGATGCGCCTAGACCTAGAGCAACGTACGATCTGCTCAGAGCATCGGCAGTGCCCAACCGCTCCGGTGTCGATGTTGGTCGATTGGGTCTCCGAGTACGCGCGGAACTAGCCGCGCGAGAACTGGCGCCACCACGCCCAACTGCGGGCGTAGGCGAATGGCCCCATGATCAATCCGAGCATCTCTCTCTTGAACAGGATCGATGGATACGACTTTGCTCGGTCGTCGCTAGCTCCGGATGATGACGACACGCGGGTACGGTTGATTCCGTGCAGGTACTTCTGCCTCGCGGCCGTGGGCAACTTCGAGATGATGCACAGCAGGTGTCGGGGATCGTCAAGGACCAAGCGCGTCAGCATCGCGGTGAATCCCAAGGCATAACCGTCGACTTGCTTCAACAGTTCCTCATATTCTCGCCGGTGGCGGTGCCATGCCGAGGCGGCCGGTTCGTAACAGATTCTTCCACCCGTCCAGATAATGCTGATCATCACCGCTAGATCCTCCCCGCCGAAAGCTGGGGTTCCGGCTCCTAAGGTGGCCTCGAATCCACCGATTCGCTCCAGGGCCGATCTGCGCACGGCCATGTTTGCGCTCGCACCATAGGCACCGGAGCCGTAAACAGAGAATCGACGCATCTCCTCGCCCATGGCATTTCGGACTAGCACTGAGCTCCCTCGCAGAGGCCCGAAGCGAGTCGGCCCAGGTTCCAGCGTTACGGTTGAGAAAGTCCGCTCGCTACCCATTCCTCCGAAGTACCGTTCGAACCAGACTTGCGACGGGCTTTCCAATTCGGCAGGAAGAATCAGACCAGTCAAGGCATCAAGATCCGGGTCGAGGCTCATTCGAGTACCAATTGCGCGTAACCAATGCCGGTCTACGCGTACATCATCATCAGTGAATGCAATGATCTCTCCGCCAGCAGCCGCCGCCCCAGTATTTCGCGCTACAGACGCGCCGGGTCTGGGCTCACGCACAACTCGCAACCAAGATCGACCTCGAACGATCTCTTCCAATGGATCAATTGAAGGAACCACTCTTCGATTATCAACGAGGACGGTTTCGAAATCTGGATAGTCCAGTTCTCCAATGGCGTCCAAGCAGATCCTTAGATCAGTCAATCTGGTCATCACCGATGGGATCACGATAGAGATCTTCGGCAACATCGCGTCCGTGATGTTTGTCATGTCAAGAACACTGTGTTCGGATAGCGCTGCGTGCTCCATCGAATTCTTCAGAATATTCTCACTGAACATTTCGCGCTTATCAAGATCCAAAATGACGGCCCCTCGAGGGACGCCCCGTCGAATGAAGACGACGAACGCACTTTGATATCTTCCGGCAATGTCGAATTCCGGAAGCGGCTGTTCGATGTCGACCGTCTGAATCCACGCTGGACCGGCGTTCGCCTCCAATTCAGTCCAAGCCTGGACCTTACGTTGGCGGGCTCCACCGACCAGAGCCGAGACCACTTCTGTCACCTTGCTCATCGAAACTCATCGAATTGAACCGGGGTCGCACTCGACCGATTGAGCCTCGCCCTTTGCGTCAAAGAACCGATTCGAAACTGGCCCATGAAAGTGAGATCGGCCCGTGATTCACTAAAGAGGTCAGAGTGTTTTCGCACAAGCCGATTGTACAATCTGACCAAATGGCGAAGTAACCAGCATCACCAACGCGATGAGTGGCCATATCGACTGCTGATCATGGACTGACCAATTCGTAAGAATAAATTGAGCACTTATCTGGGATCAACCCACTTCACTAAGGTCATTTGGCTTGATGCAAGTACTCGGATCGGAAGTACCTTCATTTCACGACAATTGTCACTTCAGCGGGCTCGCTCCGCTGCGCACCCGCACTCACGACCAAGGAGAACACAATCGGTCCCTGAATCATCGGTGCAACGAATGTCGGAAAGCACGACTCCTCTTGCTCCAACACAACATTCTGCCCGGAAATCTGTGTCCAATGATAGGTCATCGGGACTTCGCCTTCGAAAGAACTCATCGATGCGTCGAGGGTGACACGCTCCCCGCCGTTGATCTCCTCACCGAATCCGGCATCAGCCACCAAACCAACAGTTTCAGACGCGACGACTTGACTTCTCGACAACCACTCCGAATATGGAGTGTCCGCGCATGACTCATCGCTGTCGCAGGCCCACGGATCGAATCTTCCGTACGTATAGAAAACTGACTTCTTCATCGCTAGTTGATGTCCGAAGACGTTCACCGGGAGGCTTTGACTCCGATATCCCGCATATCCCACGAATCGGTGATCGAAGTGGCAACGATTCCGTGCCTCGCGGGCGAAGCAGGCAGTCGCGTAGTGATCCATGTGATCGCCTTCCGAGAATGCGTTGAAATAGTCCTGGACGACAATCAATCGTGGACTAAGTCTCTGCATGATGGACCCGAGGGTTTCCAGCAACTCCTCCCTGGAATAGGTGTTCGCTCCATCCACCGTTCTCAATCTCACCTGTGATTGATTCCAAAGCTGCAGGAGGCTTTGAGAACCGTAGCGTGTGTGTCCCATGCCAGCCGGATATCCGCCATCAGGCAGGCGCATGAATGCCACTTGAATCCCAGGTAGTTCCGTCAAAACCGACAGTGCAATGTCATGGCCATCTATGCGCCATGAGAAGGATGTCCATTGATTCTCTGAACGGGCCATCTGCGCGTAGGCTGCCAAGATTCCTTCTTCGCGCTTCTTCCAGTACTTGGCCTCCTGTCCACTGTCACCCGCCGCGACGTGAATGGTGATCACCCGCCTATGGTCCAAAATTCGCCTTAGGATGTCTGGGCTTTGAAACAAGAGTGTGTCGTCAGGATGCGCAACCACATAGAGCGCATCGACTGCTGATTCCAGATCGAAGACAGGCGCGGATTGTTGATTCACATTTGACGTTCGGCGAAAGCCTCTCCCATGGCGCAATTTGTCGAGCCTCCGAGTCACCCGAGATCAGATTTCACTCTGGACAGCGTGATTTTCAAGCTGGATGATTGAAGTCGAGTCGTCGCAGTATCGAAGATAAGAAAGTTGGTGATCACCACGAGCATGTTGAACCAACTCAAATCCATGGTCCGACTAGAGCAGCTCAACGGTAGCGCTAGGAACAGTCCGTCGGCGGGTATCGAAGACCAGCCGCGCACGACTCGCAACCCATTCGTAGTCCACATCATCATGATCGGTGACAATGACGACTAGGTCGACCTCCGCAATCTCATCGTCATTCAGTTCCACTCTTCGCCACGGCACCTCTCGGTACGAGGGGACCCAGTGATCAGCCACCCGCACATCAGCACCCAAGTGTTGGAGAGAGTTGCATATGCCGATGGAGGGAGACTCTCTCATATCTCCGGTGTTCTTCTTGTAGGCAAGTCCGAGAACAAGAATCTTGGACCCATTGACCGACATCCGCTGCTTGTTCAGCACCTGGGTGATTCGACTGGTCACATGAGCAGGCATGTGCTCATTGACATCATTTGCGAGTTCGACAAAGCGAAACGGGTCCCCCAAGGTCTGCTTGACCTTCCAGGAGAGGTAGGACGGGTCGACGGGAAGACAATGACCTCCGACTCCGGGACCTGGCGTAAAGCGCATAAAGCCGAAAGGCTTGGACGAAGCGGCGTCAATGGCTTCCCAGACGCTAACGCCCAGTTGATTGGCGAACATGGACAGTTCATTTACCAGGGCAATGTTCACGTGCCGAAAAGTGTTCTCCAGTAGCTTGGTCATCTCAGCCACTCTCGTCGATGACACTGGCACCGTGGTTGACACGATTGAAGAGTAGAACGAGTCAACGGCTTCGAGCGATTCGACGTTGATGCCCGAAACCACCTTCGGCGTATTCTCGAGTCTCCATGTTGCATTCCCTGGGTCGATCCGCTCCGGACTGTAGCCGACGAAGAAATCTCGACCCGCTTGGAGTCCCGAGCCACTTTCTAGAATTGGCACAACGAGTTCCTCAGTCGTGCCCGGATACGTTGTCGACTCCAAAATGACCGTAGCGCCCGCTCTCAGATTGATCGAAAGATCGGTGGCGGCGTCGACGATGAAACTTAGGTCCGGTGCACCATCTCGAAGTGGCGTGGGCACGGTGATGATGGCGATGTCGAAATTCGAACAGTCGTCGCGACGTGTTGTGGCGAGGTAACGACCCGACGAGAGCGCGGTCCTGATTTCCTCATCAGAGATGTCTTCGACAAAGCTCTCACCGTTCATCAGACGAGAAACTCGGTCTTCGCTGATGTCGAAGCCGACGACCGTATTGCCCGCGGCCACCGCCCCCATTGCCAGAGGTAGACCCACGTAGCCCTGCCCGACCACCACGACTTTGCCAATATCCAATGACTTGCTCATATGACACTTTCATCCCCGGGAGACTTCATCTTTGCAGGTCGAATGCCCTAATGCCACACTTCGACATACGGAATCAGTAGCGGGTTTCGGCGAAGCCAGTAAAACCACTCGGGTGGCGCCTGACTGGGATGACTGAAGCGTCGAGTCCAATTCGTCGTCCTAATCGACCAGTCAAATCTCGTGGAGGCGAGATAATCGCGAAATGAATCTCCGGAAGACAACCAAGCGTTCAGAGCCGGAAGTTCCCGAGCGTCGTAGTGGACCTATCTCCTTGGAATGGTGACGCAGTTCGGTGGACGAACTTCTACCTTGAATCCATTGTTCTGCGATGCCGCGCGAATTCCCGCAACACTGTCTCGAACTTCGAAACATTCTCATCGAACGGAAACCTATGTTGGACCCACTGCGAACAGGCTGCTGCGAGTTCGGGTTCGTGAAGTCGCCAGTCCAGCAGTTCTCGGATCCGCTCAGTAAGTTCATCTGAGTTGCGCGGTTCGAACAGAAACCGCTTCATCGAGTCGGGAAACAACTCGGAGACAGCCCCAATTCGAGAAGCGACGACCGGTCGGCCAGTCTTCATTCCTTCGATGACGACCCGCCCGAAACCTTCTTCCAACCAAGTGGGGAAGGCGACCAGGTCGGCCGCATAGAGAAAAGGAATGACATTCTCTTGCATCGGAAACCAGCGGTAACCAGATGGTTTGAGGCGTGCCAGACGCGGCGCCAACTCCGGAACGTCCGATGGAGAAGGTGATCCGACCAAGAGTAGGAGCGCACGCGATGGCTCTAAGTCCAGTTTGGCCCATGCATCGAGCAGAGTACCAACACCCTTCTCTTCGAGAATCCGTCCGTAACACAACACGATGAATGGTTCATCGGGCAAGCCCAATTCGGCTCGCGAACGCGAGCGTTCAGCGACCCCTCCCGCGACGTACTCAGCATCTGGAAGTGAGTTATTGATGACACTGATCTTCCCGGGTGAAACTCCCGCTTCAATCCAAGCATCGCGCATGAAGTCGGATATTGCGACGAAGTGAGCCACGGTATGGCGGAACACCGACTCTCTGCCGGGGTTAGGCATATGACGCAAGTGACAGACTACCGGACACCCCGACCAGAAGGCGACCGTTTCTGCCCACTGAATGTTCTCAAAGCGGTTCAGCCAAAGGACGTCAGGGTGGAATGCTCGCCCGAAGCTCGCCGACGACCTGAATCCAGCGACAGACCGCAATGGACGTTCCTTGCTGAAGGCGAACGAAACGGGTCCATTGATTTCAATCTTGGCCGCTTTGTATCGATCGCTCAGAACACCTTCAGATCCATATATGACTGATAGATGATGACCACGTTTCGAGAGTTCGAGAGCAATTTGGAGAGTGCTCCACTCGAGTCCTCCCGATGCATCCATCAACTTTGACTCTGTCAGAATTCGAAGCGGCCGCTTGACCTCATCTTGTATTCGCCGGGAGCCGACGTTCCTCAAGTACACGTCTTGCGCAAACTGCTGGAACCGGAGTATGAAGTGAGAGGATCCGATGCTTGAGACATTCGAGAAGATTAGACGGCTGTTAAGCCAAGGTCAACTATCAGTTCCAGTTGCAAAATCAGGCGATTGCGCGATAACGCCTAACCAACGGTCGGAGGAACAGCAGCCCCTGCAAACTGGAATTCACTATTGAAGCAACCCCCAATGCAAGTATTCCCAGTCGATCAATCAATGACAGAACAATGGTGAAGTACAGAACCGCTAGGCCAAACTCGCGCGCAGCCAGACGCCAGATCTTTCGGTCCAACAAGGCGAAGGCAGAGTAGAAGTCGGTGACCGCATACCCGATCAAGGATAGGAGGAGCAGGCGAAGCAAAGTGGTTCCATTAGTTGCGTACGAAGCTCCGAATATTCCAAGTATCTGCGGTGCGGCCGCGACACCGACCCCAACCGCTCCAGCCAGAACGACCAAGGTCGCACGGAGTGCGGCCAAAGAATGTCGACGGAGGTCGTCGGGTTCCGTAGAAGCTTCAACGAGAAATGATCGGATTACGCTCGCCAAGAACTGCCCGATTCCTCCAGCAATGAGCGATGGAAGATAGTAGTGAGCACTCGAAACCGGACCTAGGCGGCGAATGACTACAAGGATCACAATCAATGGAGTAAGCACATTGATCAGAAGTGTCGAATACTGCGCTCCTCCGATCACTATCAGTTGTCGCAGTGAAGGTAGCTGCTCCGAAGGGACAGCGTTTCTCACGTAATCGGGAATGCGCCGGTCGAACAAGTACCAATTCACCGCAATGATCGCCACAATGACAGGGCTCATCCACGCCAAGAAGATGCTGTTTGGTTTGCTCAGCAAGATGAACGCAGGCATCAGCGCCAACTTGGCCCCTGAATAGAGGATGTTCTCCACTGGCACCCAATGGGTCGCCCTTAACCCGACCAAAACCGAGTCTTGCAGGGTGAATATTGTCCAAAGGGTGGTCGCCGCTACGAACAGCAGCCGCCAAATCAGGCCTGGCTCAAGGAAAGACCCCCCAAGACCGATAGCGAGATAGGAGCCCGACAGAATCACTGCGATTGCGCCGCACAGCAGGTAGGAGCGAACAATGAAAGCGGTC
>Ga0075029_100002161_pt1 | contig 11151 bp, 7 predicted proteins | sample LitLauG_LLR_2013_FD_71391 | JGI IMG/M metagenome (GOLD analysis project Ga0075029, IMG submission 71391) | Freshwater sediment microbial communities from North America - Little Laurel Run_MetaG_LLR_2013 | ecosystem: Environmental > Aquatic > Freshwater > Creek > Sediment | place: USA...
TCTTCCGGCAAACGTGCCGGTTTTCCATCGCCACTCGTATTGCTTCCAGCCCTCGAAATCGCCGAGCGTCAGCCGCGTCATGCCGGCCTCGAAATGAGCTTCCGGAAAATCGGGCGCTTTCGCGAGCGCGGCGTCGAAGTCGGCCAGCGCCTCAACCGGCCGGTCGAGGCGGCGGAGCGCGTGGCCGCGGTTGGTCAGGATTTGCGGATGGTCCGGCATCGCCGCAAGCGCCCTGTCAAAGCTCGATATCGCTTCAACAGGCCGGTTCAGCCGCAGATACGCGTTGCCCCGGTTGACGAGCGTTCCGGCGTGGTCGGGATTTTTCGCCAGCACCTCATCGTAGTTTGCGAGCGCTTCGTCGATACGGCCCAGCTCGAGACAGGCGTTGCCAAGATTATACAGAATTTCCGGATGAGCCGGCGCCAGCATCAGGGCGTTGCGATAGTTTGTCGCTGCCTCCTCGAAACGTCCCGCCGCGTGAAGCGCAAGACCAAGGTTGGACATCGCATCCGCAGAACAATTGACCTTCATTGCCTTCGACAGAAAACCCAGCGCCTCGTTCGGGCGGCGGCGCTGCAGGTTGAGTAGCCCGAGTATCTGCAACGCGTCGAAATCGTCATGTCGATATTCGAGAATGCCCGCGCACAGCCTTGCAGCCTTGTCGAGATCGCCTTGCTGAAACGAACTCACCGCCTGCCGATGCAGCCGCGAAAGGTTCGGCATCCGCGCCGAGGCATTCTTCCAATGTGAAGACAACCGGCTTTCCTCCGAAGCGCAGGTTCAAACACCCCGCTCGAATCAATTCCCCCTCGGCAGGCTATCATGTCCGCTATTTCTGGAGATATTTTGCCGGCGGAAAATCGCGCGAGTAAACCGGACTGGCGAGGAACGCCTGCTTGCCGTAGGTCCAGAACTGGCTGACGTCCGGATAGGTCTTGAACACCGAATTGACGAGACGTCCGTCTTTTCGCATCACCTTGCGCAGATAAACGTTGCCGACCACGTTGCCCAATTCGTCGAACTTCACCGGTCCCCGCGCGGTCTCCACATCGGTCGCGCGCAGCGCAGCCATCAATGCAGCCTTGTCCTCGACCCTGCCGTTGACGGCCTTGACGGCAGCCTCGAGCACCGCGGCGTTCACGTAGGTGCTGGCCGCGTAAAATCCCGGATCGTAAGTGAATTCCTTGCGGAACGCAGGCGCAAACACCTGGTTCGGCCTGGCGTCCAACTCGGCCGAATACCAGCAGGTCGTGACGATACCTAGTGCTTCATCACCCATATTGCGCAGCACAGCCTCATCGAGCGCGGTCATGCCGCCGATCACCTGCATCTTGTCCTTCAGACCATATTCCACGAACTGCTTCAGGAATCTGAACCCGTTGGAGCCGGCAAAGCCCAGAAAAATCGCGTCCGCATTTTTCAACTGCGCCACATAGCTTCCGTAATCGGGAACGGTCAGCGGCGGAAACAGCTTTTGAATGATCTGGCCGCCATTGTCCTCGAACACCCGCTGGAACCCGGCACACATCTCCTGGCCATAAGCGATGTCGTCGGCAATCGTGATCATCGTTTTGAACTTGAGCTCCCTGGCGGCATACTCGCCAAGGGGGTGCGCGCATTGGGAGGAAGTCGATGTGGCGCGAACGAACCAGGGATTTGCGTTGCGCTGGGTCATGTCCTCCGCTGCAGCCACCGATAGCGTCGGGATCTTGTTCTGGCGAATATAGTCATCGATTGCCAGCGCCTCGAACGCCGCCAGCGGCCCGATCAGGCAATGCACGTCGTTCTTCTCGACCATCTCCTGGGTTTTGCTGCGCGCGGTCGCCGGCACCCCCGCAGTATCCCCGACCACGAGCTCGACCTTGCGGCCCGCCATCATGTAGTCTCGTTCCTTCAAATACATCACAAGCGCGCGCTCCATGTCGATTCCGCCGGAAGCGAGCGCTCCGGTCTTGACCGTCAGGAGGCCGACGCGGATCGCTCCATCGGCGGCGCGCGCGCCACGATGCAAGGCCAGACTCGACAAGCCGGCGCCGGCCATGCTTGAGACGAAGTCGCGCCGCGATACCTTCATGATGTCCTCCCTCAATCTTGTTCTTGTTCGCTCAAGCCGCTTGCATTGACCGGGCCGGATTCTTCCCTTCGCGCGACAACCGGCACCAGCACGTTGCATAAGCCCTTCCGGTCGATGTGCAAACTGGTCGTTCCTGCAAACAGCCGCTGCGGCCTATCGCGCGGATCATCGTGCAGGAATGGCCCGCAACCCAAAAGCTCGTTCTTGAAGTTGGAAAGCTTCGCACCTGTCGCCGCCTGCCAGGTATAATCCCTTCCACGAACGCTCAAGCCGATGCGATATCCCTTCGGTACCACGATCGACGTCGGCCATATTTCGACCGCCAGATCGACTACCTCGCCCGGCTGCAGCAGTTGCACCTCGTCGTGGGTGTGATAGGGCCGATACGGTCGGGACAGCGTTTCATCGAGCTTGCGATGGGACGCCCGCAACCAACCCTGCGCGATCGGCGTATGCGGGTCGATCGCGCCCACAAAAGTCACCTCTCGCATGTCGGGACTGAAAACCCGAAAAACCAGAAAAATATCGGCGTCCTCGGTAGTGGAAGAGATTCGCAAGTTGGCCGCCAGGGGGCCGGTTATCTCCGTCTCTTCGCTGAGCGGCTGCGACACGAACGTCAACCCATCTCCCATCGCGGCAAAACCGATCTCTGCATCGTCCGCCGGCGGTTTCAGGGAAAGCGTCTGATCGCAGGCGTTCAGGTAAAACTTCGTCCAGACCGTCGACGGCAGCGGCCATGCAGGCTCGAACCGTTCGACGAAGCGATCGACGTGACGGACCTGCAGCTGCACTTTCGGCCGCTCCGGCCAGCCATTGGCCTCGCCCTTGAGATAGAAATCGAAGAAGCGCTGCTGCAGCTTTCGTCCATAGTCGGTATAAAAATGCGTCCAATGCTCGAGCCCATGACACTCCAGCCACTTTTCCTTTGACGCGGCACGAACAAAGCCCTCGAAATTTCCACGCGGGTGCAGGCCCTGACCACCCCAGTTGGCCGCCGATAGGAACGGCACGACGACCTTGTCCCAGTCGGGCGAGCGAGCCTTGTGGTACGCATCGTCGAGGGGATGGGCGAGAATCTCGTCTCCAAAACTCGAGCGGTTGCGCGCGAGTTCTTCGTCGGACATGGTTTCATCGCCGCACACCAACGCGCCGTTCACAAAACTGCGCGGTCCCCTCTCCCCAAGACCGTACTGCACGGTCTTGACCTGCATGTCGTACCAGTTCGCCCAGAACGTCGACAGGATGCCGCCATGGTGCGTCATGTCGCGATACCAGTCGGCTGCACCCTCCCAGATGCACATGGCCTTCAGATGCGGCGGTTGCAGCGATGCGACGTGCCACTGGTTGATGCCGTAATAGGAGATGCCATTGAGGCCGACGTTGCCGTTCGACCAGGGCTGAAGGCCCGCCCATTCGATGCATTGATAGAAATCGCGGGTCTCGCGCGGGGAGAAATGATCGACGAAACCTGGCGACCTTCCGGTGCCGCGCGAGTCGACGCGCACGCAGGCATAGCCATGCGGAACCCATTTCTCGGGATCGACCACCTCCCAATTCTGGTACTTGTTGGTCGAACCACAGGCAACGTCAGGGTGGTTGGCGATCATCGCCTGCCAGGCGCTCGGATAGCCTTTCTGAAAGGCCAGCCCTTTGGCGTAAGGGCCGTAGGTCAGGAGCACCGGCCATCGGCCTTCACCCTTCGGCCGGAACACATCCGCCCGCATCGCGACGCCATCATCCATGACGATCACGGCGTCCCATTCGATCAGCATGTTGTCCCGCTCGACCGCAGCCATCCTCTCCTGCCCTTTTCTTGTTGTATTGCGAGCAAGGAGTGTTGAGTTTTCCTTGCAATTTATCAAACGAAAAATCCGTGCTCCTCGAAGCAAGGCTTTCGACGCGTTGCGTTCGCCCGGCGCAGACGGCAGCGTGACGGCCGCGCAGGTTGCGTTGCGGCATCGAGCCCCTGTGGATTCCGGCCAACCCGCCCGGCGCCGGCAGCGTTAGGGAAGCGTCAATCATAGAATTCGGATCATTCCCGACGCGAGCGGAATTGCGCCTGAGTAACGAACTCTTCAGGTGAAGCGGGTAAGGCGAGCGCAACACAACCTTCGGGCGTGACAGCGGAGCCATCAAGTAAATGTACTCCCAGCAGATGACCTGGAACCCGCCGACAGGCTGGACGCCGATTGCGACCGAGCCGGAAAAAGTATCGCTCGTCTTTTACTTTGGTCCCCGGGAAATGCTCGCTTGCGGCAAGCGCTATCGCGAACTTCGCGAGATGTTTCCGGCTGCCCACATTCTGGGTTGCAGCACCGGCGGACAGATCAACAACAGCGACGTGACGGATGAAGAAATCGTTGCCGCAGCGATCAGCTTTCATTCGACCAGGCTGCGGCTGATCTGCAGGGACATCAACGACCCCGCGCATTCGCGACGTTGCGGCGAGGAGATCGGGCGAGCGTTGAACGACGACCAACTGGCCGGCATATTCGTGTTGTCTGACGGCTTGAACGTCAACGGCAGCGAACTGGTCAACGGGCTGGTCGATGCAATCGGACCTGACATTCCGCTTACCGGCGGCCTCGCCGGCGATGGCGCCAACTTCAAGGAAACCCTGGTCGGAGGCGACTGCGCCCCCCGGTCGCGCATGGTGGTCGGTGTCGGCTTCTACGGCAGCGCTATCAAGATCGGGCACGGCAGCGCCGGCGGTTGGGACTTGTTCGGGCCGCGCCGGCAGGTGACGAAGTCGAGGGGAAACGTGCTGTTCGAACTGGACGGCGAGCCCGCCCTCGATCTCTACGAGCGATACCTCGGCCCCGAAGATTCGAAAGGCCTGCCCGGCTCGGCGCTACTGTTTCCAATCGAGGTGCACGACCCGGATCAGCCCGATTCCTCCGTGGTGCGAACCGTGCTCGCCGTTGACAGCAAAGCCCGCTCGATGACGTTTGCCGGAGACGTCCCGCAAGGTTGGACCGCGCAATTGATGCGAGGGAATTTCGATCGTCTGGCCGAGGGAGCCGCGGATGCCGCGCGCCAGGCGCGCACCGGGTTGAATGCACGGGAGGAGGATCACCAATTCTCGATTCTCGTCAGTTGCATCGGAAGGCGCCTTTTGATGGGGCAACGCTCTTCCGACGAGACGGAGGCCGCGGGTGCAGAGCTCGGTTCGGACACGCTCAGAGTGGGATTCTACTCTTACGGCGAGATTTCACCGCACGCCAAATCCGGGATTTGCGAACTTCACAATCAAACCATGACCGTTACGACCTTCGCCGAGGTGGAGGCATAATCGTGCATCGACTGTTCGCCAAGCAGGTCGCCAAGGCAACCGGCCCGACGGGCGCGGTTGAAATCGATCAGCTCGCAGCGCTCGTCGGCAGCGCATATGACGAGTTCGATCGCGACCGGCGCCGCACGGATCGTTCCATGTCGCTGATGATCGAGGAGATCGACGCCAAAAACCGCAATCTCCAGCAACTCGTGGCCGAACGCACCTGCGAGCTTCAGGCGAGGGAACGTGACCTGCACGCGCAGAATGTCCGCTTCGACATCGCGATCAACAACATGACGCAGGGGCTTCTGCTTTACGACTCATCGGCGCGGCTGATCGTCTGCAACGAGCGCTACATAGCGATGTATGGCCTGTCATGCGAGGTGGTGAAACCCGGACTCAGTCTTCGCGATCTGCTGCTTCATCGCAAGGAGCTTGGCTCGTTCAGGGGCGATGTCGACGAATATTGCGCATCCGTCATGCGCAGCGTTGCGATGGGGAAGACCACCGATATTCTCACCGAAACGCCGGACGGGCGTTCAATATTGATTGTCAACAAGCCGGTCGACGGCGGCGGATGGGTTGCCACCCACGAGGATATCACCGAACGCCGGCGCACCGAGGAGAAGATCAGGCATTTGGCCCACTATGATGCGCTGACCGATTTGCCGAACCGGGCCATGTTTCACGAACGGCTGCTGGAGGAACTGGCTCGCATCGCTCCGGGCGATCAATTGGCGGTGCTCTATATCGACGTCGATGAATTCAAGAACGTCAACGACACGCTCGGACATCTGGTCGGCGATGAATTGTTGAAGGCGGTGGGTTCGAGCCTGCGCCGATGCGCCAAGCCGTGCGAATTCGTCGCTCGGCTCGGCGGCGACGAATTCGCCATCGTCAAGGCTGCGGTGAAGACGCAGGCAGACGTCGCCCACCTCGTCGCGCGGGTCCTCATGGCCATTCGCGTTCCCTTCGATTGTCTCGGTCACCGGGTCACCACCGACGCCAGTATCGGCGTTGCGCTTGCCCCTCAGCACGGGGTTGACCTCGAGCAGATCCTCAAGAACGCCGACCTTGCGATGTATGCGGCCAAATCGGCCGGGCGGCGGACCTGGCGGTTCTTCGAGCCGGAAATGGACGCGCGGGTCAAATCACGCCGGATCCTGGAAATAGATTTGCGGCAGGCGATCGCGGACGGCGCGCTGGAGATCCACTACCAGCCTTGCGTCAGCCTCTGCGACAACAACATTACGGGCTGCGAAGCGCTGGTGCGCTGGCGGCATCCGGAACGTGGAATGATTTCGCCGGCCGAATTCATCCCGATCGCTGAAGAGACGGGCCTGATCAACGAACTGGGCGAGTGGGTGCTCACCAGGGCGTGCGCGGAAGCAATGACCTGGCCCGAGGATATCAAGCTCGCCGTCAACGTGTCGCCGGTCCAGTTCAGGAGCGGATCGCTGGCGTTGAAGGTCATCGCCGCGCTGGCGGCGTCGCGACTTCCGGCAAGCCGGCTGGAGCTGGAGATCACCGAGGCCGTCCTGATCCGCGACGACGACACCGCGCTTGCCATTCTGCATCAACTTCGCACCATCGGGGTCCGGATCGCGCTGGATGATTTCGGAACCGGCTATTCCTCGCTGAGCTATCTGCAGCGCTTCCCGTTCGACAAGATCAAGATCGACCGCTGCTTCATCAACGACATCGCCGAGCCGGAGGGATCCTCCTGCATCGTGAAGGCCGTGGTGAACATCGCCACGGCGCGTCACATGGTTACGATCGCCGAAGGCGTCGAGACCTCGCAGCAGCACGAATTGCTGCGCTCGCTCGGCTGCGAGGAAATGCAGGGCTACCTGTTCAGCCCGGCAATACCCGCAGCCGAAATCCGACGGCTGTTGCATTCCGATCGCTGCAGAGCGGTGGCGTAAGACCTCGCCACCGGCGGCGTCCTGTTACGCCGCGCCCTCGTGACCGCGCCCCGCACGACGATACAACATCGCCGCAAACGCGTCGAAGATCCTCCGCATCTGCGGCGGTTTGTAGGGAAAGATTTCGGGCGAATCCATATTGTGAACAACCGCGGTGTTGTCGGCTTCGAATATCAATAGCTCGCCGTTCTTGTTTTCCGCGCAGTCGATCGTGAAATAGTCGAGGCCCACGCGCTCGGCAATGGCGGCAAGCGCGACCTCGTGGCGGCAGGCGAAATCGCTGTCGAAGTCGCGCATGAAACGCTCCTCCTCGGAACGCTTCGAAGCGCAAAAGGCCATTCCCGCGTTGAGGTACCATATATCCCAACGCTCGGCGATCGCCATGTGACAGGCATAGGGCCGGCCGTCGACGAATGCGATGCGGTATTTGCGAAACAGGCCGTCCGGACCCGCATAGTCGACGAAGGGTGCGACGAAGAATTCCTGCTCCTGGCGATCGGCAAGGTAGCTTTCGAGCATGCCGCCATCATCCACCCTGGCGAGGCCCACCCCTGCATGCGAACCGCGCGGCCGCGCGATGATCGGAAATTTCAGTTCGGCCGCCGAAACCGCAAATCCCTCCCGGACCGCCTCGGTCAGCTGCGCGCGCGACATGCTGAGCGTTGCAGGGATTTCGAGCCTGGAAATGCCGACAAGCAGGCGATGCAACTTGTCCCGATCGAGGTTGCGCACAAGCCGCGGCGGGTTGAGCAGCGGACGCGGCCATTGCGGCGCCATCGAATCGATCCTGCGCAACGCTTCGATGCATTCCGCAGAGTCGGATGCAACGGTGATGGCGACGTCGTGTTCCGGGAGCGGTGAAGGCAGATCGACCCCGTCCACGACGTAAAGGGTCTCAAGCTCGATGTTGGAGTCCTCCAGCAGAAACTCGATCGGCGTGTTGCCGCCCATGTCGATCGCAGCCGCGAGCGCCAGAACGCGCAAGTTTGGTTGCGGCGAAGCGCACGGCGAGCGGTACAACTGATGGAAAGCGAGCACTTCGGCCTGCATGGCCATTCCCATCGGCTTGTCGCCGAGGAGCTGCGTGATCAGCGACAGGTCGAGCCCCTCGCCCGCCCCCGCGTGGCCTGCGGCCACTTTCGAGAGCAATTCATCGCGCAAAGGCCCAAGGTCGGTCCCCTCGAAGGCCATTGTTATCAACCTCGCGACGCCGATTCGATCCGCGCTGGGATAGCGCGCAAGGCCTCGCGCCGAAAGTTCAACGTCCATGCGATACTCCCGCGATTTCCGGCCGATGATCGGCGAGCAACCGCTCGAGCCTCGTAACGACGGTAGCCACATCGTTGGCTGCGCGCCGCAGGTTGATGCCCGCAACATCTTCGTCAAGTGAAAATGCATCCGAAACCAGCCGTGCGCTTGCGCTGATGCGAAGGGCCGCGGCCTGCGACTTCTCGCCATGACCCAACGCGACGGGTTGGCCGATCAGGCAGCTCTTCTCCGAGGACGCGGGATCATCGGAAGCGGCGTCGCGCCCAAGTGCGCGGTAGAGCGCCCTGCAATCATGCAGAGAAAGGATGCGACCGCCGCAACGGACCATAAACGGAAAAATCGTCCTCTGGCTCAATTCCTCGTCATCGCTTCCGACCTCGTCAGGCCTCGGCTGCTGCGGCAGCAGAACAAGCGATGGCGTCGCAGCGATGATTCGTTCGACCTCAGTGCCGAAGGTTTTCAGCGCACGCTGGCGGAATTCGGACGGAAGGCGATAGTAAGCTCCGATTTCCTCGAGCGCCGCTTCCCAGCGCAGCCACTGGCCAAAATTGCTCCTGACCGGAAAGCGCGAACGGAGGTTCGGCCAGTTTCGTGGCCAGTCACTGCGGTTACTGTATTCGAGAAGTCCCGGAGGAATGGCGTCTGCCGCATCGAGATGACCTGCGAGAGCAGAAGGCACCAGCAGCGCCCCGCTGAAGGGCGGCCCGGTGAAGAACTTCGATCCGGTGACAATCACCATATATCCGCGGTCGAGATAGTTGCGCAGCCGTGAGCGGCCAAGCCGCATCTGGCAGGCATCGATGACGATTTGGACCTGTTCTCCGAAGCGCCTTGCGATTTCGTCCAGGCATCGATCGCTCGGCGCCCGCCAGCCGAACTTCGAGGAATCCATGGCCTGAAGGAGCACCTTGCGCCCCCCCGCGACCGCATTCTCGATCGCCGCGAGAACCAGACCGTCGCTGACGATGTGCGAACGCGCCTCGCCGACATCGTCGAACAGGCGCAAGCCAACGCTCTCCACCGAATGCGCCAGCCCGGCAATCGGCTCTCCCTTCCGAACGCTGCTTCCATTCGCGGTCGCCGCGCTGAAGTGACAGCCACGCGCGGTGTTGACGGTTCCGCTTCCGGTCTGATCGGCTCCGACCACGACCGTGGTCAGGGCGGCCCCAAGCAGCGCGCGAGCGACGAACAGCGCCTGCAATTGCGCATCGGTACCTGACGGAGAAAATACGACATCCGCGCTCGTTGGCGACAAACCGAGATATCCCCTCAGTTCGTCCCGCATCGCCTCGTTGCGGTCATCGAACGCGGCTTCGATTCCGACCGCGATCGCGGATCGCATCAGGGCCTCCCGTGCCGCGTGCGCCCGATCGTAGCCGCGTTGCGATATCGAGGTAGCCGTGCTCGAGGAGAAGCTCAGCGTTTCCGGACAAGGATTCGGCCGGCAGCCATATTCATTGAATCCGCTGACGGGGTTGATGGCGAGCCTTGGATCGCCGCCGGCACCGAGCAGGCGGTCCAACGGCGCGAACAGTTCGGCCATCGCCGAGGCTGAACGGTATCGATCCGGGGAAATCGCGCTATCGGCCAACTGGAAGCGAACGCCACCATCAAGCATTTCCAAGACTCCACGCCCAAACCGCCGTGCCCGGCGGGTGCGACACGAGGCTCCAATGGCAGCTAACGCCGCGTTAACCCGCTTACCGAGGAGTAAACAGGTATGGTTAACGAAAGCTTTATCCCGGCGGCGCCGCTCCAGGCGCCGTCGGGCGTCAATGAGGCTTACCCGCCGGGTACCAGGAACTTGGTCAGCGTCAGGCCCGCAAGGATGGAGGTGGCCTGATAGGAGGCAGAAAGCGTCGTCTGCAGCGCCAGTATCTCGCTCGCTACCTGCTGCGTGGAAACCGTTTCGGTCTGGTCGACGATGTTCTGAAGGATGTTCTGGGTCTGCGACTGCCGGGCGCTCGCATCCTTCGCGATGGTCTGGGCGGAGGCAAAATCGGTCTGGATATCCGAGATGGTTTGTTGACCGGGTTGCGGCGTCAGGTTTGTCGCAGTGCGCTCGCTGAGCGCAGCAACCTGCGCGCCCGAATTGGCTCCCGTAGGCGGCGTCGTCACAGCGGCGAATACCGCAACTCCCTCGAGTTGGGATCGGATCGCCTGTTCATTGGCCTGCGCGCCATATTGGACCGAAATCGATGGGTCGATCCGCGCCGTGGACGAGGCGCGAGGGTTTGGCGAGGAATTGCCGGTGTACCAGGCAACCGTGTCCGCGGAGCCATTGACCAGAGACGTTGCTGAACTCAGCGGCGAGCCCGAGACACGCAGCGGCGGCTGGACCGCGGTTATGGTGGTGCCGGCCGGGCCGAAGCCCAATGCGGCCAGCGCCGCCTGTGCATTCGGCGTCGACCCCGTCACCGACAGGCTCGCGGCATTGTCGGTGTGCAGCGTGATCGCACCGCCGTCAATGGTGGAAGGCGTCGACGTGCCTGTGATCGAGTCGATCTTGGACAACAGCGTCTGCACGCTGTCGGTGACATTGAGCTGGTTACCGGTCGCGCCTGAGGCGACGAATGTGATCTGCGTGCCGTTGACGGTGATGCTGTCGC
>Ga0075029_100002162_pt1 | contig 11150 bp, 9 predicted proteins | sample LitLauG_LLR_2013_FD_71391 | JGI IMG/M metagenome (GOLD analysis project Ga0075029, IMG submission 71391) | Freshwater sediment microbial communities from North America - Little Laurel Run_MetaG_LLR_2013 | ecosystem: Environmental > Aquatic > Freshwater > Creek > Sediment | place: USA...
AAACTTGCCGGTCTCAAGAAAGTCTCCAACGAACGCGGCGTCATCGCCGCCGCAGCCATGGACCAGCGCGGCTCGCTGCAAAAGTCTTTGTCCAAAGAAAAGGGCGGCGGTGAAGTGACCGACGCCATGATGGAAGAATTCAAAACCCTGGTCAGCGAGGTTCTCACACCGCACGCCACGGCTATTCTGCTCGATCCCGAGTGGGGACTGCCGGCCTCGAAGCGCCGTGCCAAGAATGCCGGCCTGCTGCTGGCTTATGAAAAGACCGGATACGACAAGACTGGCCCGGGCCGCCTGCCTGACCTGCTCGATCACTGGTCGGCGCGCCGACTGAAAGAAGCCGGCGCCGACTGCGTCAAGATTCTGCTCTATTACTCGCCAAACGATCCCAAGCATGTCAACGAAACCAAGCATGCATGGGTCGAGCGCATTGGCGATGAATGCCGCGCCAACGACATCCCGTACTTCCTCGAGTTCGTTGGGTACGAAGAGGGTGCGGACGAGAAGGGCGCCGAATACGCGAAGAAGAAACCACACATCGTCACCGAGAGCATGCGCGAGTTCAGCAAAGACCGCTACGGCGTCGACGTGCTGAAGGTCGAAGTTCCGGTGAACATGAAGTTCGTCGAAGGCGTGAAGTGTTTCGGCGGCACCAAGGCTTACACCAAGAAGGAAGCTATCGATCATTTCCACAAAGCTGCCAGCGCCGCGACCAAACCGTTCATTTATCTGTCGGCAGGCGTCAGCAACGCCGAGTTCAGCGAGACGCTCGAACTGGCCGGAGAATCCGGTGTGAAGTTCAACGGCGTGCTCTGCGGACGCGCCACCTGGAAAGACGGCATCCCGGTCTATGCCAAGCAGGGTGCAGCGGCGTTCCGCAAGTGGCTCGAAACCGAAGGCGTGAAGAACATCAACAACGTCAACGACAAGCTGAAAGCCGCGACCAGCTGGCACTCCATCTATGGCGTCGAACTGGTGCACGCGTAATGTGTGGCGCGGGCACTCATGCCCGCGAACCTTGTGCAGGCGCGGGCGACTCGCCCGCGCCTTTTTCTTTCTGCACTCCAAACGAAGAGTGGATTCTCCTTTACAACTCTCTACGGACTCTTTGCAAACCTTTACTTCGCCCGAAGATATCCTTTAAGAGATCCGGCCAGTCCAATGGATTGAGACGGATTTCTTAGCTGCGACCGTCGCGAATCGAAAGCCGCAACTCAGGCTTTCGAAAAGAGGTGCTGTATGATGTGCCCTCGTCCGTTTCGTTCGGGCGTTCCGCTAATCTCTTCCCAATCCTTAACAAACAAGAAAATGCCAGCGGGCCGAGTAGCTGCAATCGTGACGATTTTCTGCGCCGCCCTCACCTGCTGGGGGCAGGATGAAACGCAACCCTCGCCGAGTTCTCCGCCACAGCAACCCGAGGGCACGGTAACCATTCCTGCCGGAACCAGGCTGGCGCTGGTTCTGACTCAACCGATTGAAAGCCGGTACATCCGTCGCGGAGACGACATCTACGCGCAAGTCAATGCCCCGGTAAGTTCCGGTAACCAAGTGGTCATTCCACCGGGAACGTTTGTGCAAGGCACAGTCGACCGTCTCGAACGCAACCATGGGCGTGGCGAGGTGCGGCTGCAATCCCTGTCGATCACTTTCCCGGACGGTTACGTCGCCCCGATCTCCGGGCCAATTACGCTGGAAACCGAGGAAGGTTACGCCATCAAAGATCCGGGACCGGGTCGGACCGGCGCAGCGGTGGCCTTGCCCGCCGGCGGCGCTGGGCTTGGGGCGCTGATCGGACACTCGGTTAGTGGCTCGTCCTCCACCATCACGAACACCTTGCCGCCCGGGTGTACTGGCCCGCCTCCCGGATGCCTGTCGTCCAGCCTGACTGTGCCGGGCAATGCGGGAAGGAACACCGTGATCGGCGCTGGGGTGGGCGGCGCTATCGGCGGCATCGCATCGCTCATCCTGCTGTTCAGTTCCCATCACTTCTTTCTCGAGGCAGGGGCGCCGGTCGAGATGAGGCTGGAACAGTCAGTCTCGCTGCGCCAAGACGAAGTGACCAAAGCAGTGCAGCAGTCGGCCGAACATCCCGTACCCGCCGCTCCCTTGCCCTATTCGCAAATGAGCAACGGCACTTGCTACACCCCAGGAACGCCGGGCACACCGCAGACGGTGATTCCCGGAACTCCCGGACCGGACGGCATCCCCGGTCCGCCGACGATTATTCCCGGAACGCCGCCGACTCCGGGCACGCCCTACCCGTGCCCGTAACTTCGCGTCGCGTGATGTAATGGAGTTGCAGCCGGGCCAGTTTCACACTGGCCCGGCTCTCAAAGTTCAAATCATGCCAACCCTGATCCCCCAACCCACGCGCATACAGGCCGCAGGCAACAAGCCCAAGCTGATCGACGAATACATTGGCCGCGTGAACACAAAGACCTCCGCTGCCAGCGTTGCCCACATGCGTAGTCCCGACGGATGGGTCGAGCCCGGCCAAACGCCAGAGTTCGACGAGTTCACGATTGTTTTTAAAGGAATGCTGCGGGTCGAGCACAAAGGGGCGAATGGAGCGCTTGGCTCACTCGACGTCCATGCCGGACAAGCTGTGATCGTCCACGCGGGCGAATGGGTTCGCTACTCCACTCCGAACGAAAGTGGAGCAGAGTACATTGCGGTCTGCCTGCCGGCCTTTTCGATGGAGACGGTGCACCGGGACGAATGACGGCGGGACCGGGAAGGGCACGACTTCCAGTCGTGCCGCAAAGTGTCTCCAAAACAACTCCGGCTTTAGCCGCTGCGGTTCGCTCCCAAGGCATTCCTCCAGCGGCTCAAAGCCGCTCCGTCCATGCGCCGCATATGGCACGAGTGGAACTCGTGCCCTTCCCGCGGCCGCTCCAGTCGGCGGCCTTCACTCCCACTCGATCGTGCCCGGCGGCTTCGACGTAACGTCGTAGACCACGCGGTTCACGCCCTTCACCTCATTCACGATCCGCGTAGAGATGGACTTCAGCACGTCGTAGGGCAAGGGAACCCAGTCCGCGGTCATGCCATCCTCGGAACTGACGGCCCGGATCGCGCAGGTGTAAGCGTAAGTCCGCTGGTCTCCCATCACGCCGACCGACATGACCGGCAGCAGCACGGCGAACGACTGCCAGATTTTCGTGTAGAGTCCGGCATTCTTGATTTCGCTGACCACGATGTCGTCACACTCGCGCAGCACTGCCAGCCGCTGCGGCGTGACTTCTCCCAGCACGCGCACCGCGAGACCCGGACCCGGGAACGGCTGCCGCTGCAGGATTTCTTCCGGAATGCCCAGGTCGCGGCCGATCTTGCGGACTTCGTCCTTGAACAAGTCCTTTAGCGGCTCAATCAGCTTGAGCTTCATCTTCTCCGGCAAGCCGCCAACGTTGTGATGCGACTTGATGACCTGCGACGGCCCGCGCACCGACCGCGATTCAATCACGTCGGGATACAGTGTGCCCTGGACCAGCCATTTCACCTTGCCTTCGCTCTTTTCGATGCGCCGGGCCTCGCGCTCGAAAACTTTGATGAATTCATTGCCGATGATCTTGCGCTTCTTTTCCGGATCGGTGACCCCGGCCAGTTTCCCGAGAAAGCGGTCGGTCGCGTCAACAGCGTCCAGGCGAAGGCCGAGTTTGTCGCGCAACGTGCGCTGGACTTTTTCAAATTCGTTCTTCCGCAGCACGCCGTTATTGACAAAGATGCACGTCAGTCGCGAATGGCGCTTGGGATCGCGCAACGCACGGTCCACCAGGACGGCGGCCACCGATGAGTCCACGCCCCCCGAGAGCGCGCAAATCGCCTGTCCAGACCCGACTTGCTTGCGAATCTGCTCGACCGTCGACTCGATGAAATGTTTTGGCGTCCACGTCGGCTTCGCTCCACAAATCTGAAAGATGAAATTCTTCAGAATCTCTGGCCCGTGATGTGTGTGGTGCACCTCGGGATGGAACTGCACCGCGTACCAGCGCTTCTCCACATTCTGAATGGCGGCGACCGCGTTGGGAGTTCGCGCCGTCAGTTCGAAGCCGGGAGGCAGTTCCAGCGCCTCATCCCCGTGAGACATCCACACCGGCTGCCGGCGCGCCAGGCCGCGAAAAAGCATCGATTCGGCAATGATGTCGATCTCGGCGTGTCCGTACTCCCGCTTGGCCGCGGGACGCACTCTGCCGCCCAGCGTGTGCACCATGAACTGCAGCCCATAGCAGATGCCCAGCACAGGCAGGCCTAGTTCAAAAAGGCGCGCGTCGGCCGGCGGCGCATTCTTGTCGTAAACCGACCAGGGGCCACCCGAGAGCACGATGCCCACCGGCGAATAACTCTTGATCTCGTCGAGCTTAGCGGTGCACGGCAGCACCACCGAGAACACGTTCTGCTCGCGAATGCGCCGCGCGATCAGCTGCGTGTACTGCGCGCCGAAATCAAGGATGACGATCGACTGGTTTTCGAGTTCCTTCAGTGGAGACGGCTTGAGGCGGGATTGTTTTTCCACGAATGAGTTTCTCAGATTAAGGGAGTGAGTGTAAAGCGAATCGATGCGGGCGTCATCCTATCGACCATTATCCGATTCAACCGCAAGAAGCGGATAGATTCCTCCAGGCGCCACCGGCATAACTATCCAATGCATCGAACTATCGAACCCACGATCCTTTACTTTGGCACGCCAGTCGCGCTCATCTCAACTCTCAACGAAGACGGCACGCCCAACCTTGCCCCCATGTCGTCCGCGTGGTGGCTGGGATGGACCTGCATGCTCGGGCTCGGCTCCATGGGCAAGACATCGGACAACCTGATTCGCACGCGGGAGTGTGTCATCAACCTGCCTTCTCCACAGCAAGTTTCGCACGTGGACCAGTTGGCGCTCACGACCGGCAAGAATCCGGTTCCTCCCAAGAAACAGGCCTGGGGATACCGCTATGAACCGGACAAGTTCGGCACTGGCGGCTTGACCCCGATGCCGTCACTCGACGTAAGTCCGCCGGGAATCAAAGAGTGCCCGGTCCAGATGGAGGGCGTCGTTCACGAGTGGCGGCCTTTCGGCAAGAACGTTTCCGCCAACGCGTTTGAAGTTCATATTCTCCGCTTGCACGTTGAAGAATCGCTACTCACGGGAGACGAGTCGCGCCCGCACATCGATCCCCTGAAATGGCGGCCGCTCATCATGAGCTTCTGCCGCTTCTTTGGAGTGGGGGAAGAAGTTCACCCGTCCCGGCTGGCCCAATCGAGTTTTATGAACTTTGCTCCGAAACCCGCGCCACCACAGGCGGTCACCCAATCTGCGGATGCGGAACATCCCCTAGGATAAGTTCGTCGCGATCAATGGTGGTCTGAAGCGGAATTGGCGGAGGGGGCGGAACTGGCTGAGCGGGTGCGGCCACCACCTCCGGCACTTCGACGATGCAGACGTATCCCGCCAGCCGCGCCGTGTAGAGCCAGTCGACGGCGGCGAAATAGGCAAGCGTGACCAGAAAAGTCGCCAGCACAATCACCCGCCACGGCACGACGCCCGCGAAGCCCAGCGGCAGGAAGACCGCTGTGGTCACACCCATAAACAGAATCACGTGGGCGAGCCCGGTCCAGGCGCTCACGGCGAAGACGGCTCCGGCGCGCTCCCGGCAGAACGTCGCAGCGGCGGAGATCGCGTCCATCGCGCCCAGGCTTTCTCGAACCGCGAAGAGGCCCGCCAACGACAGCATCCAATTCAAAACGGCCCACGCCGCCCAGACGAGCCCCAACAGAAAAAGAAACAGGAAGAAAGCCAAGCCAGGGGCCGGATCGCCGGCCGGTGACGCCAGCCCACCCAGAATCACCGCCCCGAGAATTGCCATGATCGCAGCCAGCGTCGCAGCTGCCCGCAGGAAGTTCAGGCGAAACAGTGCGCCCGCCTGAAAACGATTCGCAGAGACGTTGCTGGCAACGACTCTCTCGCCACCTGCCGCGTCGCCGGAGGTCTGACCAGCCTCTCCACGAAAATAATCCAGCAGAGCACGCACAGTGGCGATCCGGCCAACCGATGACGCGACGATCCAAAACAGAGTCAGCAGCAACCCCGCCAAAACAAACGCCAACACAACCCGGGAGAAACTTCCGTGGAAGATATGCGCGATGGCCCGGCCTACCAGATACGGGTGCCGCGTCCGCAGCAGCATCCGGTCGCCGCTGGTCACTGGCAGCGTGTCGATGTATTCGACGAGGCTGAAGAAAAACAGCGCGCCCGCAGTAGCGCCGACCGCCCAGCGCCATGCAATTTCGGCAAGCGTAACCGAAGGGTTACGGAATGTTGCACGGAATCCCGCCGCGGTAGGAGAGAGGGCCATTGCCGCCAGCATACCTCAGCCGCTAGCTCACAACCAGATTGACCATCTTGCCGGGAACGTAGATTTTTTTCACGATTCGTTTGCCGGCAATCGCGGCCTTCACTTTCTCGTCGGCCAGCGCGCTCTCGAGCAGAAAGTCTTCTGTCGCGTCGGCGGGCACGGTCAACTTGCCGCGCAGTTTGCCGTTTACCTGCACGGGGATTTCAATCTCTTCTTCTTTCGCCAACTCTGCGTCGTACTTCGGCCACGGCGCGCGTAGCAGGCTTCCCTCCTGGCCAAGCATCTCCCAGAGTTCGTGGGCAAGATACGGCGCAAAGGGCGCGAGCAGCAGAACGAGGTCGCGCTGCACGTCAGCCAAAAACGGCGCCGGAACTGCACCTTGGGTGATCGACTCTTCCGAGGCGTAGAGCACGTTGACCAGCTCCATGATCGCCGAGATGCAAGTGTTGAAGTGCCAGCGCCCCTGAAAGTCGTCGCTGACGCGCTTGATGGTCTGGTGCAGCTTGCGCTGGATCGCCCGCGCCTCAGGAGACAACTCCGCCTGCGCGGACCTGCGAGAATCACCATCCGAGCGCGCATTCCGCATGAAGAACCGGTACACACGCCCGAGAAACCGCTGGATGCCTTCGATCCCCGAATCTTGCCAATCCAGATCGCGATCCGGCGGAGCAGCGAACAAACTATAAAGCCGCGCTGCATCGGCCCCGTAGCGTGCAACCATCTCGTCGGGCGAGACCACGTTGCCAATGTTCTTCGACATCTTCCGGCCGTCTTTGATCACCATGCCCTGCGTAAACAAGCGTTCCACCGGTTCGTCGTTGGTGATCATTCCTAGATCGCGCATGAACTTCGTCCAGAAGCGCGAATAGATCAAATGCAAGATCGCGTGCTCGACCCCGCCAATGTACTGATCGATCGGAAACCAATACTGCGCGATTTTCCCATCGAACGGCGCCTGATTGTTACGTGCATCGGTGTAGCGGTAGAAGTACCACGACGAATCGACGAACGTATCCATCGTGTCGGTTTCACGCCGCGCCGGGCCGCCGCACTTCGGACACGTCGTTTTCACGAATTCCGGCACCCGTTCAAGCGGTGATCCGCCGGTCAGCGTTATGTCCACGTTCTCCGGTAAGATCACCGGCAAATCTTTTTCCGGCACCGGCACGGTGCCATCCTTCTCGCAGTAGAGCATCGGAATCGGAGTGCCCCAGTAGCGCTGCCGCGAGATGCCCCAATCCTTCAAACGATAGGTGACCGTAGCCTTGCCGAAACCTTTCTGCTCGGCGTACGCCGACATCTTCTGAATCGCGTCTTCGCATGAAAGCCCGCTGTACTGCCCCGAGTTGATCAACATCCCTGTCTCAGCGGTAAACGGCAAAACGGGCTCGGTCATCGTCTCTTCCGGATCGTCCGCCACGGGCAAGATCACCAAACGAATTTCGAGTTTGTACTTCCGCGCAAACTCATAATCCCGCTCGTCATGCGCCGGCACGCTCATGATCGCGCCCGTGCCGTAATCCATCAGGATGTAATTCGCCACCCACACTGGCACCTTCTCGCCGTTGAACGGATTGATGGCGTATCGCCCGGTAGGAACGCCGTGCTTTTCGATCTCGCCGATGTCTCCGGCCTCTTTGGCTTTGCGCTGCTCGGAAATCAACTGATCGACCTTGGTCCGCAGATCGTGATTCGCCGCCGCCAGATCTTTCACGACCGGATGCTCGGGCGCGAGCTGCAACGAAGTCGCGCCGAAAATCGTGTCGACGCGGGTGGTGAAGACGGTTATGGTCGAACCACCTGGGCCAAAGCCGGTATGGGTTGGCTCCGCGTAATCGAGGGCGAAGTCGACCAGCGTGCCTTCGCTGCGGCCGATCCAGTTGCGCTGCATGGTGCGCACTTTGTCCGGCCAGTCCTCCAGTTTGTCCAGATCGCGCAACAATTCCTCAGCATATTGCGTGGTGCGCACGAACCACTGCTCCAGTTCGCGCTGTTCGACGAGAGTATCCTCATGGCGCCAGCAACAGCCGTTGACGACTTGCTCGTTCGCCAGAACGGTGGCGCACTTCGGGCACCAGTTCACCTTGCTCTTCTTGCGATACGCCAGCCCGCGTTCGAACAACTTGAGAAAGAACCACTGGTTCCAGCGGTAGTAGTCCGGCAGACAGGTCGTGACCTCGCGCGACCAGTCGTAGCCAAAGCCAAGGCGCTTCATCTGCGCCTTCATGTTGGCGATATTGCGCAAGGTCCATTCGCGCGGCGGTGTGTTATTCGAGATCGCCGCATTTTCCGCCGGCAAGCCGAACGAGTCCCAGCCCATGGGATGCAGCACGTTGTAGCCGTTCATCCACATGTAGCGCGCCAGCGCGTCGCCGATCGAGTAATTGCGCACATGCCCCATGTGCAGCGCGCCCGAAGGATAGGGCAGCATCTCCAGCACGTAGTACTTCTTTTTGGCCGAGTCGGGCTCGGCGGCATAGAGCGACGCGTCGCTCTGCCAGCGCTCGAACCACTTCATTTCGACACGCTGGGCGTCATAGCGCTCGTCGTTGGGACGGTCCAGACTGGGACGCTCGGCGGCATGGCCGTTGCCAGGCTGGCCGGAGTCGGCCTGAGCGCGGTCCGCTGTGGCTTCCGATTTTTCCTTCTGCGGCATGGGTGAGGCGCGGCTACGAAATAATCCTTGATTCTACAACGGAGGAGGCTGGTGAAGGGACGCGGGTTGCCAATCAGCGATAAACGTCTTTGCGGTGTCCCACCTCAAGTACCAGCACTACCACCTTCTCGTCCTGGATGTCACAGATCAGTCGATAGTCGCCGACGCGGTAGCGCCATAGGTCCTGCTTCTCGCCGTGCAGAGGTTTTCCCCACTGGCGTGGATTGTCGGTAGCCAGAAGACGCTCGCGTAGAAAACGCTGGATGATCTCTTGTGCTGACCGACCCAGCTTGGTAATCTGCTTTTCTGCGGTGCGAGTGATCTCGATGCGCCATGCCTTACTGGCCGAGGCCAAGGCGCCGCTCCAGTTCTTCGAGCGTTATGGTGGGCTCGCGACGCTCCAGCGCAGCAATGCCCTTCAGATAATCCTCGCGGTCTTCCAGATATTGCCGAATCGCCTCACGAGCGTAGTAGCTCTTGCTGCGACCGGTTTCCTTGGCCAGCGAGTCCAATTTCTTCTCGAGTTCAGGTTCCAGCCGAATTCCAAGCATGTGTTTAACATGTTTAACATAGCAGATTTGCCTGTCTGGCGCAAGCGGCTTTTGCGATATCACCTGACTTACAGGTGGTGACAGAGATGTAGCGAGTTACGTCTCACGAACGGTTTCGTCTTGACGCTCAATTCATCGTGATCACGGCCCGGAACCGCACCTTCCCGTCGGCCACCCGATCGTAGGCTTTGCCGATTTCGTCGAGCTTGTAGGTTTCGGCCACGACCTTGACCTTGCCCTTGGCTGCGAAATCAAGCGCCTCGTACAGGTACTCCGGTCCATTTTGGCTTGAACCGATCATGCGTACCCGTCTGAACATAAGCGACGGGTCGTAGCCCAGAGGCTCGCCACTTACTCCCATGAGAATGATGCGTCCGTCGGGACGCATGCCTTTGGCGGCTTCAGCGGTTGCGGTCCAAGAGTTCGAAGTGGCCAACAGCACATCGGCCCCACCGGTGGCGAGCAACTTCTCGCCGTCCTCGACCACCTCATCGGCACCCATCTCACGAATCATTTTTTCTTTGTCTTTCGACCGGGTCACGGCAATCGTCTCGAATCCCGCCGCCTTGGAATACTGCAGCGCCAGATGCCCCAGCCCTCCAATTCCGACCACGGCAATCCGTTCATGCGGCTTGGGATCGGCAATTCGCAGCCCGCTCCACACCGTGTAACCGGCGCAGAAAATCGGCGCAGCTTGCTCGTAGCCCAGCGCGTCAGGAATGAGCATGGTCGCATCGGCATAGGCGAGCATGTACTCGGCATGGCTGCCCTGCAGCCCGATGCCGGTCGAGATCGCGTTCTGGCACAACTCCTTTTTCCCGCGCAAGCACCACTCGCAACGCCCGCACCCGCGCTGCACCCATCCCACGCCCACGCGATCGCCCACTTTGCGCGAAGTGACGCCCGCCCCGACCTCCACGATCTCGCCCACGGGTTCGTGCCCAAGCACGCGCGGAAATTGCGCCGGAATCATGCCGTGCGTAATGTGTACGTCGGTATAGCAAAGCCCGCTGGCATGAATCTTGATGACGACCTGATTCGGACCGGCCTTGGGCGTCTCCCACTGTTTCACTTCCCACTTGCCGTTAACGGAAGGTACGACTGCAGCTTTCATGACGAACCTCGAAGAGATTTTGGGAACTGCTGCGCTTTGGATGCGCCACGAAAGATGGAGACTCAAGAACCTTCACGGGGAGAAACTATAAAACTCCCCGCAGAAATGTTATTAGTGTCCTATGTCCGAGGTTTTGAACCTCAGCGCGGATTCCACAGTCGCAACTGCAACGCGCGAGCACCCGTACGCGCGCTACGCCTGCTACGCCGCGCTGTTTCTAAGTCTGACGTTCTTTGCCGCCCTGCGATTCCACTTCCGCAACATGCCCCTCGAACGTGACGAAGGAGAGTACGCCTATATGGGCCAGCTTGTGTTGCAGGGAGTCGCGCCCTACAAACTCGCTTACACCATGAAGCTGCCCGGAACCTGCCTGGCCTACGCCGCGATGATGGCGGTTTTCGGCGAGACGCCGGGCGGCATCCGCCTCGGCATGATCGTGGTCACGACTCTGTGTGCGATTCTCGTCTTCCTCCTTGGCAGAAAACTCTCCG
>Ga0075029_100002164_pt1 | contig 11149 bp, 10 predicted proteins | sample LitLauG_LLR_2013_FD_71391 | JGI IMG/M metagenome (GOLD analysis project Ga0075029, IMG submission 71391) | Freshwater sediment microbial communities from North America - Little Laurel Run_MetaG_LLR_2013 | ecosystem: Environmental > Aquatic > Freshwater > Creek > Sediment | place: USA...
CCCGATGCATCCTCAGCCGAGGAATTCTCCAAGGACGAATCGGTGTGGGCGGGCAGCGATCTGGGCTTAAAGGTGGGTGACCGAGTGCGCCTGATCGCCAATGAGCACGAGGTCGAGGTGGTGGTGCGCGGGGTGTTGGGCGAAAGCTCCGGCGAAGCGCTAATCATGGATCTGGGCCAAGCCACGCGCCTGCTGCATCGCACCGGCAACCTCGACCGCATCCTGATCCAGGTGCCAAAGGACACTGCCACCGAGCCTTGGAAAGACATCTTCCGCACCGCGCTGCCGGAGGGCATTTCCGTTGCGCCCGAAGGCACGCGCACCGAGGAGAACAAGAAAATGCTCGGTGCGTTTCGTTCGAACCTGCGCATCCTGAGCTACATCGCGCTTACAGTCGGTGCGTTCCTGATCTACAACACCATCTCCGTTTCAGTGGTGCGCAGGCGTGTGGAAATCGGCATCCTGCGCGCCCTCGGCGCGACGCGCGGCGCGGTCCTTGGCGCGTTTCTGGGCGAAGCGGTCTCGTTCGGCGTCCTCGGCGCGGCGGGAGGCATCGTGCTCGGCCGCTTCCTTGCCGAAGGCGCCGTGAAGCTCGTCTCGCTCACCGTGCAGCAGCTTTATGTTAGCAGCCGACCTGGGCAGATCGCGTTGACCTGGGATATCGCCGCGCTGGCGCTGCTGGTCGGCATTGTGGTCTCGCTGGCGTCGTCGTTTGCGCCTGCGCTCGAGGCATCGCAAGTGCCTCCCACTGAGGCGATGTCGCGTGGCCGCCGGGAACATGAAGTGCACCTGCATCGCGCGCGAGGCCTGCTCGGGGCGGCGGCGCTATGTTTCATCGCCTGGATCGCTGCGCGCCAGGGACCCCTCGGCGGCAAACCGATCTTCGGCTATATCTCGGCCGCGATTCTTATCGGAGCGGCGGCGTTGGCGATCCCGGCGCTGGTGTCGTTTTTATCCAACCTGACCGCGCCGATCCTGGGCCGCGTGCTGGGCGTCGAAGCGCTGCTGGCATCTCGGAGCCTGGCAGCATCGCTGCGCCGCACCTCGGTCCTGGTAGGCGCGCTGGCCACCGCGATTGCCATGCTCGCCGCCGTCGGCATCATGGTGGGCAGTTTCCGCGAAACCATCGCTGTGTGGATGGACGATACCCTGCAAGCGGACCTTTACCTATCGCCTGCAGTGCCTCCCGGAGCCGACCGCAATCCCACCATGCCCGTCCAGTTGCTCGATCAAATTCGGGCCCTGCCGGTGGTTCAGGCGATCGATTGTTTCCGCGCGTACGAAGTCTATTACGACGGCTTGCCGATCACGCTCGGCTCGGGCGACGTGAAGGTGTCCGCCAGCTTCCGCCACCGGCCCTCGGCAACCGGGGCGAGTTCGCAGGAAGTGTACCGGCGCCTGGTCGGCCACGATGCCGTCATCGTCAGCGAGCCCTTCGCCGACAAGCATCACACCAAGCCCGGCGACACGCTGGTGTTGCCCCTGGGTGGGCGCAACATCCCGTTCCAGGTAGCCGACATCTATTACGACTATTCAAACGAGCGCGGTTACCTGGTGATGGATCGCGCAACGCTGCTTAAATACCTGCCCGATCCCGATATTTCGAACATTGCGGTCTATCTGAAGCCCGGCGTCTCGATCGACGAGGGCAAGCGTGTGCTCGACGACGCAATGCGCGGGCACCGGCTGCTGATTTATTCCAACCGCAGCATCCGCCAACAGGCCATGGAAATTTTCGACCGCACGTTCGCCATCACCTACGCGCTGGAAGCGATTGCGGTCTTCGTCGCCGTGATGGGTGTCGGCGGAGCGCTGCTAGCCTTGGTGATCGATCGCCGCCGCGAGTTCGGCCTGCTGCGATTTTTAGGCGCGTCCAAGAACCAAATCCGCGGCATCATCCTGATCGAGGCGGGGCTGCTGGGCATTCTGGCCAATGTCGCCGGGCTGATCCTTGGCTTCGTTTTATCTGAGCTATTGATCCGCGTGATTAACAAGCAATCCTTCGGCTGGACCATCCAGTTTCACTTGCCGGTCGCCGTGTTGCTGGGCGCGCTGACAGTGGTCTATGTCGCAACGGTGATCGCAGGCCTGTATCCGGCGCGGATCGCGACGCAGTTGGTGCCGATCGAGGTGATTCATGAGGAATAGAGTGCCCGCGCGCACGCCCGTCATCCCCGCCCTTACCGACGGGGCTGCGCAGCCCTCGGCGTCAGCCGGGGGACACGCCGCACACCACCGACGCTGTTTAGAGCCTCGACTTGCGGGAGCGGTTGTGCTCGCCCTCGCCCTATCCTTCAATCTGCTCGCCGCCGACTATCGAGTCGCCCTACCCGGCTACCACTACGAATTCCCCCGCGACCACTTCAACCATCCCGATTTTCAGACCGAATGGTGGTATTACACCGGCAACCTGCATGACGCGACCGGGCGCCGCTTTGGCTTTGAATTGACGTTTTTCCGCGCTGGCGTGGACCGTAAGCCCCAAACCGAAGGCATCTGGGACGTGCGCGACGTCTGGATGGCGCATCTGGCCCTCAGCGATGTCGACGGCCAGCGCTTTTTCCACACCGAGCGCCTGAATCGCTCCGGCGCGGGGATCGCGGGCGCTGATCTGAAGCTGGCGCGCGTTTGGAACGGCAACTGGAGCACGCAATGGGACGCCTCCGATTTCAAATCGCAGACGCTGACCGCCGTGGATGAGAAGTTCTCTTTCTCTCTGAAGCTCCGCACCGAAAAGCCCCCCGTGATTCACGGCAAGTCGGGTGTCAGCCAAAAAGCCGAAGGCGAGGGACGAGCCTCGCACTACATTTCCTTCACCCGCCTGCTGTCGACCGGCGAGATTACGCTCGAAGGCAAGAAGTTTCAAGTGGAAGGCGTCTCTTGGATGGACCACGAGTACTTCACCGAGCAGCTCGCCATGGATTTGACCGGTTGGGACTGGTTCAGTTTGCAGTTCGACGACGGCACAGAGGCCATGCTTTACCGCCTGCGCAAAAAAGACGGCTCCGCGGACCCGTTTTCCGCCGGAACGTTCATCGACAAGCAGGGCCGCGCGACACCGTTGAACTTCGGGGACTTCACCGCGACCCCAGGCAAAGAGTGGATCAGCCCCGATACCGGCACCCATTACACCATCGAATGGACCATCCGCATTCCCTCCCAAGGCATCGACGCCGTGGTCTCCACGCGGCTCGCAAAGCAGGAACTGGCGAGCAAAATTCGCGGCAATCCGTCCTACTGGGAAGGCGCGATCAACATCTCCGGATCGCGCAAAGGCGTCGGCTACTTGGAAATGACTAGAGCCTTAGGCCAGTGACTTGTGATATGACAGGTGCATGGCAACCGAGGAAGAACTCCGCGCCGAACTCGAAAAGCTGCGCGCCGAAAACGCCGCGCTGAAAAAACCCTCCGCCGGCAGGGTGTACCTGAAAGTCAGTGAAAAGGGAGGGCTTTCGGTCTACGGACTGGGCCGCTTCCCGGTGACGCTGTACCGCGAGCAGTGGGAAAAACTGCTAGGCATGTCCGAAGACATCAAGCAGTTCATCCACGAAAACGACGCGACGCTTAAGAAGAAAGAGTAGGCGTCAGCTCCAATCGATCACGGCCTTCACCACGCCCGCCTGCCGGTGCAGCCACAGTGGGAATTTCTCGGCAATGGCTTCGGGACGTACGAAATCGGTGGGCCATGCGCCAACGTCGATTGCTCCGGATTCCATCAGTTCCAGAACGCGGTGATGCTCGGCGGGCGTGCTGTTGCGGCTGGCGAGGATGGTGGCTTCGCGGCGGTGCAGGTCTGGGTCGAATAGAGAAACCTGATCGTTAATCAGGCCGACGAAAATCAGCTTGCCGCCCTGCTCCAGCAGATGAATCGACGCTTCCATCGAACCTCTGTCGCCCGTGCAGTCGAACACCAGCACGGACGCCTGCTCCTGCTTCGCTTCCTCGTGAGAAGGATACGCCCGCGAGATGCCGTAATGCTTCGCCGCGAAGGCGAGCCGTTCGGGAATCTTTTCGACGACGCCGATATCCGCACCGGCCAGTCTTAAAAACTCAATCACCGAAAGCCCGATCGGACCCGCGCCGCAAACGATGGCTCGGTCTCCGGCCTGGACCTGCGCGCGTCCTGTAGCGTGGATTCCGACGCCGAGCGTTTCGACCAGCGGGATCAGCACCGGCGCGAGCTTTTCGCATTTATAAAGCTGTTTTGCGGGGATGACGATGCGGTCGCGCATGCCTCCATCGGAGTGGACGCCGATGACGCGCATTTTCGCGCAGCAGTTGGTGCGGCCGATTTTACAGGCCGCGCAGACGCCGCAGGTCATATAAGGATTGACGGCGCAGCGGTCGCCGGGCTGGAACTCAGGCGAGTTGCTTTCGATGACCTCCACCGCGAGTTCGTGGCCTAAGATGCGCGGATAGGTGAAAAACGGCTGCGTACCTTCGAATGCGTGGAGATCGGTGCCGCAGATGCCCACGGTAAGCACGCGCGCCAGCACCTCGCCGGCTTGAGGTGCTCCCGGCGGAGCGGTCGCGGTGAGCGTGAAGTGTCCGGGCTGATCGAGAATGACGGTTTTCATTTCCACCCGATCACTGTAGCAACTTCTCATATCCACGTTGTGTATTGGAGGCACCCGCCGATGGTTGCCAGTCTGCGAACAGGTCTAAAGCTGCGCGATGCGGCGCTGGATCAGCAAATAGTACAGCGCCAACAGGATGGTCAGCGTGCCCACCACCGACATGGTAACGGGCGCGGTGTACATGGGAATCAGCTTGCCGACGATCAGCATTCCAACGGGCATCCCGCCGCGGAACGCCACGTTGTACACACTCATCACGCGTCCGCGCATGTTGTCCTCGGTGATCACCTGCACCAGCGACGTGAGGGACGCGAACACCGTGATCATCGCCGCGCCGCCGAAAAACATCATCAGGCAGGAAAGCCACACGGAGGTGGATTGCGCGAAGCCGATGGTCGCCACGCCCAGCACGATCAGCATCAGCAGCGCTGTCAGTCCGTTTTTCTTGCCCTTGCTCAACCCCGCGACCAGAAGCGCGCCGGTCACCGACCCGAAGCCCGAACAGTACAGCAGCCGCGTGAACGTCTTCGCATCGCCGTGCAGTACTTCCTTGGCGAACACCGGCAGGAACGTGATCAGCGGAATGGCCAGCATGGTCATGAGGAAGCTCAGCACGATCAGCGCCCCCATCCCTTCCTGCCTGCGGATAAAGCCAATGCCTTGCTTCATGCTATCCAGCACCCTGTCGTTCGACTTGGTGGGCATGAAGCCCACCTTGATGATGTACAGCGAAATGATCACCGCGATGAAGGAGAGTCCGTTGAGCCCGAAGCACCAGGCCGCTCCCAGCGAGGCTAGCGTGATGCCACCCAGCACCGGCCCGATAATCCGCCCCAGGTTGAACTGAATCGAATTCAGCGCGATGGCGTTGGATAGATTTTCCTTGGGCACGAGAGACGGGATCAGCGCCGAATAAGCCGGTCCGCCGAAGCTCTGCGCCGAGCCGACGATGAACGAGAGCACCAGGATATGCCAGACTTTCACCACGCCAGTGGCATAAAGCGCGGCCAGCGTTAGCGCCGTGGTCATTTGTGCGTATTGCGAGCCCAGCAGCACCTTGCGCCGGTCCGCGCGATCCGCCAGGACGCCTCCTAATAGCGAGAACAACACAATCGGTATCTGGCCCAGGAATCCGTCCAGGCCCAGATAGAACGGGTTGTCCTTCGACAGGTTATATACCAGCCATTGCTGTGCCACCGTCTGCATCCACGTGCCGATGGTGGACGTGCATGCGCCGATCCACATGAGCCGGAAGTCGCGATATTGAAATGCTTTGAAAACGCGCTGAATCAAGAGGTGTCCGATCCGGGATTTAAGGTAGAGGCGCGGGCCTCTGGATCAGATGCACGAAGTTGCCGTCGCAATCGGTGAAAAACACCAGCCGGTTGCCTTCATTGACGTAAGGCTCTCCTGTGAAGTTCACACCTTGCGCTTTCAGCGCCGCGTGCGCCGCGTCGAAATCGGTCACTTCAATCGCCAGATGGCGGATGCCTTCATCGCGCATCTTCTGGGGCGCGCGCGCGCCCTCGCTGGGAATGATTTCCAGCATGGAGCCGTTCGACGCGCGGACGAAGAAGTTGCCGTCGTATTCGAAATTGATGCGGAACCCCAGGTGTGCCACATACCACTGGGCCAGCTTCGCCGGATTGGGCGAGGCGATGGCCGTGTGCTCAAGTCCAACAAACATATTTTTTAAGTGTATCAGTACACTTCGAAGCAGAAGACTTTATTGGAGCCGGCCGGCGTCAGCGAATACTCGCCGGGGTCCAAGGTCTCAGACGCTTCGAGTTTGTAAAGGTTACGGTCCAGCTTCGTCACCGACAATCGCAGAGGCTTGTTGCCGTAGCGCTTCGATCCGCCGGAAACCTTCACCTCGCGATGGCCGCTCTTCACGTCCATGCGGTAGAGTTCCACGCCATCGGGGCGTATGGAATCGGCGTCGAGGATGAAAATCGGTTCGGCCAGCGGCGTGCGCGCGGGGGAACTGGTGCCGGGAAAGGTATACACCGGCTCGTTTTTCTTGCCTTCTTCCTTGGCCTCGCCGGTTTCGGTGGGGACCAGGTTGTCGGCGTGCACCAGGTAGATCATGTCCTTTTTCGGCGGGCGCGGGCCGTCGTACTTCTGGGCTAGGACCAGACCGGGCAGAAGTGTGAGCAGAGTCAGCGTTATGGGAAAAAGCGTCCGCATTCCGCCTACCAGTGTACCTCTGGAGTCTTAGGAAAATAAATTTTTCTTGACAGCTCTTAACGTACGGTGTAAAAAGAACATGCCCGCGGCGATCCAGATTATTCAGAACCCGGAAAAGGCCGCCGTCCTATTCCAGCCTGGGCGCCTGGAACTGATAGAAAAGCTAGCCGAGCCCGATTCCGCCGCAGGACTCGCCCGGCGCATGGGCGTTCCGCGGCAGAAGGTAAACTACCATCTGCGGGAACTGGAGCGGGAAGGCTTCTTGGAGTTCGTCGAGGAGCGCCGCAAGGGCAACTGCACGGAGCGGCTGCTGCGGGCGTCGGCAAGGGAATTCCTGGTGGCCCCGCAGGCGGGCGCGGCGGCGTTTACGGACAAGTTTTCGGCGGCTTATTTGGTCTCGACCGCCGCGCGTATGATCCGCGATCTGGCTTCGATCTGTCTGCGCGCGCACAGGGCGGGGAAGCGCGTCGCGACGCTGACGCTGGAAACCGAAATTCGTTTCTCGAACGCGGAATCGCGCGCCGCGTTCACGCAGGAGCTGGCTGAAGCGGTGGCGAAACTCGCCGCGAAATATCACAACGAAGGCGCCGACGGCGGGCGGCGCTTCCGCCTGGTCGCCGCCGCATATCCGGCACTGAAACATGAAGAAGCAAGCAAGGAATCCGCAAATCTGGAGTGAATATGAAACGATCCCATGAGACGGTCATTGACATCAAGGCCACGCCGGAGCAGGTCTTCCGCGCGATCACGGAGCCGGAATGGATTGTGAAGTGGTTCGCGCCGTACGCCCGCGTGGATCCGCGTGTGGGCGGCGCGTATCACATTTCCTGGGACCCGGCGATGCATGGCAAGCCCTCGATCATCACGGCCTTCGATCCCTACACGCACTTTGCCGGTTTTTCGGAGCGCTCGTTCGCCTACAGCTGCGAAGGTAAGCCGGTGGAGACGGGCGTGGCGCGCCAGATGGCAACGGACTACTACATCGAAGCCATCGGCGACGGCATGACGCGCCTGCGCCTGGTGCAATCGGGCTTCGGCGATGAGGCGGTGTGGGACGAGGAGTTCACGGCAACCAAGTCCGGCTGGGCGATGTTCGTGCAAAAGCTGAAGGAAGTGCTGGAGGCCTGAAGCCGGAGTTCACGCAGAGAGAGAGAGAGAAAGAGAGAACGCCGAGAAAAACCTCTTCTCTGTATCCTCTGCGAACCTCCGCGCGCTCTGGGTGAAACATCTTCAGAGAACTCTCACGAACTCTGCGACAATACGGTACTTCTCTTCTTCCGGATCCAGGTTCCACGTCTCGAACTCCGGATTCAGGGGCGTCAGCGTGACCTGCTCATGGGACCAGGTCCCGTCCTCGCGCTGCGCTTTCTTGCTGGAATAGCGCTTCACCGTATAGCGATCATTCAATCCGCCGCCCAACTGCTCCACCAGCACCAGCTTCCCTTGCCGCGAGCCTGTCACGCCTTCCCGGAACACGCACAGGCTGCCGTCGGGAATTTTCGGCTCCATGGAACGCCCGGCGATCCGCGCCACGAACATCTTGTCCGTCAGCCGCAAGTCCTCGGGAGCTTCCTCCCACCCGTCCTCAGTCACTTCCTGATTTTCCAGAAATTTACCCGCAGCCACCGATAAGGAGTACCGCGGCAGATGCGTCACGAACGGACGCACCGTGGATTTGATGTGCTCGCGATACAACCGTGCCAGACCGCGCTCGAAATCCTCCACCAGCACCTGCCGCGGACCATCCACCGACAGGGCATTCGAGAGCGTTTCGTCCAGGTAGGCCAGCAGGCGCTTGGCACCCATTTCCTGGGCTTTGGAGGTGAGGTCGAACTCCATGGCCGACAGCACCTCGGCTTCTTCCGGGGCGCATTCCTCCCAATCCCTCCGCATCCGGATCCACAGCCGGTCCGTGGCGGAATCCTCGAGCACCACGCCGGCGTTCATCCGGCCCGCGCCCGGTAACTCCAGGGTGAGAATCATATACCGCGCGTTCTGGGTTGTCAGGACCGGCATCGCGTCAAGCTGCTTATCGGCAAACAAGCGGCTCTACGGATTATATCTTTACGGAGTGCAGGGTTACGGAGTAAACGGATAGTACCCTTTTCGGGCACGAACCTTCACGTTGGCTAGCTGGACTCGAACCTCGATCTTCCGGTACTGCCGGACCGAAGCCGCATCGATTTCCGGAATGTAGCGCAAAATGTACTGCGTCGTGACCTCGCCAGCGATCGCCGCCACTGAGCGGAAAATCGACGAAGCCACCGCCGACGCGTATCCGCCGCTGCCGACCGCATACGCATAATTGCCCGCGTCCGAGGGAGTCGAAAGGTAGCCGGAAACGTCCTGGTAAGGATTATTCAGCGGATACTCCACGCGTCCGCCCGTCTCCTCGGCCAAGCGCGTCAGCGCCGCGTCGCCCGGCGCGTCGAATCCGTACGCCGCCGTGCTGATGCCATAAACCGTCACCAGATTCCGCTGCGCCAGTTCAATCACTTGATCCAGTGTTTTTGACGACGAATTGTCGTTCCCATCGCCGATCACCACGACCACGCGCCGCGGGTCCACGGGCTCGCCCGCGACCAGCGTCCGCTTGGTGCAGGCCATGTAAATCGCATCATACAGAGCCGCGCCACCGCCGGGTTTTACTTTGCGCAGCTTCTCCATGATTTTTTCAGAGTCGGTGGTGGTGTTCACCATCAGTTCCGCTTCATTGCCATAGCCGACCAGGTAGCCCGAGTACTTCTTGTCGCCGGGCATTAGCGTATTGGCCAACTCGATGGCCGCGTCCTGATACTGCTTCCAGTGTGTGCGGCTGTTGTTGCTCAAATCCACTAAAAGGCCGACCACGACGGGCTGCGCGCGCTCGCGGGTGAAGTACTGGATGTTCTGCACCTTCCCCTGATCCAGGATCTGGAAATCGCTCTGCGTCAAATCGGAGACGAACTTGCCCTTTTCGTCGGTGACCGTCACCGGCACGATAACTTCCTGAGTGGTGGTCGTAAACTTCGCGACGTCGGGCTGCTGCGCCGGAGCCTGTTGGGCAGGGGGCGTCTGCTGAGATTCCAGACAAAACGCCGCGATGAGTAGACAAACGAAGACCCGCATGAAAGACCTAACCGCAATTATAGCTGGTTCAGGTTCTTGAGACGCCCGCCGCCCGTGACTGGTTTCGCGTAACCCATCCGGAGGATTCCCATCCGCCGCCATCCGCGATATGCTGATCGCGTGAAACGTCTGCTTCTTGCCTCCCTGCTGCCGCTGGTATGCGCGCAGCCCCTCGTTACTGGACTACAGAACGGATTCCAGCCAGCCTGGTGGAAGGAGGCCGTGGTCTACCAGGTCTATCCGCGCAGCTTTCAGGATTCCAATGGCGATGGCATCGGCGACCTGAACGGGATCACCTCGCGCCTGGACTATCTGGCCAAGCTCGGCGTCAACGTCATCTGGCTCTCGCCGCACTACGATTCGCCCAACGCCGACAACGGCTACGACATCCGCGACTACCGCAAGGTGATGAAAGAGTTCGGCACCATGGAGGACTTCGACCGTATGCTGGCCGGGATCAAGGCCCGCCACATGCGCCTGATCATCGATCTGGTGGTGAACCATACCTCGGACGAACATCGCTGGTTCGTCGAATCACGCTCCTCGAAGACCAATCCGTATCGCGATTACTACATCTGGCGTGATGGCCATCCTCCGAACAATTATCCAAGCTATTTTTCCGGCTCCGCGTGGCAGCTCGATCCAACTACCGGACAGTCGTACCTGCATCTGTTCGCGGTGAAGCAGCCCGATTTGAACTGGGATAACCCCAAGGTCCGCCAGGAAGTGTTTTCCATGATGCGCTTCTGGCTGGATAAAGGCGTGGACGGCTTCCGCATGGACGTGATCCCTTTAATCTCCAAGGCGCCCGGTCTTCCCAACCTGACGCCAGAGCAGTTGAAGGATCCCTCCCGCGTGTGGGCCAACGGTCCGCATCGCGACGAATATTTGCAGCAGATGAATCGCGAGGTGCTCTCCAAATACGATTCGATGACGGTCGGCGAGGCTATCGGCATCACGGTGGACGAGACCACCAACATCGTCAACAGCGCGCGCCATGAGCTGAACATGATTTTCAACTTCGACGCCGTGCGCCTGAACCGCGGCGCGGATTACACCGGCCGTCCGTGGATGCTGGCGGACCTGAAGGCCATCTACGCGAAGCACGCCCGCGTGCTCTCCAAAACCGATTGGGACACCGTGTTCCTGGCCAATCACGACAACCCGCGCCTGGTGTCGAATTTCGGCGACGATTCATCCCCGGAAATGCGCGTGCGCTCGGCGAAGCTGCTGCAAACCATGCTGCTGACGCTGCGCGGCACGGTGTTCCTCTATCA
>Ga0075029_100002167_pt1 | contig 11144 bp, 7 predicted proteins | sample LitLauG_LLR_2013_FD_71391 | JGI IMG/M metagenome (GOLD analysis project Ga0075029, IMG submission 71391) | Freshwater sediment microbial communities from North America - Little Laurel Run_MetaG_LLR_2013 | ecosystem: Environmental > Aquatic > Freshwater > Creek > Sediment | place: USA...
CAGTCCCATGTGCATGCCGGATTTGATCTCACTAAAGAGCAGCTGGTGGGGGGAGATCCAGGACAAACCGGAGGCGTTGGGCAGCATCAGCCTGGGCTCACCGCCCGTGATCGGGACTTCGTAGGTATTCCAGTTGAAATTCTCGAGGGCCGTATAGGCGATGCGTGATCCGTCGGGGGAAAACACCGGACTCATTTTCAGAAGCGGATCGTGTGTCAGTTGGACGGGCTCACCATCGGGAAGGAACTTCACGTAGATCTGTCCGGGAGAAACGAACGTCTCCGGACCACGCAGAAATGTGAGCATGTGGCCGTCGGCTGAAAGCGCGGGCTGCGCGGCGGAGTCGGGAAAATCGGTGAGTTGCACCCATTGCGTGGAGGTCAAAGGAGCAGGCGAGCGGCGCCATTGGTATAGGCCAGCCACGAGGGCCGCCAAGATGACAGCGGTGACCAGTGTGTAAATCCAGAGTCTCCCCCGTTGAGGTGAAACCTCGGCCGAGGGAACGCGCGTTGATTCACTGTCGCGCTTGAGGCGTTTGAGGTCGGCGCGCAGCTCGGCGGCGGTCTGGTACCTGAGGTCGCGATCCTTCTCCAGCGACTTGAGGATCACGTGTTCCAATCCAGACGCGATCTCAGGATTGACGCGCGAAGGCTTGATGGGCTCGCGATTCAGGATGGAGTCGAAGACAAGGGCCGACGTGCTGCCTTTAAAAGGCAGCGTGCCAGTTGCCATTTCGTACAAAACGGTGCCGCACGAAAACAGGTCGGTGCGAGCGTCGAGCGCCTCTCCGCGGGCTTGCTCCGGCGACATATACGCCACCGATCCCACCGCAGTACCCGGACTTGTGAGGTGCTCGGGGAGTGTCTGCGTGGGCAACGCCACCGCCCCAACGGCGTCGGGAGTATTCCGAGACTCTTTGGCCAATCCAAAATCGAGAACCTTGGCCTCTCCTCGGGATGTCATGAAGATATTGCCCGGCTTGATGTCCCGGTGGATGATTCCCTTGGCATGAGCGGCATCGAGGGCGTCGACAAGGTCAATGGACAGATCAAGAAGTTTGGGCAGCGGCAGGGCGCGGCCGCCGATCTCATGATCCAGGGTGCCACCCTCCAGCAGTTCCATCGCGATGAAATGCTTCCCCTCAAATTCATCAATCTCATAAATGGTGCAGATATGAGGGTGATTGAGAGCCGAGGCAGCCCGCGCTTCGCGTTGAAAGCGCTCCAGCGCGTGGGGATCCTTCTCGGTCTCTTCGGGGAGGAACTTCAGGGCAACCCGCCGGCCGAGGCGCAGGTCTTGAGCTTCGTAGACTACGCCCATCCCGCCAGCACCGAGCCAGCCGAGAATCTTATAGTGCGAGATGGTCTGCCCGATCACAGGCGCGAATCTTACTTCCGCAGTAAAGGCAAGTCAACGAACCGGCGCGAATTGTCAGGACGTCTGTGGTCGACAAACTGGTGTAGTGGCGACCCCTGTTGGCGGTAGAAACCCTTTGGCCGGTAGCGCTGCCGTTTGGAGAGGAACGAGCTTTGACACTGTCGGACCCACTGGTTTGACCCCATTCCCTCGGCCCTGCTACCGTCATATGTTTGCCCTCCGGCGCGCCGCCGGTTCTGCTTACGGCAAACCGAATTCACGATCGTTCAAGGTTCTGGGGCGCAGTTCATCGTAAGGAGAGTTCTCATGCCCGCCATCAAGTTCCGCGGTGTCGACTTCATTCAGTTCGACTCGCTGCTCACCGACGAAGAAAAGCTCGTCCGCGACACCACGCGGCAGTTCATTGAGGACAACCTCATCCCCATCATCGAAGAATGTAACCGGGCCGGGCGCTTTCCGCGCGAACTGATCAAGCCCATGGCTGACCTCGGCTTCTTCGGCGCGTCCCTGAAAGGATACGGCTGCGCCGGAATGGGTAACGTCGAGTACGGATTGATGACGCAGGAACTTGAGCGCGGCGACTCCGGCGTGCGCAGCTTTGTCAGCGTGCAGTCTGGGCTGTGCATGTACCCGATCTACGAATTCGGCAGTGAAGAGCAGAAGCAGACCTGGCTGCCTCCAATGCAGAAGGGCGAAAAACTCGGCTGCTTTGGTTTAACCGAGCCCGACTTCGGATCGAATCCCGGCGGCATGCGGACGCGCGCGCGCAAGGTCGGCAACGAGTACGTCATTAACGGCGAGAAGATGTGGATCACCTCCGGCACAATTGCCGACGTCGCCATCATCTGGGCCAAGGTCGAAGACGAGAACGATCGCATTCGCGGATTTCTGGTCGAGACCGATCGCCCCGGATTCAAGGCCGATGACATTCACGGCAAGTGGTCGCTCCGCGCATCGGTGACCTCCGGCTTGTCGCTGCAAGACGTACACGTGCCCGAGTCGAACCTGCTTCCCAAGACCGGCGGCCTGAAATCCCCGCTCATGTGCCTGAACCAGGCTCGCTACGGAATCGCATGGGGCGCTCTGGGTGCGGCGATGTCCTGCTATGACACCGCCCTGCAGTATTCCAAGCTGCGCAAGCAGTGGCGCGATCAACCCATCGCCTCACACCAACTGGTGCAAGACAAACTAGTGTGGATGATCAGCGAGATCACCAAAGCTCAGTTGCTCGTACTTCAGGTAGGCCGCTTGAAAGACGCCGGCAAAGTAGAGCCGCAGCATATCTCGATGGCTAAGCGCAACAACGTTTGGATGGCTCTCGAATGCGCCCGCTTATCCCGCGACATCCTCGGCGCGAACGGCGTGGCCGACGATTATCCCATCATGCGCCACATGATGAACCTGGAGTCGGTTAAAACCTACGAAGGCACGCACGACGTGCACGCGCTGATCATCGGGCAGAGTGTGACGGGGATTGACGCGTTCTAGAACTTCCTTTCACGCCTGATGCTAGACGGACTACCCGTACAACTCCTCCAGCAACTCATACGCCCGCCGCAAATGCGGGATGACAATACTGCCACCCACGACTAGGGCTACGTTGAGCGATTCTTCCTGCTCGGCTCGCGTGACACCCAATCGATAGGCTTGGATCGCGTGATAGTAGATGCAGTCATCACACCGCAGACAGGCAGAAGCGGCCAGGCCCATCAACTCTTTCGTCTTCGCCGACAGCGCGCCTTCCAGATAGGCGTTGTGATCAATGTTGTAGAAGCGCTTTACCAGGAAGTTGCCCGCCTTCTCGATATTGCCGTTGAGGCGGGTGCGGGTGTCGAGGAACCGTCGTGCGATTTCACTTTTTTCGGAGATATATTTCTCCGTGAACAGATACGTCGGCTCTCTTCGTTCCTGACCTGGACGCTCTGGAGTTGCACGCTCTGCTGGGGTGGGCTGGTCGGTGGTTGTGTTCATGGGCAAAATGGTAGCAGAGACTCCTTCGGCATGGGCTTACTCAAACTGAACAGAGGGCTTGATGAAATAAAGTGGCCCCGGTGACTTTCCCGCTCGCCCAGGCTGGCTGGAAGCGCTGGAAACTGGACGGTCCAACCGGGCGATGATTGCGAGTTTCAGACGATCGCGTTGAGACTTAGTTCTTCTGCAGCGACTCCACGTACTTCGTGATATTGCGCACCCGCTGGTGCACTTCAGCAACCGGCGGATTTGCCCCGCATAGGGACAGGAACATGTTGCCCCACACGGGCATGTCTTTTTCTCCGTGGGCGGCGGGCATGTCAGCGTCACCGATGATGGTGTTGTAGACATGCATCTCCGGGAACGTTCCTTTGTGGTTCTTGGTCAAAGCAGTCAAATCCGTAGGCGTGGCCTTCAGGGCCTTGACCGCGGGCCCGTCGCCTCTGCCCTCTTTACCGTGACAGGCGGCGCAATAGGCTACGTACATCTCTCGTCCAGTAGCGGACGAGACGTGCTTGATGGGAACTTTCTGGATCTCGACCTGCTGTGCGGCGCATAGAAAGCCGACGCCATGCAGAAGTAACAGCCCGACCAACATCTTGCGTATGGTCATACGAAGCTCCTTACGGTGGTTCTCGATCAGCAACTCACCTGGACTGGAAAGGAAGGACAGATAGTGAAGGCGGCGGATGCCGCGAATTCGTCTCGGGGGGTGTGCCTTTCTTGGCGGGAATTGCGCTTCGGGGAGATGAACTCGTCACTAGAATTTTACTCCTTTCAAGCCACCGCGCGTGACCACATCTCGGATAACGCTGGAAGGGCGAACCGGCATCACTGAGATCATGGCCGAGGGTTGACACTCCCCTATAGGTGGCAGCATCATGCCCTCAGAACCCGTTTCCTGAGGCAGCCTGGCGTCGGCAGATTTTCCCGTCTACACGAAGACGTGTGGGAAGAAGACTGGTGCCAATAGAGGAGACTTTGATGAAACGTTCCCCGGTTTTGATCCTGATTTTTCCGCCTCCACTTCTGCCGCTCCACTCAAACGCTCGGGCCGCTTCCATCACAGGCACGATCACCGATTCCACTGCGGCGGTCGTGCCTTGACTTCACAGCGCGGCAACCGCAGGACGCGCTTTCGAATCGCTGGGATTTCACGCTTGAGAACGATCACTTTAGGAGAAGACATGGCTCGTCGCTGGTTGCTGTTTTGGTGGTTGGGACTCTTTCTGATTTTTATTCCTAGTGCTGCTGTTTTCGCCAGCGATCCCACAGGCACGATCACAGGAACCGTAACCGATGCCTCGGGCGCTGTCGTTCGCAAAGCGCACATCACGGTCCTCAACGAAGCGACCAATGTCCGACGCGATGCCGAAACTAACGATGACGGCGATTTCACGGTTGCCTTGCTGCCGCCGGCGCGGTATCGGGTGACGGCCGAGAGCACAGGATTTCGCCGTAGCATCTTCAGCGACGTCATTGTCAATGTGGATCAGACGATCCGCGTGGATTTCGCGCTCGTAGTCGGCGCAGCGAATGAAGAAATCCGGGTGAAAGACACTCCTCCGGCGATTCAGACTGATACCTCAACTCTCGGCCAGGTTGTGAACAATCGACTGGTCGAGCAACTCCCGCTCAACCAGCGCAACTTCCTCGATTTCGCGTTGCTGGTTCCCGGCAGTCAACTGCCGGCGGAAGGATCGCAGAACTCGACACAGGGTGGATCGCTCAGCGTCAATGGCGCCCGCGAGCAGTCCAACAATTTCCTTCTCGACGGTGTCGACAACAACGATCCCTACATCAATCAATACGTTGCGCTTCCATCCGTCGACGCGATCCAGGAGTTCAAAGTTCAATCCAGCGATTACTCGGCGGAATATGGACGCGCGAGCGGCGCCCAGATCAATGTCGTGCTCAAGAGCGGAACCAATGCCTTCCATGGCAGCGCGTTCGAATATTTCCGCAACCGCAACATGGACGCAAAGAACTACTTCGACTTCCCCGCCTGCGGTGCGACTTCTGTGCCGGGCGAGTGCGGAGGCATTCCCGGACTGGATCGCAACCAGTTCGGAGGCACGGTGGGCGGACCGTTGGTCAAAGACAAGACATTTTTCTTCATCTCCTACGAGGGATTACGGCTGCACCAGGCGAAAACGGCGGAAGCCACGGTGCCCTCGCAAATCCAGTGGCAAACCGCGCAGGGTCTGGCTCAGCAGATCTTTGGTTGCCCGAACCAGCAAAATCCCGGATGCATTGCGGGACAGAACGTATTCAGTCTCTATCCGGCGGCAAATGTCGGCTCGGATCTCTTGAATTCAGTCACGTTCCTGTCTGCTCCCATCCTGCACCAGACAGAGAATTATTATTCCGCGAAACTCGATCACCATTTCAGTGCGACCGACTCCGTGTCGGCGCACTACTCGCTGGTGGACAACAATATCTTCAGCCCGTTCGACCCTGTCAATGCATTCACCGCCCTGCCCGGTTACGGCAGCTACACGCTAAATCACGGCCAGAACGCAGGATTGGAGTGGACCCGCGTTTTCCACTCGAAACTGCTGAATGAGTTTCGGTTGGGCTTTATCCGGATGAGAGGCACAGTGTTGCAGCAGAATCATGGGATCGACTTCAACTCAGCCCTGGCTTTCCCCGCTGTGTTGACGAATCCGGTGGACCTCGGCTACCCGAACGTGTCTGTGAATGGCTTCGATGGCATTGGCGAACCAGTGAACTATCCACAGGACCGCCATGACACGACCCTGCAGTTGGCCGATAACGTCGCATGGACCGTGGGGCGCAACCAATTCAAGATTGGCGTCGACCTGCATCACGTACGCATTGATAACTATCTCGACTTCCTGTCGCGCGGGGAGTGGGTTTTTCTTGGCGCCACGATGGCGGGCATTCTCCAGTCGCAAGAGATACCTCCGTGCAATTCCACCCCACCGTTTGATCCAGTGACTTGCACGTTGACGCAGCTTCTCGCGGGAGTTCCAGACGCCGCCATCGGAGTCAGCGGCAACACCTTCAACAGCCTGCGCAGCCATGGCGTGAGCACCTACGTGCAAGACGATATCCACGTTGTGCCGCGGTTCTTGCTCAATGTCGGCCTGCGCTATGAGTACAACACTCCGCCGGTCGAAGCGCTGAATCGCTTCAGCGTCCCCGACCTCAGTTCCAATTCCGCGACGTGCACTCCAGTTCCCGACTGCCAGTTCATCCAGGCCGGCACGCACGGAATTCCCCGCGCAACGTACTCGCCGAGCAAGACTGACTTCGGTCCGCGCATCGGCATTGCCTGGCGCCCACTGAAGACGGAACGCTGGGTCGTGCGCTCGGCTTACGGCATCTTTTTCGATTCGCCGATCGCGAACATCAACATCTTCCCCCGCATCAATCCGCCCTATTACAACCTGTCGTTTTCGACGCAAAATCCGCAAGTTTGTCCGAACCAGTTATGCATTGTGCAGGACATTCTCAGCGTGCCGGGTGGACTGGTGCAGGACAACATGATTTCCCCCAAGTTCCGCGACGGCTACATGCAGCAGTGGAACGCGGACTTACAGTATGAAGTGCTGCCGAACTGGATGGTGGATACGGCTTACGTCGGCTCGAAGGGCACGCACTTGAGCAACGTGCTCGATCTGAACCAGGTAGATCCCAATACCGGACCGCCTTATCCGCAGTTTGCGTCCATCCTCTTTGTCGATTCGAGCGCCAGCAGTACCTACAACTCCCTGCAATTGCGCTCCGAGAAGCGCACCAGCCATGGCTTATCTCTGTTGCTGGCGTACACGTATTCAAAATCGTTCGACGACATTTCGTCGGTGTTTGGCGGAAGTGTGGGCTCGGGCCTGCCGCAAGATTCGCGCAATCTTGCCGCAGATCGCGGACCTTCAGACTTCAATGCCGTGAATCGTTTTTCCGGAAGTTTTGTGTACGATCTGCCGCTTCATAGGGTGTGGGCCAACGGTCCGGCCTGGGGCAACCGTTTGCTCGACAACTGGCAAGCGTCAGGAATCGTAACCGCTCAGACGGGATCGCCCTTCACCGTGGTGCTTGCCGGAGCGTCGACCTCGGCGGGCGCGGCGTTTGGAAATCCAGCACGCCCGAATGTCATCGCCAGTCCCTATGTGCCCGGACCGGTAGCTGCGAACCCCGATCCTCGATGTCAGGCGACGATCTCGCAAGGAGGACTAGCGGCAGATCAAGTAAGAGTGCCGCAAAGCTGGTTCAATCCCTGCGCCTTTGTCTTTCCGGCGCCCGGCCTAGTTCCAAACACATTTCAGTTCGGTAATGAAGGCCGGAACGTTCTCACGGGCCCCGGATTCACGGATCTGGATTTCGGCTTGTCCAAAAGTATGTCGCTGACCGAAAACCATCGCCTGCAATTCCGTGGAGATTTCTTCAATCTGTTCAACCATCCGAATTTTGACGTACCCGCCCACGTTCTCGGTTCGTCAAACTTCGGAAAGGTTCTCTCCGCGAACGCGTACCAGACCAAGCCGCCGCGGCAGATTCAGTTGAGCGTGAGATATAGCTTTTGACTGTGGCATGGATTCTAGTGTGGTGTGGGCACTCTTGCCCGCGACTGCATTCAGCGTAACAACCGCTGTAAACAGAACGGCGTCGATAGTCCCGGACTAGTGTCTTCGAAGTAAGGGTTTCGCGGGCAGGAGTGCCCGCGCCACACAATCTAAGCAGTGGGTTTGTCCTTCGGCGGCTCGACTGCCATGAATTCTTCGGCGAACCGCTGAGCGTAGTTCTCAAGCAGCGGGGGAATTCGCTGCGGATCCGACGATCGCAGCACAAGCCCCGCATGATGATGTTTCTTAATCCTGCAGCTGATCTCGGGATCGTTGTACCCGGACGTGTCGGGGTTTTCTTGCCGTGCCAGGGAAAGAATTACGCCCGCATAGTCTTTGCGTGTAGGCGGCAATTGGTAGCGGCCACTCTCTCCTGCTATTTCAATGCGGGCCCATTCGCGCCACAAATTCAACCCCGTGGCCGCTTCAACCATCTCATTGATGTAGGCTCCTCCGACACGCGCCGCACACTCGAGGAAATAGAATTCACCATCCGCATGGGCGCGAATGAATTCCGCGTGCGCGACTCCACGCACCAGGCCTAACGCGGCAAGCAGATCGCCGTTCATGCTGCGCAGCGCAGAATCAGCGGCGCTCCCACGAGCAACCGTGAACGTCGTGAACACGCCACCGTGCGCCACGTTCATCGGCGGCTTGCCATACTGGCTTACGTTGGCGAAGGCGGCTTCCTTCTCCCAGACAACCGAATCGACGTGATACACGTCGCCGGGGACGAACTTCTCCAACAGGTAAGAAGACTGCTTATCCCCAAGTTGATCGAGCAGCGGCCACAGTTCCTCCGCCGCTTGAATCTTCTTGATGCCGATCGCGGAGGCCTCCTGCCGGGGTTTCAGGACCCATGGCCCGGGAACATGCTCGAGGTAATAGCGGATGTCGCCCTGATTGACCACCGGCACAAAATCGGGCACACGCAGGTGGCGATCGAGCGCCCTGATGCGCATCGCGAGTTTGTCCCGAAAATAACGCATGGTGGTGAGCCCCATGCCCGGGGTGCGCAGATGTTCCCGCAGAGTCGCGGCCGTCTCCATATCAAATTCGTCGAGCGCGACAATGCGATCCAGTTTCTCGTTGCGCGCCAGATGCGTTACGGCTTTGACAATGTCTGGAATGGAGATTTCTTGGGGAAGATAAAACGTATCGTCGATGCTCTCACGCGGCCAGTCTGCATTCTTTAACTTTTCCGCTGTAAGCAGGAGCACGCGGCAACCTTGCCGTTTGCACTCGCGCATGAATTCCTGGCCCTTTTCGTAGGTCGTGATGCACAAGAACGTCAGCGGACGCGATTGAGCCATGAGGTTGCTTCCGAATCAGGGCTAGGAGAATACCACGGTCGATGCCGCGACGGGTACCTGCTCAGCGAATCTGCTCAGCGAGTCAAGAAAATCGATTCGGTCAACCGTGTATTTTCATTCTTCAAGCGATTGCGCTATAGTCTCAACCCGGCGCACCACTTTTTCGCGATCACCGTTTCGTTATCACCCTGGGAGGTTCACTTGTCCACACAGGTTCGTGCAGAAGGCAAAGCTCGCAGCTTTGGGGAAAACATTGAAAGTGATCTGGCGTCGCGTTTCCTGCGCGTGGTCGAAGTCGCGGCTATCGAATCGGCCCGAACCATGGGCAAGGGAGAGCGCAAACTGAGTGACCAGGTGGCCACAGAAGCCATGCGAAAAACCATGGACTCGATCCCCATGCGCGGCACCATCGTCATCGGCGAGGGCGAGCGCGACGAAGCTCCCATGCTCTACATCGGTGAAAAAGTCGGTGCCGAATTCCCGGATGGCATGGATGTACCTGAAGTTGACATCGCAGTCGACCCGCTAGAGGGCACGAATCTGTGCGCTACCGGAGCTCCCGGTTCGATTACTGTTCTGGCCGCCTCCGAACGCGGCGGCCTGCTCAATGCCCCCGACTGCTACATGGATAAGATCGTCGTTGGCCCGTCTTGCAAAGACGCCGTCTATCTCGACGCCCCTGTATCTCACAATCTGAAGAATATCGCGCGGCGTCTCGATCGCGATGTGGAAGACCTGGTGGTCATCGTGCTCGACCGGCCGCGCCACGAAAAGTTGATCTCCGATATCCGTGCTACGGGGGCTCGCATACGCCTGATCGGCGACGGCGATCTCTCGGCAGGAATCGCGGCCGCCGTGATCGGAACGGGCGTGCACGTCGTCATGGGATCAGGCGGAGCGCCCGAAGGCGTCATCACCGCCGCGGCGGTGCGCTGCCTGAACGGCTACATGCTCGGGCGCCTGGTCGTAAAGCCAGAGCAAGAAGAGCGCCTGGAGCGCATGGGCATCAAGGACAAGAACCGCATCTACGAAGCCGAGGATCTGGCTCCGGGCAAACAACTGATCTTCGCCGCCACGGGTGTAACCGACGGAGCGCTGCTGAAAGGCGTCCGCTTCTTCGGAGAAGGGACTCGCACCTCGTCAGTGATCATGACCCTGCGCACGGGCAAAGTGCGGTTCGTGGAGAGCATTCACCTCGAGAAGGGCCCGGATGTGAAGGTGAGGTTCTCGTAGGGTTTTTGCCCTTCTTGAAAAACTGGCAACGCTCTTCTATAATCTAGATTAACCATCTAGATGAATGAGGAATTTGTATGCGAACCGTCGGGCTATTTGAAGCGAAACAGAAGTTGTCGGAACTGGTGGAGCGAGCCAGTGAAGGTGAGCGCATCGGCATTACGCGGCGAGGAAAACTCGCTGCGGTAATTGCGCCAGCGCATGCCGATACGAGCGTACAAGAAGCTTTTGCAGAGATCGACCGGATTCGCCGTGGCCTTAAGCCTTTACCGAAAGGGACGACCCTTAAGGACCTGATCGAAGAAGGCCGGCGGTGAACAGTTTTGTCCTGGATGCCTCGGTTACTTTGGCTTGGTTGGTCGATCGCTCCACCGCGGCATATGCGGTGCATGTCAGGGAATTTCTGCTGCAAGGTGGCCGCGCACTCGTTCCCGCTCTTTGGCAATCGGAGGTTGCGAACGGATTCATAGTCGCAGAGCGGCGAGGCATTCTCGCCTCCTCTGATACCTCCCAAATTCTGCAAAGGTTCGATACCGTACTTGGCCAATCCATCGACATTAGGTGCGAACCCGTCTCGATCCGACGCATCACGGCCACCGCGAGACAGTTTGGCCTTACGGCTTACGATGCTATTTATCTAGACTTGGCGATGGAGGAACAACTG
>Ga0075029_100002171_pt1 | contig 11135 bp, 5 predicted proteins | sample LitLauG_LLR_2013_FD_71391 | JGI IMG/M metagenome (GOLD analysis project Ga0075029, IMG submission 71391) | Freshwater sediment microbial communities from North America - Little Laurel Run_MetaG_LLR_2013 | ecosystem: Environmental > Aquatic > Freshwater > Creek > Sediment | place: USA...
GAAAAGCAGTTGTTGAACAGATGGGCGAATATTTTGTGTTTGTTGTGAAAGATACTATTCTCACTCAGCATGCTGATTCAGCAAAAAAACAGGAAGCTGATACTGCGGCACAGCAAGGCCCGAAGCCTTATGCATTTCAAAAGAAAGTACAGATCGGACAAACCATTGGTGCAAATGTGATCATCAAAGGCGGCATTGCAGAAGGCGATCGCATTGTGATTGATGGGGTGCAATCATTGCATGAAGGTTCGCAGGTGAATGTTGGCAAGAAACCAGAGGGAATTGATAGCACGATAAATAAAGTACAAGACACCAGTGTAAGGAAAATTGATAGCAGCAAGAATAAGTGACAAAAGTGATAAGTAATAAGTGGTAAGTGTTCGGTAATGGATTTTCAATTCTTGCAACTTATCACTTACCACTCAATAACAAACTATGATCGCGAATACATTTATTAAAAGGCCAGTCACTGCTATTGTGATATCAATTGTGATGGTGCTTACGGGTTCCATTTGCATACTTAGTCTTCCGGTCGATCAATATCCTGATATCACACCACCGATTGTTCAGGTAAACGGACAATTTACCGGTGCAGATGCGCAGACTGTTGAGCAGACAATGGCAACTCCAATTGAAGGGCAGATCAACGGAACGCCCGGCATGGAATATATGCAAAGCAATAGCACCAATAATGGGCTGATGTCAATCAACGTAACTTTTAATATCGGGACTGATATTGATGTTGCCGCGCTTGATGTACAAAATCGCGTGAGCATTGCAACACCGTTAGTGCCATCAGTTGCAAGCCGATTGGGTTTAACTGTGCGTGCAATCAATCCCAGTCAATTGATGATGGTTGCGGTTTATTCTCCGAAGGGAACGCACGATATTACTTTTCTCGACAACTACACAAACATATTTATACAAGATGCATTGCTTCGTGTTCCGGGCGTGGGAAGCATCAACCGTTTTACTGATGATTTCAGTATGCGCATTTGGATGAACCCGGAAAAAATGGCTTCTTATAGTTTAACACCGGCTGATGTAATCGCAGCGCTGAATGCACAGAACGTGCAAGTGGCGGCGGGTTCAGCAGGTGTGCCACCTCAACAAAAAACACAAACATTTGAGTTGGGCATTATCGTGAACGGAAGATTGAGCAAAGTTTCTGAGTTTGAAAATATTATTGTAAAAACAATTCCGGCAACTCAGGAATTGGTTTATTTAAAAGATGTGGCGAGAGTTGAGCTCGGCAAGTTCACATTTTCAAGCAACTCATTTGTTGATGGAAAGCGAGCTTCTTATTTAATTATTTATCAGGCGCCGGGCAGCAACGCATTAGAAACTGCAAAAGGAATTTATAAAGAGCTTGAACAGTTGAAACAATCTTTTCCTGCTGATGTAGAATATAAAGTTCCTTTTGAATCAGTGACAGTGGTTAAAGTTTCGATGAGCGATGTGGTGAATACATTATTACTAACATTAGCATTGGTGGGTATCGTTGTATTTCTTTTCTTACAAAATTTTCGTTCTACATTAATACCAGTGCTTGCTATTCCGGTTTCTATCTTCGGCACATTCTGTTTTTTTATACCACTTGGTTTTACAATCAATACATTGACCATGTTTGGTTTTGTGTTGGCAATTGGTATTGTAGTGGATGATGCAATCATTGTAGTAGAAGCAGTGCAACATTATATCGATCATGAAGGCATGTCGGCGAAAGAAGCAACCTATCATGCCATGAAAGATATTTCTGCACCTGTTGTAGCCATTGCATTGATACTCGCAGCAGTGTTCGTTCCTGTTGGTTTTATTCCAGGCATTGTAGGAAGATTGTATCAGCAATTTGCGATCACGATTGCGATATCAGTTATTATTTCTGCATTCATTGCGTTATCATTGACACCCGCGCTTTGCACGTTATTATTAAAGCCATCAAAGGTTAATAAAGAAGCGAAAGGCGTCAACAAACTTTTCTTCAAATTCAATGCATGGTTCGATCGCATTACGGCAAAATATACAAATGGCGTAAAGCGAAGCATCAAAGCATCAAGGCTTATTGTTGTTTTATTGATATGCATTTGTGTTGGCACTTACTTTTTATTTCAAAATAAACCATCAGGGTTCATTCCTTCAGAAGATGACGGGAATTTATACGTTACTTTTCAATTGCCGCCAGCATCTGCAACTATTCAATCGGTTGATGTGATGAGCAAGCTGATGAAAGCGGTTGCATCAACCCCCGGCGTTGCACATTATGCAGCATTATCAGGATTGAACGTGGTGAACAATGCCACCAATTCAAATGCAGGAACAATTTATGTTCAACTAAAACCATGGGATGAAAGAAGTGAATCTGACCAGCAAGTGCCGGGCATTATGGAAGCGATGCAAAAAAGAATAACTGATGCAGGAATAAAAAATGCCAATGTAGAAGTTATTCAGCCTTCGCCGATCCCCGGCATTGGAGAAACGGTTGGCTTTAGTTTTCAGATAGAACAGCGCAACACCAATGATGATGTGCATGCTTTTGAAAAAGTGATCAACAAATTTGTTGAAGAGGCAAATAAAAATCCTGCGATAACAGGTGCGTTCAGTTTTTATACAGCACACACACCAAGTTATAATGTGAATGTTAATCGCGAAAAATGTGAAAAGCTCGGCGTTAATATCGGCGATGTGTTCACAACCATTCAGGCTTTTATGGGAAGCTTATACATTAATGATTTTACAACTTACAACAGAACCTTTCATGTGGTGGTGCAGGCAGATACTGCATTCCGCACATTGATAACGGACATGAATAAATACTATGTCCGCAATTCTGCAGGCACAATGGTTCCATTGGGAACACTGATTACCTATCAACCAACGGAAGCAGCGCCATTAATCTCGCATTTTAATATTTTCCGTTCTGCAGAAATAGATGGCGCTTCTTCTCCGGGATATAGCAGCAGTCAGGCCACAGAAGCATTAAAGCAAGTAGCAGCAAAAGTTTTACCTCAAGGTTATACTTATGAATTTTCGGGATTGAGCTATGAAGAAATTCGGGCTGGATCAACAACTGTTTATATTTTTTTATTCTCTATCACATTTGTATTTCTTTTTCTCGCTGCATTATACGAAAGCTGGTCAGTTCCTTTTTCAGTTTTGCTTGCAGTCCCTATCGGGGCATTTGGCGCCATACTCACTTTGGTTCTTGTGCCAAGCCTTACCAATAACGTGTACGCACAAATTGGTTTGATAACACTCATCGGTCTTGCTGCAAAAAATGCCATCCTGATTGTGGAATTTGCCAAAGTGCGCGTTGATCGTGGAGAAGAATTATTAAAGTCAACTTTGGATGCAGTGAGCCTGCGTTTGCGACCGATCATCATGACTTCACTTGCATTTATATTAGGTGTGCTTCCACTTGTTTTTGCAACAGGCGCAGGAGCCGTTGCAAGAAGAACAATTGGGTTCACTGTATTGGGTGGAATGCTTGCTGCTTCAACCATTGCGATATTTATTGTGCCTGTTTTGTTCGTGGTTATAACACGCGTTTCTTATGGCAAAAAGAAATTGAACTGGCTGCTTGCAAATCATGATCAGTTAATGGAGAAAGCAAAAAAAGTGGAGCAACAGGATATTGATGCAGAGCTTGAATTTGAGATACAAAAATCACGCGATCTGCATGAGGAAGACAAAAAAGAAAGTGATAATAATAAAAAATAAATAACACGAATTAAATCGAATTGTGCTGTATGATTGAAAAAAGATTCGTGCAATTCGAAGAAATTCGTGTAACAAAATTTCAGGATGATTGCAAATACATTTATAAAAAGACCGGTAACTGCAATCGTGATATCATTGGTATTAATGATCGCGGGCATCATTTCCCTTTTTAATCTTGCCGTCGATCAATATCCGAATATTTCACCGCCAAGTGTTTCAGTGAGCGGTGGCTACACTGGCGCCGATGCAGAAACTGTTGAACAAACCGTTGCGATTCCAATTGAGGAGCAAGTGAATGGCACACGCGGTATGGAATACATGCAAAGCACCAGCACGAATAGCGGAGGCATGAGCATACGCGTTACGTTTAATATTGGCACCAATGTTCATATTGCTGCGCTTAATGTGCAGAACCGTGTTGGTATTGCTGCGCCGCTTCTGCCATCAGTAGTGAGCAAATTAGGATTGACCGTTCGCGCAAGCAATCCCGATCAATTAATGCTGATTGCCATTTATTCTCCGAAGAAAACACATAACATCACGTTTCTTGATAATTACACAAACGTATTTATTGAAGATGCGATTTTGCGCGTACCGGGCGTTGGCGATGTGTCTGCACGCACAGATAATTTTAGTATGCGCGTGTGGATGAACCCCGATAAAATGGCATCGTATAGTTTAACGCCTGCTGACGTAACGAGCGCATTGAATGCACAAAATGTTTATGTAGCTGCAGGCTCAACAGGTGCGCCACCACAACAACCATCACAAACACATGAAATAGGGATACTCGTAAATAGCATGCTTAATAAAGCAAGCGATTACGAAAAAATTATTATCAAAACAATTCCTGCAACCGGAGAATTGGTTTATTTAAAGGATGTTGCCAGAGTTGAATTGGGCAAGTTTACTTTTTCCAGCAACTCTTTTGTTGATGGGAACAGATGCTCAGTTCTTACAGTTTACCAATCGCCCGGAAGCAATGCATTGCAAACTGCAGAGAATGTGTATGCCGAATTAAAAAAATTAAAAAAATCTTTCCCGACAGATGTAGATTATGTAGTGCCTTTTGAATCGGTAACAATCATAAAAGTTTCCATGCAGGAGGTAGTGGGAACATTATTAAAAGCGCTCGGGCTTGTTGCGATTGTTGTATTTCTTTTCCTTCAAAACTGGCGATCGACTATTATACCCATACTTGCAATTCCTGTTTCTATATTAGCCACGTTTTGTTTTTTTATACCATTGGGTTTTACCGTTAATACGTTGACGATGTTTGGTTTTGTATTGGCAATAGGCATTGTGGTGGATGATGCAATCATTGTGGTGGAAGCTGTTCAACATTATATTGATGAGCAGCACATGTCGCCGAAGGAAGCAACATATCATGCCATGAAAGAAATTTCTGCACCTGTTATTGCAATTGCGTTGATACTCGCTGCAGTCTTCGTTCCAGTTGGTTTTATTCCGGGCATTGTAGGAAGACTATATCAGCAGTTTGCGATCACCATTGCTATATCTGTAATCATATCAGCATTTGTTGCTTTATCATTAACACCTGCACTTTGCACATTATTATTGAAGCCCACAGATGTTGCGAAAGAAAAAAATTTGTTAGATAAATTTTTTCATCGCTTCGATATCTGGTTCGATAAATTCACCAACAAATATGCAAATGGTGTACAACGAAGCATCAAAAATTCAAAGTTCATCGTCATCATATTGCTTTGCATTTGTGTGGGGGCTTATCTTCTTTTTAAAAATAAACCATCTGGTTTTGTTCCTCCGGAAGATGGTGGCCGCCTCTTCATTACTTTCCAATTGCCCGATGCATCTGCAACAGTTCAATCTGTAGAAGTGATGAATAAACTGATGGCAGTTATAAGCGCTACACCAGGCATTTTACATTATACTGCTTCTTCTGGATATAATATTTTGAATGGAGGTGCTACCTCAAATGCCGGCTCCATGTTCATCATGCTGAAGCCATGGGACGAGCGCACAACTGAAGAAACAAAAGTGCCCGGTATCATGAATGAATTGAGAAAGCGGATTGCAAAGGCCGGAATAAAAAACGCAAATGTGGTTGTTACACAACCACCGCCAATCAGAGGAATTGGCATAGCTGCAGGTTTTGCTATGCAAATTGAACAGGGAACTTCAACGGACGACATTCATACTTTTGAAAAAGTAGTTCAAAAATTTGTTGCTGAGGCAAAAAAAATTCCATCTACTTCTACTGCATTTTGTTATTTCTCTGCGCACACTCCAAGTTATGATTTGACTGTTGACAGAGAGAAATGCGAAAAGCTAGGCGTAAATATTTCTGATGTTTTTACAACCATGCAAGCTTATATGGGCAGTTTGTTTGTGAACAATTTCACTTTATACAATCGAACTTATCATGTAGTAATACAAGCAGACACAGTGTATCGTGCATTGATTTCTGATATGAATAAATATTATGTGCGCAATTCTGCGGGGCAAATGGTTTCGTTAAGCACATTAATTTCTTATAAGCCAACAATAGCAGCTCCACTTATCACGCACTTTAATATTTTCCGATCTGCAGAAGTAGATGGTTCCATACCCCCCGGATATAGCAGCGGACAAAGTATTCAAGATTTGAAAGCATTGGCAAAGAGAGTGCTTCCTCGTGGTTACACGTATGATTTTTCTGGTCTTAGCTATGAAGAAATAAAAGCAGGGTCGCTTACTGTTTACATATTTCTTTTCTGCATCATTTTTGTTTTTCTTTTCCTCGCAGCATTATATGAAAGCTGGTCTGTTCCATTATCTGTGATGTTAGCTGTTCCAATAAGCGCTTTCGGAGCTATCGTTGCGCTCACATGCGTTCCTGCACTTACTAATAATGTGTATGCGCAAATTGGATTGATCACATTGATCGGATTGTCTGCAAAAAACGCCATACTGATTGTTGAGTTTGCGAAACTAAGAGTTGATCGCGGCGAAGAATTAATAAAATCAACATTAGAAGCAGTAAGATTAAGATTAAGGCCAATCATCATGACATCGCTCGCATTTATTTTAGGTGTTTTGCCACTAGCATTGGCAACTGGTGCAGGAGCCGCTTCCAGAAACACGATAGGCGTAACCGTTTTAGGCGGAATGATCGCATCATCCACCATTTCTATATTCATTGTTCCGGTGCTGTATGTTTTGTTCACTCGCTTTTCCTACGGCAAAAAACAATTAGATTGGCTGCAGGCACATCACGAAGAGTTATTAGAAAAAGCCAAAAAAGTAGAACAGCAAACTTTAGACCCCGAATTAGAATATGAAATCGCGATGGCGCACGCGGAGAATAAAAAGAACGGAGGAGCAAATGAAAACATGTGATCAATTTTGTGAGGCGATTATTTGAATGAACAATCTTTGTAGGCATATTCTGATGCCTTGGTTTATATTAAAACTAAGCGGGAGCAATTTTCTAATTGCTCCCTTTTTTATACTTCAATTCCAAACAGTTCTGGTAAATATTTGGCTATTTCTCAAAAAACTAACGTCAATGCATATCTTAAATGAAAACTTGTGCGCTCAATCGTTTGATATATTTTATTATCAGCCATAACCAAAATATCAATAAATTTGCTACCCTGAAAAGTTATTAGCTGTTTATTTCCAATCGCCTGACTCGACTGATGAAAAAAAATTATCAAATTATTAAAAGCGAAAAAAAATCGCGGAAAACTTAAATAAATTAATTGTACATGATTACCAGAATTTATGGCTGCTTTGTTCTTTGTGTTTTTATTTTTTTCTCTGCAAGCGCTCAGCAAACTATTTCAATAAAAGGAAAAGTTACCGATGACAAATCAAACCCAGTTGAATATGCATCTGTGCATTTGCTGAATACAAATTATATATCGCTCACAGATGCAAAAGGCGTTTTCTCTATTGCTAATATCAGCGAAGGGAATTATACGATTGAAGTTTCTTCAATAGGATATGCTTCTTTTATTAATACCATTGAAGTACAAAAAAATAAGGATAATAATTTTGATGTCCATTTGGCTTATGCAACCCAACAGTTAGACCAGGTGGTGGTAAGCGCACAAAAGCGAGAAGAAAATTTACAGACTGTTCCTGTAAGTGTTACATCACTCTCCTCGAAAGAAGTAGATGATTATCGTTTATGGAGCAGCAAAGACCTAGCAGGAATTTCTCCAAACTTAAATACAGGCAATCCAGGCGATGGAAGAAATGTCATTTCTATTCGCGGCATCACTTCTTCATCTTATGATCCTGCCGTAGTTACGTATATTGATGGAGTGAGCCAATTTACATTAGACACATACATTCCTCAGTTGTTCGATGTGGAGCGCATAGAAATATTGAAAGGGCCACAAGGGACTTTATATGGAAGAAATGCACTGGGTGGTGTTATCAATATCATTACCAAAAAACCAACAGATAAAATAGATGCTGATGTAGAATTGAGCACAGGAAATTATGGCATGCAGCGCTATACTGCAAGTGTTAAATTACCTCTCATAAAAGGGAAATTATTTTTCGGCGCAGCGTTATTATATGAAGGCATGAATGGATTTTATACCAATGATTTCGACAACTCGCATTTTGATAAACAGCATCGCTTTGGCGGGAATTATTATCTCAGATATCTGATCAACAGCAAATGGATGGCTACTCTTAATTTGAAACATTTAGCGAACAGAAATAACGGAACATTTCCTTTAGCAGGAAGTGTTTCAGACGCATTTGCACATCCATTTCATGTAAATCAAAATGCTGTTGGCGAAATGATTGATAATACATGGAACGCTTCTCTATCGTTGCAATACAGCGGGAGCGCGTTCAACTTCAGCTCACAAACTTCTTATCAATCAAATTATAGATATTATAAATCTCCGCTTGATGGTGATTTTTCGCCAATTGATGGAGTGTCCATTGCTAATAATTACGGAAGTAATTGGAATACTGTAAAGATTGCCACACAGGAATTTAAATTTAGTTCGCCTGCCGCATCTTCTTCTCCATTGAAATGGACTGCCGGATCGTATTTATTTTATCAGGATGCGCCGACTAAGCAAGGCACTCACTTTGGAAAAGATGCCCTGCTGGTAGGATCACCGGATACAAATTATACCATCATCGGCACCACCAAAATAAAAAATTACGGCGCATCTGTTTATGGCCAATTGAATTATGCAATCACCAAAAAAATAAATATCATCGCAGGCTTGCGATACGATTATCAGCATTCACAAGAAGAAGTGCTTGGAGAATATTGGCCTGATGGTGCTACATCGGCTGCATTCCAAACGCAACCAGATACATCAGGCAAAGCCTCTTACAGTGCATTATCACCAATGATATCCATACTGGATCAGATTTCGCAAAACACAAATTTATACGCTTCTTATAATCGCGGTTATAGAACTGGTGGATTAACTCAGCTTTCTTCCGATCCATCGCAACCGCCATTATATGCATACAAACCTGAGTACAGTAATAATTTTGAAGCTGGATTGAAGAATAGCTTTTTTAATAAAAAGATGACAGCGAATATTGGAGTATTCTATACTATTATTGATAACGCGCAAGTGCCCACACTAATACTTCCCGATGCAATTACTGTCACAAAAAATGCGGGCAAATTAACAAGTAAAGGATTTGATCTGAACGTGAGCGCTATTTTAGTAAAAGGCCTGGAAGCTGATTATGCTTTTGGCTATACAAAATCTACTTACAACACTTTGAATTTATCTTCAAACGGAAATGCAGAAAATCTTTCAGGCAATCATCAGATTTTTACACCTGATTTTACATCGATGCTGGCTGTTCAATATAGTTTGCCGCTTGATCAAAAACAAACTACCAAAATATTTATTCGTGGGGAATGGTTCATCACCGGCAAAGAATATTTTGATCTGGCGAATACCATCACTCAATCAAGCTATCAATTGCTCAACGCGAGAGTGGGTGTAAGTTTCCCACATGTCACAATTTCTTTGTGGGCAAGAAATATAACAGATAAAAAATACATAGCTTATGCTTATGATTTTGGCGCAGTGCATTTAGGCGATCCAAAAACTTATGGAGTGACAGCAAAATTTAATTTGAGCCGTTAATAGATAAGTTATTATTATTTAGCTTTTCCCAAAAGCTTTAAATTAAATTTAATACTCCTAAGGTGTTAGCAATGCATATTTAATTACAAATAAGCAAAACCTAACTCTATTTTATTTCTTTTATCACTATCAAAATACTTTTGCCCGTTCCTATTCCTTCCATTGGCTTTAAACTAATATCAATATTCTTCTTGCTAGATTCAGTAGCAAAAGAATATATTTTGTTCTTAATTGGTTCTTGTTTTACAATGGTATTTCTGATAGCTTCCTTTATATCTTCCTGCTTCCAAAATTGATGATCAATGGTTGAAAGCTTACTTCCTTCTTCGATTGCTTTTTTTATGCCGAACATTTTCAAGAAAGCTTTATTTGCTTTTAATATTCTCATGCTTGAATCAACAATCATTAATGCAACATCTTTGATGGATTCAAAAATGCTATCGATAAATTCATTTGATTCGAGCAGAAAACGCTCGAGCTGTTTTTGTGCGTGTATGTTGTGAATAATTTTTACAATGAATTTTTCGTTCTGCTCATCTGTAACCAAAACAGCTTCGCCATTTACCCAAATTGGAGTACCATCTTTATGAACAAGATAATTGTTATCGCTCTTTGAACCTTCTATCAATGCAGTATTTGCTTCGCGTTCGGGCTTGTCTGTTTTTTTGTCTTCTTCTGTAAACAACATCCTGAAATGTTTTCCTTCAACATCTTTCTCTTCATAACCAAAGGCTGCTATAAATGCAGCATTTACCTGCAAAATAATTCCAACACTATCCATTACTATAACCGAATTTTGTTTAGCATTCTTGTAAAAAGACGAAAAAAAGCCACTCATTTCTACCATAAAATTGCTTTAATTTTTTTTGATTGCCAATCAAAAAATAGCTTGCACTTTTATGCAAGCTATTTAAAAAACCACACACGCTAATTAATTATTCATCGCGAAAAAGAAAATCCTCAATCTTTTTCTTTACCAATTTTGAATTAATATTTTTCGTTCTTGCTATAATCTGCCCTTCGCCATCGGCTTCATACCAGTTCACCAAAATTTCGCCATCTTCCAAAAAATTATCTGCAAGAAAATGCTTCAGCTCATCCAGAACAATCTTCCCATTTTTTAATTTCTCAGCCCTTATTATCTCCAAAGATTCATCATGATCTTTAATTGCACCTAAAATTATTGTGGTGTTTACTGTGCTCATATTTCAGATATATTTCTTCTCCGAATTATTTTGAAGAAGTTTTTTTAGGTGCACTCTTTTTAGGTACTTTTTTTCCTTCGGCTCTCGCTTCAGATAGACC
>Ga0075029_100002172_pt1 | contig 11133 bp, 6 predicted proteins | sample LitLauG_LLR_2013_FD_71391 | JGI IMG/M metagenome (GOLD analysis project Ga0075029, IMG submission 71391) | Freshwater sediment microbial communities from North America - Little Laurel Run_MetaG_LLR_2013 | ecosystem: Environmental > Aquatic > Freshwater > Creek > Sediment | place: USA...
CTACTGCACGATCAGCGACACGGTCACGTTACGAATCAGGTTGCCGCTGTGCGCCGCCAGCGTGATCGGATACGTTCCCGCCGGCGTCGAAGAACTGGTCTTCACCGTGAACTGTACCGAGCCCGCCCCGGGCAACGAAGTCGCGGACCAACTCGCCGTTGCCCCCGGCACGCCAGACACTCCATTGGCGCTGAACGTAGTCACCAGATTGTAGCCATCCAGCGGAATTTCCAGCAGCGTGTAAACCGCGGACGATCCGTGCGGTACCGTCAGCGAGCCCTGGTCGTAATCCACGAACCAGAAGTCCGGAGCGTCGGCCAGCACCTTGCACGGCCCGGTCGGATCGACCGACGGTTTACCATAGGTAGAGTGCGTATCCTGGCCAGTCGTTTTCAGCCAGGCCGGCCATGTGACGTTGGTAAAGTAGGCGGGTACCGGCTCCGTGAATGACAGTTTGTTCGGGTTCCACCAGGTGTTGTAGTCCGACGCCAGAGTCGACAGGAAACCACTCCATCCGCCGGCCTGATCGAAGTCGTTGAACAACTGTTGACCTGACGTTCCCCCAATCATGTTGGAGGTCATGGTGAGGTTGTTGGTCAGCAGGTTATAAACCTGGTTGGTTTCGTAGTTCGTGACTTGAATCGGTACACCGCCTTGCACGCCGATCGACGGGATCTGGGCGTTGCTGTTGTAGGCGATCACGTTGTTGTTCAAAGTCACGTAAGTCGAAGCCCGCAGCGAGACGCCGCCATCGAAATACAAGCCCAGCAGGGAATTGCCGCAAACGTCGCTGTTGGCAAGCGATACGGGTCCCTCGCTCTTCTCGACGAATACGCCCACGCGCAGGTTGCCCACGGCCAGCACGTTGGTCATGCTGTCGTTCTCATCGTCGGTGTCCCAATGCACGCCATGGGTCTGATTGAACAGCAGCTTCGCGCCATTGACCGTGTTGCTGTGCTGGGCGAAGAAGTGGAACCCGCCGCCCTGCCATCCGTAAATGCCGCCCTGGGAGCCGCGCCAGTTGTTGTAGTCAGCCTCATCGTTCGTCCACAGACCGTTCTTTGACTCGATGGCATGGAAGCCGCGCACTCCGTTGTGCCGCGCCACGCTGTTCTGCACCGTGAAGCTGTTGGTGCCCGAAAATCCGATGCCGCCACCGTTGCTCCACTTGAACGAATCGCCGTCAATCAGAATATTGTTACTCGCCGCGAAGCTCACCTGATCGACACCGCGGCACGGGTTGCCGTACTGAAACGTCAGCCCGCGCAGCACAATGTTGGACCGGTTCACCGCGGAAAATATCGATGCCCGCGTCGGCACTTCAATCGCCGCCGAGCCGATGTTGGTGCCCACCGGCGGGTAGATGTAGATCACTCCGTTGGTTTCATCCACGTAAAACGATCCCACGCCAAGTTGATTGAGCGTGAGCACCTGGGTGAGCGAAACTCCGCTCACGAAGACCATCTCGCGGCGCAGCACGATTTGCTGCTCAAACGGGCCTCCGGTATCGATCGGACAATTGCCCCACTGGTAGGGCCAGACATTCGAGTACACACCCGCCATGCCAGTCACCGGCTTCCAGTTGTGAAACAAATCCGCTCCCGACACAATGGTTCCGGTCCCGGTCGCCTCGTAGGTCACCGGCAGGGTCGTGGTGTTGGTGTGCAGGCTCAGGCCGACTCCCTCGCGGTAATAGCCGGGAGCGATCCAGATGTGCGTGCCTACGCTTTTCTGATTGTTCGCCTCGGCCACCGTGGTCGCCTTGACCAGTGTCTGGTAGGGCGCAGTCTTAGTGCCGGGGTTCGAGTCTGAACCGTTCACGGCATCGACGTAGATATTCGCCTTCTCCAGGCCTTCGTTGACATTGGCCTGGCCGGCGGCGAGCCCGCATAGCGCGAGGGCAAGCGCAACGGCGGAAGATAGGGGAAATAATGCTTTCATGAAACCTCCACAGCTTCTTGGGGCGACGGTGATTAAGACGGATCTCGGGGGGACCTGCAGACCGCGTAGTCGCTAAGGTGGCAATGTTACCACGCCTCGACCCAGGGCACACACCAGTCCCGCAAGTCCAAACCCCGCTCATGGCAGGAAGTCGCGCGCGGTGTTGGTTTTTATTTTAAGGCGGAGATCAGCGGCCTGAGGCTGCCAGCAGCGAGTCCACGCCCGGACGATAGCCGTAGAAGCTGGCCGTCTGTTGCAGGCCTTCAATAATTTTCTGATCGTAGGACTGCTTGAGCGCTGGGGTGAGTAAGCTGTGTTGCGCATTCGGGTCCGCCGCCAGATCAAACAGATAACTCTGCGCCGGCGAATCGTAGGTCACGTAGAGGTAGCGTCCGTTCTGCGCCAGGATTCCGTAGACCGCCCGCACGTCGGAGGCGAGCAGCAGGTCGCGCTGCGAATAGCGGTCGAGTTCTTCGTGGCTCTCGGCCAGCAGCGGCTGCCCGTACATCGGGTTGTCTTCGATCGGGCGATGTCCGAGCAGGGAGTAGAGCGTCGGAGTGATGTCGATGAGTGACGACACGCGGCTGTCGTCGTAAACCAGGCGTGCGCGCATTTCCTGCGGCAAGCGGATGATGAGCGGCACACGCATGATCTCCGGCCAGATCGATGTGGAATGGCTCGTTCGGCCGAACTCTCCGGTGGCATCGCCGTGATCGCTGGTGACGACGATGATGCTGTTGTCGTAAAAGCCGCGCTGCTTCAGGTAACGGATGAATTCTCCGAGGCGGTCGTCCACGCAATGCACTTCGTAGGCGATGCGAGTATTCAGCCCGGGACGTTCCGGCCAGTGGGCCTGCGCCGGCGACGGAACGCTGTTCCGCGCGAATTGATGAACATTCTTGGGCTGCGCGTAAAGAAAAATCGGCTGCTGACCGTCCTGGGCGTCGATGGCTTTCTCCGCCTGTTGCAGCGTCGAGCCGATCTCCAGTTCGTTCCACATTTTCTTGTCCTTATCGAGCGCGACCACGCCGGAGTCCGCCGGAAGCAACTCGCTGAGAATCTCATCCATGCTGACCATGCGCCGGTAGCCGTCGGTCCGCAGCATGCGGTCCAGGCTGTTGAGCCGCGAGAAGGGCTGCGGATAGTGGGCATGGAGCAACGTGGCGCCGGCCCAGATGGCAGGCTCGGAAAGCGATGTGCCGGCGTATTGCGTGTACGCATTGCGGAACGCGATACCGTCCCGCGCCAGCGCGTCGAGGTTCGGCGTGTAATCGACTTTCGGGTTGTACGCTCCCAGATAGTCGGGTCGCATCGAATCGATGACGAAAACGAAAATGTTGGGCAGCGGTTGGGCCGCGGGCCTCAGGCTGCGAGTCAGCTCGATGTCGGTAGTCGCGCGCGCGTTTCGCACGTTAGTGTATTCGCGCAGGATGCGGCACAGATCGCCGCAGGTTTCCCGGTGCGCGTCGCCGAGCAGGGAATTCACCAGTTGGAACGAGGCGTCGTGCCCGCCATATTCCACCAGGGCAAGGGATATCTCGTCGTCGGTTGCACCCAGGGCGCGGCTCCAGTAAATCTCGGTGACGCGCAGCCCGGCATAGAGCGCCGCGCTGACGATGACCACGGCAGCCACCTGCACCGCCGGATACTTCGCGCGTCGCGGCCACAGCGCAAGCACGCACGCGCTCGCGACAATCCAGAAGCCGAATGTCAGCAGGCTGCGAAACATGCCATTCCAGTCGGACTCTCCGGCGATGCGCGGGACATAAAGAGCGATCCCGGCCGAGATGGCAAGCACGGCCAGCGGGAAAACCGCCTGGGACAAGCCTCGGCCGGGAGATGGATCTTGAAAAGATGCCGGTTCACGATCGACTGACACACCCTCCGCGGAGAAAGGCCCGATCACCGCCGCGCCCCACAGCGTGAGCGTCACCGCCAGTGCGATCGCGTAGAGCGCTGCCCGCCATCCTCCGAAGCTCAGCATGGTGTTGAGCGCGCGCATCAAGACAAGGCTGAGTGCCGCACCAATCGCCAACGCGGTCAGCCCGCGCCGCATCTGACTTTGCCTCGCCAGCGGAGAAAATTTTGCCGTGACCAGGGCAATCCCGTGCAGCAAGCCGACCACCACCACCGCCAGCAGCACATGGGAAACCAGCGTCCATGCGGTCAGCACAACCATCGACGATGTGGACACGGCGCTGGAAGCACCCGGCTGGTCGAGCCGCGCGAACAGCGCGAAAATCACACTGACGGTCAGTGCAATTGCGGCACCGGCCTGAAAGCTGCATGCCGACGCATCGCCGATGATTGCGGATTGCCTGCGAAACAGAAGTTGCCCACGGTCGCTCGCCGCCATCCCCAGCAAAGGCACCAGCGCCACGAGGGCCCAGGCATAAGCAGAGCCGCTGTTGTCGATGCCCCGCAGCACCGGGTGGACGATTAGAAAGATCCCGATTGCCAGCAGAATGCCGAGGCCGAGCCGCTTCGATTGGCCTGGCGCCTGTTCCCGCGAGGCCACTGCCCACGCTCCGACGGCCACTAGATAGATCAACCCAAAATGCGCCGCGAACCAGGGCATCCACGCGTAGGGAGGAAACTTGATCACGGCAAAGTAGGTGTAGGGCAGGAAGGCCAGCAGACAGTAGATCGAGGCCAGCACAAAGGCGAGGCCTGCTGCCAATCGGAGCGCGCTGGGGAGCCATCGTTTCACGTGCATCTTTGCCGGCCGCGGGTCGCCGCTCTCCTCATTATCGCAACCCCAGCTGATGGACATGCATTTTCCTTTGCCCCCAAACACAAAGGCCCGGAAACCGAGAGTGTTCCCGGATTTCCGGCCTGTGCTTACTGCAACTCATCCATCCGATGCGCGCTTAGTTCGACGCGCTCGGAGCTGGCGCCGCCGCCGCCGTGGTCGGGCCGCTGGCGGGGGCCGGGCTGTTGGGGTTGTAGCGGACCAGGCGCGGGAAGAACGGCGTCACTTCAAACGGCATCTTGTCGCGCGCCGAAGTGATGGCGACCGGGGTCGTCTTGATCATTTCCGCCTTGTCGTCCCAGGGATTGACGCGAACGCGGCCGCCCAAGGGCAACGCAGCCACCTGGTCCAGCTTGTTCATGTCGATCGCCGGTCCAGCGCTCTTCAGACCGCTCAGACGCGTTACCGCCCCAGCTTCCACCATCGGATTGCCGAGATGGGTGGTGAGCAGCGCGTTCAGTTGCGGCGTCCGCAGTTCGAGCATCTTCAGGAACAGTCCCACGTTGTCCAGTTTTTGACCGTAGGGCGACTGTTTCAGCATATCGATCGCCTTCTTGTCGGCGGCGGCTTCTTCCTCGGGGATGTGCTTGAACCCGAAGTTAGTGTAGGTGGCCGCGTCGTCAAACAGCATACGGTCGTTAAAAGCGTACTTGCTGCCCAGGTTGTGCCCCAGCACGATGTGGGCAAGTTCGTGGGCCAGAACTGCGGCCAGGCTGGCTTCGTCGGGCAGAACGTCAATCAGGCCGCGGCTGATCACGATGGTGTTGCCCACGCTGAAGGTTTCCAGCGGAGCTGTCAGCATCACCCGCGTCCGCACCGGGCGGGGCAGGTCGATGTTGTTGGTGACTTCGAGGTTGTTGACCACGGTCTGCAGAATGCGGTCTACGTCGCCCTCAGGGGCCACCAGGCCCGCACGGGTGAGGCGCTCCACGACGTTATCTTCGGCCTGCTGCTGCCATTCGCGCTCGGCTTGCAGCGGGGAAGCGTCCTGCGTCGTCGGACTTTCGTCCTTCACGGAATCTACGCGGATCTGGGTCAACTCGTCGTCTTTCGCGCCCTGCTTCAAGTCATATCCCCAGATGCGGGTCTGTGCCTTGAACGCTTGCCGGTTCTTGGCGCCGGCGCTGAAGTCGCCTTCTTCGCTATAAATGAACGCCGGGACCCAGTAGCCGGGAATCAGGTTCAATCTCCAAGCATCCATGTGGAAGAACATCTGATTGCGCGGCGCGGGAGCGTAGGTCCCATTCAGGCGCACGATGTTGAAGTCCTGATCTTCGACCCAGATGCGGCCCAGGAAGCGGCCTTTGCCCGACGACTTCTTCGGCGTCACGTCAAAGACCAGGCAGCGGATGTCTCCCAGAAATTCGCGGCGCACGTAGTGGAACTGGTAGTGTTCGCGGTCAAAGTCAGCGCGGTCGGCATAGACCATCCAGGAAAAGCCAAGGGGCTGGTATTCCACCTTGTAGAGCTTCTGGAAGCCGCCAAGCAGGCGCTGCTGCATGCCCATCACGCCTTCCTTTTTCTCGTCCTTCTTCAGGTAATCCGTGCGGTCCACGTCCTCGCCCATGTCCATGCGGCCGAGGAAGTAGTGGTCCTCCTGCGGAATCGGGCCGAGCGCCGGATCGAGCTGCAGGTTCTGCAGGTACGTCTCGACCACCGGCGTGCGGGTCGACAGGGCCTTAATCAAGCCATGCTCGCGCTGAATGAAAATATCGACCACCTGGTCCATGGTGGTGGGAGCGGCAATGGTCGCCGGGGCCGACGGAGCCGCTGGCGCAACCGCCGTTGCCGGGGCCGCCGCTGTGGGCGCGGCTTGGGTTTGGTCCGGCGCTGGCGCCTGGGTGGGTGCGGCCGCGGGTGCTGCCGGCTGCGAATCGGGGGCCTGCTGGGCCGCCGCGCCCAACGTCATCACTAAGCTGGCTGCCAACATCCAATTCATTCTGCGCATGGCTCTCATCTCCAAAAGTCCTTCTGTTTTCCTGTCGCCCCGCGCCGCCGATTTCTTCCTCGGCGCGGGATTCAGCTGCAAAACTTTCCCGCCTAGTACGCCATCTGGAACACGACGTGTACCACCGCGGTTGAATCCACCGGCTGCCCGTTGCGCAGTGCCGGCTTGAATTTGATCTTGTTGGCCGCAGCTACTGCCGCTTCATCCAATCCATGGCCCAGCCCGCGCACCACGCGGTTCACGTGCAGCGTGCCATTCACCAGAAATTGCACTTCAAGCAGCACTTCACCTTCCAACTTCAGGTTGCGTGCCTCTTCGGTGTAGACCGGATTGGGTTTGGAAATAATCTCTACCGGATTGGTCGGCGGCCCCTGGTCCAGTTGCGTGTGCGGCGTGTTCTTCACCACCTGCTCGCTGCCGAACCCGCCGGTTTGCACGCCGGCCCCGCTGCTGCGTCCATCTCCCTTGCCCCCGGTCGCCACGCCATTGCCGAAATCCGCGCTGGCAATCGTTCCCTTGATTCCTTTCGCGCCGCCGGTTCCATTGCCTTGTCCAGCGCCCACCGGCATGTCAAACCCGCCGGCCGCGGCGGCATAGAGCTTCGCGGCTTGTTTGCCGGTCCCTTTCAGTCCATTCGGGTCTCCAAATCCCCCGGTTTGCACCTTCTCGACCGCGGCGTTCACGGTTGGCGGCTTCGAACTGCCTTCAAAATCTCCCGTATGCAGCAACTGCGGGCGCGCACCACCCACCGGAATCTTGATCGCCGGCGGCGTGAACTGGTTCATCACCACTTTCGGCACTTCCGGTTCCGGCAGGTTCACCTTCCGCACTTCTTTCGGAACGATCAGCTTCGGAGTCTCAAACACCGCCTTGGGCAGCAGCTTCGGATGGATCTGCGGCTTGATCTTCACCGGCGGCGGCTCCGGCTCCGGTTTCAGAGCGGGCATGGGAATCAGTTCGGTCAGGTGATACACCGGCCCGGCCATCCGTTCCGGGAAGAAAATTCCCAGATTGACCAGCACGAGAAAAAAGACGACGAGCACGGAGTAACCGGCCGCGACCGCCCGCTTGTCGATATGACGCTCGGGCAGCAAGCCCATCGTGAAGCTGTTTTGAGACGTGGCCATGCGTTCTGCTCCATGAATACCCGGTCGAGGGAGTAGCGCGGGTCTTGGAGTTCCTAACTTACGGGAGAAAGGACAGGGGGTAAACGTGTCTACGGCACTAAGACTTCAGTAACCGGGCCGAGTTCCGATTTTGCAAACTCCACCCCCTCGGTGTAACCGACCTCCGCCCTCATTCTCTTCAGGCGGTGCCGGATTTCGGCACTCTTCTCGGCGTTTCACGCGGTACTTTGGCGCCTTTTCCCCGCGCCTCGGAAAGCCCGATCGCAACTGCCTGCTTCCGGTTGGTCACCTTCCCGCCTTTGCCGCCCGGACCGGATCGGAGTTTTCCCTCGTTGCGTCGCCGCATCGCGCGTTCCACCGACTTTGACGCCGCTTCTCCATACTTGCCGCTCGATTTACGGGCCGGGGATTTCTTCTTGATGGTCATGCTCTCGCCCCCTCCTCTACATCGTGCTGATTCGTATGTACCGCTTGATATCTGGAATCGATGCGAGAACGACGCACCCTGCGAAAACCACGGTGGCCACTGCGGCGACCTTTACGAGATTGGCCAAGATCCTGTCCATACGGCTCCTTTGAAACTGAATCTACACAAGTGAGCGTAGAGCGCAACGAAGTCCGTTTGCCATCGGGTCGTCGCACTAGCGGCGTCGAGGAAACGCTGTAGCACAAAGGGCTTAGGAGTTTGGTTGGAGACGGGCCTTCAACTGGCGCGGAGCTTTCTCCGCCGCGCGAAGAAAAGAAAAATCGGGATGCCCGCCAGGATCAACGCCACACCCAGCAGCGAGTTTCGCAGATTGTCGGTGAAGGTGTAACAAAGAAACGCCGCCGACACCAACACAAATACCGCCGGCAGCACAGGATATCCCCACATGCGGTAAGGCCGCGGCAAATCCGGGTCGCGATAGCGGAACACGAAGATGGTGCTGCCCGCGATCATATAAAACAGCCACTCCGCGAAAATGGTGAGAGAGAAAAGCTGCCGGAAGTTGCCTCCCAGCAGCAGTAGAACAATCGAAAGCACCGCCTGCACCAGGATCGCGACCGACGGCGTGTGAAACCGCGGATGCACCGTCGCCATCTTGGCGAAGAAATAACCGTCCCGCGCCATGGCATAGGGAACGCGCGCGCCGCTCATGACCGTCCCGTTCAGCGTGACCAGCATGGAAAGCGCCATGCCCGCCGAAACAATGCCCGCCCCGACCCTGCCGATCACCAGGCCAATCGCATCCGATGCCGGACGCGCCGAGGCCGCCACAGCCGAGGCCGGCATCACGTAGAGCACCGCCGCGTTCACCAGCATGTAAAGCAGCCCGACCACCGCCACGCCCGAAATCAACGCAATCGGCAGATTGCGCTCCGGATTTTTCACCTCGCCGGAAACCATGGTGAGGTCGTTCCATCCGTCGTAGGCCCACAGGGCCGCCACCAGCGCCGCCATGAATCCGGCGATGCCGCCCCGCGCCCCGGCAAAGCTCGAAGCAAAATTCGCCAGGCTTCCCAGCTTGCCCGCCCAAACAAAACACACCACGGCAATACCGACAATGATCGCGACCTTCAGCAGGGTGAACCACAACTGGAAGTCGCCGGCCTTCTTCACGCCCAGATAGTTGAGGATGGAAATGAGGATGGCCGCGGCGATGGCCACCACCTGGCCCCAGGTCAGGACGAACGGCCAGGTGAACACCGGTTGCGGGAAGAATGAAAACACCGCGAACGTCCCCAGTATTCGCACGAACCCGGTGACCACGGTGGCAATCGATCCCGGCTTGGCCACGATGAACCACGTCCAGGCGTAGAGAAATCCGGTCATGGGCCCATAAGCGTCGCGGCAGTAGACATATTCGCCGCCGGCTTCCGGCTTCATCGCGCTAAGCTCGGCGTAGGTGAGCGCGCCGAAAAACGAGAGCAGCCCACCCACAATCCAGGCCAGATAGACCATCCGCGCGGAACCGACGGCCTGAATCATCTCTGCGGGAACCAGAAAGATTCCGCTGCCAATGACCGTGCCGACAACTACAGCCGTGGCGTGGCTGACGCCAAGTTCGCGGGAAAGGCCGGGAGAAGTTTCGGGCATGTTCGGAGTCAGCCAGTATATGTCACGAAGCGAAAGCTGTTCACGGGTTCCGTGAGGCCGCGCCGCGCGTTCTTCCGCGCCCCGTGTCATCCTGAGCTTAGCGATTGGTTCGCGCAGCGAAGCAATCGCGAAGTCGAAGGATCCCTAGACCAGCACGTACGTCTGGTTGAGCGGTGCGTTCCGAAGTGGAAAATAGGACGCCCCCGACGGTGTGGGGCCGTAGGGATCCTTCGACTCCACAGGAACTGCGCTTCGCGCGCACTTCCTGCTGCGCTCAGGATGACATAGGCGAGCTGGGAGCCAGGGACCCCTCGTCCGCGGGGCAGCGCCAAGCCCGGCAGGGCTAGAGTATCAATGCCGCCCGGGCGGATGGGCGCGTCCCTGGCTCCACGCCGCGCTGACCCCATAGCCCACCACCATGGTGACCGCTGTCCCAATCATCACCCACCACGTGTAAGGCACTTGCGTCCGCGTCCACAGATACAGACCCGTCGCTACACCGCAGACTAATCCGACTGATGCCCCTGCCTGATTAGCTCGCCTGGTGAGCGCTCCCAGCAGAAACACGCCCAGCAATCCGGCATATGCAACCGACGCAATCTGCAAGCCCACCTCCACCACGTGCCCGACGCGATGCAGCGCCAACAGCGCGAGCCCGAACAACACGGCCGCCCACAGAAAAGTCGAGACGCGCGACAGCCGCATCTGTTTCGGCTCATCGGTCGCGGGCCGCATCTGTAAATAAAAATCCAGGATCGTCGTCGACGACAGCGAGTTCAGCGCCGCGCTCAGGTTCGACATGGCCGCCGCCAGAATCGCCGCGATCAGAAGTCCAGAGATTCCGTGTGGCATCTCGTGAACGATGAAGGTCGGAAAGATGCGGTCAGCCCGCCCGAATTGCGCCGACGGCACACGATAAAACGCCCACAGCATAACGCCCATCAACAGAAACAACGCGAACTGAAACAGCACCGCGAGGCCGCTCGAAAGCAGCGCGGCCGACGACTGTTTCTGGTTACGCGCCGCCAGCAGCCGCTGCACGATCAGCTGATCGGTGCCGTGACTGGCCGTAGTCAGAAACGCTCCGCCGATGATCCCAGCCCAAAACGTGTAGGGCTTGAAGAACGTCCAGGAAAAATCAAACACCTGCAGTTTGCCGGCGGCGAGCGCCTGTGCGTGCGCGGCGCTCCATCCTCCGGGCAGCAGATGCAGCAGCGTGAACAACCCGACCAGCGTTCCGCCAACGTAGATGAAGGTTTGCACCACGTCGGTCCAGATCACGGCAGCC
>Ga0075029_100002184_pt1 | contig 11117 bp, 10 predicted proteins | sample LitLauG_LLR_2013_FD_71391 | JGI IMG/M metagenome (GOLD analysis project Ga0075029, IMG submission 71391) | Freshwater sediment microbial communities from North America - Little Laurel Run_MetaG_LLR_2013 | ecosystem: Environmental > Aquatic > Freshwater > Creek > Sediment | place: USA...
CCTCCTCCCACCGCGACATCTGGCAGACCACATCGCTGGCGGCAAACAGGCCATCGGCCAGAGGGTCTGGCACCACGCCGGTGAAAGTCACGTGGTCCTGGATTCCCATTTCTTGGGCGGCCTGCTCCAGATTGGGGCGGGTGCCGGTAACAAGGCCGACGTGAGGCCTTCGCTCGACCGCTCTTCCGGTGTGGGTTGGCAAAGAAAATAGGGAACCGGTTCCTGGCGGTGCGTTAGGCGGCCCAAAGCAAATCATGATAAACTAATTGCCGCACTGTTGGGATTCGAGGGAAGCTGGGCCGGGGCGAGGGTTTTTCCATGACGCGAGAGCCGCATATTGTGTTACGTACCCTAAACTCTTGAAATTCAGCGGTGCATCGTAAACGATTTCGCTGACGTATCAAAGAAAGGAGTTATCTGAAATGACGGTGCAAACAAATTCGACGTTGGACAAGATCGCACGGGCTGAGGCTGCATTGAAATCCGGCCTTCTCACAAATTATGCCCCGGCGAAACCTCCCACCCCCGCCGACAAAAAAACGCCAAGCAGCTGGGGGCCTGCGATGCGCGTATAGTCGCTCTTGAATAGCTGGCGACCAGGCGGGGGAGGCGAGCTCCTTCTCTTGCCGTGGTCGCCACTTGTTCTCTGAATCGATGGACGGACCATTGTTAAAATCGAACCGTGAACAGGCACTCTTGGCAGGCGGGAGCCTCAGTCCAGTGCAACTCGTTGTCTTGCAGGGAACATCGTTCTGCAATCTCAACTGCAAGTACTGCGATTTGAGCGACGAAAGCCGACGAACGAAATCGGCCATGGAGCCGAGGCTGATCGAAAGATTGTTCACGGAGTTATTCCAGAGCGGGCGCTTAGCGCCGGTAGTGACGGTCGTGTGGCATTCGGGCGAGCCTCTCACCCTTCCGCCGTCCTACTACGACAACGCTATCGGCCTTATCTTGAGGCTCAGGGATATGCTCGCGGCGGCCAATGTTTCCGTGAGGTTCGCCATTCAAACGAATGGCGTTCTTATCGACGACGACTGGTGCCGATTCTTCAAACGCCACGAAGAACGGCTCCATGTGGGGGTAAGCTGCGACGGGCCGAGCGACCTCCATGATTCATACCGCCTGAATTGGAATGGCCGGGCCACTCACCTACAAACCATCCGCGGCATGGATCTTCTAAGTAGGAGTGGAATCAAGTACAAGATCATCGCCGTAGTCACTCGCAAGACGCTTCGCCGGCCCGAGGCGTTCTACAAGTTCTTTTTCGAAAGGCGAGAGCATCTTTCCGGCTTCCACTTCAATGTTCTAGCTGACGGCAGGTCGCCTGACCCCGATCTTGCCTATTCGGCGGATGACCGGTTGGCCTATTACTCGTTCTATCGACGCCTCCTCGATCTTAGTCGCGAGACTCACAACGCAGGCGACGAGTTCGAGATTCTAAATTTCTCGCATGGCACCGCCCGGATACTGGCGTCGAAAGATGCGGGCGGGCCGATGTGTTTCGATGAGGCGAGCGCGCCGCTGAAATCGCTCAATGTTGATTCACGCGGAAATGTGACCGCTTTCTATGCCGGGCTTTCAATAGACGTTCTTCGTGACGAATATGGCGACGGAAAGGGACTTTCCCTCGGCAACATCTTCGAGATGCCCTTCGAGGACATGGCCAGATCGAAGAAGTTGCAGCGGATCATGGAGGATTTTGCGATAAGCCGGCGCTCATGTGAAGCCTCATGCGAGTATTTCTCCGTGTGTTCCGGTGGCTTTGAGATATCAAAGAAGCAGAGATTCGGCACATTCGAAGCGGCTGAAACGGTCGAATGCCTGATCCACGTCAAAACCCTTGTGGACGCCCTGCTCGATGACATAAGCGCCTACTTGGATTTCAGCGTCCCTAACGAGAACCGCCACGCTCTTAATCCCGATGATCGATATCAGCCGTAATGACATTGAGACAGTACGTCTCAGCGTGCAGTCGTCCGGGTTCGGGCTGCTTTCCGGTGCCATCCTGCCATCCACGCTGAGAGCCATGCAGGGAGAGGCCGAGGAATCCCGTAGCGCAGCCTCACTTGCAGAACTGCCTGGAAAGTTCAATTATAGAGCCAAAATGACTTCCATCGGGCCGCAGGCTCGCGGCTTTCTGTGTAGCAAGCAGTTGACGGACTTGCTGGCCATGATCTTCGGAGGTAACTTCATTTTGACAGAGAACCGAAGTTGCCTCACCTTCTACAAGGAGGGCGATCATCTGGGGCCGCACCTCGACAAGCCCGCAGAGGAATGCGCTGTCACAATCATCGTGTACGTCGCCGCGAGCGGACCGGCTTACCGCTCAGCGCGGACAGGTTTGGAACTTCGTGTCTACGGACAGGAGATGACAGAGCCTTGCGAGGCGCGTATTACCATCCCGACTCACACCGGCGGGATTGTCGTTGGGCGCGGGTCGAAGTTCTGGCATGAACGTCCAAGGCTGGAGAAGGGCGAAGAGGTCGCCGCAATAACAGGATGCTACGGATACGCAATCTGCGCGGATGGTATGGCTTCCGAGCAAGCGGAGAGTCGCAATGTTTCAACCGAAACGGGTGCCCCGTCGGAGCAGATGACCCGCAACTAAGGAGATGGCATGGAATGCCCTCGACGGCTGAATCTGCCGGCGCTGAATTCGCCGATTTCATTGGATTCTTCGTTCCTGCGGACACATGGACGGGAAGTGACAGACGATGCGTTAAGGCATATCGTCTGCAGCGTGAAATTCGAAGTATTGGAACAAGCCAACGCCGTGCGTCTTCTGGGCCCCGAGATGAGCTACCATCGCGTCGATCCATATCTCCCAGAAACCCTGGAGAAGTTCAAGCAGGGAATGACCCTGGCAGATGTACTCTCATATACATCTAGCACTAGACATTTCGACTTGTCTTTCGAGGACTCATGGACAGGTTACTTCATCGCTAAGCGGTTCCGCCAGCAAATCCCGCGAGACGACCTGGTCCTAATCCACCTGGACGACCACACGGACATGATGCCGACATTGCTGTGCCGTTCAAGGGAGTCGCTGACTGATCCGACGACAGACGTGGCGTTTGACCCGACTTCGAGTAGCGACTGGGAAGCGGCAATCTACTCCGGCGTAGTCAGCATTGGCAACTTCATTACTCCGCTATATTACTCCGGCCGTAACATTCACGTTCGCCACATCAATAATTCGACCGAGCACTGCGAATTGGCCCATGTTTCGCGCGAGTCCTGCCGGTATGAGTTGATCCCTGAACGGCAATTCGCGGCCATCGCAAAATCGAGCCTCTCTCGGCCTGGAAGCGTGGGAACCTATCTGGGGGGATCGAGCCCCGACTGGGTGCTGGACGGGGCGCCTCAAGCCTGGACACTCATCCATATTGATCTAGACTATTTCATTAACGACTTCAATGGCGGCGCTCGCGGGGAAAGCTACACACCAGACCCCATGCTGCGCGCCGAGGCTCGAAGGAAGATGAACCGATTTTTCCACTCGCTGGCTAAGTTGAACCCAATCGTTGATCGTTGGCTGATCGCGACGTCTCCCGGGTTCTGCTCAGCATGCCATTGGGAGTGGTTATTGTCAGAGATTGAGGGGAAAATTCAGGAGTTTGAGGAAGCGCAGGTGGCGTCGATTTGAATCAGGACATTATATACCGCTCGCGATATCTAAAGATCTTCAGCAATGGGGCTTCGCACCCTCGCCTCGGGACCGTTGTCATATGTTTTCAGTACAGGCGGCCCGATCAACATCTCGACCTTCCGGGCTTCGCGGAAGAGTTCTTCGACAGATTCCAGGTCGCTGCGGTGTTCGTGAATTGCGCGACCAACGAGTGGTACCAATATCAGGACCTGCCGGAAGCTCTGGCGACGCTGCGAGCCTTTGTTTCCGCCTGGGCTCGAATCGTCACTTACGGTTCGAGCATGGGCGGGTATGCTGCCCTCCGCTTCGCCTCGGCGGTCGGAGCCAAGAGAACCATCGCTGTCGGGCCTCAGTACTCGCCTAGATCACTGGTTGTCGCCGGAGATAACCGCTACGATGCGCTTGTGGCACAAACGCAGTTCCTGCACGAGGATTCTTACCGGGCTTCCGCCGCCCTAGACAACTACGTGGTCTACGATCCACTGCTGAAGATGGACGAGCGTCACATGATGGAGTATCGAAAAGAGGCGAATGTTGTTCCGATACGCATCCCTTGCGGAGGACACACGCCGACGATCCTGCTTGCACAATGCGGACTGCTCAGTGACTTTATTCTGGATCTCATTGCAGGCACCTTTTGCGCATTGCGTTTTCGGCATGTGTTCAGGCGAGCACGCACGTCCAGCCCCGAGTACTGGAAGGAGTTGGTGGACCGCTTGCTAGAGCGCGGCCGGCGAGAGACCGCGCAACGCGTCGTTGAGATCTCCCGAGTCTGTGAAAAGCAGCGCCGTCTCGATCGGGTCGACTCAGATCTGGCCGGCGCGGAGCTCCCCATCCTCGATGTCGAGAACGCGGGTGTGGAATCGAGCCACATCTGGCCTGTGGGCGATGGAAACGAGTGTGGTCTGGGGTAGCCTCTCGCGTAGAAGTTCGTAGACAGAGGCTTCGCCCTTTGGATCGAGGGCGGAGGTGGATTCGTCCATGAACAGCCAATCTGGGCGGATCAGCAGAGCGCGCGCCATTGTCAACCGCTGCTGCTCGCCGCCCGACAACCTGCGGTCCCAGGCGTCGGTCCTTGCAAGTTCGGGTCCCAGATAACCCAGGGCCACGTCGTGAAGCGCTGCGGTGACCTCTAGGTCAGAGAACTCAGTCTCGTTCAAGGGATAACAGACCGCGCGCTTCAAAGTGCCGAGCGGCATGTAAGGTCGCTGCGGCATAAACAGTTGGCTGCCGACGGGACGCCTGATCGTGCCCGAGCCGAACGGCCAGATACCTGAGATGGCGCGCAGGAGAGTCGACTTGCCGGCGCCACTTGGTCCCCTGATTAGCAATCGCTGGCCCGGCGCGATACTCAGTTCGATACCACGCAGCAGGCTGCGCCCGTCGGGAAGCGTCAGATCCAGTCCAGACAACTCCAACTGATCGCAGCCGTCCATAATGACCGTCGGACCTTGGTTCGTAAGGCGCATCCTCGCCACGGATTGGCGGAAGTCTGAAATACGTTCCACGGTGGCGAACCATCCAGTGAGATCCGAATAGCTCTGCACGATCCAGGAGAGCGCGTTCTGGACTTGGACGAAGGCGTTAGCTGTCTGGAAAATACCTCCGAGCGGCATGCGTCCTGCGAAATACGCTGGGGCGACTACCGCCAAAGGAAACACCAGCACGACCTGCGCATAACCCGAGGTAAGAAAGGTAAGACGCAAGGTCACCGTCATGATGGCACGCCAATTACTCATTATGGTGGCGAAGCGATGTGACAGTTCGCGTTCCTGTTCCACTTCGCCGCCATGGAAAGCAATACCCTCGACATTCTCCAACAGACGCATCAGGCTGAATCGAAAGTCTGCCTCTGCCTTTTGTTGGAGGAAGTGGAGCGGGGTCAATTGCCTGCCAACCAAATGTGCAAACCACGTACCCAATGCGGCATAGAGCAAAGCCACCCATACAAGATAGCCGTGGATAGTCACGCCAAGCAGCACAATTGGTTCCGACAGAGTCCACAAAAGAAACACGAATGAGAAAAGCGACACCGCCGAACGTATCAACCCTAGCCCAAGAATGAGGGTGTTGTCGACGAACAATCGTATGTCTTCGGCGATGCGCTGGTCGGGGTTGTCAGTGCCAGAATCCGTCAACGCCATACGGAAATAGGCGCGGTCCGAAAGCCAATCGCCAACGTAATTCTCGGTCATCCAGCGGCGCCATCTGATTTGCAGCGCCTGGCGCAGATAGAGCTCATAGGCAGTGATGAACACGAACGCCACCAGGACCGGCGCAAAGCCTAAGGTGAAGCCGTCTTTAGGTGTGTCATGCCACCACAATAATGACCCGAGGAATCCTCCCCAGTCCTTCGCTCCTAGAGCGTTGTAGAAGGCTCGCTGCCAATAAGTGAACAGGACTGTAGTCCCGACCAGAGCGAGGTTGAGTGCAACAACTCCACCGAGCAGTGCGCGCGCGCGCCACCGTTCCTCGCTTCGCCAATAAGGAAGGGCGAGCGACCACGCGTGGCGCAGATTTACGTCAAGACGGTGCATCGCACAACTCCCCGCGGTGAGGAACGGCAGCCAGCCAGCAGACCTTCGCGCCTAGGTCCCATCTAACTCGACGACGCAACACTGACTTCTGACTGCTGATGCAAGTCGGATTCATTGAAAGGCCTGATCTGGCAACAGAATTCCAGTTGTATGCCGTTCGGATCGAAGAAGAAGATCGCCTTGGCGTAGCGAAGATCGATGGTTGCGCTTACATCGATTCCTTGACTTTCAAGGCTTCTTCGTCGCGACTCCAGGTCGTCGAGCGAGGCAACCTTGAACGCGAAGTGATACATCCCGCGAGGCACACCGAGAGCGCTGTTGATTCCGGTGTCATAGTCTGCGGGAATACCCGGCACGCTCTTTGGCTCCATGAAGACCATGAACTGTCCGTCGCCCACATCGAAGTAGACCATGCGAAGCGTACCGCCTGCTTGGACGTGGGTCAGGTCCTCGAGAACATGGGGAAAACCCAATACGCCTTGATAGAATTGGATTGTTGCGTCCATCTGATGTGTGGAGAGGCCGACGTGCGAAAATCCACTGTTCGTCAACATGAAATGGTTCCTTTTCGGAAGGCTGCGCGAGCACTGCCTTAAATCCGTCTCGCGCAGCGACGCGGACCAGAACAAACACTGCGCCAGCGTCAAGAGCCTGAATGTGATTATAACGTAAGGATGTTCCGCGCTGACGCTCTCCGGAGCGGTCTCCTCCACCGCTCCCATGATCGCCCACTGCGCTCGCCCGCAGCTGGCATAGCTGCGCCACCGAGATCCCCGCCAACCGCTCGTATCGTTTGTCGCCGAAGTCGTCACGCTCCCGTTGAAAGAGCTGATAGACTACATTGTCGGCGTCGTCATGGAAAGGGTCAACACCGCCCGTCCGATTGACAGCCCGATACGCGTACGGAGTTGCGCAGTGCCTCCAATAGCCATTCTACCGCGGAGAGCGGGCCACCACTTCGATGAGATCCGGTCCGGCCATATTCGTACGCCGGGGGGACTGACGTGATTCTCGATGCGAGGGCCGAGAATGTGCCCCTGGATTGGTCGGTTCGAGTCGCGATCGTCGGGGCAGGTCCCGCGGGGATGACGCTCGCGCGCGAGCTGGCCGGCGTGGCGCAAGTGATTGTGATCGAAGGCGGCGGGTTCGAGAACGACCCGGATCAGCAGGCCCTCCTCGTCGGTGAATGCGTCGGGATGAACTATCCTCTCACAGAGACTCGTGCGCGCCAGTTCGGAGGTTCATCTGCGCTGTGGGCTGGCTACTGTGCCGTGTTCGACCCTCACGATTTCTCATTGCGCGACTGGGTGCCCGGCAGCGGTTGGCCGTTCGGAATCGAATCGATTCAGCCCTACTACGCCAAGACAGCCGAAATACTAAATCTCCGCCAGCCCGATTTCGACGCCCGCAGCATCTCGAGGCGCTCGGGTATCCTGCTACCTTTCGACAATGAATCGGTCGTGCCGACGGTTTGGCGATTCGGTACGCCTACGACCAGGTTCGGCGAACATCTGCGCGACGAATTCGAGAGTTCTTCCAACATCACGGCGCTCATCCATGCGAATGTCGTCGATATGGGACTCGACGGCGAGCACAGTATGGTCACGGAACTCGGGATCCGGACTTTGGAAGGCCGAGAGGGTCGCGTCTCGGCCGATCTTTTCGTTCTCGCCTGCGGAGGAATCGAGACGCCCCGTCTTCTGTTGAATTCAAACACCCAGGTCCGCCATGGGTTGGGAAATGCCACTGGAATGGTTGGACGGTGCTTCATGGAACATCCCCACCGGGCCATCACCCCCTTGGTCTTGAACAATCTCGATTTGCTTGAAAGTTGGACTCGGCGCGGGATGTATGACGGCGACGCGGAATTCATGTCGTGCGTGGGCCTGTCGGCGCAGGCTCAGGAAGAAGCGAAGATCCTGAATGCGCGGGCCCATATCTACCGAACACCTAGAATGCGGCCCGACGAAACGCCCAAGGTTGGTCTCTTTATGGAACAGGCTCCGAATCCCAGGAGCCGAGTACTCTTGTCGGACCGTACGGATGCACTTGGAATGCGTCGGACTCGTCTGGATTGGGGGCTCACAGAACTCGATTGGAGAACGTACGAGAGGACCGCGTCCGCATTGGCGAGAGAATTCGAACGCATCGGTGCAGCCCGGATGTGTGCCCCAATCGAACCGACGGCGCGCGACCGCGAGCCAGTACTTCACTCGAATCACCACCTCGGGACGACTCGCATGTCCTCGAAAAGAGAGGACGGTGTTGTCGACCCCGACTGTCGAGTGCACGATTTCAGCAATCTCTACATCATTGGGGGCAGCATCTTTCCCACGGTCAGTTGGGCCAACCCCACCTTCACTTTGACGGCGCTGACCCTTCGCCTCGCCGACCATTTGCGTACTAAGGTCCGCCCACCGTTGGCCGAATAGGAGGCGTTATTTGATGGCGAAAACCTTCCAAAAGCTCCGCGACAATCTCACCACCCTGTGTGACTACGCCTACGAAGCAGCCCCGACCATCGTCATCGTATTCGGCGTGCTTGTCCTCGTAGTCGCTGGTATCTTTGTCGTCTGGAAGGTCCCTCAATGGCAGGTCCACCGGGCACTCGATGCCGCCCTCATCCACGACCGCGCCAAGCAGCTAGAGCTTGAAGACTCCTTCCGTAAGACCCTTAGCCAGATCGTTCTCAGCCTCTTCGGTCTCCTCATCCTCTACTTCACCTGGCGCCGCGCCCGCGCCGGCGACGCCACCGTTCGCATCATTGAGCAAGGCCACATCACCGACCGCTTTACCAAGGCGATCGAGCAACTCGGCAAGACCGATGGTGCCGCGCCCAACATTGAGATTCGCCTCGGAGCCATCTACGCCCTCGAACGTATCGCCGTCGACTCCCCCCGCGACCACTGGAGCATCATGGAGATCCTCACTGGCTACGTCCGCCAGAATGCCCCCCTCGATCCCGACCGCCCATACACCGAAGGCGAAAAGCCCCGCACCGATATCCAGGCGGTCCTCACCGTCCTTGGCCGACGGAAAACCGGTCCCAAACGCGAACCGCCCGACCAGTATCTCGATCTACAGCGAAGCCGCCTCTGTGGCGCACGGCTTACCAATGCCAATTTGCAAGGTGCGGACTTGGAGAAAGCCAACCTGAAGGGAGCCGTACTTTGGGCGACGAAGCTCCGAGGTGCAGCCCTTATGGAGACCAACCTGGAACAGGCTTACCTTCGCCATGCCAACCTACACGGTGCCTTTTTCCGCGAAGCCGAGCTGGGCCAGGCAATACTCGACGATGCCGACCTTCGCGAGGCCCAGGATCTGACAACACAGCAGATTCAATCCGCAGAGAACTGGCGCTTGGCTTACTATTCCTCAGCCTTCCGCGCCGAACTCGGTCTACCCCCCGAGGACCCCACCGCCGCGGGCCCAAGATCCGACCAACCCTAAACTACCCATCAACAAGACCTTTCGTCCTTTCAAGGTATTGATTTGTTGGAAGTTGGACACGCGACGATTGAAAACTTATCAGCTGCGCATGCAAGAAATGGTGGGAGGGCTGGAGGCGATAGAAGCAGGTGAATCGATGCGAGCTGACCTTCGAGGAAGAAACGGGGCTTGATCTGAACGAACGTCGGAATCTTGATAGACTACAGTGTCGGCGTTTTCATGGAGAGGGCCATAACCGCACACCTGATTGACCGCCCGACTCGCATACGGAGTTGCACAGTGCGCCTAAGCCCTTTTGATGCGGAACGAGTGTCATCTTTACTCCAGTTGTGGTCGCATGGAGGTCTGGACCGGCACCAGTTGCCCAGCCTCGCTTTGGATCCACACCTCGAAAGGAATAGCCATGGAAATAACCACCTTTCCCGCTGAACCCCTTCCTTCGTGGGAAGCCTACAAGGCTTACATATCGGGCAACCTTCACCCGGTCCGAAGCAGATATCTGTTTCGCGGACTGGGTGACGAGAGCTGGAGGCTCAGCACAACCTTTGATAGAACATTTGAGGGCACGCCGGATGATCGCCGTGCGGAAATCCAGAGCTTGCTTCTCGCAAACTTCCGCAAGGAATGCGAACACTATCCTGAATACGAGGAACTCATCCAAGATGATGTCCTGTGCCTTGCCCTGGCCCAGCACCACGGCTTACCGACTCGATTGCTGGACTGGACTGAGAGCCCATATGTGGCGGCGTACTTTGCCTTTCAGGCGCATTTGGTGAAAGATGGCGATCCAAAGAAGAGCGTCGCGATTTGGATCCTGGACAAAACCGTCAGGCGATACTGGTCCGGGGAATATGGTGTAAGGTTGATTGCGCCTGTCACTTGGCACAACGAGCGCCTAAGACGCCAGTTCGGGTGGTTCACTCTTGCTCAGGTCCCGTACCGCAGCCTTGAGGAATACGTTGTGGCAATGAACAACAGGGAGAATGCCTTGCGCAAACTCACGCTACCTGCAAGCGAAGCAGAGCGGGCACTAAGTGACCTCGACCTGATGGGTATCAGCGCACGAGAACTCTTCGCAGACCTCGCGGGCGCGGCGCGAAACGCTTATGTCCGCACCGTACTCGGGTAGCTTAGCTATGCTAGCTATAGCAAGGCGGTACGCCGAAGCACCGGCAAGGGGATTCGTGCTGATGCACGCGCAAGCGCTTCGACGGTCAGCGTTCGCGGTTTCGTGCGACGCGCCTTGCTTTGGCTGCCGGACAAGAACATCGTCGAGTGCTACGGTCGCGTGAAGCCGAATTTTGCGGAGAGGGTTGCCGATCCCGGACAAATTCCGCGGCGACCAATCTGCCTACAACTCAGATCCCGTACAGCTTCACCAATTGCGCCACGTTGGTCTTGTGATTGAACCTTTCCATTGCCACTTGCCGCCCGGCTTCGCCCATGCGTTGGCGGAGATCCGGGTCGCGCAATAACTC
>Ga0075029_100002186_pt1 | contig 11110 bp, 9 predicted proteins | sample LitLauG_LLR_2013_FD_71391 | JGI IMG/M metagenome (GOLD analysis project Ga0075029, IMG submission 71391) | Freshwater sediment microbial communities from North America - Little Laurel Run_MetaG_LLR_2013 | ecosystem: Environmental > Aquatic > Freshwater > Creek > Sediment | place: USA...
GCTTCAATGTCGTGACCATACGATACCCGGCTCGATTTCACGTCCCAGTTTTCGGCAAAAAAAAGGCCAAGGTGATGGGTAGCCTTATTGGCTATCCGTTCGAGGAAAATTTGGATCAGTTCCTCTATCCTTGCTTTCAAATCCGGTTCGGGCCAGATCTTATAGAGATGCGCAAAACCCTCCAGTACATGCAAGTGCGTGTTCATCGATTTTTTTTCGTTGGCATCTTTAAGGCTTAACCGGAGGTCTTTTATTTGTTTCCAGTCAGCCGACAATGCTTCGATGTAGCCGCCGTAGACGGTATCATAGCTGTATTGCACAATGGTATGAAACAGTTCCACAGCATACTGCCGCGCCTTTTCATTGCCTGTCGCCACGAAGAACTCACTCAGGCCGTATATCGCAAACGACAGTGCATAGATTTGCTTTTTGGTATCCAGGGGCCGGCCGGTATAATCGACACTCCAAAAGACGCCCTTATTTTCCTTATCGATAAAATGGTCTTCCATGTATCCAAAGGCCCTTTGCGCCAGAGAGAGGTAGCCCCGATCGGCTGTAAGATTAAAGGCTGCCGAAAATGACCACAAAATACGGCTGTTCAACACGACACCTTTGGGGGCCGTTGGAAAAACTTCGTTGGAATTACTGACTTTGCCGTAAAAGCCCCCAAAAACCGTGTCGACGGCAATGTCCTGCCAATACCGCAGAATGTCGGAAAGTTGATGCAAGCAGTCCTGTTTATAGGCTGCTAATAGATCTGCCAGTTTACTATGATGAGAGGTCAACAATGGTTGTGATTCATTTTTACGGGTAGATCTCAGGTGGCCACAGCAGGCCGGTGTGGGGAGGCCTTCAAATTCTTATCGATGATCCCCGTGACTGTTTTTACGGACGCTTCGGAGGTAAAGCCGTCTTCGGGGGTATTCATCACATAATCCAGCAATTTATCGATCGTCGTAGTGGCTACGTGCGTCTTTAAATCCGAAGACGCATAATAGATAAATATGGCCCCGTCGTCATCGGCGATCCAGCCATTGACAAACACTACATTGGACACATCGCCAATTCGCTCTTCCCCGTCCGGCGCCATAAAATATCCGGCAGGTTTATGGATGACCCTGGTTAGGTCACCCAGGTCAGTCATAAACATGTAGAGTACATACCGCAAACCCGCGGCCGTATTTCTGACGCCATGGGCCAGGTGCAGCCAGCCCTCCTTTGTTTTGATGGGAGCCGGCCCTGCGCCGTTTTTTGCCTCATAGACAGTATGGTACATTTTCTTGTCAATGACCACTTCGGATGCAATCACGGGATTTTCCATGGAATCGCACAGGCCAAAACCAATACCCCCGCCCTTGCCTGCTTCAATAAAACTATCCTGGGGGCGGGTATAAAATGCATACTGGTGGTTATAGAATTCGGGATGGAGCACCACGTTGCGCTGCTGCGGGGATGGTGTGGTAAGGTTGGGCAACCGTTCCCATATTTTAAGGTCCTTCGTCCTTGCAATGCCACACTGGGCGATGGCGGCGGACTGGTCACCCTCATTGGCGGATGGGTCCCGTCTCTCGGTGCAAAAGAGTCCGTAAATCCACCCATCTTCATGGTGCACCAGCCGCATATCATACAGATTGGTCTCCGGTGCCGCGGAGGGCGGCATGAGAATCGGGTAGTCCCAGAAAACAAAGTTGTCCACGCCATTGTCACTTTCTGCAACGGCAAAAAATGACTTCCGGTCGGCGCCTTCCACCCTGGGCACCAAAATATATTTGCCATTGAATTTGATGGCGCCGGAATTGAAAACTGCATTGATGCCAAACCGTTCCATAAAAAAGGGGTTCTTGGTTTCATCAAAATCAAACCGCCAGTTTAGCGGAGTATGGGCAGCGGTGAGTACCGGATGCTCATAGCGGTTATATATGCCGTTGGTGGAAAACAAAGGAGTGTTGCTTCTGGTAATCAATTCATCAAATGACTGCCTTAAAGAATCTACTCTTTGGCTAAAGACACTGTTCATGTTAAATGGTGTTGCAAAGGTTAAAGAATCCATTTTAATTTTCCAATTTATTCCACCACGTCTTCTTCAGAACCAAAATGATGGCTGCCAGCAAGGTAACGGTGATGATTAAGGGTAATTTCATCCATAACACCAGGTACATCGGCAAGATCGTCAGACAAAGCTGAGCCACAATTCCCAGCACGACGTTGAACATATCCAGTTTGAACCTTTTGTTGCCTTCAAATGACGGATCTTCCGCCAGCACCAGCTCATGGATGGGCCGCCAAAAGCCCCATGGGCGGACCGTTTTGTAAAAATGTTTCAATACTTCCCTGTCAGTTGGGGGAGAGGCGTAAGTACCCACCAGGCAGCCGGCAATGGAAATCAGGAATAATACAGGGAAATAAAAGAGAAATTGAATACCATCGAAGAAATGGGAGAAGACCAAAGCCCCCAATATGCCGACCAGCATTCCCCAAAAAAAACCATTCGCATTAAAACGCCACCAATACCACTTTAGCACGTTAGAAGCGATGTATCCGCCGTATAAACCGGAAACAATCCATTGTAAAATACTGTTCACATCCTTGGTGAAAAATCCCAGGAAGACGCCGGTGGCTACTACTACCACGCCAGATACATAGTTCACATAAATGACTCTTTTTGTTGGCGCATTCGGGCGGATGTATTTAAGGTAAATGTCGTTGACCATGTAGGCCTGGGCCGCATTCATCGTGCCGGAGAAGGTCCCCATAAATGCGCCGAGTAAACCGGTCAGTACGAGTCCCAGTATACCCACCGGCAAAAAATTATTAATGGCGCCCGGCAGGATTCTTTCAAAATCGGTGTGGCCCATTCCGTCCATGACGTCCAGCTGATTATAATATAGCAGCGCTAAAACCGTCAGCCCGATGACCATTAGATACCGGATGGGCAATAAAACGATCGAAACAAACCCGGTCATTTTTGAGGCTTCCTTTGGTGACTTTGTTGACAAGACTTTTTGCATGTCATAGTTGGGTGCCGGTCCGGCTAAACTCGAAAAAACGCCCTTGAATAACATCATCATAAAGAAAATGCCAAAGAGCCCGTAGCCGTCCTCTGCAATTTTTTTATTGGCATCTGCTACCATGCCCGACCAGTTCAAATTAAGGTGCCACCCAAAAAAAGGACTGTTCCATCCATGAGGTACCGGGAGTCGCTGGCCGGCTAAATGAACCATAGCAATGACGGCGATGGAAATGCATCCTACCGTCATAATAATATATTTGATCAGGTCTCCCAAGACAATGCTTCGCATGCCGCCAAGGATAGAGTAAAACATGGCAAACACTGTAAAAATGATCCCGTAAAAATGGGGAATATATTGAGCGGAGATATGAAACGGGATATAGGGCTGTACCAAATTAAAAGGAACAAAAATCTCAATAAACTTGCCCAGGCCGATGAATCCATAGGCCAGAAACCCCAGGCAACCTATCAGTGCAAAGGCCACCACAATTGTGTGTGAGGCGTTCACTCCTTTCCCGGTCAGCCCGAAGCGTGTGGCCAGCCATTCGGCGCCCGTGTTCGCGTTGGACCTGCGCAGCCACTTGGCTAAAAACATCATGTTAAATACCTGGTTGAATACGGGCCATAACCACGGGATCCAGATACTCTTTAAACCATACACAAAACAGAGCGCCACCATCCACATCGTGCCGCTGATGTCGAACATATCGGCAGCATCGCTCAATCCCAGTAAATACCAGGGAAGTCTTTTGCTTCCCATAAGGTAACTTTCATTGTTTTGCCGGGCTTTCTTCCTGAGAAACCATCCCAGCATCAGCATCATGGCCAGGTACAAAACAACAATAGCAATATCAATTGGCTGTAGTTTCATCAGCAAGAATACTCGTTTTTTTGTGTATCATCCTCTTTTGCGTCGACTAATGTATGGAGCCGGTGGCCCCGGGTCCGGAGATTCGTTTCGATTGCCGTATTACCGAACGAATCAAGTCCCACGTACTGGAATCGCTGATGAACACGGAATTCAGCCCTTGTTCTTCCATCGGCGGATCGCCCATGTAGGGATCGCCCTTCTTCCACATCGTCTGCCCTTTTACCGGGCGGGCAATACCCCCGAAGGCCCAAAAATTAACGCCGGCCAGCACATCATTCGACTGTTGGCTTTTAAGCCACTGCGAAAACAGCAGCTGGTAATACCGGTCCCTGTAGGTGGTAGGTGAATCTATGTCGTAGGAGTGGCCGTCGCGCGGCAGGCCAAATTCTTCAATGACCAGCGGCTTATTTAATGCCAGCGCCATTTTTTTATGGACGGCCAGGTAGGCGATTGTTTTACTGATCACTGAATCCATGCCGCCTGCAATATCAGCGCCCGTAAACCAGGACCAGTTCTTGGGCCAAATGTGAATGGTCAGGTAATCGACCTGGGAAGCCCGGTGGATATCCCGGTACAGATCCACGTTGTCGGTGCTCATGTAACCCTCTGTGCCTGTGGTCACCAGGTGATGCGTATCCAGCTTTTTGATCAGGGCGGCGGTAGCGCTGATGAATGTCCGGTAGGATGGGACTGCCGCACCAGACATAGGCCTTGGTTCATTGGCAATTTCCCAGGCCATAACGGCAGGATCTTCCGAATATCTTTTATGGGTGAGCGCGTTTGTGTGGGTAATGATCCGGCGAACCTGGTTGGTGTAGTCTGTGACACAGCGGGCACAATTGTAAAATTGACTGGTATAAGCGCCCAGGTCGCTCCACGCAATAGGCTCATTGAAAGCAGCATCCGGAACCAGGCCATTCCACCGCAGGTATTGCAGGAAACCACCGCTCCAGTTCCAATTATTACTCAGGTATATAACGGCCGTCATATGTCTTTTGCCCAGTTCCGCCAGCAGGGCATCCATTCCCTTAAAAATTTGCGGGTCAAAAACCCCTTCCCGCGGCTGTAACGGCGGCCCCACGCGGTTCACCCCATTGATGAGACCGCTTCCCTCCGCGCCTCCTAACACCCGGACGTTGGTGATACCGTTCCTTTGAAGAAAATCAAGTTCCTGCCGCAGCCGCCCGATGCCCATTTTTTCATCCTCATTGAGTGCCAGCAAACCCCCGTACCAATAGTTGGTGCCCGCATAATAAAAGGGTACGCCATCCCGGTAGAAATGGCCGCCCCTGGCGGTCACGAAGGACGGCTGCGCGGTGGCGAAAAACGACAAAAAAACAACACAAAAAAACACGGGTCCCCCTTTGTGCATACAAAATAGCAGTTTTCAAAAAAATGAGTAATCAATGACTGAGCGAGACTGGCCGGCTCCCTTGCGGTCGCACCAGCAGTAATATCTCCCAATTGGCAAGCAAACAAATAAGCGTCAGATTGCTAACAATCAATCGAATCCATTAGTAACCAATGAATTCAAAAGTATTCTAAATTGCAGCTGTCCCCTGATACTATTTTACCTTTTTTTCATACTTTATTACTTTGGGCACTTTGCTTTTTTGCCAATCGTGCTTATTTTTACCCAAAATCCGCCATTCAAAGTCTGAATTTTTTATTAATACTTTATTAATGTATTTTTAACCCTTAAAGATCGTGGATATGATGGCTGCTACCAAGATTTTAAGGGAAATCACGCCGCTCACGCAAAGCGATTGTTTTACCATTTTTTCCAGGACTAAGAGGGAGTTTGATTTTCCCCTTCACTACCATGACGAGTTTGAGCTAAACTTCATTCAAAATGCAGCCGGAGCCAAACGGGTGGTGGGTGACCACGTAGAGGAAATCGGCAGTCTTGAACTGGTGCTGGTAGGACCCAATTTACAGCATGCGTGGCTGACCAACAATTGTCAAGGCAAATTAATTAAAGAAATTACCATTCAGTTTCACCGGGATCTTTTTGACGAAAAATTTCTGCAGCGTAATCAAATGAGTTTTATCAGGACCCTTTTGCAGCGCTCTTCCAGGGGCGTATCATTTTCCAGGACTACCATTAAGAGTATTATGCCGCGTTTAATTCAGCTGCCGCAAAAACATGGTTTTGATTCTGTGCTGGAACTCATGTCAGTGCTTTACGACCTGTCGACCTCCAAGAATTTAAGGACGTTGTCAGATGTTTCTTTCAATGTGGAAACCTCCTGTTATAACAGCCGAAGGATTGAAAAAATCATGACATTCCTCAACAGCAACTTCAGCGAAAATATCACGCTGGCCGATGCGGCAAAGATTGCCGGCATGGCGGAAGTTTCTCTGAGCAGGTTCTTTAAGTTCAGGACAGGGAAAACCTTCATAGACACACTCAACGAAGTTCGTTTGGGGCACGCATCCCGGATGCTCATTGACACTACCAACAGCATTAACGAGGTAGCCTACAAATGCGGATTTAACAACATGTCTAATTTCAATCGCATCTTCAAAAAGAAAAAGGACAGTACCCCCAAGGAATTCCGTCAAACGTATACCAATAACGGCGTCAGAAAATTTGTGTAGGAAGCTTTTTTTTTCAAAATTTGAACATGCTACGTATACCCAGCTTTGCCTTCGCATTCGGGCTCTTTGTTGTCTGCCACCTGGCAGCTGCCGGATCCCCTATCCGAATTGCTATCAGCCAGGGCCGTCCGCAGCCCCGCGATAAGCACTTTCATCAGGGAGATGATCCCTTGATACAATATACCGGCAGACGATCAGGCGATGGGTCTCCCGCGCCGCGATTCTGGCAGCCGGGTATTTATGGCACTTTCAAGATTAAAGGCCACTCCTGCTCCCTGTTTGTCAATGATGAACTACGCTACGGCAATTCACATAATTACCTGGAGGTGATTGTCGATGACACCACCTACGTGAGACTTCAGACCATCGCCAGCTATAATATCATAACGATCGACGGACTGGACCGGGGAACGCACGTAATTACCATTTGTAAAAACACCGAAGCCGGCATCGGGTACATCGAATTTGGGGGAGTTAGCTGCAAGAAATTACTGAGACTACCGGAAAAGCCTATCCGCAGGATGGAATATATTGGCAATTCTATCACCTGCGGGACCGGGATGGATCTTTCCACGGTGCCATGCGGCAGCGGTCAATGGTATGATCAGCATAATGCTTATATGAGTTACGGTCCCCTGACTTCGCGTGCATTGCACGCACAATGGGTGCTGAGTGCTGTTTCCGGTATCGGGCTGATTCACAGTTGCTGCAATATGAAAATAACCATGCCGCAGGTCATTGACAAGATTGATATGCGTGACGATTCGATCCCGTGGAATTTCCCTGACTATGTTCCGGATGTTGTCACCATTTGCCTGGGTCAAAATGACGGCCAGCAGGATTCCGCCATTTTCTGCAAGGCGTATAAAGATTTTATACATCAAATCCGGGAAAAATATCCGGTGGCAGACATCATCTGCCTGACAAGCCCCATGGGTGATACCATTTTAACCACTGCGCTGAAAAAAGAGCTTTCTTCCGTGGTAGCCTCCTGTAACAATGGCGGCGACCACAGAGTGTACAAATATTTCTTTTCCAAGCAATACCACCAGGGATGCGGCGGCCACCCGGACCTCAAAGAACATCAACAGATATCCCGTGAACTGTCCTTATTTGTCGCCCGGCTGGAAAAGTGGCTATGACGATGGCCGGGCAGGTGGTGGCAGGTGCCTATATAACCACTGTTTTGGGTTTGGGCACCAAAAAATGCATGATCAGCCATGCCAGCAGGTAGGCAAAACCGCAAATGAAAAACATAATGTAATACCCCGTCTTTAAATGGCCTGCCAATTTATATTTATCGAACAGGATCCCCGCGCCCCATGCAATTAAAACGCCCCCCAGGGATCCCATCATGCCACCAATACCGGTCACCGATGCCACCGCCTTTTTGGGAAACATATCGGACACCGTGGTAAAGATGTTTGCGCTCCAAGCCTGGTGGGCGGCCATGGCACACCCGATAATGATCACAGCCAACCACATATTCAGAGACCCCAGCCATTGCGCGAAGATGACCGGTATCACGCAAACAGCATAGAGTAACATCGACGTTTTCCGGGCGCGAAATACCGACCATCCCCTATTTATCAACCATAAGGGCAAATAGCCGCCCCAGGTGCTTCCCAGGGTAGCCATCACGTAAACAAGTGCCACCGGCCATGCAATAGCCGTATCCTTGACCTTGTACTGGGCGTCCAAAAAAGCCGGGAGCCAGAAAAGAAAGAACCACCATACGGGATCGGTCAGAAACTTTCCAATTACAAAAGCCCATGTTTGCCGGAAACTTATGAGCCTCCACCAGGATACGGGCTGCGCCTTGTCTTCTTCCCTGGAGGGTTCTTTCATGTCGCCATTGATATATTCCAGTTCGGCGGGGGAAAGCCGCCGGTTGCGGGCGGGAATTTCGTACACAAAAACCCACAAAATCAACCAAATGAAACCGATGGCCCCCGTCAGCAGGAATGCCCATTGCCAGCCCATTACCTTTGCTATCCAGGGAACGGTCAGCGGAGCAACAATGGCTCCTACCGTGGCACCAGAATTAAAGAGACCGGTAGCAAAAGCCCTTTCCTTTTTGGGAAACCATTCCGTGGTGGTTTTGATCGCTGCGGGAAAATTACCCGACTCGCTCAAACCCAGTGCCGCACGGGCAATGCCAAAGCCGAATGTGCTTTGTACCAGGGCGTGCCCCATCGCCGCAACGCTCCACAAGAGTGTCGCCAGGGAATAACCTGCTTTTGTCCCCACCCGGTCAATAAATCGGCCGGCATAAATCATCCCAACTGCATACGATAACTGAAAAGCCATTACAATATGGGAATAGTCACTTTCGGTCCACTTAAATTGGCTGGCAAGGATGGGTTTGAGCAAACTGATTACCGAACGGTCGAGATAATTGATCGTCGTGGCAAAAAAAAGCAAAGCACAAATCGTCCACCGGTAATTTCCCCTCTGCTGTTGCATATCGTTTTTTATCGGTTTCTGGGCGGCTATCTGACCCTGGTGATCATCTCTGTTACCTGACGGGTGAGGGATTCAATGGCTGCATAATTTCTTTGTTCGAGCAAATTTTTACTGAGCAGTTTGCTACCCATTCCCACCGCACACACCCCGGCTTTAAACCATCCGGAAAGATTACCCTCTTCCAGGTCGACGCCGCCGGTGGGCATAAATAATAATCCGGGAAACAGTTCCTTGATGGCACTCACAAAGCCAGGCCCCAGGATATTTCCCGGGAAGAGTTTGATCATCCCGGCGCCCAGGTTTTCGGCGTGAATGATTTCTGTAGGCGTCATGCATCCAGGCACCCAAAGCATTCCAACCGAATCTGCCGCGGCGGCCACTTCGTCCACCAGGCCCGGAGAAACGATAAAATCAGCGCCGGCGTCCATGAACATTTGTGCCATTGTGCGGTTCTTTATGGTTCCCACCCCCAGGCACATCCCGGTTAATTCGCCGTCGCAAACGGCGCGCATCATTTTGAAATTCTGCAGCGCTGCCTCCCCTCGATTGGTGTATTCCACGGCCCTGATCCCCGCCCGGTATAATGCTCTTAAGACTTCAATACTGACGTCAGTATCTTTATAAAAATAAAGAGGCAGGACCCCCTGCTGCGGTATGATGGCTAATAAATGTTTTTTGTCCTGCATGGGATTTGAAAATTAATGCGAAACAGTCTTATCGAAATAAAGGTACTATTCCCTATTTCATTACCCAATCGTTTTAGTATATTTCCCATAATTCCTTTTGGATTTTTTGTTGCTTACGCAAATAAGGAAGAAATTCGATGTTACTGCTTGAAAATGGCATCACCCGATAAATTGAAATACTCATGGCACAAAAAGTAGTTACGCTTGGAGAAATAATGCTGCGCTTGTCTACCCCTGATTTTAAAAGATTCGTTCAGGCAGACACCTTCGATATTACCTATGGTGGTGGCGAGGCAAATGTTGCAGCGGCGCTTTGTAATTATGGTTTGCAGGGTACCTTTGTTTCCAAAGTACCCGACAATCCCATTGGCCAGGCGGCCATAAATCACCTGCGCCGCTATGGCGTGGACACCCGGCATGTCGCCCGCGGAGGCAAAAGGCTTGGAATTTATTTTTTGGAAACGGGCGCATCCATGCGTGCCTCCCAGGTCATTTATGACAGAGCGGACGCCGCCATCTCGCAGGCGGCCATCGGTGACTTTGACTTTGAACAGATATTTGAAAATGCCGTATGGTTCCATACCACCGGTATTACCCCGGCATTAAGTGACAAAGCCGCTGCGCTGACAATGGCGGCGTTACAGGCAGCAAAGGCAAAGGGTATTACGACCAGCATCGACCTGAACTACCGCAAGAAATTATGGAGTAAAGAAAAAGCTAAAGAAGTCATGACCGGGCTTTGCCAGTATGTGGATGTCTGCATTGGCAACGAAGAAGATGCAGAAACTACGCTGGGATTTAAGGCGGGCGGGACCGACGTTCAAAAGGGAGAACTGAACCTCGACGGCTATAAGGACGTCTTCCGGCAGATGAACGAAAAATTTGATTTTAAATTTATTGCGTCCACGTTGCGCGAAAGCCACAGCGCTTCCGATAATGGGTGGAGTGCCCTGGTTTATAACGGAAAGGATTTTTATCATTCAAGGCAATACAACGTAAGAATCGTCGACCGGGTGGGCAGCGGGGATTCGTTCGCCAGTGGATTTATTTATGGCTTAATCGCCGGGATGGACATGCAGGCTGCTGCCGAATTCGGCGTGGCCGCCTCCGCCCTGAAGCACACGATTCCGGGAGACCTGAATCACGCCACTTTAAGTGAGGTGAACCAATTGATGAAAGGAGATGCCAGCGGGCGCGTGCAACGTTGACACCCACCGCCGGCAGGAAGGAACTCCGCTTTGCGGCGGTGGAAGTTGGTTAGCGCCTTCCGCCTTGGAAAAAATTGAACGCTGACAGCATCTTTTTTTCGACGCTCATCTGGTAAATGAAAAACAGGCCCACTATCCGCAACATGGTAAAATTGTCGATGCATATCCCGGCCGCCCAAATCCTGGGCAAAAAGGTACTGTTACTAATTGTGGTATCCACCTTTTTTTTACGCTGCCATTCTACCAGGAAGGCCGGTCAATCAGCCAC